>ERZ1090879.1352-NODE-1353-length-13580-cov-8.878743_pt1 | contig 13580 bp, 11 predicted proteins | sample MGYA00478472_ERZ1090879 | MGnify/ENA primary metagenome ERZ1090879 (study PRJEB33644, sample SAMEA5815723) | chicken gut metagenome | biome: Chicken; feature: Gastrointestinal Tract; material: Caecum | place: Ireland | collected 2019-01-01 | study: A study of...
TTTCATAGGCGTAAATTTAATACCGTCGGAAACCTGTTGCGGTGCAGTCGGGGCAAAACCCAATACACGGTAAAAATCTATGGCATAAGGAGATGAATTTACCGTATAGCAATTGTTGTCGCTGTTTTTAAGCAAAAAATTAAAGAGCGCCCTTGCAATTCCACGATTTTGATTTCGCGCATCCACAAACAGACAGCAGATATGACTTCTGTCGGCATTGACAGCCATGACGCCTTTAAGCTCGCCATCCTCAAACGCGCCGAAAAATATCATAGCCCGAATATTTTTCTCATCACTTATAAACCCCAAAAAAGATTGAACTCCCTGATCCATATAGTCCGGCGCAACAAAAAGCATAAATGTACTTTCAATTAATTTTAACGCTTCGGACAATTCATTGTATTTCAGAACCCTGATTTTTATCTGCATTCTATAATCCCAAAATATAAAAGCCGTTGTCGGCTTGCGCACATTTTAGCCAATCAAGCAAAATTTTGTAATCACATGGTTTTTGCTCTTCAATTTTGTTAATTATTGATCTTGTTTGAGTAGCGTTATAATAATTTATTCCAAACATATCAATATTTTTCAAACCGACTTTATAATTGCTTTTGCCAAAAATTTCGCCGTACTCGCTATAAAATAAATGCATATCGTCGACACAAATGTAAATTGAATCATCGCGCCAATGCTCAACTGTATTTTTAGCAAATAAGTTTTTTACCGACGCGCCTTTATGTATGCAATATTGCAATTCCAGATACGAAGTTGAACCGAAAGTTTTTCTCTGTTTGTCTGTAATAAACATTGCTATTCAATATGCAGCACAAAAAATTTCAAATACTGCGTTTCTTCGGCGCAGAGTAGCGAAGGGTGATCGGGTGCCTGCGTTTTTACCTCGACCGAGCGCACGATTCTGCCCGATTGCCGCGCCGCCTCTATCAGCATTTTTTCAAACAGAGGCATAGTCATGTAGTGCGAGCACGAGCAGGTTATCAGAAATCCGCCGCTTTTTACAATTTTCATCGCCGTCGCGTTGATATCGCGGTAACCGCGGTAGGCGTCCTTTACCTGGTCGGCGCTCTTGCAGAAAGCAGGAGGGTCGAGAATTACCACGTCGAACTGTTTTTTCTGCTGTCTGAAATCGCGCAGCACCTCGAATACATCGCCGCACAGCGTTGTAATATTTTTAAACCCGTTGAGAGTTGCGTTATCCTCGACATTTTTAAGCGCGAATTGCGAAATGTCACACGCCGTAACGTGCTTTGCGACTGTCGCGGCGTTGAGCGAAAAACCGCCGCTGTTACAGAAGCAGTCGAGCACTTCATCCGCGCCCTTGCAGTACCTGCGCAAGGCAAATCTGTTCTCTTTCTGATCGAGGAAATAGCCCGTTTTTTGCCCGTTTTTGACGTCAACGAGCATTTTTATGCCGTTTTCGCGTATTTCGACATAGTCGTCGATATTGCCGTAGAGCAGCCCTTTGACCTCTGGCAAGCCCTCCTTTTTGCGCACGGCGACGTCGCTGCGCTCATAGATTCCTGAGGGCGAAAAAAGTTCTTTAAGACATTCGACAATCATGCCTTTGCGCATGTCGATTCCGAGCGATAAACACTGAATGACAAGCACGTCGCCGTACCTGTCGACAATGAGCGCAGGGAGATCGTCCGCCTCGGCAAACACCATGCGGTAACAATTGTCATAGCCCAGCTTTTTGCGGTAATCGTCGGCGGCTTTGATGCGGTTCAAATACAACTGCTTGCCGTCGTCCTCGCTGCCGCGTATAAAAATGCGCACTAATATTTTAGAGGCGTGATTGATGTACCCTTTGCCTATAAACCTGCCGTCGTGCGAAAAAACGGTCGCCAGCGACCCGTTTTTATCCTTATTTTCTATGCGCGAAACTTCGTTGGCATAAACCCAACTGTGTCCGGCAACAATGCGCTTTTCTTCATTTTTTTTGAGATATAACTCGTAACCCATAATTTAATTGTATCAAACACTGCGAATAATTGCAAACGAATTGAATTACGATTGATTTTTTGTGCCGCATTTGGTATAATTTTCCCATGAGAAAATTATTTAAATATCTTAAACACTACAAGTTAGAGAGCGTGCTCGCGCCGTTTTTCAAACTGCTCGAAGCAACATTCGAACTTATAGTGCCGCTGATAGTCGCCTCGATCGTCGACGACGGCGTAAAGGGAGGGCGGGGAGCGAGCTACGTAGTTTACATGTGTCTGCTGCTCGTCGCGCTCGGCGTAGTCGGACTGATAAGTTCGGTGACGGCGCAGTACTTTGCAGCCAAAAGTGCTGTCGGTTTTGCAAAAGAACTGAGGAGCGACCTGTTCAAAAAGATGCAGTCGCTTTCGTATTCCCAGATAGACAAAATAGGCACTTCGCGAATGATAACACGCATGACGAGCGACGTAAATCAGATTCAGTCGGGCGTCAACCTCGTGCTGAGGCTATTTATGCGCTCGCCGTTCATTGTTTTCGGCGCAATGATAATGGCATTCGTCATAAGCATTTCTGTCGGCCGGGTATTTGCCATAACAATTGCAATCTTATGCGTAGTCGTCTTCGGTATAATGCTCATAACCATTCCACTGTACAAAAAATCGCAGGCTAACCTTGACAAAGTTACGGCTTCCACCCGCCAGACGCTCGTCGGCGTGAGGGTGCTGCGGGCATTCTGCAAAGAGAAAGAGGAAGTTGACGACTTCAACAAAAAGAACGGCGCGCTGTGCGCGTCGCAGAAATTTGTAGGGCTCATTTCTGCACTCATGAATCCGCTGACTTACGCCATTATCAATGTAGGCACGATCGTTCTCGTTTATGTCGGCGGACTTGAAGTTAACTCCGGCGCGCTCTCACAGGGCGACGTAATAGCGCTCTACAACTACATGGCGCTCATTCTCGTCGAGCTCATAAAGCTCGCAAACCTCATAATAACCGTCACAAAATCTTTCGCATGTGCGGGGAGGGTGAGCGAAATTTTCGAAATGCCTTCCGAGGTCTCGTGCGGCGCTGAAAATATTGAAAACGCGCCCCATGCGGGAGAGCATTTTATTGAATTTAAAAACGTGTGCGCCCGCTATTCGGGCGGCGCGAACGCGCTCACCGATATAAGTTTTACCGTCGAAAAAGGACAAACCGTCGGAGTCATAGGCGGCACCGGCTCGGGGAAGACAACCCTCGTTAACCTCATTCCCCATTTTTATGAGGCGAGCGAAGGCGCAGTCTGCGTGGAAGGCGACAACGTCAATGAGCTCGGCGACGAAAAATTGAGAAGCATGTGCGGAATAGTACCGCAAAAAGCCGTACTTTTCAGGGGAACGATACGACAGAATATGCAGTGGGGCAAACCCGACGCAACCGACGACCAGATTTTAAGCGCGATAGACTGCGCTTGCGCGGCGGACGTCGTCGCTTCAAAGGACGGAGGTCTGGACGCCTACATTGAACAGGGCGGCAAGAATTTTTCGGGCGGGCAACGGCAGAGGCTGACTATCGCCCGCGCGCTCGTAAAACGCCCAGAAATATTGATACTTGACGACAGCGCGTCGGCTCTCGACTACGCTACCGATGCAAGGCTGCGCGCAAATCTGCGCAAGCTCGATTATGCCCCCACGGTGTTTATTGTTTCCCAGCGCACGAGTTCGATACGCAACGCCGATAAGATTATAGTACTCGACGACGGAAAAATAGCCGGCATGGGCACCCACGAGCAATTGCTCGAAAGCTGTCAGCTTTACCGTGAAATTCACTATTCGCAATACGAAAAGGAGGGAGCATAACATGGCGGCACTCTCCAAAAAAGACGTCTACAATCGCGTATTGAAACAAATCAAACCCTATCGCGCGCTCGTGATAACAACGATATTCCTCGCGCTCATAACCGTCGCGGGCAACCTGTGGGCGCCCATAATATTCGGGGATATTATCGACCTCATCATTTCGCCCGGCAACGTCGATTTTTCCGCAATGGGGTTGAAATTCGCCCTGCTCGGCGGAGTTATCGCGGCGACCTGCGTGGCGCAGTGGCTGATGAACATCATAAACAACCGCATTACTTACGAAGTCGTGCGCGATATTCGCGCGCAGGCATTCGCGCACTTGCAGGTTCTTCCCCTTAAATTTATAGACAGTCATTCCTACGGCGACATCGTCAGCCGCAACATAGCCGACGTAGACCAGTTTGCCGACGGACTATTAATGGGATTCACGCAACTCTTTACGGGCGTTCTCACCATCCTCGGCACGCTCATCCTGATGTTTACGCTCAACTGGATAATCGCGCTCATCGTATTTTTCATAACGCCACTCTCTTTATTTGTCGCCCGCTTTATCGCCACGCGCACATATTCGCTTTTCATACAGACATCGCGCATACGAGGCGAACAGACGGCATTTGTAGAAGAGATGATAGACAACTTAAAGGTGGTGCAGGCTTTCAACCGCGAGGACGAAAACCAGACTCAATTCGATGAAATTAACGAAAATCTGACAAAAGCCTCGCTCAAATCTATTTTCTATTCTTCGCTCACCAACCCGTGCACACGCTTTGTCAACAGCGTAATCTACGCCGCCGTGGCGCTCTCGGGCGCGCTCACACTCATTTTCCCTTCGGCACTGCCCATTGTCTTTTCGCCGGGCAAACTCACGACCCTTTTAAGTTATTCAAACCAGTACACCAAGCCATTCAACGAGATATCGGGCGTAATAACCGAATTGCAGAACGCCGTGGCTTGCGCGGCGAGAATTTACGAGCTTATCGACGAGCCCGCGCAGCAGCCCGATGCGCCAGACGCGCAGGAACTCGAAAACGTAAAGGGCGACGTCGCATTCGAGGGCGTGACGTTCTCTTACGACCCCGAAAAACCGCTTATACGCGACCTCAACATAAAAGCCCTCGCGGGGCAGAGGGTGGCAATAGTCGGACCGACGGGGTGCGGCAAGACGACGCTAATCAACCTTTTGATGAGGTTCTACGATCCGCAGGGCGGAGCAATTACCGTCGACGGTAAAGACGTGCGCTCTGTCACGCGATATTCCCTGCGCCGCAACTACGGAATGGTTTTGCAGGACACGTGGCTCAAAAGCGGAACCGTGCGCGACAATATAACTATCGGCGCGCCAAATGCAACCGACGAACAGGTTATCGCCGCAGCAAAAGCGACCCATGCCCATAATTTTATAATGCAGCTTGAAAAGGGCTACGATACAGTCATCGGCGAGGATGGAGGAAGCCTTTCGCAGGGGCAGAAACAGCTTCTGTGCATAACGCGAATAATGCTCTGCCTGCCGCCCGTGCTCATTCTCGACGAGGCTACATCTTCGATAGACACCCGCACGGAAATGCGCATACAAAGGGCGTTTGCAAAGCTCATGCAGGGCAGAACAAGCTTTATCGTCGCCCACAGGCTTTCGACAATTAAGGAAGCCGATATTATACTCGTCATGAAAGACGGCAATATTATAGAACAGGGCAACCACGAGCAACTCATACAAAAACAAGGATTCTATTACCAATTATATAACAGCCAATTCGCAAAATAAACGGAGGAAAGAATGTTACAGGTAAACAACGTATCTCTGCAATACGGCAGCAAAAAACTGTTCGAGGACGTAAATTTAAAATTCACAAAAGGCAACTGCTACGGCATAATAGGCGCAAACGGAGCGGGCAAATCTACCTTTTTGAAGATACTCAGCGGCGAAATCGAACCCAACAAGGGCGACGTCACTATGGACAAGACTGAAAGAATGTCTGTCCTTCAACAGAACCAGAACGCGTTCGACAACGTAACCGTGCTGCGCGCCGTCATGCTCGGTCACAAGCGCCTCGTCGAAGTCATGGACGAAAAGGAGGCGCTGTATGCAAAGCCCGATTTCAGCGAAAAGGACGGCAACCGCGCAGCCGACCTCGAAGCAGAATTTGCCGAACTCGGCGGCTGGGAGGCAGAGTACGAGGCGCAGACCCTTCTTACAGCCCTCGGTATAGGGGAGGAATGTTATGACATGCTCATGGCAGACCTCGATGCAAAGCGCAAGGTAAAGGTGCTGCTCGCCCAAGCGCTCTTCGGCAACCCCGACATACTGCTTCTGGACGAGCCGACCAACAACCTCGACATAAAGACAGTGCGTTGGCTTGAAAATTATCTGCTCGACTTTGAAAATACGATAATAATCGTATCGCACAACCGCCACTTCCTCAACAAAGTGTGCACGCATATCTGCGACGTAGATTACGGCAAAATCAATATGATGCCGGGCAACTACGATTTCTGGTACGAAACCAGCCAGCTGCTCGCGCGCCAGCAGAGGGACATAAACAAAAAGAACGAACAGAGAGCAAAGGAATTGCAGGAATTCATAGCGCGATTCTCTGCAAACGCTTCAAAGTCGCGCCAGGCGACTTCGAGAAAGAAAGAGCTTGAAAAACTGACGATAAGCGACTTTAAACCTTCGCTCCGCAAATATCCCTATATCGACTTCAAGTTCGAAAAGGAAATAGGCAACGACATCTTAATGGTGGAGGGCCTGACCAAAGAGGGGTACTTCTCGGACATCTCTTTCACTGTGCAGAAGAACGAAAAAATAGGCATCGTCAGCGACAAATCGACAACCATCTCCATGCTTTACGATGTCCTTACGGGAAAGGTTCAGCCCGACTCCGGCGTGATAAGATGGGGTAAGACCATTTCGCTTTCGTACTTCCCCGAAAATAACAACGAATTTTTCCAAGGATGCGAACTCAACCTCGTCGAATGGCTCAGCCAGTATTCGTCCGACCACTACGAAGAGTATCTGCGCGGCTGGCTGGGAAGAATGCTCTTTTCTGGCGAAGAGGCTTTAAAGCAGGCAAAGGTGCTTTCGGGCGGCGAAAAGGTGAGGTGCATGCTCGCAAAAATGATGCTCGAAGGCGGCAACTTCCTTATTTTTGACGAGCCGACAAACCACCTCGACCTCGAATCGATAACCGCTCTCAACAACGGAATGAAAAATTTCAAGGGCTGTATGCTGTTCACCTCCCACGACCAGGAACTCATGAATACCGTCGCAAACAGAATAATCGAAATAAACGGAACCAAGACATTCGACAAAAATGTGACGTATGATGAGTACCTCGACATAATCACCGCGGACTGATTCTACTTTTTTCGACAAAATAAAATATTTTTGTACAAAAATAGTTACAATATTGTAGATATTATTTTACATATTCGCTTTACTTTTACAAAATTGCGTAATATAATTTATTTACCAAATATAAATACGGAGCGAATTATATATGAAAAGCATCAATATTGTAATTTTGGACAGCAGCGAAGAATTTTTAACCCAATTAAAGAGCTATTTCGACCAAAGCGAAGAGTTCAACGTTTGCGGAGCAAGCGGCAACGGCAGTGTAGGCATCAGCCTCATCAACCAGTTCAAACCCGAAGTAGTCGTGCTCAATCTCGTTCTCAGCGGCACCGACGGTCTGGGCGTCATGGATTATATAAAGCAAAATAAACTGCCGTGCTCTGTAATAGTCGTTTCAAATTTCGGCGACGACAAAATAATAAATACCGCAATCGCTCGCGGGGCAAGGTATTATTTTGTAAAACCCGTCTCGGCTGAAAACATTGCCATGCGCATAACCGACATACTCAGCCAGAAGTCGCCGTCGTACAACGCTTCGCCCGAAGTGCGCGACAAACGCCGCGCCGCATCGATCGACGAAAAGATTAGCAATATTTTTATTTCGATAGGCATTCCGCCCCACATCAAAGGCTATCAATACCTGCGCGAGGGCATAAAGATGGCTATCGAGAACCCCGCGATCATTAACAGCGTCACAAAAGAACTTTATCCCGAAATCGGCAAAAAGTTTTCCACTACGGCGAGCAAAGTCGAAAGGGCGATACGCCACGCTATAGAAGTTGCTTGGAACAGGGGAAGAGTGGACGCAATAAACGCCATATTCGGCGTAAGGGTGTACATAGGCAGCGAACGCCCCACAAACTCAGAATTTATTGCACTCGTCGCCGATAAACTCATACTTGAAGACCTTATGTGATTAAAAAGCGTTTTTAAACTCCCCGCCGCCTGAAAATTTCAGGCGGCGGGGAGTTTAAATATTCGGGGCGACTATTAATCTTTTAATTGCAAAACGACCTTGACATTGCAAAGCCGCTCGGCTATAATATCAGTATAACGCTTTCAACACGGATTTAGCGCAAAAAAATTTGCAGTGAATAAAATTCACTGCAAAAAAATGGTGCCGCTGACCGGGGTCGAACCGGTATGGTATCGCTACCACTGGATTTTGAGTCCAGCGCGTCTGCCAATTCCACCACAGCGGCATATCTTTAAATATTATATTATATCGACAAATAAAAATCAAGCAATTTTAATTTATTTTATGGACAAACTGGTATTAATTGACGGCAACAGCCTTTTGAACCGCGCTTTTTACGCGACGCCCGTATTCACAACCAAAGACGGTCAACCGACAAACGCCATATTCGGCTTTGTCAAACTCATGCTGAAAATTATAAGCGACATCAAGCCCGAATACATGGCGGTGGCCTTCGATCTCAAAGCGCCCACTTTCAGGCATAACATGTACGAAGGCTACAAAGCTACACGCAAGCCCATGCCGCCCGAGCTCGCGGCGCAGGTCGAACCGCTCAAAAGCCTGCTTTCGGCAATGGACGTCGCCATATTTGAAAAAGAGGGAATAGAGGCGGACGACATCATAGGAACGCTCTCGGCACGCTTCGACGTGCACAGCTTCATCTACACGGGCGACAGGGACAGCTATCAGCTTGTAGACGATAAAACCGACGTTTACTTTACAAAAAGGGGCGTAAGCGACCTGTTGAAGCTCGACATCTCCAATTTCCATAACGAAGTAGGCGTCGACCCCATACAGATAATCGATCTCAAAGCGCTTATGGGCGACAAGTCCGACAACATCCCCGGCGTGCCGGGAATAGGCGAAAAGACGGCTTTAAACCTCGTTACGACATACGGCTCGCTCGACGGCGTTTATGAAAATATAGACCTGATTAAAGGGGCAACGCGCGAAAAACTCGTTGCGGGGAGGGACAGTGCCTACATTTCGTATAAACTCGCGACGATAGACAGGAATTGCGACATACCCGCCGACCTTGACAATTGCAGGGTTGCTTCTAAGTATTCGCAGGAAGTAAAGGATATTTTTACCAAATTTGAATTTAAGAGTCTTCTTTCCCTCGATATCTTCAATGAAGAGAGCGGCGCAGCGCAGACCGAAAAAATACAATACCCTCCCAAAGAAAGATTACAGACGGAGGAAGCGCTTGACGCATTGTGCGGAAAATCGTGCGATTATTTTATCGATTGCGACGGCAGTCCCGTTAAAATTTATGCCGACGGCATACAATATGAATGCTGCATAAGCGACGACCTTACGGGAGAATTCTCGCGCGAAAAATTCTCGGAGGCGATAAATAAAATACTCACAAACAAAAATGCGTCCGTCACGGTTTACGACCTTAAAAAATTTCTTCACTTCATTTCATACGAAGGGGAAGAGCCTCAATGCAAAACGGACGATATCTCCGTTATGAAATATATAGCCGATTTTTTTGATTCCAGCCAGAATATTGCGCAGATTTGCGATTACTACGGCTACGAAAAAGAGTATTCGGCATTTATATTAAGTACTATTCGTGACATATATTATCAGAAATTTGACGATTTATCAAAAAAGCTCTATGAAGAGATAGAAAAACCTCTCATATTTGTGCTCTTCGACATGGAGCGCACGGGCGTTAAAGTGGATATAAACGCTTTAAACGAGTTCTCTGCGATTTACAGCGCAAAGTTAAGCGAACTGACTAAGCTTATATATGACGCCTGCGGCTGCCAATTCAATATAAATTCGCCGTCACAGCTCGGTCAGGTGCTGTTTGAAAAACTCGGCCTTAAATCGGGAAAGAAAAACAAAAACGGAAAATATTCTACGAGCGCGGAGATACTTGAAAAACTCGCCGACGAAAGCCCGATTGTCAGACTTATTCTCAGTTACAGGCAGTATCAGAAGCTATATTCGACGTATGTGGAAGGTTTCCGTCCGCTTATCGACAGTGTAACGGGACTTGTTCACACGACATATAACCAGACAGTTACGACGACGGGCAGGCTGTCGAGCGCCAATCCCAATCTTCAAAATATTCCCATCCGCGAAGAAGAGGGCAGGGAACTCAGAAAACTTTTTGTTCCGAGAATTGGCAACATCTTTATCGATGCCGATTATTCGCAGATTGAATTGCGTCTTTTAGCCCATTTTTCAGGGTGCAAAGAATTGATTGAGGCTTACAACGAAGGAAAGGACATTCACGCCGTAACTGCCTCGCAGGTTTTCGGCGTTCCGTTAGAGCAGGTTACCCATAAAATGCGCTCGCAGGCAAAGGCTGTAAACTTCGGAATAATTTACGGCATCAGCGATTTCGGACTGGCAAAAAACCTTGATATTCCCGTAAAAACCGCACGCGAGTATATAGATAATTATTTCAAAACTTATAGCGCAGTCAAAGATTACATGAATTCCAACGTTGAATTCGCCAAAAAGAATAGCTATGTCGCCACATTGACTGGCAGAAAACGCTATATCCGCGAAATTAATTCAAGCAATTACAACATCAGGCAATTCGGTGAACGCGCAGCAATGAACATGCCCTTGCAGGGGTCGAGCGCGGACATAATTAAAATTGCCATGATTAACGTCGTAAAAGCGCTCAAAAAAGAGGGATTGAAAGCGCGCCTCATATTGCAGGTTCACGACGAACTCGTGCTCGACTGCCCCGAAAGCGAACAGGAGCGCGCTGCGGAAATTTTAAAATACGAGATGGAAAACGCCGTAAAACTCAACGTTCCGTTGAACGTCGAAGTTCACACGGGCAAAAACTGGTATGAAGCAAAATAAAAAAATTGCCGTGACCGGCGGCATCGGCAGCGGCAAATCCACAGCTATAAAAATGATAAAAGAGCACGGTTTTGCCGTATTTTCCTGTGACGAAGTATATGCCGACCTCGTCAAAGACAAACGCTTTTTAAAAAAATTATGCGATATATTCGGCGACATTATGACCCCCGAAGGGCAGTTAGACAGAAAAAAACTTGCAACGATAGTGTTTTCAGATAAAAATGCGCTTGAAAAACTCAATGCATTCACCCATCCCGAAATTTACAGAGAGCTTTTCAGGCGCGCCGAAAACGAAAGCGGCACATGTTTTTTTGAAGTTCCGCTGCTGTTTGAGGATGGCGCGCAGGATAAATTTGACTGCGTACTTATTATAGAACGCGACAACGATAAAAGAATAGACGGCGTTATTAATCGCGACAATCTCAGCAGGGAAGAGGTCGTAAAGCGCATAAACAATCAATTGAAATATGATAATTGCAATTTTGAGAAGTACTATGTCATACATAATAACGGCGATTTACAGCAATTACAAAAAGAGATAGACCACTTTTTATTAACAAAAGGACTGATATGAACATACAACTCAGATATTTTGAATACGGCGATGAACAGGATATAGTCGATATAATCAACGATGAGGACGTGCAACGCTACCTTAATTTATCAAATTTGCCTTACGAAACTGAGGATGCCGAAAATTTTATAGAATACGCAAAAAAAAACTATATTTCAGGCGGCGAACAATGTTTTGCCATAACACTCGATGACAAAGTTATCGGCTCGATTTCTTATTTGTTGCAATCCGGCTGCCATGCCTGCTCGGCATCGATAGGATATTACATCGGTAAAAAATATTGGGGGAGAGGCATAGTGCCGAAAGCTGTCGATATAATTATAGAAAAAATATTCGATAATCCCTCAATCTGTCGCATTTATGCCGAAATTTTTGCTAAAAACACCGCTTCGGCAAGAGTGCTTGAAAAATGCGGATTTACATATGAAGGATATCTGCGCAACGCCATAACAAAAAACGGCGAAGTGTTTGATGCAAAATTATATTCGTTTGTCAGGGATTATCTTCATCGCTGACCAAACTTAAATCGCGCGGCGTGAACATTAATTTGTTGACGCCGCGGGCGTTTTTTTTATCGTTTTTTTGAGCCCCTTTTTTTACTTTTCCCGCCAAAAATTCAAAAACGCCGCCAATCAAAAAAATGGACGTTTTTAATTCTCGCCCCAGTCCGCCATGGCGTTGATTATCGGCAAAAGCGATTGCCCTATTTCAGTAAGCGAATATATAACTTTGGGCGGCACTTCTGCAAAAACCTCGCGATAAACTATGCCGTCGCTTTCCAACGAGCGCAAATTGTCTGTCAAAACCTTCTGCGATATACCGGGAACACCCTTTTTAAGCTCGGTAAAACGCTGCGCCCCCTTCAATAAATTTCGGATTATCAAAAGTTTCCATTTGTTGCCGATAAGCTGCACCGTCGAAGCCACCGGACATTCGGGCAATTCCTGTTTAGTAAGCATATTTCATTTTCTCCTGTAAAATCTTTATTAAAATTATATACCGCACATTACATTCTGTCAAGCATATTAGTATAAAAAAGATACTTAGTATCAAATTTATTACAGAATAATAAAAAAGTGACGTTCATTACAAATCGCACAATATCTTTTATAATCAAGAAAAAATTTAAGGAGGCTTTTTATGGCAAACTATAACAAGTCAAGCGTTGGAAACGACGCGCGCGTCGAACTTCACGACAAACTTAACCTTACAGGGGCGGAGGTGAGCATTAATGCTTTGCCCGCCGGCTCAAACGTTCCATTTGTGCATTCTCACAAGCAAAACGAGGAAGTTTATGGCATAATCGAAGGAGCAGGCAAAGCTGTCATTGACGGTGAAACTATTGAATTGAAAACAGGGGACTGGTTGCGCATCTCCCCCGAAGCTAAAAGGCAGTTTTTTGCAGCAGCTGACAGTGCAATCAAGTATATCTGCATTCAGGTAAAAGCAAACTCGCTTGAAGAACACACCGCAGACGACGCCATAATATGATATTATAAAAAATAGAGACTGCGTCTGCGAAAAACTATAAAAAAACTAAACAATTTTTCCAAAAACTGTAAGGCGGGCGGAGCGATTTTCACTCCGCCCGCCGTTTTCATATACATAAAAAATAAAGACGCTCACAGGCGTTGCCGCTTGGGCGCGGCGCTCCTGCTCGCGTCTTTCTCGCAAGGCAAAACAGCACACTGTGCTGTTTTTAGAATACCTTGCTCGTCCCTCAACTTCTGTAATTTATCCGCAAGAAACCAAAAAACGTTGGCAGACATTTTGTCTGCCAACGTTTTTTGATGCACTCAACAGGAGTTGCGCCTTTGGCGGCGCGCCCCGGTGAACAGTGGGTATCCACTGTTCAGTTTGCGTAAAAGCTTTATTCCTTATCTATATTTCCGCACGCAAACCGCTCGCTCTCGCTCGCGCCTTCTACCATCAACTCCTGTTTGTATTCCTAAGCCATACCAACAAAAAAGAGAGCAGTAAATCTGCTCTCTTTTTTGTTGGTGCACTCAACAGGAGTTGAACCTGCATGGATCGCTCCACAAGATC
>ERZ1090879.1353-NODE-1354-length-13571-cov-12.472329_pt1 | contig 13571 bp, 14 predicted proteins | sample MGYA00478472_ERZ1090879 | MGnify/ENA primary metagenome ERZ1090879 (study PRJEB33644, sample SAMEA5815723) | chicken gut metagenome | biome: Chicken; feature: Gastrointestinal Tract; material: Caecum | place: Ireland | collected 2019-01-01 | study: A study of...
GTTCATTATAAGAGACGTTCGGTTATTATTATCGATACCGACTCGAATATGATTAACATTGAACCATGGGTCAACCATTTACAGGAGACTGTGTGGGAACAGTCTGGAACATCGATGGATTATGACAATAAACTATTCGCCAGCGTGAACGTTTTGGCATTCTTAGTAACTAAGATGGTACAGACTCTGCTTGCAAAGTATTGTAAAGATTGCAACGTCCTCGATGAGTACGCAAAGCGTGTGAATATGAAGAATGAGTTCTATTATGCAAGGATGCTTCTTGCGAATGTAAAGAAGCGTTATGCGGCAAGAACGAGACTTCAAGAGGGTGTTGAGATTAAAGTTGGTGGGAAGAAGGAGCTGGATGTAAAAGGCTACGACTTCCGAAAAGCTGGGGTAAATGAAGATATTTCAAAGAAACTCTACAGTATCCTTCTGGAATGTATCATGCGACCGGAGCATATTGATGTATCCAGGATTTTATCCAAGTTGGATTTCATTGAAAAAGATATTCGTTCTTCCTTAAAGGATGGAAAACGAACGTATCTTCTTCGAATGAACTGTAAAAATCCGAGAGCATATTCCAATCCGGATACGCAAGGTGCTGTACTTGCACCAACTCTGTGGAATGTGACATTCCCAGAGAATGAAATTGAGATACCAGATAAACTGGATATCGTAATCTTAAATGGAGTGAAGTTAGAAGAGTTAGAAAAGTATGAAGACAAGTTTCCAAATGAAGTAGATCGAATCCGGAGGTTTATCTTTAACGGACCTCAGAAGGAGCATTTTGCATCAAAGGGACTTGTATACTTAGCGCTTCCGAATGATGGAAGTGACATTCCGGAATTGTTTATTCCATTTATCAATATCGATAAGATTATTACAAGAAATATTGGTACCTTTGAACCGGTTATGGATGCACTTGGTATTCCGATGACATCTGGTAGTAAGGACTATAAGTATTTCGGTAATATCTTGAATATTTAAAAAGAGAAGGAGAAGAAAAATGAAGGTGACATTATTAAAGGTGACCGATGGGTATGATGAATTGATTCGTGATTGTGTTGCAGCGAACGCAGAGCATCGGTGTAAAGCCAAACTGAATGACGATCGGTGTCTGATCGGAAATCTATTTGAGGTTGAAAAGTTCCAACTCAATTTGGAGCCGCGTGTAGTTAACCATGAGCAGGTTAGTAGAGACTGGGGCACAAGGATGCGGCGCGATCGAGATCGGCGGGGAACCATATGGACAGAAACCTGTAGAGTCGTCAAGGAACTTTATGACGAAACAGGAGTCGCAGTGCAGGAAAATGACATCATTATATTTGAATACAAGGATGGTGCAATGGCTACAATGTTTACATCATCCGTATATTTTGATGGAATGGTTCCTATGTTCATGAGAGATTTTCCTCGTAAGGAGTGTAATTCATTTGTAGACACTGTACTGGATAACCCGGAGAACTGTCATCTTGTGATTAGAGTCAACGAATTGACAAATATTGCAGATGTTCGTGGGATTTATTGAATGTGACTACATTAAAATAACAAATTTTGAAGTAACTGTGTTTTGATTTTAGAAGGATGACAAGTATAGAAGAATTTCATAAGTGATTTAGTTGAGAAAATTTAATAAGTGAAATTATGGGTATCGTGCGAGTCATCGACTCCGCGATACCCTACTATTTTTCAACAGAGGAGGATATATGAGATGATACGAGAAGTGAGTGTGAAGGTTCGAATTCTTCGAAAAAGACTTGGGTTTATGCTGGATGGTGTAAAATATTACTATCCGCATCTCATCCACTATGGATATACAAGAGATGACGTTTGGGTAGGCATCCGATGTGAAACGACGTCTCGTGTGAAGGGAGAACGTCCGTTCAAAATATATGACGGCGTGATGACACTGGTGTGCAATCATCAAATTGAGCCTTTATTACCAGGAGATCTTTTGGTGATGCCTCACGATGGGGGTGATTTTCCGGATATTTTAATCTGTACGGCAAACAAAATTCACCCAGACAATCCGCCGGTTTTGATTGTAGATACTGGGGTATCCGTCGGGGATTTTGTCTCTAGCCGGAATCACATGGTCGAATATTATTTGACGCTAGACGACACTAAAAGAATAACAGTACACGATGCGAAAGTTACCTATCATCAATAAATGGGGGCGGATGAGCATTTACCCATAAATGGATTTACGGTAGGAAGGAGGAGAAGTGATGGCTGATGTACTGGTATGTATGTTTGACCGGAGAAAGTTTGAAGATGAATCATTATCGATTCATCGATTATTTGATGAACGAGTGAATTCGTTCCGGATTTAACCACTGGCTTCTATCAGACGGATATTTTAAAGGATGTCCCGTTTGAAGGGACGGATGACATTCAGAAAACAGCAAAGAATATCATCGATGTATTGTATCGAAATGAAGCATTGGAACTGGAAAGCTATGATGTGATTGCCTGGGATAGTGACAATGGGCTTGTATTTGTAATGATGAAGTCCTACGGAATGATTTCCAGTGTAATCAGTTGGATGTCTCTTGACTGTATCCAACCACAGGAATTGATCTTTGGGTATACGAAAACAGGAGGCGTCGAGAAATTAATTGTTAAGAACAGTTTTCCCTACAGACATTCTGTAGAAAGACATTGTTAATCAAAGGAGGAAAGAAACATGGAAAACCAGAATACAAACAGAGACAGACAGGCAGTGACCACAAGGTCAATGACACTCAGAAACTCTTACGCAAAGATTCCTTGTGCGTTGGAGGTTACCTTTTATAACGATATGGTTCGGCTTGGATTTGTACCACCGCTCCCGGAAGGACAGAGGGGTGAGAATAAGCTCTATGATTACAATAACTCAGTGATCACGTTCTTATCCAGAGCAAAGTGTCATGAGTTATATCTTAAGTATGAGGCGTGTATCAAACCGGCCATTGAGGAAAAGAAGCAGATGTTCATCTCCGTTGAGGTTGGAGATACAAAGAATCATATTGGGATTTCTACTGGAGTTAATAACTCTACCGATGGGGAAGCGCATCCCTGCTTAATCCTGATTCGGGGAATTGACCCGCAGACAAAGAAATCCAATGATGTGATTCTCTATGAGTTCCGGAAAGGAACGGTCTATGAGGACTATAATCCGATCACTGGAGAGACTGCAAAGATTGTTCAGACGGACAGTGAACTGGATATGTTTATGGAAGACCTGGAGACCGCAAGAGCGGCAGTAAGTAAAGCGTATGTACATTCCAGTCGGGTTGTGGATAAGGCCTATAAAGATATGGTGCTGGAAGCAATTCGTTCCATTCAGGATAAGCTTGGGATCCAACAGGCAACTGGAAATGGAAACCGGACCGGTGGAAGATCCTATAATGCTTCTGGCTTAGGTTATGGCTCCATCTTCAATCAGCCCCAGGGAGAAGCGGCTGAGGAAGAGACGGTGACAGATCCGGATCAGTTAGCAAGCTTATTAGACTAAACGAACGTTTGGGAGAATTGGTGTAAACTGATTCTCCCTCTATTCATATAAAGGAGGAAAGATATGAAGCCAGAAACTGCAAGTGTTGATGTAACAAAATATCTCTCAGAAGAGATAAGAAAGGATGTTATCCCGGAGATTGTCTCGTCGGATGATGGGCTACTCAAAATCTTCATGCATCAGGTTATCGGAACCTGTGCATCCTTTGGGGTGATTTTGCGAGATCTCCCAAAGGAAAGACAGGTGGCCGGTATCGATTTTAACATATATGGTGATAATCCGGGTGACGATAGTACAAAATTTATCATCACACTCGATGATATCAAATCGTTATACCAGAATATCTGTGCTTATCGGGCAACTAAGCACACCACCAATGAATACGTCACGTATACAAACGTCATCGATGCGGTGAAGAGAGCTGATGACCGGATTAGTAATATCAAGTTCGATGAGACAAAGAAGGATGCATCGAGGGTTGGTGGAATCGTGTCCGATGAGTTAATAAAGGAAGAAACCGCATCCGCAAAAGCAGAGAAGAGTGGGAAGTATAATAAGAATGCAATGCAGTGGATTATTGCAATTGGAGCATTTGATGTGGTGATAAACGTTATCGTTGATTTTGTATCGAAATCAAGTGACGGTAAAGACGAATATACTTGCCGGGTTCATGTGGATGGGATTCCAGCAGGATCGCAAACGACCTGTGCGATTCGGGCACATTTCATTGCGTGGAACCTGGTAACGTTCATGGTGAATTTGTATCGGGAGAAATATCTCACGGCGATACAGACAACCAAGAAGATGGTGTCTACAACCCTGAATCATCAGTTCTATAAAATCTTAGCGTCCCAGTATGCAGATCTCCAGAAATTTGGATTATTCAGAGATCTGGACATGAAGGAGACGGATATGGTGGCGCTCTCTGTGAATAAGGAGACACAGGAGCAGTCCTATGGTGAGTTCCGTTTAAAGGATAAGGATGGTACTCCAGTATACTCTCTGGTATTTAATCATGGAGAAGGGAAGGATGATTTTCATCTCTTCACCATCGATGGAATGACTGGAGGAAAGAATCCAATCGATACGAACGATGACCAGACGAATGCGGTCATGAAACTCTTAATTACATACTGGAATCGGTCAGATGATTTGGTGAGGTATGCAATGGGGTCTCTGTCACGGGAATATGAGCGTGTGGAGAAGCAGCTTAAAACTGCACCCTGGATGAAAGACGATAGTAAAAAGGAGGAAGTAAATAATGGCAAAGAAGACACTGGTGATTCCGGACAATAAGGTATTCAGAAGGTTACAGAATGAAATCTTATCGGATGAGATGAAGGAATGGTTGTATCAGACCTACCAGAATTCTCAGACACTTGGAAATGTAATCATGGATGCGATGGAGTCATCCTGGTTAGCTGTCAATCGAAGATATCTGAATGGGGAAATTCCATTATCCTATGGGTGGGATCAACATCGGGTGACGGATATTGATGTATTGGAGAAAACGATCCCGAATAATCTGGTGGATTATATGCGCCGGTTTGGATACGATGAATTCTTCTCACTTCCGGAAGACTTTAAGATGGGACTGGTGATTACCTTCGAGTTTGCTTACCGGGCAGATTTCCCGATGATGTCGGTAAAGGATAAGAATATCACCTTGTCCAAGTTCTATGTATCTGAATTCTACATCTTTACCTTAGATGGGAATATGTATTTCTTCCGGTGCATGACCAGACAGATGGCTTAATGAATCCGGGTGGGCGTTTGCTCACCCGATTCTTTTTTGTTTGAAGGGAGGATTACCAGTGGTAGAAATAATTCAAAAAGAATTCCGACCAGTGAACTTAATGAAACCGACAGTAGTCTTTGTCGAAGTCCCCAACATCTGCTTCTATGCAGATGCCCAGGTAGTTGCAAAGCTGATGATTGTAATGGAACAGGCAGAAGATATCCGACAGATGTTTGCTCCGATGTTTCAAACCTTTAAGGACAAGAATTTTACAGAAATCATCAATGCCTTAGAGGAGAAACGAGATTCTACCAATATTCTTTACGACTACGTCGATTGGGGAGTTGCAAAAGAAGAGACAGATGATGTGATTCGGTATTGCAACGATGTCTATAAATCTGCTCTATACTTTATGCCACAAATCGAAGTTCCATTTGTACCGACGGTCCTCGGAAATGCAATCCGAGTGATTTCCAAAGATAAGAGCTTGACGAAACTTTATCTTTACATGGAACATAATTGCTCAAAAATTGAGCAGGAGATGAGCAAGTTATTCTGGATGGGTGGGAGTTTATGCGAGTGGATTGTCGGAGGGGATATTCGAACGGCCATCTCACAGGCCAACGCTGACATCTATTTTTTATATAACTTCCAGTCCATTGAAGGAATCTTCAATATAAAGGAGATTCGTCATCGGGAAGTGTTTACTCCCGCTTATCCGTTCAATATGAATCTCTATTCTCCATTTATTAAGAAGGACTCACCCGATGCTGAGGTTGGTCTTTATTCGAAGTTTGATATCGATGTGAACTTTGTAAAAACACCGATATAGCGGTCAATAATAAAGTGATTTCTAACAAAAACTTAACAGCCCTTAAAATAAAAGGAGGTATTTGTGAATCATGAATGATGAGAAGTACAAAGGAAACGAGGGGCAGGAAAGCCCACTCGTAAGACAGGCAAGAGAGGCAATACAGCAGGCAGCAACCAGTGTCAAAGAAGGAATTGCAAGTATGAACGACGAAGTAGCGGAAGAGATTCGGGGATTCGATTGGCTTAAAAAAGATTCCTCCGGAATCGTGATTCCGGTACGGGTCATTAAGCAGGACCGGCTGAGAGAGATTGTTGGGGAAATCTGTGGGGTTTATGTGGATGTCGTTGGGCAGACGTATGGACCTGGTGGTAAGGATGCGATTATCCAGTTTCCCAATGGGGTATTTACCACAAAGGATGGTTGGACCGTTGCGAAGAATTTAAGTTTAGGTCTAGATGCAGACTTAAATGCATTGGGGAGAATGATTCTGGATGTAGCTGCTAATGTAAACTTAAAGGTGGGAGATTGCACCACCACAGCCATTCTGGCAGCTTCCTATTTAACCGTACAGGTCATGGATTATCTGGAAAACCACAATGAACTTCCGATGTTTGTGACCAAGCGGTTATTGGTAGATGCCGTTAATTTAATCTGCGATGAGCTGATGGAAACGGCAACTCCGATTAATATAGAAGGCCGCAATTTGAAAGAAATTGCGGAGGATATTTATAAAATTGCATATGTATCCACGAACTGGAACGAGGACTATGCGAAGATGATTGCTGAAATCTATGAAAAGACTGGCAATCCGTATATCCGGGTCGAGAACTCTGGGTACGATGGTACATATGTGGAATACGTCCATGGATATGATTTGAAAGGTGGAATCATGCTCCGGGATTATTACATCAATGATATTCCAAATGGAACATTCGTGGCAGAAAAGCCGATGATTATGATGTTTGACTATGACATCCCGTCCCAGATGTTTGTATCTCTGGCTTGTATTGGTGATGTGGTGGCAAGCAAGAACCGGGCATTTGTCGTCATGGCTCCTGGATTCCAGACGGATTTCATTAAAGCATTACACGATAACAATATGAGACGGACCCAGACCAGAAGCAATTTGGGAGTAGTGAATCTGGTGCCGGTAAAGGTGGAGACCAAACATCCAAGCGAGCGGTCTATGTATGATGATCTTCGGATTATCGTAGATGGTACTACGATCAATAAAGATAATCAGGAGATTTCCTCCATGTTTGACGCACTTAGAAATGCAATGATGGAGAAACCTCCGGAGAAGAAATCCGATATGGCAAATGACGTTCATCAGGCTCTGGTTGCAAAGTTCTTTGAAGAAAGAAAGCAGGTTATCGAGGAAGCCTATGAGTATTTGGAAGGATGCTGTGGCTCCTGTGACCAGATTACTGTATCCGACAAGATGGTACTGGTGGATGTTGCTGGTGCAGACCAGAAACCGGCTATCTTAGAGAGATCGGATAGACTCAAAGCTGAGTTGGATAGAACCATCAAGCAGTGCGATTCTCTGTCCATGATTGTAAGAGATGTATCTGACTACCGGACCAGAATCAGTAAACTTAGCTGTAACTCTGGTGTTATCAAGGTTGGTGGATATGGGGACGCAGATTTGCAGGCTTGCAAGGATTCTCTGGATGATGCAATCTCTGCTTGTCGGTCAGCTTATGATTTCGGCTATGTCGTTGGTGGTAACTATGCCATTCCGGCGGCCATTGATTCCATTCGGTCCCAACTGGTTGCTGACCAGAGAATCGAAGAGGTTGAAAATCGTCACTATCCGTATTCCGATTCCGACATCCAAACCATTTTAGATATTCTAGATATGGTATATGATACAGCATTGGCTTGTATTTATAAGGTGGCAGAGAACCTCTATGACAGTGATCCGATGTATCTGGTTGTACCGGATGGGAAGGGAAACGATATTCGGTTCACGGATAAGATATTCGAGTGTATCGATACAGGAGTCGCCTATGACCTCTTAGAGAATCGGGAGAATGAAGATCTGATTGAGCCGGTAATTGCACCCGTGGAGGTCTTAAAGGGAAGTTTACGACTGGTGAAGCTGATTGCATCTTCCAGTCAATATCTTTATAAGAACTTTACCACGGAAGAGTTGATTGGAGCGAAAGATGTTTAGTAGGAGGTCATGAATCATGACTCTAAAAGAATATCTAACCAATCCTTTAGGGAAGGGAGATGCCTCCCTTCCCGGAGGAAAGTTAATCATACAGAATCTGGAACGAAAATACATCGAACTGGATGAGAAGAAAGGAAACCAAATCAAACTCACTTCCTATTACGACGGAAAGACGGGAGATGTCTACATGCATCTGGTTATTCCAACGGAAACGGAGAGAGGTAATACCTATGATGTGGTGATACGATTCTTTGATGGAAGCAAGAATAATAAGCTGGCTACCTCCATTGCGGATTACGATATCCAGTTATTTGCCAACACTCCATCGTTCGTATATACCCACGCTTACGTCTACCACGAATATGGATTATCGATTGATTTCTTGGAGCAAAAGCTTGGGAAGATTGCGATCTCCCGGGCACCTGTGGTAAGGAATAAATTCGAGATTGTATCCTACGATAAATATCTCTTCTTTGCAGCAAAGTTCATCCAGGATGGACGAATGATGAGTAAGCTGGCGATTCAGGCGAAGGCTAGACCTTTTAGTCAGAAAGCACTTCTTACGAAAGTTCGCTCGATTAAGAAGATTATGGAAGAGTATCATGCGGCGGAAGCAAAACTGCGGCGCGATACCAAATACGTGAAGGACCAGGAAAAGAGACTTGCTGGAAAACCGAAACGGCTGAGCTTAGACTCTGGGTCTCCGATTGGATTGGGGAAGAAAGTTCCAAAGGCAACGGGAACCAAGAGTCGAGTAAAGACTGTCAAACCGGTGAAAACTTCTGGAAATCGAATAAAGAAGAAATAGGCTATATATTATTTCTTCGAAGCTTATGAATGGAGGACAAGAGATACGATGATTGACATTGAAACATGGACAAGACCCGTTGACAATCCCGAGGATTCCTATGTGTATCCGATGGATAAGGCAGTAATCTTAAACATCAGGAAATACATTCCGGAATCCTTTGAGAAAGCAATGAAAAAAGATCCAGAGATGCTGGAGAAACTAAAAACATTTGCGATTGAGAGAACCGCATTCCAGAATAAGACGAAGGACATTTGTAATTACGTAGACTATTTCATTGAGCAGTACGATGAGGATAAGGAATTGCCACTGGCATATCTTTCCTTAAAGCAAATCATCGATGATGAAAAGTATCAATTGACCGCTCAAGAATTTCAGAAGCTTCTCTACAAGCGATTATTCTCTCCGAGGCTTAAGAAGGCCATTTATCGACTGGTCCACGATAATTATCACATTGATGTGACTGTCGATGCAAAGTCTGGTCGAATCTATGATGACCCAGATGATTTCACCAATGAAGATGCGAAGCGATTCTTAGCCATCTCCATGATGATGAAAATTGCAATTCCTCCCGTGGAACATTTCATCTCCGTATACAAACAGTATTCGGTAATTCCGGTACAGGATTTGATTGTAGATATCTTCACTGAGATCTTCTATAGTATTGGGAACGTAACCGATTCGGAATTGATTTTATACGGGACGGTGAAAGATGTTGGCACGGTGGATGTGATTGATTATGAAAATAGAGAAAATCATAATGATATTGATATCGAGGACTTAATTGGAATGGAAGAGCAGGCGGCCGATGACCTGATGAAGAAACTATATAAGTTTGTCAATGGAAGGCTTCGTAAGCACTCCAAAAACAACCAGCTTCTTTGGTCACAGCAGTCAGCACTACGAGGAGTGACAGAAGATGCACACCGGGATCGACTTCTCAGCAAATACATCTTCTATGATAACTTCTTTAAGTTTAACTTTAAGGAAAATTTGGTTTCGTTCTTACAATCAATTGTGGGAACGCAGCTCAAATACACCATCAATATTACAAAATATAAAATGAATCCGATCCGAGTTGATAACGTAAAGGGATCGGAGGGGCTTTCCAGTATTGACAAGCTGGAGCAGTCTATGGTGAAAATTGATGAGTCCCAAGTTGTCCGGGTTGACCTATCGATCGTGGATGTATTGGATCGATTGGAAAAGGAAGTGGGTCCAATCTCCGATGAAGAGATTGACTACTATTCCCAATTTCCAATCAATCAGAATTCCTTCCGCAATTATGTCTTAGAGAATCTCTATGCAAAGCGATTTGGGGGATTCCAGGAGCTTCGGTCGATGCCGGATCGTTCCTACACGAAGTTGGCCATCATTGCCAAACGCCAGCTAAAGAAAGCCGGTTATCAACAACTTCCCAGTTTTATTACATCAGTCGTGCAGGGAAGAGTAAGTAACCGAATGTTACAAAACACAAAGTATATCAGTAAGCTCAGGCAGTCAGCAACGTTTGCTCATCTGATGAATGATAACTATAAGGCACTGAAAGGGTATCGGGATGATATGATTATTGAGGATGAATCCAAATTACTCAATACAATCTTCTGCTATGTCGAATACGAGACACCAGAGGTGACCGGAGATCCGATTCCGTTCGATGAGGATATTATTTCCGATGAGTATATGACTGCACTGGATAACGTTTAACAAAGGATAATGACCATCACAGATGAGAAACCAATCGTCTGTGATGGTTTTTATAAATTTATTTTAAGGAGGAAAGAAAAGATGTTAAGGGAACTAGGAAAAGCCACAAATGGGTATTATGTATTCGGGGCAGATCGACAATACAGAAATCTCGAATGTTGCCCGAATTGTGGGGAGCGGCAAATTGACTGGTCGGATGGAGATTTGAGCTCATACCGGGAATTAACTCCGGTGGCATCGATGATGTTCTCATCTTACGATTGTGGTATTCGAAAATTTTATCAACTTCCTACGGCGTTTCGAGAAAAACATTCAGACAAATCGGTCAATGTATTATTTCCGGCCGATGTTATTCGTGCCAACGATGATGCTGAAAACCATATAAGCAAATTGTTGATGGAGCGTTATCGGAAGAATGGTATATCATTCCAGGAGTTGTGTTTGAGACGCGTATTCTTTTGTCAGCGGTGCGGGAGTTACATTGTTTCTACAAGGATTGATTATTCGGAACGAAGTGATTATAATCGAAATGGGTTAGAGTTTGGAAGTGATTCCATAATCATTAAAGCGGATCGATGTTCCGAATTATCTGCCGAGAATACATACAGTTTCCTGGCCGATAAGCCGGTATATGCAATTGTGGATAAAGTTCCCCTGTCTAAGATGCCATATGATTTTGAGCTAGAAGGAGACGATGCCCTATTTGCCATCTATGATAATAAACTTGATAAATGGGATTTTAGTGACATGGTTACGGAACGATTATCTAATTACTATGCAACAAAAACAACCATATGTGGCAATAACAACCCAGTGGTTATTCCTGGTGAAAAAACGATTGCCGCTCATATTGCCTATAAGAATTCTCCTGCAATTAAAATGGTAGAGATTCCCCGATCTACCGCAAATCATATCCATCGAGTAAAATTGATGGGAGAGCTCCAGCCTGGTAGAGTAGTATCTCCTCACGAGTTCGATCTATTATTGAAATATTCGAACTACGATGAGGCAATGGAGCTATCATGAGAAATGTAGAGTGTACACAGTCTCTTGGTGATCTGGTAAAGAACGCGATGCATACATACCATGAGACTGTGTTTAATGGGCCAAACGGGGAAACACCGAAGTTAGTAAATATGACACCACACCCCATTGATTTCTTTGATGCCAATGGCGATATCTATTTGACAATTCCGTCATCGGGAATTGCCAGGGTGATCTTTCATCGAAATTATGTAGGAAAGATTGGCGGTATTCCCGTAAAGGAAACGGAATATCGGGAAGTGTATGGACTACCAGAACCACAACCGGGAGTTTATTACATCGTCTCCATGTTAGTTGCGGTTGCCGTAAAGGGAACCAGAGATGATTGTCTTACCGTGGATGCAACAATACGAGACGATGACGGAAATAGTATCGGGTGCCGATACTTGGGAAAAGTATGATAGGGTCGATTTCGACCCTATCATTTTTTGTTTAAACTATATATTATTTTCTTGAATCAAATATAAAAAGGAGGAAGAAAAATGATTCACGAAATTACCAAAACCATGTACCAGGAGTTTCACAAAATGGGGTACACGACAGAGCTGGCAGTAGTGGGAGGGGATGCAAGTGACATCACCAATCCCAATAATTACTTAGCCACCATTACCTGCAATCTCTTTAAGCGAGAAACCAGACAGCCGATTATGGGATTCGTTATCCATGTCGGGGATACGTCGAAAGACAGCGAGAAGATGGAGCTGGATTACACACTGGCAGACTTTAACATGTATCAGGAGGATATTTCCTTTGGGGAAGTTGCCGGTGTATTCGGTGCAACGAGATCCATGATGTATCGGTTGCTGCAGAAAGATACCAAGGATTTATTTGCACAGGAGGCGCTTCTCAATACAATTGATTGTGCGATTGAGAGTATCCGAGTGAGTGATATGAGCAATATCTTAGACGGAGTCGATGGGACGATGAGCCCAGAGGTAGAGTATCACTTTGGGATTAAGAGAATCGGAAGAGCAGTGTTATATCTGAACGAGGTAACAGTTGCCGAGAATACGGCGGATGTGGAACTGAAAGATTGTAGTGCCGATGTCCTGCAGGACATGTTATCCTTATCTCAGGATGATGACGAGCCGATTATTGATGTAGAAACCGCAGGCAAGTTGGTTCTCCGTTACAATGGAGCAATCATGAACGTCATTGCTCAAGTGACCAATTCTACTGTGAAGTTTGTAAAGGATGAAATCATGGCTTATTTCCAGATGGTATCGGCTGTCCCAGGTGACAATTCATAATTTATTCAACCGGAAGATAATGAAAGGAGGAATGTGGTATGTTTAAAGTACCAAGAGCGGAAACGATTGCTAAAATGCTGTTAACCAGTACAGTATTTCGTCACGTTGAACGAGAGTATGAATGGCTGGAGGCTGGCGGACTCTGTATAATCAGAGAAGAAGATCTGAGAAAGTTACTTTCAATTGAAAGTGCATACAGTAACCGAGCGATGGACCGTGTCGAAGTCATGCGACCGGAAGAACCTTATACTGATAACGTCGTTATGGATGTTTTACGGAAGATAAAAGAAAGCGGTGATCCAACGTATGCCAAGCTCCTCGATGAATACAATCGTCGAAAGGAAGAAAAAGAAGAGAGACTTGAGAAATGCTCTAAGCAATTAGGTGAGTCCAATGGATAAGATCGGTCTCTATAAGTACCTTTGTTCACTCCCCAATGTCGTTCAGAAGGACGATTGGTGGTGCTGCACCCGATGTGTACTTTGTGGGGATTCGAAAAAGAATCCCTATAAGAAACGGTTGTATATTAACT
>ERZ1090879.1357-NODE-1358-length-13547-cov-8.700341_pt1 | contig 13547 bp, 1 predicted proteins | sample MGYA00478472_ERZ1090879 | MGnify/ENA primary metagenome ERZ1090879 (study PRJEB33644, sample SAMEA5815723) | chicken gut metagenome | biome: Chicken; feature: Gastrointestinal Tract; material: Caecum | place: Ireland | collected 2019-01-01 | study: A study of the...
CAATAACTTTATAGAGGTGTGTTATGTTAAGAAAATGTCTAAAAGGTTTTTATTGCGTGGCGCTTTTGCTGTTAGCTATAGGGCTAATTTTATTTGTGCCGGGAGTGAAGAGGTCACAACTCGCACAGGCAGAGACGATGTCCACAGGTGATGACAGCCTATCACAATTATCTGGCGATGCGTGGATGGATGCGGGTGCCTTAAGTGAAGTGACAAGTGACGATATAGTCATAAATCGAACTTACATAGACGGGCGTAACACCTATGTAGTGAAAACGGCGTTAGGACTTGCGTCAGTTGCATACCACGTCAATAATGGTGATAGCGAATATGTTTCGGGCATATTTATTTTGGTAAACGATATTGACCTTCAAGGAGCAATTTGGACACCTATCGGTACTGCAGAGAATCCATTTTGTGGGTTCTTCTCGGGAGAAGGACATTCAATTTCAAATGTCGTTGTTCAACCTGCTTTTGTGTCAGCGGGTAGCGGACAAGGACTTTTCGGTAACATAACAAACGCAACTATATCAGACTTAATTTTAAGTGGAACCTATTCTATTTCAGTTTCAACAGGTGGAACGCTTGTTGGGGTCGCAACAAACAGCACTATAATTTCAGTGCACGACAACGCTCTTGACGATGTTGGTGGTAACGCGGGAATGAGCCAAATCTATACAATCGGAAGTGGATCGACCAATGTGCAGGTGTTTTTGAGTAACGGCGTAGCACAAACATTCTTGTATGCCGATGTTAATGCTTTATATACAATCACATCGGCGGTAGTTAATTTAGGACAGATGAGTCACATCGATTCACAAGCAAGCGTAACCTTCGCCGGCTATGCTGTATATTACACCTCTTGGCAAAACACAACCTTTCACTGCTATGTAAATGGCGAGGCTTGGGGTGATTTTAATAGGGTCAGGGTGCTTGTAGACAATAGTTTCAATGATTTTACTGGCGCGCTCGTTCGCGAAAATCCTAAATACCTCACACATAAGGTTAGGTTAAGAGAGACATTGTCTCCAACCGATACCGATGTGCCGTATCCGATAAATCCTGGGTATAGGGCAAGTATTGGAACGCCAACTTCAAGCAACTGCATTATTGAATTAACTATGCTTGACCAACCTGAAATAACGCTCAATCTTAACTATGGTTATGGAAATAGAAATGTTACAATCAGTGGCAGTTATTACGACTATGCCCTAGACGATATTTTTGGAGGGAATGCATACCTAACAGATAGACTTGGGTTTACCCTTAAATCTATTAGCACTCAGTCAAAGGGAGATATATCGCAATCACCAAGTTTTTACTATAACTATCCAAGCTATCCAAGTGATACAGTAAATTTTGAGTGGGCTCCACTTAATGATAGAGCTTTTGATTTCTATTTTCTTGTTGATAGCGAAGGTTACGCAAACGGAAGTTTGACTTATGCGGATGTAAGTTCAGCTGTCGGTGGGGTTAGCGTAAACAAGGGGTCGCTTGACACAAACCTTGTTGCAACAAATGGCAGATATACGGTCAAAGGGCTAACCTCTGACGATAACAACTTGACAAATGAGGTTACCTTAACCTTCACCCTTGATGCCGGCTATGAAATCTCAGTTGTAAGTGAAGGTAGCACTCAAGAGAGTCTTGTCATAAATGAAGATGATATAAATAACGGCTTTGATGGCAACAGCAACTATGTTTACAGCAAGACGAGCGGAATTTATCTTAACTTTACAAATTTTACAGGCGAGGGTTCAAGCTACAACTCTGCTAATGCCAATAATGACAGTTATTGCCAGGTTAGCGCAAGTGGAAGCGTAAGAAATACAAGCGGAAGCGGGGTTGTAAGCAGTCGCGAAGAGCGAACTTACAGCGTAACGATATCAAATATTGCTGGCACAACAGGCAATGTCTACATTGTTGTCAAGAGAGCGGCTCAAGAGATAAATGTTATAACCTCAGTTTACGCATTTGAGGACGCCGACCTTGACAGCTTTGCTTATACCTATGGTGGCGTTGAATATCGAGAAAATTCTTTCTATATCAAGGGTGGTATAGGTCAGACCGTTGAGATAACCTTGAGAATTGACGATGATGTCAACTACTTTGTGCTTAGCTCCAACACAGGCACAAGTTCACTTACCGCAACACAGGTGCCAGTTGATGGTGGCAGACAAATGACGGTCAACGGGCGTACCTATTATTCCTATGTGACCTTTAGAATTACCATAAATAACCTTGAAGAGGGTATGACCTTTAATGTCGGTATCGGTGGACTTCGCTCATACTTTAAGTTTGAAGTTCAAGACGGGGAAGGCAATATTTTGACTCCTAGTGATGTTGACAATTCGACAAAGGGAATATCGGCGGTTGTAAACGATATTGACGGCGTCGGTTTGAATGGTACGGGGCTTCTTGAAGTGAGAGACATTGAGGGAGTGCTAGCTGACTATGTCGGCATTGTTACAAACGGCTATTATACGCCAACTCATATAACGATAAATCATAACGGTCAAGGCAATGTTATAACAAATGCCGTGCTTGAATTTAACGAGATGACTGGCAGATATGAATGGGGAGCAACTTCGCCGGCGCAAAATGTCTTTAATCAGATTTATCAAGGCGGTCAAGATGTCGACTTTATCATAACTATTACGGTGGCACAGACCGAGTACACTCTTGGCTGGGAAAACTTTACCTTCAACATCTCAAACGGGGAGTCGGTGACGAGGTATACAGGACGCGACAACTTAGATTTCCTTGACGACCTATTCTCGCTCAGCTTTACCTCAAATGCCTTTGTTCCAGGGCAGAGCGGAAGGGTGACCTTGACGCTTACCGACCTAGGACTTGCTCTTCTCTATGGCGACACCGACAGCTTTAATGCAAGCAGTATAAACGGCTTTGATGACACGGTCAACGACGGCTATCTTGCAACCACTATTGACAGCGTCGATGTGACAAATGTTAACACTGGCGTTTGGGCATTTGACTTCACAAGCGGAACCTTTGATTTTGACTTTAATTTTGACTTTACTTATAAAGAAGTTACAATAAACGCAAACGGGCTTGTCCTTAACGGCTCTTATGCACCAATAGACGTGACAGAGGATTTGTTTATAGGAAATAGCGGAAGTTTTAGATATAACTATACAATCTCAGACGGGCAAGGGCAGGTTAGCCTTGCAAATGCAGGTTTTGGTGGAATACAAATTCACACTCAGTATTATAACCTTGGCTGGTACCTCAAAAATGGCGAGGTGGTGACGATTGCAAATGGCAATTATAACGATATCGTCACAAATGCCAACTTGCTTTCGGCATATCAAGACTTTTCAAGGACTAGCAACGCCTCAAACTTTGCTGTCAACGTTCAAGCAATCGTCTCGCCAAGAACGGTTACCCTTAATTATGATGGTGGCAACGCTCAAAAAGGTCAGCTTATCGAAGTTGATTTGACAAGCGACACTATCACCTACTCAAACGGGGTGACTTTAAAGCAGGCGTACAGAAACAAGGGTTACACCTTTGCAAATTATAGCTATACAATCGGCACAACTAATTTTACGGCAAACGCAGGAGCAAACTTTGTTATCACAGGACTCAACTTTGCAAACCTCTTTGGCAGTGGCAGTTTGCTTCAAACTTGGACGAGCTTTGTCGATGAGAGCGCGCTTGCAACCTCATCTGCGACAAATTTGACGCTCGTTTCTAATTGGAGCGTTATCAAATACAACCTCATTATCGATGGAACTACTGTTCAGTCAGCGCTTGAAATTGGCGATGAGATACGCTTTATCGCAAATGACCCAAGCCTTAAAAACGGGCAGGGTGTATACCACATATTTAGAGAGGGCATTGAGGTTGCCTCGTACAATGGCGGAGTGCTTGGCGGATACACTGCGGGCGGTTTTGAACTTAGCCTTGAGGGCAGACTTTCAGCAAATATTGACGGCGACTATGCCTCAATCTTGTTTGACGGAAATAACTTTGACACCCTCATTGGCACAAATTATGACACCCTTCGCAGTATCACTGCATCAACGCTTAGAGCAGCCTCAAGCTATAAGGTTTACATAGAAAGCTCTCAGTATTTTGATGTCACTGTAAGTGGCAGTGGTAGCAATTTCGGTCAAGATGAGAACGGCGTTTACGTTGTTGTAACCTATAACGCTCTTCCAAGCGTGCTTGACAAGAACAGTGAGGACTTTCTTTTTAACACCTCATCTATAACAGGCAAGAACATCACGATTACTCGCGTTGGATACAACTTTGAAGGCGACTTTTACAACTTTGACCCTACTGAAATTTTTGATAACCTAACAGATATTACAATCAGCCCTATCTTTACAAAATCTAATGTCTCGGCAGGCGAGGCAACTATTGCGTTTAGTGACGACTCGACGGGCGCAAACTTCTTCCTTCTAAATAGCCACGATATCACAATCGGTTCGCTTATAGATTTTGCAAACCTTGAAGACGATAGCGATGACATTACAATCTCACTTACCGAAGATGTAATTATGCTTTCAAATGGAGACCAGGTGAGCGGATATGGCTTTGCGCTTGTAAAAGATGGGCAAACAACATACTATGAAGGCAATACCTTTAATATCAACAATATTTATGAGGATGGACTATATTCAATTTACTTCTATATAGACCTCATCGACACCTTGCACAACTCAAGTGAAAATTATAGCTATAGACTTGGCTCATCAAGCCTCACTTTCACAATGAACAAAAATGCCTTTGGCTTTGATAGCAATTTTGTATCGGCATACAACGGCACAAGCGAGTTTGTTCCAACCCTTTCAAGCGAAGGTTATAGCAATGTAAACGACTACGGCAATGTTTACCTTGTGTACGGCTTTGATGGCGAGGCAAGCGAAGAGGAGAGAGTGACCTTTAACACTGACGACTTCTTTAGAAGTTATGTGCTGTCAGGTGGCGACTACAATGTTGGCGAAGATAAAGATTTAATTCTCACTATTGACAGCGGTTACTTCACTCAAGTTACAAATATTGGCGGAGTTGCAGTCAACTCTTCAACCAACTTTGCAAACCTTATCAGCGGAGTTGTGGTAAATGGCAGTGATTACACCTACACTCTTGAGGATGGAGCGACTATTGTTAGGGCTAGGTTTATAATCAGCTTTGGCAACACCTCAACCTATTACTTTGACGGTGTAACACTGATTGTCTACACTCACGATGGCAACAATAGAACCTTCCAAATAGGAAGAGAGTATTTTAGCTACAACCTTTCACGCATTGTCTATACTGGCGGTGCGGTTGACAGCGATACCACCTTCACAGGCGCAAATAGAGGGGTGTTTGCTGTTGAGGGCCTGACAATTGACGGACAGGCGTATGATGGCAATAAAGATAGCAGTTTTGAGTATGTCCTTGACGGTCAATTTAGACTACTTAGCTCTGCTAGCGCAATTAAAAATTACTACTCAACAAGATATTTGACTGCAACAAATGGAGTGCTTAACGACACCCTTCTTCAAGACTATAGCGGACTTGTAGATGGACTTTATTTGACGGGTGTCTATGTAGACGGCGCCGAAGTCATAGTTACAGGCAGTCAATTTACCTTTGATATTGACGACAACGTCATCTTTAGCGTTGTAAATAACGGCACAGAAAACCTTCAAATCTTTGTGAATAGAGAGATGCTAACCTCTCATACACTTAGCTATAGTGTTGCAGTTTCATTGACAAATGAAAGACTCAGCCATTTGACACTTCTCACTTTTGGCACTTCTCCAAATGGCAGAGATTATGACGAGATGTTAAGCTCAGACTTTTCTGACCCAGGTTCAAACGCCGACCCTTATCAAGTGTTTACAATGGCGACAGATTCTCAAGATAGCAACCTCTATGCAATCTTGACTGATGTACGCAAACTTTCATTTAATTATAACGGCGGACATAACGCTAGCGGGCAATCAAGTGAAATCATTTATCTATCTTACTCTAGCGCAGGTGGAGAGTATATTTTAGACAATCCAAGCTATGACTATAGCGGACTTACTTTCAATGGTTACTTCTACTCTGCAAATGGTCTTACCGCTGAGCAGAGCGGTGAGGACGCCTATAGGTTTGTCTCACTCGATGGTGGCTCGCAAGCAGAACTCATTGCGCTTTGGGAGCTTACTGGCGTAGATTACAGCCTTGTCAGTGATAGTCTCGACCTCAAAGCAAGCCTTAGCTCACAAGAGATTGAAGCTACAAGCTTTGTATCACCTAAGGCGCTCACTGGTGGAAGCTATAACTTCACCTTAACTAAAAAAGATGACCCTAGTGTGAGTTTTAGCTCTAGCGATAGCTTTACTTTTGCAGATTCGACGGGCAGAGTTCCAACCTCGCTTGGAGGTGAATATATCCTTACTATCACTTTGACTTTTACAAATGCCTACCAAGCAGGGCAGACCATAAGCCAAGATGTCGATGTGACTATAAATATAGAGGAAAGCACTATAGGCATAGTAGGACAGAACGTTTTAACCTTCAATAATGCCGACCGCAAGAGTGATATAGCACTGCAAATAAGATTGAATGGTACGCCTTCCCCTCAAATGACACTTACAAGCCTTTTACAAACAGGTCTTGCAAGCTATGGCGTTGATGTGACGATTTCACCAAATAATGAGATTAGAAATGCAGGGCAATACACTGTATCACTCTCAATCAATAGCGCATATGCAGAGTTCTTTGAGATTGAAAATGGCTTTGGACAGATGCAGGTTACTATCAATAAATTTGACTTGACGCTCGCTGACTATGCAAGTCAAATTGAGGTTTATAAATTCTTTGGGCAAAGTGACCCAAATCCTATAAGAGATACCATAACAATATCTCTTGTAAATACAGACAGCGTTGAGCTTAACTTTACAAGACAGGCAGGCGAGTCGATTGGTAACCACCTTCTTCTTACCGCCACCTTGACAGACCCAACAGATATAAACAACTACAATCTCATTACCGATGGCTTTGTTGCTTACTTTGTAATCCGAGTGCCAGACAATGGCTTGTTTGTAAGACTTGATGGCAATCTAACCTACACCTACAATGGCGAGGCGTTAACCTCACTTAGCACAAGGTATAACAGCGATACTCAAAAGTTTGAAGTATACGGCTTTGAAGGAAGCGAGCAGGTTAGTCAATCGTTTAGCCTTTACTACCTAAGTGATGGCGAAGAGATTGAGGTTCCTATTTCAGAAAGAGAAACCTATGCTAGATATATCACCTTTAACTCATCTTCTGCAGGCAAAAATGTAGGCACCTATGAGTTTAGCGTAAGCTTGTCAAGCGAAGGACAAAGCGCTGGCTGGAGCGAAGCTAATATTGACACAAATTCAATAGCGCAAGATTACAACACTATCACAGTTACCAAGAGGACGATTACCTTAAACGCTATTAGCAAGACTTTTGACCAATCAAACGCCTTCACCTTTAGTATGTTTGCTCAAAATAGCGGTGTAAGCGCTGATATATTAAACTATGTAGAAGGCGACAACATTATCATAAACGGCGTAGCGGATAGCGAACTTGCAGGGCGAAGGGATATTGAAGAGATAGCCTTAGATAGCTTAAGCGATGCAAATTACACCTTAGAGCTTGCAAGCGGACTGCAAATTTTGATATTGCCGTCCACTGAAACAGTTGATGTAGTCACCAATATCACTTCTATAGAATACGGTTCACTTAGACAAGATGATGTGCTAACAATAATCTTGACAGAATTCCCGCTTGTATTCAATGGTGGCGATATTAATTCAAGCTATCTTAATGTGGCAGGCTATCAATTTGTTTCACCATCCTTCTCAACAGGTGGCTACCTTGAGGTAGGCTCTAATGCAATCACAATCACCCTAACTTCAATAAACTACACCTTTGGCGGAGATGTCTTAGATGAAGGGCAGGTTTATCAGACAACTGTAACAATCTCTTTTGAGGTTACAAAGCTTGATATAACGATAAACAACTCTGAAGTTCAAATAACAAAAGAATATGACAGCACTAGCGAGATTGGCGAAGATAACCTTAATCAAGTTGTCAACGGACAGACAAGCCCATACCTATCTGACGGACTTTTAAGCGGTGATGTCATCCGTATTATAGGCGGGCAGTATTACGATAGCACGGTCGGCAACAATAAGAAAATTATATCACTTGTATTTGACAGTACTCTTGATGACTCAAACAACTATACAATAACCTATCCAGTCTTGGTAGGTTCTATAACAAACCATATTATAACCTTCAATGTAAATGCAACTACCGAGCATATCGACCTCGTCACTGACGGCGCCTTCGTTGAGGATGGACTCAGCCCACTTGTGCAAGAGACTTTCTTTACTTTTGAATATCCAAATGTGCTTACAGGGCTTGAGCTATTGTCACAGATGGAGCTTCCTACAAGAACAGGCTACACCGCATCTGGCTGGGCATATATGGAGGACGGCGAGTATATACCTATAACTGTCGACAACATACAGACGCTTATCAGAGAGGTTGCCTTAGATGAGGCTAACATCGATGAGACGATAACCATCTATGTTATCTGGCAAATAGATAACTATCAAATCACAGTTTTAGGTGAGGGCGTTGAAAGCTATGAAGTGACTGGGCAATATTATAATAACCTTTCAGAGAGCGCAAGATACTTTAGCGACATTGAAATAAACTTTACTATATCAAAAGGCTATAAGATAGCAAGATATGAGGTTAATGGTAGATATTCAAGAGCTGTACTTGACGATGTTGGCGGGTCTAATGGTAGCGCTCAAGTTTATGGCGTTGGCTCTGACCTTGAAATTACAGCTTTTACAAGCGAGATTGAGGTCACCTTTGATATTGACACAAACATCCCAGATTACACCTTACGCACCGATTCAAATAGGACATATTTCACTTACGACTACTCAGCTATTGCAAATATGTATGTGGATGACCTTCCAGCCTTCAGCGTAACTGCAGGCACATATACACTTGTAGGTTTTAGCTATAGCGGTGGAGATATCGGCGCGCTTTCACTTAAAGAGGTGGTAGATAGCCTCTATCCAAATCTTGACGAAGATGTCAATGTTGAACTCACGGCAAACTGGTCAGGTGTACAGTATGTTGTCACCTTCAATCCTGCAGGAGGCACGCTCACGGGCGATAGCAATCAAAACGTGACCTATGGAAGGGCCTTTACAAGTCCTCTTCCTCTTGCCACCTTGCCAGGTCGCAGTGGTGTTTGGACTGATGCAAACGGCGTAACCTATACAGATGGAAGCGTTTTCCACACAATCGGAACACTGATTGGCGGGGTATGGAATGCAAGTTTAGTTGCCGAATATCAGAACAATACCTACACTCTAACCGTGCAGTTTGACAATAGACTTCAAGTTTTCTATAACGGAAGCCGAATCGCAAGTGGAGAGACATTTGACATAACCTATGATACAACTAATATCACTTTCGATATAACACCATTACAAGGCTATAGCTATGATATTGACACTGCTAGCCTTAATGGAAACGTAACAGAAAGCGCAAACTCTGTTTCTGTTTACAACCTCACGGATGATGGTGTTCTCAAAATTGTTACAGTGCTTGGCACAAACCGAATGACCATTGCCGGCTATAATATAGATGGCTACAGCGTGACCATCGATGATGTTGTGCAACCGACAACCTCGGTATACAACGTGCTTACCGAAAGCATCGTTGAAATCACCTTCACAGCAAGTTTTGGCTATGAGTTTGATGAGAGCTCTCTAAGCCACACGACGACAAATTCAACTATTGATATCGAGATATCACTAGATAAAAAGACTATGATTGTCACTTGGAGCAACTTTACCTCTGACATAACCTTTACGGTTGAGGCAAATCCAACGCTCAACACAGTGACCTATAATGATGTAAGTTCAATCTTTACAAGTCTTCAGTTTAACGGCGAAAGCGTAGCCCTTAACGGCGGAACGTACGGAGTTTACACTGGAGAAGACCTTGTAATCACGGCGTCACTTAGATATGGCTATTGCGATGGCAATGTGAGCGCAAGCATTGAGTCTTTCTTGACAAGTGTACAATGTAACTATCTAAGGGCTGACGGACTTTATCACCTTGATGCAAGCTTAAATGATATAAACGAAAGCTTTAGTCTAACCTTTACCGCCACCAAGCGAAGCTATAACTTTGTAATAGCTGTTGAGAGTGGTAGTGAGGAGTTTGGACAAATTACCGTACCACAAAGTCAAACGGTTAAATTTGGACAGAGCCTGCAACTTGGTGTAACCCTATTAAGAGAAGATTATATCTTCTATGGCTGGGAATTTGACGGCGATATCATCTCTAGAGAAGAAAACACAAGCATAGAACTTACTTCTTCGCTTAGACAGATGCTTGAAAGCGTAACGCCAGGGCAGAGCATAACCATCTATGCAACCTTCATCGACAGGGTGACTAGCATATCCTTCACTGCAGGCAATCACGGACAGATAATCTTCTACCAAGAGGACAGCACTCAAACAACAGTCAATGGTGGACGCACTGAAATCGGGCAAGTGAGATATGGCTATGACCTTATCATTGACATATTGCCAGACGAGGGCTACAGACTTGACCAAATTTTAGTTGACGGACAGCCTACTACAGAAGGCTACGACCAAGAAAACTCTAGATTTACTGTTTATCTTGATGTAGTTGAGAGTATATCAACTATTGAGATAACCTTCACTGCCGAAGAAATCACTGTAAATGTACAGACAGTTGTACAGCGCAATTATGAGTTTATCTATGGTGATCCAACGGGGGGATTAATCTATCTTGTAGACTCTGAAGGTACAAGGCTTGGCGACGAATATTACATCTGCTCAAGCGATAAACTTTACTATGATTATAGTGCAAATTCAGTGACATACGGAACGCTCTACTTTACCTTAGAAATAGAGAGCGGTTATAACGCAATTATAAACTCAACGACGCCAGGCGTCATTGTAAGTGAGTACAATGCAAACGGCATTAGAATTTGGGCGGTAAGCGGACTTAGTCAGGGCGCAAACATACAAGCAATATTTATACCTGTTGAGAATAACATTGAGGTTAGGTTTGTAACTGCCGACACTACAACCGCACTCAGTGCAGGACGCATCAGCGTTGACACCTCATCAATAGATGTCAGAGCAAGTCAGAACAACACTTATAACACCTTTATCAGCGCAATTACAGGCGCAACAATCAATATAGATGTCTATTCTATGTTCACCTATGACCTTCTTGCAGACGAGCAAGGAAACCTAAGATACTATGTTGTTTATAGTAACGGGTCGTTTGATGAGGGAGCAGTTGTGGCAGGACTTGTTGAAGAGAGTGATATCTACTCAAACGGCTTTACAAAGCGTGCAACTCTTGAGATTACAAATGCAAATGCAAGCGCAACAATCTACATTCTTGTAGAGCCTAGAGTATACAGCCTAAACTTCTATGTGACAGAAAATCTTTCAGTTCGAATCGATAATGCATTAATCTATGGGCAGGCACTTCCTATGACAAACCTTACAGAAGAACAGCGTGCCCTTGTGTTCTCAACAAGACGTGGCTACACGCTTGGCGGTTATTATACAATGCAACTTGCAAGAGGCACTCAGTATTTAGACGGTAATGGCAACCTGCTCAAAAATTGGAGTGAGACCGGTTATAGATGGACAGGTTATGGTTATGTGCCAACCGACAACTTCGATGAAGACAGCCAAACCTTCACCATATACGCCGCTTGGGTATATGATAGAGCGTCTATCAATCTTAATTTCCTGCCAGTTGGCTTCTATTCGAACTTTGCAAACTTCAATATCACCGACTTTATAACAAATATTGGAAGCGATTATTGGATGAATCAAACTGACAAGTGGTATGTTGAGGTGCCGGCAGGAGTAAACCTTCACTTTGAGGCAATTCCAGTTGAAGGCTATCAGTTTATAAATTTCCTTGTTTCTATTGATAATGGAGAGACAGCGGGGTATGAAAGCGGTTTTGACCTTGAGTATAGCGTCGGTTCATATAGCGTCACAGCGGTATATCAGCCAATTCTCACCTTGAGTAGCACTGAGGGCGGAAGCGCTCAAGGCTATCAAAGTGGAAGTTTGGTAGAAGGCTCCTTCTCGCCTGATATTCCACTTACACTTAGAGCGACGGCAGAGGAAGGATACAACTTCTTGTACTTCTTAAACACGGCAACAAATGAAAGGTATTATGCACAGTTTGATAACGCAAGCGGAAGCTATAGCTATACTTTTGCTGATTTGATATCTACTCCACTTAGCATCAGGGCGGTATTTGAAGGCAAACCAATTACCATAAATATTGACTTTACAGATGCCTCGGGCATACATAGAATCCTCAATGTTTACCTTGATGGCAGAGCGGTAAGTTATTCTGGTCAAATTCTTGCAAATGTTGGACAGAGTCTTGTAATCGTCATTGAAAGAGAGTACGGCTATGCTATCACAGTAAATGGTGGTATCTATAGCGAGAGTATAGATAATAACGGCTATTATAGATATACTTTTGCGCTTACTGCAGACGGACTTGTTGAGGACGGCGAAAGCTATGTGCTTGACATCGATATTGGCGCAATCCGAGAAAATGTCAACCTCATCTTTGATATGCAGGTTGAAGACGAGGTAAGTGATAATGAAATCTTGCGTGCAGGCACATTAAGCTATGTAGACGCAAACGGCAAAACATACAATGTCAGCGCTGGCTCTAGCTATCAAATCTTATATGGGCAAAGCGTCAGCCTAAGGGCGTACGTGCTTGCAAACTACCAAATCACCGACGTTTTACTTGATTATGATGGCGAGCCAGTAAGTTTGATGAGTTATCTTTTAGACAACACGCTTATCATCAATGAGTCCTTCCTAAATCGCTATCAGGCATATAACCTCAAAATAACAGTTGTCTACTCAAGACTTTTGTGGACCGATGAAGAAGTTTTATCGGGATACATTGAAGGCACAAGCAGACTTCTTGGCAGTGGAACATCAAACAATCCTTATTATATAAGAAGTGCACAAGAACTTGCCTTTGTTGCATATGCTGTCAACAATGGACTAACTAATAGTGATGACATCCTCTATAGTGAGGCGTACTATCAGATAGTTGCCGACATCAGCCTTAGTGGAAGGTTCTGGGAGCCTATCGGTGTTCCAGACAGTCCTTTCAATGGCACGATGGACCTTGGCGAATATGTAATATCGGGCTTGAGTCTCTACAGAAGTTATCCAGCGCCAGAGCTATCTCATAATGGCTTGTTCTGGTGTCTTGGCGATAATGCAAGGATAATTAAAGATACAAACACCTTGACGATTGTGCTTTGGATAATTTTCGCTCTCATTATACTTGCGATTATCATAGCAATCATCGTCTACTTCTATAGAAGATACAAGAGAAGAAAGATGAACGATATAGCAAATAACTAAGGTTTAAACTAAAAAACTCTATGGTAATCCATAGAGTTTTTTGGTGCAAAATATACAAGAATT
>ERZ1090879.1360-NODE-1361-length-13525-cov-11.345063_pt1 | contig 13525 bp, 6 predicted proteins | sample MGYA00478472_ERZ1090879 | MGnify/ENA primary metagenome ERZ1090879 (study PRJEB33644, sample SAMEA5815723) | chicken gut metagenome | biome: Chicken; feature: Gastrointestinal Tract; material: Caecum | place: Ireland | collected 2019-01-01 | study: A study of...
TTCCGCTTCTTTACCGACCACACGCTCAGCGTGTGGATTTCGTTATACATTAAAACGGGGCAAATTTGAGCGGTTATGACTCAAATTTGCCCCGTTTCAGGTACATGCCAAAATATTTGCGACAAATTTGCGACAATGCTTTGATTTTTAAAAATCAATACAAAAAAATACCACCAACCAAAATCATCATCCGCGCCGCATTAGCCGTAAATCGCGTTTACGCGATATACTTAACATTTCGCGCGTCGCCAACGCGTTTGAGCTTGCCCGCCTCCACCATTTTGGAAAGTATGCGCGTGGCCGTGGCAGACGATACGTTAAACAGCTTTTCCACGTCTCTGCGAACAATTTCGCCGCGTTCGGCAACAAACTTTTGTATTTCCGCTTCTCTATCGGCGCGCTCCGATTTCGGAAAATCGGATTCGGTATCGGAATCGGGCATGACAGCATTACCGTCTGTCTTATACAGCACTACTTTAAAAGAATTAGGGCCGCATTCAAAAACAGGCTGCTTGCTCTGCCCGCGATAGCTCATTTTTATTTTGGCAATGCCCGTACCGTAAGATTCGATGAGGTGCAGACGGTAGAAAATATCCGCCAGCTTGCGGTTGCGAAGGTACGAAACGCCCATCATCACGTCAGCCATCTCCACCCCGCGCACAAGTCCGCCGAGGGAAATGAACTCTATCCTGTCGCTGAACATACTTATAAGCGTATCACCGTTCATGGCGTAGTCCCTATGGACGACGGCATTGAGAAGCGCTTCGCGTATCGCCTCAACCGGATATTCCCTGTGATCTTCTCGTCTTACGCCGTTTATTTTTGGACTGCTTAAACGATTGTTGGCGTCGATCATGCGCATAGCATCGTCGATCTGCCTGAACAAAGAACCCGTAAATTCATGTCTGTCGCGAAAAATTTCCTTACTCTGCCCTTCGTACACGGCAAATTTGATCTTGTATCCGCACTGATCGGACAAAAGATAGGCAAGGTTTGTATAGCAGCCGTCCCTGCCGATTATGCCGAGCGACCGCTGTTGCGTTTCGCCGAAAGGCAACCCCGCATTATCGAACTGCCTCTGCGCTTCTATAAAGGTAAGGTTTTGTTCGAGAGAGCGGGCATCCTCGTAAGCGGTGCTGATGTCCTTTATCATATTGAGTATTTCGGTCTGCGTGGCGGGCGTAGACGCAGTACCCCTGCGTACGAACACCCCTTCGGGCCGGATGCCCTTGCTTTGGGCATAGTACGGGGCCATGCTGCCCTTGTTGACGGTAATTTGCAGAACGTTTTTGCCTTGCATAACTACGGGCTTTATATCGACAAACGCCATGACGTCCGGACGAATATTGTCCTTGATGTTATCCGTACACCTGATTTCCGTATCATTGACGTTTTCAACGCCGCAGACCGTTCCGTCATCGTTTATGCCCACATATACGGTGCCGCCGGCAGTATTGGCAAAGGCTATGACTTCTTTATATAAGTCGCTTACATACTCTCTTTTGAATTCGACTGTACCCGATTCGGTCATATTATCTCCTCATTCCCTCCTCACAATCTAATCATTAAGTGATTTGATTGGATAGTGATTAGATTATATATGATTTGATAAGATTTGTCAAGGTAGAAAACTATCATTATAATGGCGGTTGCGACATAGCCGCAACCGCCATTACTCATTTCACGAGCCGTACTTTTCAAGAATTTTCTTTATTGCCTTTTTTATTCTTCCCGAGTGCCTTTCTTATGACGAAGAAGCCCCAGACGGCAAGGCCTACGGGAACAACGCAGTCTACAACGATAAGAACAGTCATCCACCACTCCATGTTATAGCCGACGATATCTACGTTCATGGAGTTGGAGTTAGCCACAACATATAATATATTTTTGGCGGCCTGCCTTACTATCGTCAGATCCTGTGCGCTGTTTTCATCGAAGTCCGTCCACATAAGGTTTGTCTGCGAAACGAGGATGAGGTCGTTGCCTGCATACAGCATCTGGCGGGCGTCCATAAAGTTCTGCGTCTTGTAGTCGGAGATGACGAGTCCTTCAAAACCCCATTCACCGCGCAATATCTCCGTCATGAGGCGATAGTCGCCGCCCGTCCACCTTGTGCCTATGCGGTTGAACGAACTCATTACGCCGCGCGTGCCGATATATTGCGTAAGCCCGTCCTCTTTTGCGGAGGAGCTTACCACGTCCTTACCCTTTACGGCTATTTCAAACGGCTTTAAATAAATTTCGCGCATGGCCTGTTCGGTGAGATAGGTGGCAAGGCCCTGGCGGTTTGTCTCCTGGTCGTTTACGGCAAAGTGTTTCAGATCGCAATACACGCCCTTCGTCGCCGCGCCGTTTATAACGTTTACAGCGAGCTTGCCGGAGAGCACGGGATCTTCCGAATAATATTCAAAGTTGCGGCCTGAGAAAGGCGAACGATGGATATTCACCGCGGGAGCATACCAACCCGAATAGGGCAGGAATGTTGCAACCTGGTCGCCCCACACGCCCGTTTCGCCGATTATTCGGCCCATCTGATAGGCAAGGTCTTTATTCCATGTGGAGCCTATGAGAATTTCTGAAGAAAATACGACATTATCGCGGTAGGAAGTGGCATTTATAAAGTTCACGAAGCCTATGGGGCCGTCGGATTCCATGGTAAGGTTTTTACCGATGGACTCTATGGCTACCGTCTGGAAAGCACCCTGATTTACAAGGTCGAGCATTTCCTGCGGGGTAAGTTTATCTAGCAGCTCTTCCCAGTCGGAGGCGTTGTAATCCACCCTGCCGTTTTCATCGAGCAGGTCGCGCAGGGTTATGTCGCTTGCCTGAGAGTGGGCGGGAGCCTGTTCGACCTTTTCTATCTGCGTATTGTTGTGTTCAACGGAATTGAGCGCGTCGACCTCATCGGCGAGCAACTGTCTCTCCTCATTTGAAGTCGGTCTGGGGAATGTCCCCTCGAAATCGGTGCGGCTCATTCCCCTCCTCTGCTTTCCGCCCACGCTGTTGGTATCCAGGCGGTATTCGGCGCTGTCCAGCATGGCGATCCCGTCCGCATCACCCTCATCGTAGGTGTATCTGTTGACCACGGCGTTGTGTTCCTCGGTATCGGGGTCGGAGGCAAACTGAACGTTCGAGCCAAGCGTTACGGTTGCGCTGTCGTATGCGTTTTCATCCACGTGGGAGTCGGAGCTGACATAGAACGTATAGTCGCCGGGGTCGAGTTCATATCCCTTAAACCCGTTGTCGTTGGCGTCGTTGTAGTCATAGGAGGCGAGGTCGTACGCCGAAACGGTGAACTCTACAGTCTGACTGCCCGTGCGCGCCTCCAGAATATCGGTCTTGGCGAAGTCCACAAGCTGCACGTGCGATTTTTCTATACCGTTCTCCTTGTACGGCAGGGTGACGTACAGTTCAACCGCGTCCTTGCCGGCATAGCCGCCAGTATTGGTGACCGTGACAGAGATAGTTATACTGCTTTCGGCGCTTTCAAGGCTGCCCGAAAGGGTCATAGACTGATTGAAAGTTGTATATGAAAGGCCGTAGCCGAAGGGGAACAGAACGTTGTCGGCATACCATGTAGAGGCGGGATCGGCAGCAAGTTCTTCATAGCCGCGCGTTTCGTAGTAGCGGTAACCGACATATATGCTTTCATCGTAGATTACCATATTGTGGCCGGAATCAGAACTGCCCGAAAGGAACGAGCCGCTCACCTCGCCGCCGTTGACCTGCGAGTTATCGCCGAAGTTCTGCCAGGTTGGATCCTTTGTAAAATCTTTGGCGTATATATCCACCGTTCTGCCGGAGGGATTTATGTTGCCGTTGGCAATTTCACCGACTGCGGCTATGCCGGTGGTACCCGTGCCGCCCACCCACAAAACCGCATCTATGCGCTTGTTTGCGGAGGTATTGTTAAGTTGCTCTATAAAGTCGCACTGGAAGGGCGTAAGCGTGTTCAAAAGCACTATCACCTTATCGAAACGGTTGGTAACATCGAGAAGAAGGGCCTCTTCGTTGGCATCGAGCTGAAGATAGTGCCTGCCCTCCACTCCGCCGGATGAGGTATCCTGCGAGCGGGGAAGGTCGAAACTTTCGCCGCCTATGCGGGAAATGACCACGAACGCGGCGTCGCTGTATTCGCAGTAGCTTGCCTTTACTTCGGATGTGTATTGCGACTGCGAAAGCTCATACGTGGGCAGCGTGGGCGAGGACGAGCTGCCCTCGCCGAGGCTCATGGAGACAGGCCTGCTTTCGCCCGTGCTCTGATAAAATTCCGTAAGGGTATCGTTTACATCGAATCCCGCCGCCTCCAGGCTTTCGGCAAGCGTCATGGCCTTTTCGCCGCTGCCGCCGCCCGAACCCGAGCCGCCGTACACAAGATTAACCGAATTCTTGCCGAATACGGAAACCTTGGGGCTTTGCGACGCGGCCTGTATGTTTTTTGACTGCGGCGTGGCAATGGGCAGGCCGCCTTCGTTCAAAAGAAGAACCATGCCCTCGCCGGCTATCTGCTTGTTGAGCTCTTCGCCCGCCTCTTTTACCTGCTGCTTTGAGTCGTAATCGCTTTCATATATCGGTTCGACGCCCTCGCGCATTATGGGTTTGGGCATACCGATGGCCGTCTGAAGTATGGGGCGGTAAAGGCCCGTGGCGAGCACGCTTGCAACTATTAAAACCGCAACCAGAATTATTGTTACGGCAAACCACACCCAGCATGCAACACTTTTAAATATCTTTTTCATCGCGTTCCTCACTTATTTGAAAAATTATCCAGCTCGGGCGACCAGGTAAGCGTCGCCCCATCCGCCTCCAGACGTATATAGTCTACCGTAGGAGCGGTTGCCGTCATGGTGCCGCCAGGGGCGGTATCGTTGTTTGTGATGAGCTGAATTATGTTTTCGCCCTTCTTTAAAGATACCGTGCCTATAAAATACTCCTGCAGCCTGGTTTTGGGCATGGCCGCATTGGGATCTACCGGGGTATCGGGCAGCGTTATGGAACCGTAATCGACGTCGGTACCGTTGACGACGAATCTGTAACCGTACTGCCCTTCCGGAGTGAGAGTGACGTCCAGCGTCATTTCGGCGCCCAGCTTTGCATACAGTTTTACTCCGCTTATATCCCTGTCCGAATTGATGACGAAGGTTATCGTTGCGCCGCGCTTGAACATATACGATACATGATAGCCGTTGTGCGAATCGTACGTGCCGCCGAGGTCGGGAACTATTGCTCCCGTGCCAGTGACGCCTCCGGAATAGCCGGGGAAATATTCGTTAGCGTTGAAGTGGGTATATTCGGCCTCGAATATGTTATCTGCCGGCGTGGTTTCCGGCGCCTTCCAATGCGCGTAATACGTTCTGCTGCTTGTGACCGATGCGGGGAATTCCGCCTTCAGACCGTCCTGAGGAGCGTCGTACCAGCCGACGAATATAAAGCCTTCGCGTTCTGGATCGGCGGGAGCCGTCACCTGCTCGTCGCTGCGCACGGTGAGCCTTGAAACGAGGTCGTTTACGACCGATGCGCCGGGGATATTTTTGCGGAAAGTTATGGTATACGTTTCTATCTCCCACACGGCGTACAGCGTCACATCGGAAGTTACGGAAAATTCCGCCATGTCTATAACGTCGTCCTCCGTTGCGTCCGCACTGTATGCCCAGCCGATAAATTCATAGCCCGGTCGTGAAACCTGTGGCAGGCCGTCCACGTCGATCTCCTCGCCCGCGACCACTGTCTGCGAAGGTAAAGCCGCGGCCTCGGGATAATTGGCGTCGAAATTCACGTTCCATATGGCGGTATCGTCCGAAAGCCACGCTGCGTAGTAGGTCACGTCTGAACGTATGGGGGAGGCGAAATTTGCGGGATTGCCGTTTTCCAGCCGCCATTCGCGGAACTTATAACCGGGGTATTCGGGTATCTGCTCCTCAAAAGGGGGCGTTACCGTGCCGCCGTACTCCACCTCCGTAGTCACGGGGTCAGCATCAGCCTCCGTAAAATCGAATGTGACGGTCAGCATCTGCACGTTCCACTGCGCATATATGGTCATATCCTGCGAGGGCGTGAGAGGAAAAGTCACTTCGTTGCCTCCCTCTGCAGATGAAGTCCAGCCGTCGAAATCGTACCCCTCGGCCCGGGGTTCATCCACCGAGGCTAGCGCTTCGCCGCGCTTTACGTAATACGTGCGGGGCAGTGCCCCGGCACCCGTCACACCGTTGTTGTAGTCGGCCGTAACGGCATACTCGTCTGAAATCTGCGGCGAATCCGTGCATGCCGCAGCAAACTGAACGGCTACCGCCGTTGCCATCAGCATAGCCGTAAACACCGCAATGCGTTTTTTAAATGTTGTCACGGATAGATATCCTCCATATTTATCTGAAATATCTTTAAAAACTCCGCCGATATTGTTAAACGACGGAGTCTTTAAAGTTTTACCGCCTGACTTTTAAGGCGCGGTGCCGGTAGCCGACACGCGTGCGCCGGCACCGCCGTTCAGGTTTTACAACCCGTTACTTATTCGCCTTTTTTCTGGCGAGTACAAGCATTGCTATGCCGGCGACGGAAATCACCGCGGCGACACAGGAAACTGCTATTGCGGCTATGCCCGTTGCGGAAGAAGCGTCCTGCCCGTCCGCGCCGTTCGCACCGTTGGTGCCGTTGGTTCCATTTGCACCGGGAGCGCCGTCCTGGCCATCCGCGCCGACAACATGACCCGCATTTATCTGCTGACCGTTGCTGAGGGTGAGTACCAGTTCGCCTTCATCGTTCACCGTTGCGCTGGTCACGCTTATGCCGTCGGTGCCATCCTGACCATCCGCGCCGGGAAGGCCGTCCTGACCGTCCGAACCCACAACATGTCCGACGTTTTCAATATAGCCGTCTGACCAGGTAAGTATAAGGTCGCCGTTATCGTCTATCTCAACATCTGTTATCCACGTTGCGGTAGTATCGCCCGATACGGTGAGCGTTATGGGTGCCGTGTAGGTATCCACATCCGAACGCGCGCTGCCGAATGCGCCGCTTGCGACTACCTTCGTAAACGTTACCGTTACGCTGAAGGTGTATTGCCCTGCAGGAGCGTTTGCCACGCCGGTTATCTCGCCGGTGGCGGGATTGAGGGAGAGGCCTCTGGGAAGCTGACTGTCACCCGCAACGGAGAAGGCTATGCCGATATACTTGCCGGTATTTGCGGGAGAAGTGCCGTCGCCGCCGGGCACATAGTTTGCAGGCTTATCCGCAGTGGCCTCATCCGCCGTTACAAGTTCTACAAAGGACTGCGAAAGGTCGATGGAAGTTTCCTGCCCGTTGGTGACCGCAGCAGAACTTGCGGTGAGATAGGTGCCCACGCATACGTTGCACGTAAGGGATGAATCTACCCAGCCGAGGCCGGCCTGAGTGGAAGTTATGGTTATTGTCACGGGGGTTATGCCCTGAGCGGTCGCCGTGCCGGTTATCTTGTCGGTGGCGGCATCGTAGGTGAGTCCTGCGGGCAGGCCGGTCACGGTTACTTTATAGCCGGTACCATATACCTTTACAGTCTCGGCATCGTTTACGACGTCAACGGAAACCGCCTGTCCGGGCTGAATGTTGAGCGTATTGCCCACACTGAAACACTGTGTTGCAGCTTCTGCACCGTTGTGCATATTGGAACCGTTTACACACTGATACATTACCCTCTGCACGGTGGTGCGGACGGCCTCGTACTGAGTGGCACTTTCGTATGTTTCGGTGCTACCTTCGCCATCGGCCACCATTACCGCACCCTTTCCGTTCCTTGCGGAAGCATCCCACTCGCCGTCGAGAGGGAATACCGAACACTCTGCGCCCAAGGGAAGGGTATGCGAGCGTACATTGGCCCAACCGGAATAACCTATCTTTGTTTCGGGGAAGTACATATCGGTCTGCGATACGCCGTCAAATCCCCATTCGTTTTCAAGAATCTGTATATTTGAGGCATAGTTAGTGCCGGATACAAGGCCTATGTGGCTGTATGAGGTCATTATGCCGTTGGCATTACCGTACCTTACGCAATACTCCCATTGCCTTGCATATATTTCGCGTATGGATTGCTCGGTCGCAAATGTCATTACGTTCATGCGCGAAGTTTCCATATCGTTGAGCATGAAATGCTTTACGAATACGTGTATGCCCTTATCGGTTGCCCCATTTACTACGTTGGCACACATGAGGCCGCCCTGCAGACCGTCCTGCGAGTAATATTCAAAGTTGCGGCCGCCAAAAGGCGAACGGTGAGTGTTTGCCGCAGGGCCGTACCAGTTGGCGTTGAGCCACAGCCCCTCGTTGCCGACCACTTTGCCCTGTTCATAGGCAAGTTCGGTGTTCCAGGTGGAGGCGATGACTACTTCACACACCCATGCCCAGCCATCGGAGAGCTGTCCTGGGCCGTCGGTATCCGTCTGCACGGGCTTGCCGACCACGTCGGAGCCCACCGTTGCGAAGAATCCGTCGTTGCGGGCTATAGCCAGCAGTTCATCCCAGGTAAACTGGTTCATGAACTCCACCCACTTTTCATCTTCAAGGGGAACGCCAAGCATTTCCTGAAGCTGTATGGGCGCCTTGCCGTCCACGCGGCCTTCCACAAAGCCGTTTGCATCGGTAACGGCCTGCGTCCAGCTTTCGGGCACGCCGCTCTTTTTCCATACGTTCTGATAATCTTTTTCCACTTCGAGGGTGAGCCAATTATCGTTATCTATGTAAGAATCGCTGCGGGCGCCGTTGTGTATAACGTTGAACGCCTCCTCTTTAAACATATTGTCTTCGGTGACCAGCCAGCCGAGCTGTTCGGTGAGGTCGGCTACTTTGCCGTCCTCCACTATCTGCGTCCTTTTAAGGTAGTGGTCGTCGCCGCTCTCCGTCCAGTTGCTTGCCAAGGTATTGAACATCTCCCAGGCATTGTCCGTCTGAGAATAGATATTGTTGGGCGTTGAAGGGTCGCCGTCCTCGTCCCAGGTGAGCAGCTCGTCCACGGTGAAGTCGTACGAATCGTACTCCTCGTGCGAGTTCTTGCCGGCTACAAAAGTATATGCGCCCTCTTCAAGTTCGTAGCCGCTGTTGCCGTTTTTGTTGGCGTCGTTATAGTCGAACGAGGCAAGGTCTTTAACCCTGACTTTTACCTCCACATCCGCACTTTCGCCCGCCTTTATCACGGGTGACTTGGCAAAACCCACAAGCGACTTGGCGGCCTTTTCTATTCCGCCTTCAGTGTAAGGTGCCTTGTTATATATCTGAACGACTTCCTTGCCGTCCACTTCGCCCGTGTTGGTCACCGTGACGGTAAAGGTGAGTTCGCCGTCCGCGGCATCGGTTATTTCGCCCGAAACACTTTTTATCTGCTGGTCGAACGTCGTATACGAAAGGCCGTAACCGAAGGGATACACAACGTTTTCTTTATACCATGCATCGGCAGTGGCGGCGTCGGTTGCGGCGGCAAGGTCGGCATACGCCGTTTCGTAATATTTATATCCGAGATATATGCCCTCAGCATAGTCTATCGCCCTGTCGTTGTCGGTGCCGGTTATAAGGTAACTTTCATCGTACCCCATAAGCCGCGCGCCGTTAAAAGTAGCATCACCGTAGTTGCCGTTTACGGCATAATTGGCCTGCGAATAGTTGCCGAAGTTCATCCACGTGGGATCCTTGGTGAAGTCGCTCATGTAGAAGTCTACTGTGTGGCCGGAGGGGTTCACGGTACCTTTTAGTATGTCGCCCAGGGCGAGCATGCCGTTCCAGCCCGGCTGGCCCACCCACACTATCGCGCCTATCGCATCATCGTTTTCCAGACCGCCGAGTTCCATTACAGAAGGCGAGTTCACCACTACGAGTATCTTATCGAAGTGCGACTTGGCATACGCCACCATCTGCTTTTCAGAGTCGTTCAGTTCTAAATAGTGCTTGTTTTTATCCTCGTTGCCCGCAACGTTGTTGGTGGGCGTGTCTATGCCCTCGGCACCCGTTCTGGCAATGTAAATTATAGCCGTATCGTACCCTTCGTACGAAGATTCCGCGCTTGCAAGCGCATTATCCGCCTTTGCGGTATAATATTCGCCGTCAAATTCAACGGCGCCCTGCGTGCCCTGCTCAACCTTTGTCATATACTGCGCATTTTCGTAAGGCAGGCTGGCCTGACCGCCCTGTCCGCTGACGTTTATGGTGGGGCAGTCTATGTTTTCATACACGCCTTGCACCGTCTTGTTGTACTCTATCTGTACCCTGTCGAGCGCGTCGTAAATGTTGGAAGCCTTTTGCGGCACGCTTTCCACTCTTCCGCCGCCGGGCCGGCTCTGACCGCCCGAACCGCCGCCACCCGTAGATGGTGCCTTTGCCTGCGAACCGAGCACCACGACTTTGTTGGTTGCCGCAAGCGGGAGGGCGTTATCCCTGTTCTTTAAAAGGGTGAAACCCTCGGCAGCCAGCTCAAGGTTGAGCTGCTCGCCCGCTTTTATCGTCTCTTCAAACGAGTTGTAATCGGACTTGTAGGTCTTATCCCTATCCAGCCCGTCTGCAATGTTTGCCGAGGCGAACAGCGTGGAGTTTGCAAGCCCCGCCGCCATGACTATGGCAACGGCAAGCGACGCAACTTTTACGCAATTGTGCTTTACAGCTTTACGCATTGATCAATTTCCTCCTGAATAAGTTTGATTTTTGCAAAATCACCCCGCAATCCTGTATCGCATAATCAAAAAAATGTTAAGCGGGTTCTATTTTGCCTTGCAGAACGCATTATAAGGAGAAGCTGAAATTTTTCAATAAAAAACACATAAGCCGTCGGTTTTTCCACAAATTCGGAAAAAACCGACGGCTTGCCACGCCTGTGCATTAAATTTTAAAATACATACAAAACGGGGTCAAAAAGGGCAAAACAGGCCGAAAAATGCCCCGATCGCCGGAATTCAGTCGTGCGGAAGCACTATCTGCACCTTAAAAATGTTGTCCGCAAAGGAAACTATGAGTTCACCCCCGTACTGCTCCACGACCATGCGCATGCTCTTCATGCCGAAGCCGTGAAAATCTTTGTCGTCTTTTCCGGTCACGGGCAGTCCGTCTTTAAACTCTATTTCGTCCGTGTGATAATTTTCTATCGTGATAACCGAAAAACCACTCCGCTTTGCCTCGCGTATGCTTATCACACGGTTGCTCTCTTCCTCCCCGCTCACGCCCTCTATGGCATTGTCGAGCGCGTTGCCGAACAGCGAGTATATGTCGCTCTGCCGCATCTTTGAAAGGGACGAGCCGTCTATCATGCAGGTAAGCCTTATGCCCTTGCCGCCGCATATAAACCCCTTTTCGGTGAGTACGGTATCCAAAGCAGCGTTGCCCGTTTCAAAGGTGTTGTCGTATATGCTTATGGCCTGAGATATCTGCGATATCTCCCTCTCGTCCAGCCGACCCTCCAGGCCGTACAACCTGTGCTTGAGATCATGGCATTTTACGTTTATTATGTCTATGCTCTCCCTGGATTCCTTGTACTGCTTCTGCGATTCGTAGAGAATATGTTTGAGAAACACAAGTTCTGTCTGGCTGGTTTTTATGGCAGTTATGGAAAATTCCATAAAAATACTGAAAAGGCAGGCTATTATTGCAAATGCGCTGATTATAACCGATAAAACTTTGTTTCCGCTTGCACCGGCGTAAATACCGCCGAAAAAAGACATTATGATGGTAACAAGCAAAGTCATGCCGGAAACGGCCAACAACGGCACGTTATACACCGAAATGAGTTCACCCGCCTTTCTGCGCCGGGTAAATATGAAATATAGCACCGTATATAAAACTGCACTTATGGCTATCTGCAATACGACCTGCGCCCAAAGCGGTATCCCGCCGGATAAAATCAATATGATTCCGTTGACCTGGTATGCTATATGCTGCATGCAATAGGCCATTATACCCACAAAAATATATGACCAGACGTCTACGCGGAACGCCGCGATCGGCATGACGAGCGAAAGGAGAAATTCGCCTAAAAAAACGAGAGGCGCGCCCCAGACCCCTTCTATGACCACATATTTCCAGGTCATAGACAGCACCAACGACGGAACGCACCCCGCGGCAAGCAGCAACGGGAAATATTTTCTTCTAGGCAGCCGCATAGCCACTATATATTCAGCAACGAGCAGTCCGAGCGGAAAATTTACCCAGCCCCAAAATTCTTCAAAAGTCATCGCGTCAACCCCCGAGCGCATTTACAAGCGCCACCATAAATCCCCTTTTGCGGGCACGACTTATCTGCAACTCCTCGCCGTTTACCATGACAGAGTTACCTTTTATTTCGGTGCAGTACCTTAAATTTACAAGGTAACAGTTGTTGCAGCGGTAAAAGCCGTGCTCGGTCAGCTCGCTCTCCACCCTTTTAAGCGTTGTGCCCTTCCACAGTATTTCGTCGCCGTCGGTGTGGAAAATTATGTCGTGACCGCGCGATTCCACATAGACTATTTCGCCCGACGTAAGTTTACGCTCACCTCCCTGATAGGGTATTACTATGCTGTAATCATTGAGCCTTTTGCGCTTACTTATAATGTTCATGCGCATCTTTATATCAGCATACTTGGGCGGCTTTAACAGGTAATCCAGCGCACCCACGGAATAGCCCTGAATGGCATACTTTGCAATGTTTGTGACGAAAATTATTATTATATCGTTGTCAAATTCACGCAGCTTGCGCGCCGCCGCCATGCCGTCTATGTCCGGCATCTCTATATCGAGAAAAACTGCGTCGTATACCGCTTTGTAGCCGTCTAAAAAATCGAACCCGCTTTTAAATCTGGCTATCTTCATTTTCTCATTGTTTTCGTTGCCGTATCGCTCCACGAACGAAGCGAGATACTCCGCCTCGGAACGGACATCGTCTACAATAGCTATGCTTAACAAATGCTCTCCTCTCCTTTGCAATATAAATACAACATTATTCGCACCAATGGCGAAATTGTGTAAAATGCCCGGTCATAAACATGCGGACAGATACCGACCGGTAACGACAGCGGCATTCGCTACATGCGCGCAGGAGTCGCTGCCCGCAAACATAACCGCTAAAGACTGAAATAATAATTTCAGTGAAAGGTTATTAGTTGGTTGCAGACAACCAACTAAGGCGGTACCGCCTTATCAATTTGCGGTTTAATCATATCACAACAATTTTAAACTGTCAATAGGCCCCAAAATTAAAGTCGCAACAGTTCAGCAGGAACTCAGTACCGCTTTTGTCAAAATTATTCTGCACATAAGATTTTGAATTCTTGCCAATATCACAAAAATTTTTATGCGATAAAAATTTTCCCCTGTTCCCTCATTTACTCACCGCTAAAATCTTACACTCTTTAAGAATCAAAAACAGAAAAATTTTGCAAGCCGTCCTCATACCGCAAGTAAATAACATGAACCAGCCTTTTCTATCTAATGGTTTTTAATTGAAATCTGATTTGCGTAAATTTAACAATGGCTGTAGTGTGTGCGCTTTAAGTTATAACAAGCGACGGCTTTCAGCTGGCGTTTCGGCTGCGCCGCAACGCCACTCCCA
>ERZ1090879.1365-NODE-1366-length-13466-cov-9.565730_pt1 | contig 13466 bp, 15 predicted proteins | sample MGYA00478472_ERZ1090879 | MGnify/ENA primary metagenome ERZ1090879 (study PRJEB33644, sample SAMEA5815723) | chicken gut metagenome | biome: Chicken; feature: Gastrointestinal Tract; material: Caecum | place: Ireland | collected 2019-01-01 | study: A study of...
CTTACCAAAAAGGAGCCATTTTTTACCAAAGCCACAAAGTTTTTTACACTACCGAGAAAATTTAAAGCCGTGCTGTCTATTCGCTAACGCTTTATGATTTTTTCTTCCAACACGAAAAGTCCGCAATCAGTTTTTAAACTGAGAACGGACTTTTCTCTATTCTTCGTCATTTTCCATTAATTCAATAAATTCTTCAGGACTCATTCCTTCTGGAACTTTTGCAACTTTAACGGAAAGAAAAGGACCATTTTTGCCGGCATCTGTTTCGTCATCTTCAGGCTCAGCAGGAAGGGAGAGCAAAAGGTCGTGGTAGTCATTGATGAATTCTGCAAAAACCCATGGATCCAAGGCTGCATGGTTTCTTTTTAAGAATTTGCTTATCAGAGGAAAAATCCGATATGACTCAGACAGAGCATCCGTCGGATAATACTCGCAGTCTAATAGACGTGGATAAAGAGCCGCTATTGTGTCCGGTTTATCATCACACAGAAAATATCCACATGCATCGTGAGATTCTGTCTCTGCGAGAACAAAGACTCCACCACAGAACATCCCTTCTGGCATATTTGGATTGTAAAGAACATCTCCGGAGTGAAAAGGCAAGGAAAAATTTTTCTTCATAGAAATAGAAGTTGGATTTGGGCGATAAAGCACACCGGTATACAAAGCCCATTGGTCTTTATCCATATTAACAGCATACATGGAACCTGGACGCACATCCACAAATGCAAGTCTGTAATCCGGGAGAAATCTGGCAGCCATCAGAAAATCCCCGTTGGAGTTCTCTTTATAAATCGTGATATGAATGATAACTCCTTCATTTTTTGGAATTATCTGCAAGGCCGATTCCAGGGTAGGAAAACCTTCCCGGATGCTGCGGTATTCCCGCCAGAAACGCTCCCCTTTTGGAAGAATCTGGTATTCTGCATAATAAACTGCAGGCTCCTCCGTCTGATAAAATGCGCTGACCAGTTTTTCCTGCAGTGTAATGTATGCCTGGAGGAAAGCATGTGTGCTGTCTCTGTACTTTTCTTTTAGTCCCATTGTTCGGCTGCCGGTCGGACAGTCGGGAAGAGTTTCTATGATCTCCCGCCATGCAGTACATTTTTCCTCTAAACTGATTGTTTCACACTGCCAGGTAAGCCAGGCGGCTTCCAGAGCGGTTGGCTGATATCGGATTTGTTGTAAATGATTACGGACAGTATCGGAATTGACAAATTTTAAAAAATCTATCATGCATGTTTCCCCTTTCTACTTTAGAATTCCTTTTTACATGGATTACGATACCATCCACAGTGGGTCTTTTTTAGGCCACCATCCTTGCTATACTTACCTCAACAAGAAAAAGCAAAGGTAAGTTACCGGGAATTAATAAAACATGAGAGAGGTCATTGCTTATGAATATTTATCGTTTTATCCAATCAAAATCCGTTCGGGAACATCTGGAAAAGATCAATTATATATTTTCTTCATTAGAGATGGCATATATCATCTGGCAGTGTCCGGATGCGACTTTGGCTGAAAGATTTGACGCCTGGCAGGAGATCATCGATACCATGCCAGACACTCCACTTCCTGACAGTATGGAACTGCAAGAAATGGAAGGTGTACATGAATTTTTGAGACAATATATAAAGTTGCAGCAAGAGTTCCTTGATGAATTCAATGGGGAAGAGGACGGGGTATATTTTTATAGATATATCGTCAGAGAACTACCAAATAAGACGTGGCCTTGGCAGTATATCACAATGGAAAATTTTGATCATGCTTTTCTGAGTTTATCTGAGTGTAAAAGGGCAATTCAGGAAGATATTGATTACGAATCACCTCTCCTTTCTGGAATAAATTTTCCTGTGCCGCCTGAAAGATGTGAAGAAGAGGAAATGGTTGAAATAGTTGTTCAAAGGCAGATGGTATCTGCTTATTTTGAGATCACAGCTTTTCTGAATGAAAGGCTGGAAATCCTTGCCTTTGACATCCCACAGAAATATCTGGAGCCTAAAGGTGAACAACTGATGAATGCTTTTAAAAAGATGTATTTTGATATTCCAGTCCCATTTGAGACCGGAGATATTGTTTATGCTGATATGTTTTATCCGAATCTTATGTCTCGGGAAGAACCTTGTCCGGTTGTCTTTGATTCCATATCAGGAGATGAAAAGAGGTGCTTTATTTATTCCGTGGATAGCAAGAACCCTACTGGAAATTTTTTCCGGAATGAGATCAAGAATTATCTTGCACTGGAATACTACAGAGAAGAATTGAATGGACTGGGAAGATTTCTGAAAACAGTTAGCAGCTTTTTGAAAGGAAGACTGGATCTTGAAAAACTGATTCAGACATGGATTGTTTTATCTTTCGATCAAATGACAGCGAAAGTATCGGAAGACCCTGAAGAGAACAGACTGCAGCTTAAGTACAGCGTAGATGGTACAGATGAATTGACGGGATTAAAAACAACAAAATCGAAAACAAACATGATCAATATTAATGTGCAGCTGTAGAAATATAGTATCAAGTATTGAGAGAAAGATAAGAATGAGGTGAAAGAGATGATCGAAGAACAGTATCTGGTTTATCAGTGTTATGGCGTTACCCAGGGAGAAAAAGAGGAAGATATTATTTATAGAGCTGCGGGTAAGACATATTTGGATTTCCGCAGAAGGATATCTTTTCAGGGAAAGGTTTCTGTGGAACAACGTCGTGTAATAACAGAAAAGGTGAAAAATCTGCTTGTAAAGGAACTGCCGATTCTGTTTCAGACTGGGACTCAGGAAGCGTTCGATGAAAAACACCACGAAATATGTCAGAATATTATTCGCATTTATGAAAGCACTGGCGGTCAGGCATATGGGATTGCGCAGAGGTGGGTGAATCAGACGCTGCTTCATCTAGCACTGATTGAGGATCATCTTCACACGGGTTATTGGAATATGAAAGAATGCAGAAAATATTTTCATGTCCCGGTGGAGCAGTATGTGCTGGAGGCGGCTGCATCAAAGAGAAAAAATAAATTTAAGTATGGACTGAATTTGATGACAGCCCCGTTGAAACATGATAAGGGAGAGAATTATCAAATGGGGTGGTATTCTCCGGGAGAGATACAGCCCCCGGAGTTTTGGGATTATCCGGAATATATGGAATTTCAGAAAGCTGTAAGAACAAGGTTAAAAGATATGAGACCACATACATACAGAGACTGTCTGAGCTGGGCCGTTTATGCATATATGGAAGCCGCACAAAGAAGAAGTGTATAGGAAAATTCAGGTGAAAAATTATGGATATCTATCAGTTTATCGATTCAAGGGATATAAGAAATTATCTGCAGGATATAAAATATAAATTTACCGTTCCTGAGACAGCGTTTCTGATCTACATGAGCCGCAGGGCTACATTAAATGAAAAATTGGATGCCTGGCAGGAAATCATTGATACCATGCCGGACTGTTCTATGGGGGAGCGGATCAACATGGTAGAAATACCCAGTTTTCGTAAGTTCCTTACGGAATATATTGCACTGTTGAAAAAACTGCTGGATATTTTTTACAAATCGGAAAAAGCGGTATATACCTATTCGTTTTATGAGAAAGAGGGAAACTGGGTCGGATCTGTCGGGAAGTTTGAATGGGTGGAAGAAGGAAAAGTTTTTTCGGATTTTCATACTGCTTTTTCCCATGTGAAGAAAAATTATCTGGACGAATCTTTTAAAAAATTGAGATTTACAAAACAGTATTTTTTTGATGCGGAGGATGAGAGTGAGAAAAGACTGACGTTGGAAATGAATCATGATCTAAAGATACTGTCGATTAATGAACAAGGCATCCTGAATGAGTCCCAGACGGATCTTTTCCTTACTTTTGATGGAATGTGGTTTGCATTTCCGACTCCTTTTAGAAGAGGCGATATTTTAATAAACCGTGTTATATCGGAGAAACCATTTGTCCTAAATGATATACATACATGGGAATCAAAAGAGATGCTGGAAAATGGTTATTCGGAAGAAGACGGGATGGTGAAGAATGCTGAGAGAACCGTTGAGCGTCTTATGAAAAACGGCGACACTTCAGATATGAATTACTCTGGCTGTTACATTGGAGAAGATGCAAGAAACGGTTTTTATATTTTTTCTGAGGTGTTCTGGAATTATCTGTATCTGGAACGATATACCCAGCCATTAAAAGGAGAGCAGAGAGCGTTAACTGCTATCGGCAGCAATCTCTCTACGAACAGGGAAAAGAGGATCAGTGAAGAATTACTCTGCAATACGGTTCACAACTATTTTATGGAAGAGCACTGCAGAAGAAACAGGGAATTGATCGAGCGGGAATATACGTCTGAAGGAAAGAAACTGGCAGGGCTAGAAGTCAGTGAGCCGGAAGAAAGAAAAAGGTTCTGAAAATGGAAAAAGTCAAAAGAAATACAGGAAAAAGGATAAAAACAAAAATGAAGATTAAAATATGCAGCCGAGCTGTTCTCGAGAAAATGTCAGGATCAGGATTTGATCCACATACAGCCGTGATAAGCATTACAGATGTGGATGAAAAAGAAGTAGGATTTTACAGGGAGCCGGAGTTTTTATTGAGACTTTGTTTTGATGATATTAACAGTCCATTCGATATGTACGGAGATTCCCGAAAGCTGGCTTTGAATCTGTTTTCGAGAGAACAGGCAGATCAGATCGCAGAATTTGTTTTCCACTGTAAAGATCATATCGATACTCTGATCTGCCAGTGCAGATGGGGGTATTCCCGCAGTTCGGCGGTAGCGACAGCCGTGAAAGAATATTTTTTTCATGAGGGAATGGAAATATTTTCTGACGAGGAATATTATCCCAATCTTTATGTGTTCAGAGAATGTTTAAAGGCATTGAAGAGAACGGCCTGTTATGAAAGCGGACGAATGAAGGTTTCGGTATATTCCAGAAGAACAGTTGAAAAATTAATACAGGAAGGATTTCCGGAGAAAACTGCTGTTATCAGTTTTTTTGATCCGAAAACATCCCGCCATATACCAGAAGATTACAGACCGGTGGATTATCAGGGGAAAACCGACCGTCTGATCAGCGTACCGCTACATGATATTGACCTGTCTGTTCTTCCGGATTTCGGCCTGACTTACGATACATATTTCCCTGAGGCAGATCATGTTGCAAAGTTTATCTATTCTGCCAAAGAGGATGGTTATGATATTATCTGTCAGTGCGAGTACGGGGAAAGCAGAAGTTCCGGCTGTGCAGCCGCTATACTGGAGCATTTTTACGGGACTGGGATTTCCATTTTTGCGGACTACCGGTATTATCCAAATCAGGTAGTCTATCATAAAGTGTTGGATGCACTGGAGGCATATAGTGGAAAAAGCCAAGAAAAAAGATAAGGGGAACCGAAAAATGGGCAGAAAAGAATGCCAGAAACGTATAGAACAGGTAAGGCAGGCAGTTATGTGTGATCTGACCGGTCTTGACACGGAAAGAGCCATTCTGACAGTACGATTATGGTGCAGAGATGATGAAGACAGATTTGATCTGTGCTGCCATTATGATTTCAGTCCCTATATGGATATGCTGTTCCGCAGATTTGAACCGGATGTAAAAGAGTGGATCAATAAACAGTATACAGATTTAAAAGATTGGTTTCTGTCTGGCGAAGACAAATGTAAAAGCATATATGATGAGATTTCAGGGAACAACAGGAGAAGAAAAAGTACGGGGGAGGAAGTGTGCGACAAATATTACGTTACCGTGACAAAATATGTGGAAATTGGCAGAGACATGACGATATTATACAGCACGGATTTTTCTTTGAAAGGTGAAATCCTCGCCATAGGTGACCCGACCGGATATTATAGAGGTTTTGATGATTACAGAGAAAAAGGGTATGTACTGTCGAAAACAGAAAAAATAATTTCTGATAATATTCGTTTGTCGGGAGAGGAATTGTTGCTGAAAATATGAATTGTAAATCTTGGATCAAACAGGAGAAGGAGAAGATGACAAGGGAAGAATATCAGAGACATATGGAGCTTGTGAAAAAAGCAGTTAAGGATGATTTGACCTCGTTGGATTCAAAGAAATCTGTTTTAAAAGCACGGGTATGGTGCAGAGATGATGAGGACAGATTTAGACTGTGCTGCTATTATGATTTCAGCCCCTATATGGATATGCTGTTTCGCAGATTTAAACCGGATGTTAAAGAATGGATTCATGAAAAGTATATAGGGTTAAAAGAGTTGCACCAGCCGAGTGAAAAACGATATAAAACCGTAAGTTCGGAAACATGGAGAAAGTATCATCAGGAATTATATTCTGAAGAGCAGATAAGTAAAAAGTATTATGTTACAGTAACAAAGTATACGGAAATTGATAGAAATATGACCATATTATACAGTGCAGATTTTTCTTTGAAAGGTGAATTAATCTCGATAGATGACCCTACCGGATCTTACAGAGGTTTTGCCGGATATGAAGAGAAAGGATATACACTGTCAAAATCCGAAAAGATCATTTCCGACAATCTTTACCTCTTTGGACCATATCCGGACGTTGAGCTGCCATATGATAAAGGGGATATCCTGTATATAGACGGGAGCCCGCATGAAAGACCGTTTTATGCTGTCTGGTGTGGGGACAGATTTCTTTATATAAAAAATGGAGAACGGCTGGCTGAATTTATTAAATATAAAATTCCTGAGCGGGACTATAGATCCCATAATCTTGACAGGATATCTTTAGAATATCATAAACCTATCCCGCCCTATTATCATGTGGAAATATTGAAAAGTTGCGACTATGGTTGCCTTATGGAAGCAAGCCGATTATTAAAGAATCCGGAGGTCACCCATAACGATGATCTCAGAGAAAATGTACGGAAACTATTCAGAGAAGAATTTCAGGATACCCCAATACCGGCAGAATTTAAAAGTGGAAGCAGGATGAATGAAATCTGTCATTTACTGTCAGGAGAGATTTGTAAAAGGTATCCGAAGACAACGTTTACAAATTTTTTCAGGGGATTTTCGGAATGGCTTAAACGTCCCAAAAAAATTCGTCCGGATGCATTAGATGATGAACAATTATTATGTTTGCTTTCATATTATTGTGCCGACAATTTAGATTATTATGAATATCGGAAAAGAAAGTTTGCAGATAGGTGTATAACTGATGAACCTCAAAATGAAAGCAGAATGAGAGAAATTTGTTTTCTATTGTCTGAAAAGGTCAGTAAAAGATATCAGAAAACAACTTTTACAGATTTTTTCGCAAGATTTAAGAAATGGCTTGGTGAGACCAAAAGAATTTGTCTGGATAAATTAGATGATGAACAGCTTTTATATCTGCTTTCATATTATTGCAGCGATCATTTGAACTACCATGAATACAGGAGCAGAGAGTTTGAAAGATGGTGCCAGGACAGAGACAATCTGTTTTGGTGCGAATAGATACGAAAAGACGGAAGGAGTCAGAGTGAAATATGAGCAAACCATTAAAAGGTGTTTTCTGGCTGATCGAAGGAAATATTCTGTCTGTCCCATACAATGAAAAATTTCTTTATGGGGTATCCCGGTCAGGAGATACCTATGTTCACAGGAAAATATGGGAATATGTCAGGCCGGAAGCCTGTAAGAAACCTTATAACTATTATCCCAGAGGCAGAGTTGAAGTAAAGAAAAACGGAAAAGCCGTTGTATATATGAATCCCAATATTAATTCCGAATACATAAAGGATATCATCGAAAAGTTTCAACTTCCAGAGAAGCCCCGTGTGATATACGATCACAGCAGGCATTATAAATGTCATTTGGATATAGGATGGAAAGCGGAAAAATAACTCAGGCAGGGGGATGAGATAAATGTCAATATTTTCCAACATGACGCAGAACATTTCATTGGAAGAGTATCTGAGACTCCTTGAGCAGATGAAACAGGCGGCTTTTTGTGATATGGATACTTTTCCGGAAAAAGAAGAATGCTCAGGCGATGAGCACATATTTTCATTTTTGGGGGTAAGATTCCGGTATCGGGATGATGAGGACTGCCTGTATGCAGACTGTTCTTCTATGGGATATCAGCTATTCACGAGGTTGCATCCGTATCTTTGGAAATACCTGAAAGAAGAGTCGGAGAGCTTTCTGGAAGATCAGAACTTATTTGAGGAACCGATGGAAGATAAATTTTACTGGGAGATCACAAAATATATCCAGTTAGATGACCGGATCTTCGGGCAGTATGAAGTGATATTCTCTTTGAAACAGGAAATACTGAGTGTCCGGGGATATCCGTATGAGATTGAGGGCAAAAAGTTTCGGCATCCGAAATATCTGAAATATTTTACGGAAGAACAAAAATTCATTCTGAAATATGCAAGACAGGCAGAGACCCCATTGAATGTTGTCTTGCCATATCACACGGGAGATATCCTTTGCATATATGCCAGGCCTTTTGGCAGACCGTTTTATGCGGTCTATTGCGGGGAGACGATGTCGGACAGAGATCATTTTGAATGGACGAAAAAGGAGTATGGATTTTATAAACGTGAACATCCATGCCTGTATATTTCAGAGGATCATAAAGGTCTGGATCTCACAAATCTGGCAGGATGGTTTACGGATTATATTCCGTTTCCCAATGCGCCGCTTGATCGGATCCGGGTGGTGGATACGTGTGAAGATCAGTACCTTTTAAAAGCAAGCAAGAGGTTAAAAGAAAATCCGGCTGTATTCTGGAAATGGCGTGATCTGAAATGGTCAGGAGCAATTAAGAAAGATCACGGTGAATTGGAGGAATATATGATATGAAAAAGAAAAAGAAGAAAAAAGGATATACTTGCTTTTATTGGACAAGTTTATCAAACAGTCCGTTTAAATGGTTTAACCTATTTATACGAAATATTCAATTTGCTTATCAACGAATCCGGTATGGGTTTTGTGAAAGTGATGTATGGGAGATAAATCGGTGGTTCATGAATGTTGTTCCTGCTATGCTGGATGATTTACGGGAAAGCGCTCTCGATTACCCGGGATGTTTATTATCAATTGGAAATGGAATAAATAAGCTAACATACATACCGGATCAAAACGAGGAGAATGCCGCAGTTGAGAAATGGAATGCTATCCTTAAACAAATGGCTTTCTATATCAGAGAAGCTGATGAGGCTCACTGTTCACGGAAAAATCCTTATAAAAATCAGCAGAAGGAGGGAGAGTGAAACCATATGAAAATCTGGTTGGACGATCTGCGACCGGCATCGGAGGGATATGCCTGGTGCCGCAGTGTGAATGAGGCAATCCGATTTATAAAAAGTACGGAGAGTGAGATCGAACTGATCGACTGCGACCATGATCTGGGGGATTATGCAAAAGATGGCGGTGGTGGGATAAAGCTGCTTGACTGGCTGGCAGAACAGGGATTGTTCTATAAAATTCATCTGCATACGATGAATCCTGTCGGAAGAGCGAATATGGAACGGATACTCAGAAGATACTGGCTGAGATAGAAAAAAATAAAAGATAATTTGATCGGACATTCTGTTGAATAAGCAGAATGTCTTTTTTCTATTAAAAAATGCTATTGCACGTTGTTTTTGCTCTTCTGTTCGTTGGGTTAGGTGAGAGGAATGAGTAATTTTTAGCTAAATTAAGTTTTTGTTCGTATCTTGTAAAATCCTTATGCGACTTTTAGAGAAGTAGAGGGAAAAATTTCACTAGAGCAAGATCCACTATGAGATTCCCGTATCGCCAGTTCCTGCTCTCGCCGGTCATTCATAGTCGTGATCTTGATGGGGATTACGATTCCCCATACCCTCGTTAGCGGCACAGATGCCTGCAGTTCCTACATCCACAAAATGTGGAAGTATATCAGAAGGGACAGCTGATTATTTCCTGTGGACTGTAGCTCTGTGTTTAATACAGTATCAAAGAAAGAAGGGATGATCATGGCACCTAAGAAAAACCCAAAAGAATTAAAACGCCGTAATAATATCACGGTAAAACTTACGGATATTGAACTGGAACTGTTGAATCAAAAAGCTGAAATGGCCGGAACTTCTAAGGCCGGGTATTTGAGAAATCTGCTTATTGGTACTCCGATGAAAGTCCGTTATGAAATTGTCGCAGATATGCAGGATCTCCGAAAGCTGGCAGGTGAATACGGGAAAATCGGATCGAATCTTAATCAGATCGCTAAGTATTTTAATACCGGCGGTGAACGGTCTCTGGCGATGGAGGATGAGATCCGCCAATGCATTTCTGAATTGTTTGTTTTGCGAAAAGAAGTTTTAAGACTGGCAGGTGATTTTCGTGGCAGTGTTAAAACATATTAAAAGCAGGAATGCAAATTATTCGGATGCTCTGGAATATCTGTTATTTCAGCATGATGAAAAAAGCGGAAAAGTGCTCTATGATGATATGGGTCGGACACTCCTCCGGGAGGAATACTACATGGATGGATTGAACTGTGAGCCTATGGCGTTCGATGTGGAGTGTAAAAGGACAAATGCCATTTTTCACAAAAATCAAAATCAGAAAGCTATCAAAAGCCATCATTATATCATCAGCTTTGATCCGGAGGATGCGGTGGAATGCGGTCTTACCGGACAGAGAGCACAGGAACTTTCGATGGAACTGACTCGGAAAATATTTCCTGGATATCAGGCTCTCGTTGTTACTCACACAGACGGAGATAATCATTCCGGAAATATCCATACCCATATTGTGATCAACAGCGTTCGAAAATATGATGCACCTCGGGAGGAGTATATGACTCAGCCTGGTGATCACAAGGCAGGAAGAAAGCATCGATCTACTAATAAGTTTCTGGAGCATTTCAAAAAAGAAGTCATGGAAATGTGTGAACGGGAGGGACTCCATCAGATTGATCTGCTTTCTCCTGCTCCGGAAAAAGTGACTGAAGCGGAATTCCGGACACGGGCCCGCGGGCAGAAGAAAATGGAACAAATGAATCAGGCAATCAAAAAGGAAGGGCTTACGCCGACAGCTACAGTATTTCAGACCCAGAAGGATTTTCTACGGAAAGCGATTAAGGCGTGTTCGCGGGGCGCACGAAGTTTTGAAGAATTCCAGGATCTTCTTCTGAAAGATTACAACATTTCCGTAATTTCACAGAGAGGAAGATACCGGTATCTACATCCAGACCGAAATCAGAGGATTATAGAAAAAGCTCTGGGAACTGATTATGGACAGAAGTATCTGGAAGGACTATTTGTTAGAAATGCAAAGATGCTCCATGCTTCAACTGAAAAAAGTGAAGAGCATTTTGCAGAGGCGGATTATCATATAAACTCTGTGGCTGTTTTTTACTGTCATACGCAATCTCGATTGGGAAAGAATCTGCAAATGAAGGTGAAAGCCATGCAGAGTGAAGTTTATGCCCGTAATGTTAAGATCGGCAATCTGCAGCAGATGGCAAATACTTTGATCTATATTCAAGAGCATGGGTATGGCACGAGGCAGGAATTGGAAGCCGATATGGAAGATGCCAGAGGTAATCTGCGGCAGGCACAGAAAAGTGTGGAGACGCTAAACGCTGAATTGAAAACGCTGAATTCACAGATTCATTACACCGGTCGGTATTTTGCCTCGAAAGGTGTATATGCAGAATTTCTGAGAGCCAAATCAAAGAAGAAATTCCGTCAAGAGCATGCTTCTGAAATCAGGAATTATGAAGAGGCTCGTGATTGGCTGCAACATTTTTATCCGGATGGGAAGATGCTGTCGTTGAAAACTTTAAAAGTCCGGAAGATAGAAATGCTGAAACGAATCAATAAGCAGAAAGGTGTTGTCAGCAAATGTCGGGAACGCTGTACAGAATTGGAAATAATTCTTCATAATACAGATATGATCCTCAAAGGAAATTTTATCGAGAGACAGGAGTCTCGCAGAAAGACAGCGGATCATTCCCTATAAAAAAGATTTGAAATTTTTATAGATAACCTTGTATTCCCTCCTATGGCCTTTCTGATAAGTAAGGGAAGAATTAGAAACCAGGAGGCGAGAACATGAAATATATGTACATGACAGAGAAAGAACAGGAACTGCCATATTATCAATTCCCTAAATTCCTATTGGAGATGAACTTGAGCCAGAATGCCAGGGTGATTTATATGCTGCTGTATGACCGGGGAAGATTATCCCGGAAAAATCGGTGGACCGATGAGGATGGATATGTATATTCTGTATTCCCGATAGCCGAGCTTTCACGGAAATTTGGAAAGTGCCAGTCTTCTGTGAAAGCTGCATTGAAGGAACTGGACGATGCCGGACTGTTGATCCGCAGAGCATGGGGCGTCTCGAAACCAAAGCGTTTGTATATCCGGATTCCGGAAGAGGCATTCTTTCAGCAAAAAGGTGAAAATACGGCGGTTGAAACTATGGCTTTAGGAGAGACACAAATGCATCCACTGGGTGGACAGAAATCTGTCTTCCCGATGGGTGAGAAGACGACACCTAGTAAAGTAAAAGAAAAATATAAATGGAATAATAATGATCGAGTAAGGGCGCGGAGGAACCGGGGAATGCCGAATTATACCTGTGAGGAAGGTGAGAGCCTGTGAAGACAGAGAAGATGGGAGAAGTGATACAAACAAAAGTGAAGAAGTCGGATTTTACAGATGCCAATGGTATCCTGCACTGCGGAATCTGTGGGGAGCCTAAGGAAGTGATACTGCCACAGGAAATGCAAAAGTTCCTACATATGAAAAAGCGTTCCAGGCTATGCGCCTGCCAGAGAGAAGAACGTGAGCAAGAGACAGAGCGTGTCAGACTGCAGGAGCATATCAGTCTGGTGAAACGTCTGCAGGATAATTGCTTTCAGTGTAAAACATTTTCGAACGCTGTGTTTAAAGATCTGGATAGAGGGAGCAGACAGGAAACGATTGCCAGGAGATATGTACAAAACTGGGAGAAAGTAAGAAAAGAGAATATCGGTCTTTTGTTCTGGGGTGATGTGGGAACAGGGAAAACATATCTGGCGTCCTGTGTTGCCAATGCACTGATGGAACAGGAAGTATCCGTGAAAATGGTAAATTTCAGTTATATTTTGAATGTTGGATTTGAGTACCGCAATGAATTGATTCATTCGCTGGGCCATTTTGGGCTTCTGATTATAGATGATTTCGGAACAGAGCGAGGAACGGATTATGGTCTGGAAACAGTGCATAGCGTTTTGGATGCAAGGTATAACAGCGGGAAACCGATGATCATTACGACCAATCTTTCTCTTCAGCAGATGAAGAATCCGGAAGATGAGATGCATAAAAAGATTTATGACCGGACAAAAAACTGTGTGCCGGTTCAGTTTGGTGGAGAAAGCAGACGTCAAGCCGCGGGAAAAGATAAAATGGAACAATTCAAAAAGATGCTGCTGGAAGCGGAGGAAACTATATAAAATGCCTTCAAAATCTATTCTAATCTGTGACTGATTTTCATAGGCTGTAAAAAATGGACATGGAGGTGGG
>ERZ1090879.1367-NODE-1368-length-13455-cov-8.762164_pt1 | contig 13455 bp, 13 predicted proteins | sample MGYA00478472_ERZ1090879 | MGnify/ENA primary metagenome ERZ1090879 (study PRJEB33644, sample SAMEA5815723) | chicken gut metagenome | biome: Chicken; feature: Gastrointestinal Tract; material: Caecum | place: Ireland | collected 2019-01-01 | study: A study of...
TACACTTCTAGCTTCGTCGGCAGCGTCAGATGTGTATAAGAGACAGTTTTAACGGAGTTTAAAAAATTATCTCTTTTTCTTAAAAATCAGTCTTTTAATGGGTTGCAGGTCTGCAAGCCCGAGCGTCAGCAGCGCGGTTACCGTAAAGGCAGCAACGGCTGCGCCGCATACAAAAATATTCAGTATGGGAGCAAGGTCGTCTGTCAGCCCGCGGAGCAGCAGCCCGAACACGCTGCCGAAGATGCTTATCGCCGCGCACATAAGCGTGTATTTAATGTATGCAACTTTCGGGCACATCTTTCTTAAAAGGTTAAGGTTGAGCGCCGCCGTTATCAGGTTGCTCCCCGCAAGACCTATCATGTACGAATAGATGCCCGTATAAGGGGTCAGTACGAAAATACATGTCAGCATGAACAGCGCGCCAATAAAAAAGTAAATGAGCGTTTTTACTTCGCAGTTCATGGAGTTGAGCACGGTTGTCGTTATCATCGAAATGCACATGGGCAGCAGCATGAACGAAAAGTCGGTAATAACTTCACCGCTGAACGCGTTTCCGAACAGCATCACGCCTATGTCCCTGCCCAGCGAGAACAGCAGAGGAATGAGAATCGTCGCTATCAGCACGGCGGCTTTTATTGTCTTTTCAACATCGCTTTTAAGTTTTTCTCTGCGTTCCGCATAGTAATTTTCGCTCATTTCTGGCGCAACGACTACGGCGATCGAGCCAATCAGGGAGTTTGGAATGAACAGCACGGGTATGCTCATGCCCGTGACCGCGCCGTACAGTGCAAGCGCCTCCGAACTTTCGTATCCGCATGCGCCTATCAGCAGCGCGGGCAGAAAGGTTGCCACGACCGAATTCAGAAGGGACGTCGAAGTGCGCATGGCGGTTATCGGCATGGCGGAAGCTAAAAGGGGCTTTATCTGTTTTTTTGGGTTTACAAACTTTCCGCCGTGCGTGAGATACCACCCCACGGACACAATAAAGGAAAATATGTACGAAATCAGCACTGCCACCGTTGCGCGGTACGCCCCGTCGGTCGGGGTCGCCGCCGTAAACACGAGTATCGTGCCGAGTATTACCATGACGCTGTCCTCGGCGAGCTCGATGAGCGAATAGGGCATAAACTGCTTGTTGCCCCAGAACGTTCCGCGCATCACGGCGTATACCGAGGTCAGTATCAGTCCCGGCAGAAGAAGTACAAAGATGTTCAGGCTGTTTTCGTCGGGGAAGAGGAATGATAGTAAGTTCCGCCCGAAAAATATTATTATCGCCGCGGGAATTGTGAACATCAGCGTGCTCACAACCCCCGCCGTGACAACTGCGTGCTTGCCCGCGGTTGTCCCCGTGGCGCTCTGTTTTGCTATCATGCGCGAAACGGTCACGGGAATCCCGCTAGACGCCGCCGTCAGGAATACTGAAAATACCGAAAGGCAAATCTGGTAAATGCCTATGCCCTCGGCGCCTATCAGGCGGGAAAGTATTATTCTGTAAACGAACGAAAGCGTCTTTTCTATGGTCGAAAAGACTGTAACCTGCGCCGCAGATTTGTAGATATTGCTTGCCATTACGCTTTATTCTACAAATTCCGCACCTAAATTATGTGTGTTTGTAACCAAATTGCCCGCCTGCGGCATAGAATATATAAATGTTTACGCTCATCTGCGACCGTCCGCCCTTCATTCGCATAACGGCGTCGGCAACTCCCGGGGAGGCGGAAGCGGTCTTTTCTTGCCCTATTCCTTACAGGGAAGATGGGCAGCTCAGTCCCGTAACTCCGCAGCCGTGCAAATACGTCATCGCGCGCCCCTTCGACGATTTTGCTTCTATTGCAAAAATGACGGGCTGCGACGGCGAAAAATTGCAAAATTTCAACGGCGGCATAGTTTACCCGTCGCGCAAAATTTATCTCTGTCCCTGAAAACGCGCACGCAACAGCGCGCGCCTTAAAGCGCTCACGAACATTAATTCTTTAAATTGTCTGTCATTCCGCTTAAAAATAATATCCCCCATGTCATTTCGACTAAGCGAGCAAAGCGAGCGCACGGAGAAATCTGTTTCTTATTTCCGCCACTGCAAACTCTAAATATTTGTCATTTCGACTAAGCCGCCGCGATTTTTATCGCGGCGGCGCACGGAGAAATCTGTTCCGCATTATATGCTTTTTTGTCAGGTGACGGGCGTGGAGGGTATCTGACATATTTATTACACGAAATATAATTTGCGTTTGTTGTCATTTCGACTAAGCGTGCAAAGCGTGCGCACGGAGAAATCTGTTCCGCATTACATGCTTTTTTGTCAGGTGACGGGCGTGGAGGGTATCTGACATATTTATTACCCGAAATATAATTTGCGTCTGTTGTCATTTCGACTAAGCGAGCAAAGCAAGCGCATGGAGAAATCTATTCGCCATTGCAAACTCTAAATATTTGTCATTTCGACTAAGCCGCCGCGATTTTTATCGCGGCGGCGCATGGAGAAATCTCCCCATGGTGAAATGACCGCGTTCAACTTTCATCACAAAATAGTCTATAACAAAAATTCCAATTGCCTCATAAAATAAAGTAACCCACACAATTAATTTTTACGGAGGTAAAAAATGTCCTTTTTTTCAAACTTTCAGTCGTCGCAGTGCCCCGGCACGATAACGGGCAACGCGCTGAACGGACTGTGCGAAAAGGTCTGTATTCAGGCACAGAAAATTTTCGACGCCTGCATAAAGCAGATTCAGATTGAAAATTATACTCTGACTCTCACCGACCTTACGCCCGCCAATCCTACATATCCCTTGACGTTTGTAAGCGCCCGTTCAACAAATTCCTCGGGTGATATAACTTCCCTCACTGTCGACCGCCTCGCCGACAAACCCGGCTGTGCGCGCGTGCAGGCAACGGTATCCATTCCCGTAGAAGTCGCTTACACAGACGCGAACGGCACAGAGGGAGTGGCGCAGGCTACAATCTCGGTGTCGGAAGACGTTCTTCTGTTCGTTCCCGCGCCGTCCATAATGCCTTACAGGGTGACTGCGGAAGCTTCGGCGGTGTGTGCCGAGGGTGCGTTCAACTCTGGCAGCCAGACCTTTACGGTAAACGCCTGTATAACAATAATATTAAAGGTGTCTATCGATGTCCAGATTCTTCTGCCGTCGTACGGATATTGCGCAATTCCTCCCGCGCAGGACTACTCGCAGGAGGTTTGCGCGGGATTCTTTGAACTTCCCTTATATCCCCAGGGCAAATCCTGCAATAAGTGTAAATAGGGGAGGAAATCAAGCGGCGCAGCCTGCGGTTGCGCCGCGAAATTGCACTTTTTTAGCTTATTTTAAGTACTATGTCAGACATAAAATATAAATACATAGTACTATGTTACGCATAATAGATAAAATAATGGACACAAATCCAAAAAATGTCTATTATTTTTGTGCGCTAAAAATGCTTTAAAAGTTTGCAAAAATATGTTACAATATGTTGTATGAAGGTCTTTGCAATCAGCGATCTGCATCTTTCGGGGCTCGCCGATAAGCCTATGAACGTATTCGGCGCAAACTGGGATGGTCATTTTGAAAAAATTAAAAGCGACTGGCGCGACAAAGTTTCAGAGGACGATATCGTCGTCATCTGCGGCGATATCAGCTGGGGGACGACGATAGAAGAAGGGCTGTACGACATTGACAGCCTTAAAGGTCTGCCCGGCAAAAAGGTATTCATACGCGGCAACCACGATTTCTGGTGGAACGGAATAACCAAGCTGCGCCGCGCCGCACCCGACGAAAGTTTTTTCTTTTTGCAGAACGATTGCGTAAAATTTTCAAACGTCGTCATCTGCGGTTCGCGCGGTTGGACATGCCCGGGCAGTCAGGATTATACCGAGCACGACGAAAAGCTTTACCTGCGCGAAGCCGAAAGATTCAGGCTGTGCTTCAAGGAAGTCGAAAAGGTGCGCGGGGAGGGGGATACGCTCATCGCGCTCATTCATTATCCCCCCATGGGGCTCAGACTTCAACCCACCCTGTTTACGCAGCTCTTTGAAGAAAACAAGGTCGACAAGGTTGTTTTCGGTCATCTGCACGGCGACGTCTATTTTCCCTTCCGCCATGTCAGAAACGGCATAGAATACATTCTTACTTCGTGCGACAAAGTAAACTTTTGCCTTCAAAGAATTTTATAAAAATTTTTGCCTTTTCTCTTTACTTTTGCCTTAATTAATGGTATACTTGATAAAACTAAAATCAAGTTCCCGGCGGAAAATAGAGTTGAATATTTTCATGGCACAAATCAATAGCACAATCAGACATGCGGATTTATTGCACGGTATTTACGGCATTATTTCCGCATTTTTATTTGTTGCCGGAAACGGCGACGCAATGTAAGCCGCCGCACTGCAAGCCGAATTGTAAAATTTTCGCTATTTCGTAAAAAATTTAATTCCAAGGATAAGACAATATTTTATGCTCAATTCAAAAGATCTTCTGGGACTGCGCGACGTCACCCCGCAGGAAATAACTCAGATCCTCGATCTCGCCGAAGATTACAAAAAGCAGGTAAAGGGCGGGCAGAAAAAGTTTTCCCGCCTTTCGGGCAAAACGCTCGTCACGCTGTTTTACGAAAACAGCACGCGCACGCGCACCTCGTTCGAGCTTGCGGGTAAGTACCTCGGCGCTCACGAGGTCAATATTGCGGCTTCGTCAAGCTCCGTGCAGAAGGGCGAAACCCTCATCGACACGGGCAAGACGTTGCAGGCTCTCCAAACCGATTTCATAGCCATACGCCATCCCATGGCGGGCGCGCCCCACCTGCTTGCAAAAACGGTCAAGGCTTCCGTCATAAACGGCGGCGACGGCATGAACGAGCACCCCACCCAGGCGCTTTTGGATATGCTCACCATGCGCGAAACTTTCGGCTCGCTCTCGGGGCTTAAAGTTGCCATTCTCGGCGACATAAAGCACAGCAGGGTTGCCAAATCCAACCTCTTCGGGCTGTCAAAAATGGGCGCGCAGGTGTGGGTATACGCCCCTAAAACGCTCATTCCCGCAGGGTTCGACGCCCTCGGCGCGCACATCGCGCACTCGCGGGAGGAGGCGATAGAGGGCGCAAACGTCGTCATGGGTCTGCGCATCCAGCTCGAACGCCAGTCGGGCGGGCTTTTTCCCTCGCTTTCGGAATATTCTCAGTTTTACGGCGTAAAGGATGACATGTTGAAACTCGCCGCGCCCGGCGCGATAGTCATGCACCCCGGCCCCGTAAACCGCGGCATAGAACTCACGCCCTCGCTCATCGACGGGCAGAGCAGCAGAATAGAAGATCAGGTCACGTCGGGGCTGTGCGTGCGCATGGCGGCGCTCACGCTCCTTTCGGAATACAGGGAGAAGAACGGTTTATGAAAACTTTGATAAAAGGCGGCAGCGTAGTTTTTAAAGACTGCGTCAAAAAGAGCGATATTCTTACCGAAAACGGCAAAATAATCGCCATAGGCGAGGAAATTTCGGGCGCGGACGAAATAATCGACGCGCGCGGAAAAACGGTCATTCCGGGCATAATCGACATGCACGTCCATCTGCGCGAGCCCGGCTTCGAGGGCAAGGAAGACATAGCCTCGGGTTCCCTCGCGGCGGTCGCGGGCGGCGTGACGCAGGTCTGCTGTATGCCCAACACCAACCCCGTGTGTGACAATGCCGTCGTGGTCAGCTATATAATAAACAGGGCTAAGGAGGTCGACCTCTGCAAGGTTCGCCCCATAGGCGCCATAACGCGCGGCGAGGGCGGCGAAAGCCTTTCGGACATCGGCAAAATGGCAAAGGCGGGGGCGGTCGCCCTCTCCGACGACGGTAAGTCTGTCATGAATTCCAACATAATGCGCCTCGGCATGGAGTATGCCTCCGACTTCGGTTTAAAATGCCTGTGCCATTGCGAAGATATTACCCTGGTCGACGGAGGGGTCGTCAACGAAGGTTATAACTCCACGCTCTGCGGGCTTAAAGGCCAGCCCCGCGCGGTGGAGGACATAATGATTTCGCGCGACATCTGCCTTGCGCAGAGCTTAAATCTGCCCGTGCACATCTGCCACGTTTCAACCTATTCGGGCGTGGAAATAATACGCGCGGCAAAGAAAAACGGCGTTCAGGTCACCGCCGAAACCTGTCCCCATTATTTCATTTTAACCGACGACATAATAACAAACTTCGACACTTTCACCAAAGTCAGCCCGCCCGTCAGGGAGGAGCGCGACAGACAGGCGATAATCGAGGGGTTGAAGGACGGCACGCTCGACTGCATAGTCACCGACCACGCGCCCCATTCAAAAAAGGATAAAGAGGTAGAATACAACCTCGCGGCGTTCGGCATGAGCGGAATAGAAACGAGCTTTGCATTAAGCTATACCTACCTCGTAAAGAGCGGCATAATGACCCTGCCCGAGCTCATGGAAAAAATGAGCTATAACCCCGCGCACGTTTTAAACCTCGAAGGGGGCGAAATAAAAGTGGGGGCAGTCGCCGACATGGCAATCGTCGACCTTGAAGAGAGCTACGTCATAGACGGCGAAAAGTTCTTCTCTAAGGGCAAAAACACGCCTTTCAACGGCTATAAAGTTTACGGCAGAGTTTTAAAGACCCTCGTCGACGGCAAAGTAAAATTCGACTTTGACAAAATGCAATAAAAATCTTAGCCTGACGGACAATGCGCCGCCCCCTTAAAGGGGACAGGATACAGGGAACAGGGGATAGGGAAGGTAAAATAGCATGCGGCATTTGCCGCGTTTCACCTTTGTCATTTCGACCGCAGTGGAGAAATCTCTTCGCTGCCATTGCCGCGCTTCGCGCAGATTTCTCGGCTTACGCTCGAAATGACAATGGCAGCGACGGACAAAGGGAAAACTTCCACTACAATTATTCATTTTTCAATTTTTGCTATTCATTAATTACTCCCGCCGCCCTTAACCCCTAATCCCTAACCACTGAAACCAAAAATCAATATAATAAATACAAGGGTATTTTTATGATAGATAAATTAATCGACAGAATAATTGAACTTCAAAACCCCACCTGCGTGGGGCTCGATACCGACTTTTCTTACCTCCCCGAAGAGCTCAGGGAGGGCATCGCCACATTTGAAGGCGTGGCAGAAGGTCTCATCGAATTCAATATGAACATCATCGACAAGGTGTGCGACATAGTTCCCGCCGTCAAGGTTCAGGTTGCCTATTATGAACAGTACGGCTACGAGGGACTGCGCGCCTTCGATTACACCGTAAATTACGCCACGGGCAGAGGCATGTATGTTATTGCCGACTGCAAGCGCAACGACATAGGCTCCACCGCCTCGTGCTATTCAAAGGCGTACCTCGGCAAAACCGATATAAACGGCAAAAAAATCAAGGCGTTCCCCGCCGACATGCTCACGGTAAACGGCTACCTCGGCACGGACGGCATCGCGCCCTTTGTCGAGGACTGCAAAAAGTACGATAAGGGCATCTTCGTGCTCGTCAAAACGTCCAATCCCTCCTCGGGCGAGTTGCAGAACTTAAAGCTCGAAAACGGCAGGTGCATTTACGAGCAGATTGGGCAGTTGGTAGAAGAGTGGGGCAAGGACACGATAGGCAGTTACGGCTATTCCGACGTCGGCGCAGTAGTCGGCGCAACCCACCCGGAGGAAGCGGCAAACCTGCGCGCGCAGCTCAAAAACACATTCTTTTTAATCCCCGGTTACGGCGCGCAGGGCGGAAATGCGCAGATGCTCAAATGCTGTTTCGACGGCCGCGGCTTAGGCGGCATAGTAAACAACTCCCGCGGCATAATCTGCGCATACAAAAAGCCTCAGTACAGCGGCATGAGCTACGCCGAAGCGGCGCGCGCCGCCTGCATAGACATGCAGCAGGATCTGTCCTCTACCATAGGTAAAATGAGCAAATGAAAGAGTTGACTGCAAAAGTAAGGAGAAACTTACCAATTGCGCGCGGTATTTATGAGATAACTTTGACCCTCCCCGAAGAGGTGGAGGTCAAAGGCGGGCAGTTTTTAAACGTGTCCACGGGCAACCCCGCACACCTTTTAAAGCGCCCCTTCGGCATAATGCGTAAGGAGGGTAAGGACGTAACTTTCTGTTACCAGATAAAAGGCGAGGGCACGGTCTGCCTTTCAAAGGCAGGGGAAGGGGCGCTTTTAAACGTCACCCTGCCCCTCGGCAACGGGTTCGATATCCCCGAAAACGCTAGAAAAATCGCCGTCGTGGGCGGCGGCGTGGGCATTTTCCCGCTGCTGTCGGTAATCGAAAGCGTAAAGGGTAAGGAATACTACTCTTACATAGGTTTCCGCTCGGCGGAATACGCCTGCCTCACCGAAGATTTCGGGGCGGCGAGCAAACAGCTTACAATCGTAACGGACGACGGCTCGATAGGTCAAAAAACCAACGCCGTTTCGGCGTTCCTTTCTGAATACAAAAAAGTTGAGCCCGACCTTATAATTTCGTGCGGTCCGCCCATCATGCTGCGCGCGTTAAAGACCCAGCTTAAAGAAAAGGGCATTTCAACGCCCTGCCTCGTCTCTTTGGAGGAGCGCATGGGCTGCGGCATAGGCGCCTGCCTCGTCTGCGTGTGCAAAACGGCTGACGGCGGCAACGCGCGCGTCTGCAAGGACGGCCCCGTCTTTAATATCAACGACGTCGAACTGTAAATTAGAGTATCTGAATTGAGAGGGGATTAAATGAATGAAGTTCTTGCGGTTAGGAGCAAGCTATACATTTTTTCGCTCTGTTTAACCGCATTGTTTGCCGTTTTATGCGATATATTTTTGATTACATACAGAGATAATTTCTTTTTGACAATGCTGTTAGAAGGCGGAATCCTCATTCTTCCGAGCATAGTAATCTTAATACTCCTGTTGCTTATACTTGCAATCGGGGTGGGCTCAGCAGTAAACCTTGTAAAGTATCTGCGTATGCCTTACGAACTTATATCCGTCCGCGACGACAAGCTTTATTTTGCCGGCAGCGAAATCGACATTCTTCAAATAGAGAATGTAAGATACTATTATTGGGGAGGAAGAGGTTATTTCAGGTCGGAAAAAACAATCGGCAACATCAAAATAACTTTAAAGGACGGCACTTCCTATAAATGTCACGGCATAGCAGCCGCAGAGCGCGTTCACGACAGAATTTTCGCCCTGATAAGACAATACGAGGGCAAAGAGGAAAATTAATGGCAGATTTATAAATATCTGCTGAGTAAAATAAAGAGGTTTGACATGCGTGGCGAAAGAGTTATGGCGGAAAAGGGCAAAAGCCTGGCGGCATTGGGGATAATGGAACTTGCAATTGCGATGTTTTTCGTTGCGCTGGCATATCTGTATACCGTGTTTTTCGGCTTGCAGGGCGCAAACGCGCTCGTGTTCGGGTTGGTTGTCGTGCTCGCGGCGGTTCTCGGCGGTTTCGCAATGTACCTGCTTTTAACATTCGCGCTTACGCCAAAGAACATAATTATAAAGCAGGACGACCGTCTTATAATGAACGGCAGGTGCGTTGAGTGCGCCGACCTCGCCTCCGTCACATACGGCAGCATAGGGGCGAGAGGGTTTGTGTTCAAAACGGGAATACTTAAAATTAAATTAAAGAGCGGCAAAAAAATAATCTGCCGCCATGTAGCCGAAGCCGAAGAGGTCTGCGCCGAGATATCTTCTTTGATTGTCAAAAAAAGATTCTAATCTGGTGAGTTGTAATGGCAAATGTTCAGGAAGTTGTCGCCGTCAAAAGCAAAAGCACGCTTTACGGTTTAATATATTCCGCCTTATGCACGCTGGCAATCTGGGCGGTTGTTATTGCGCTGATTGTCACTAACGGCGCATTTGTGCCCGACAGCGACAGGCGCTCGGCGGCGATAGTTATAATAGTCGCGCTCGCCGTTTTAACCGTCGGCGAATGTGTCTTTATCATAAAATACATTTCAGGCTGGCTGCGCCTGCCCCAAAATTTAATCGTCCGCTCGGGCGAAGAACTGTGCATATGCGGTGGAACTGCTAAAATATCCGATATCGCGCGCGCATATTACAGCGCGAGTAACGGTCGTCGCGCCGCGGGAACAGTAACGTTCGTCATGCGCGACGGGCGCAATGTCGCCGTAAACCATGTCTCCGACGCGCGCGCCGTGTTTGAAAAGCTCAACCTGATTATTTCTCAAAATGAAATAAATGAGCATGCGTCTGAGCAGAATTTTTCCGACCGCGAAGTGCTGGCAATAAAGCTGGGCGGCTGGTGGGCAAAAGTAATAGTTGTCTGCGCCATCGCATCTGTAATACTGACATTGGTTTCAATCCTCGGTCTCGTTGCTTCGTGCATAACGTTTGAAGGCGCAAACGCTGAAAGTATTGCACCCATAGTTGCTTTTAGTATTCTCACCGTCGGCTGCACGGTAATTACGGCGTTCTGTCTGCGCGCGAGGATAAAATATAATGCGCTGCCCCAGGAAATGATAACAAAAGAGGGCGATAAAATAAGTTGTCTCGGCGACGGGTTCAAAGTGGGCGACATAAAAGAGGTCTCATACACGGGCTATCCGCAAAACGCCTTTGTCAAAATGGGTACCCTGACGATTTTGCTGACAAACGGCAAAAAATTCAAGCTTAATTACTTAAACGAGCCGTGGGAAGTTCACAGCAAACTGTTAAAAATCATGGCTGAATACATGAGCAGGAAATTATAATTTATGGCAAATTTAAATGTAAACATCTGCGGGGTGCACTTCAAAAACCCCGTCATCGCCGCAAGCGGCACTTACGGTTTCGGCAGAGAGTTCAACGAAGTCTACGATATATCGGTGATCGGCGGCGTTTCCACAAAGGGAACCACGTTAGAGGCTCGCCTCGGCAACCCCGTGCCGAGAATAGCCGAGGGCAGCTCGGTAATTTTAAATGCCGTCGGCTTGCAGAACCCCGGCGTTGAACACTTCATAAATGACGACCTTGAATTTTTAAAGGACAAGGGCGTGGTAGTCATCGCCAACGTCGCGGGCAGCACGCTCGAAGATTATAAGCTCATCTGCCGCCGCCTGAACGGGCTCGTCGACATGGTAGAGCTCAACATCTCCTGTCCCAACGTGCACGCGGGCGGCATGGCGCTCGGCATCAGGCCGCAGAACATAAAGGAAGTAACTCAGCTTACAAAAGCCGAGCTTACAAAAACGCCCCTCATCGTCAAACTATCGCCCAACGTCGAATCCATTCCCGTCAATGCAAAAGCGGCGGAGGAGGGCGGCGCAGACTGCATTTCGCTCGTCAACACCTTCACGGGCATGGTAATAGATTTAGAGAGGCGTAAACCCGTAATCGCCAACAACACGGGCGGCGTTTCGGGCGCGGGAATAAAGCCAATTGCCCTGCGCATGGTCTACGAGGCGGCTCACGCCGTAAAAATTCCCGTAATCGGCATGGGCGGCATCGCCACGGGCAGGGACGCCCTCGAATTTATGTGCGCGGGCGCAAGCGCGGTTCAGGTGGGCACGGCTAACTTTACCGATGCTCTCGCCATGCCCCGCATAATAAACGAAATGAACTCATGGCTCGACAGCCACGGCATAGCCGACGTAAACGACATAGTCGATACATTAAAGCTCAATTAATTCAATACTCTTAAACAAAACCGCATGTCATTTCGACTAAGCCGCCGCCCGTTTCGGGCGGCGGCGCATGGAGAAATCTATCAATAAATAAAGAATAAGGAATAGATTTCTCGGCTTACGCTCGAAATGACATAAGTAATTAAGGATATAATCAGTGAAAAAAATATAAACACAAAAGGAGGCAGTCATGTCACTCACATACAAACAACAATTCATAAAATTCATGGTGGAAAGCGGCGTTTTAAAGTTCGGTCAGTTCACGCTCAAAAGCGGCAGGCTCGCGCCCTACTTCATCAACACGGGCAACTATAAAACGGGTGAACAGCTCTCCAAACTCGGCGAATACTACGCCGCCTGCATAGCCGAAAACAGAATTGAGGCAGATACTCTCGTTGGCCCCGCCTACAAGGGCATTCCCCTCGCGGTTACGTCGGCGGTTTCGCTATGGAACAATCACAAAATAAACGTCAATTATTGCTTCGACCGCAAGGAAGTCAAGGACCACGGCGAAGGCGGACTTTTCGTCGGTCGACAGCTTGAAGACGGCGAAAAAGTGCTCATCATCGAAGATGTCATGACGTCGGGCAAGGCTCTCCGCGAAATTCTTCCCAAGCTCGAACAGCAGGCAAAAGTCAACGTCGTCGGTATGGTAATTTCGGTCGACCGCATGGAAAAGGGGCTCAATTCCGAGCTTTCCGCCGTGCAGGAAGTTTACCGCGATTTCGGCATAAAGGTCTATTCAATCGTAACCATGCAGGACATAATCGACGCTATCGAACAGGGCGTCATAGAAGGTAAGGAATATCTTACCGCCATGAAGGAATACCGCTCGGTCTACGGCGTAAATTGATTGCACGGTATAAAATTATTTGCGGCAGTTTGTGTGTCCGTTATGGTTGCAAATTAAAATTATTTACATAGCCCAAATCAATAAAAGAACTGCGCCCGCACAAACATATCGTTTGTGCGGGCGCGGTTATTTGCGGTTGTTTGACAATATCAGTTCGCTGCGGATTTTTTAAAAGGCGCAAAATTCATAACCCGCGCCGCGGTAAAAGTTTATGATATCTTTAAGCGCCGCCGCGGTGGATTTTTTAGTCGTGGAGTCGTGGCATAAAAGCACGACTGTCTTTCTGTCGGCGGAAGTCGCTTTTGCCGCGTCAACGAGGTCGGCGGGCGTGGCGTTTGCTATCTCTGCGTCGCACACCGAGGCATTCCAGTCTACATATCTGTATCCTGCGTCGGTCACAGCGTCTATAAGCGCGCTTTCGCGGTTAAAGCTTCCGCCGGGAAATCTGTAAATACAGCTCCTTTGACCCGTCACGCTTTCAATAACGTCGTTGCATTTTTCAATGTCTTTGAGCAGGGCGGAGGGGGATGAATAAATTTCTTTGTACTCGTGCGAGTAACTGTGCACGCCTATCGAGTGACCGTCGTCAAATGCCCGTTTTAAAATACTTTCGCGCCCCTTTACGCTCTTGCCTACGATAAAAAAGGTAGCTTTGACATTTTCTTCTTCAAGGGTATCCAGAATTTTGGGCGTGACCCTGTCGCTCGGACCGTCGTCAAAGGTCAGGTATACGCAACTCTGACTGTCGGCGTAGCTTATTTTAATGCCTCCGTCCTGTATCAGCAGACCGAAGTAATGCAACACTATCGCCGAAAAAATAATCATGAACGCGGCAAACGCGCCAATTTTTTTGTTCATACCCTTATTTTGCGCACATTTCCAAAAAATACAAGCGCGGGGGGGGCCCAAAATTAGCCCCCCCCCCCCTAAAAAAAAAATTTGGTTTGGGTTAGGCGGTTTTATTTTAAAAATTAGTGTTTTTTTCTTAATTAGGCAAGCCCGC
>ERZ1090879.1380-NODE-1381-length-13360-cov-4.882150_pt1 | contig 13360 bp, 10 predicted proteins | sample MGYA00478472_ERZ1090879 | MGnify/ENA primary metagenome ERZ1090879 (study PRJEB33644, sample SAMEA5815723) | chicken gut metagenome | biome: Chicken; feature: Gastrointestinal Tract; material: Caecum | place: Ireland | collected 2019-01-01 | study: A study of...
CTCTGCGCGCGGGCGCGGGCTCTTCCGCCGCGGGCGCCTGTACGGGGGCGCGCCCTTCCGCAGCGGGGCGGGGCGCGGCGGCGCCGTTTCTGAGCATCTCTTCCAGCCGTTCGATGCGGCGGGAGAGGGCGAGGACGTCTGCGTCCGCCTCGGGCAGGCACGCTTTGGCGACCGCCGTTTCGAATACGATGCGCGGCGAAGAGGTATAGCGGAGGTCTGTTTCCGCCCCGGCGAAGATCTCGCAGGCGCGCAGGATCTTTTTCCCCTCCGCGCCGCCGGCTATGCGGGAGATCTCCGCGAGCATCTCGCCCGGAAGGTTGAGAAGTTCTTTCGCGCCTCGGCAGGTTTTGGCGACGATGCAGTTGTTGAGAAAGCCTAAAATGTCTTTGGCGAGCACGCCCACGCCCTTGCCCGATGCGAGCACGCGCTCCGTTTCGGCGAGGGCGTCTGCCGCGTTTTCGGAAAGGATGCTTTCGCCCAGCTTTGCGACCTCGTAAAAATCGGCGCTGCCGAGCACTTCGCACACGTCTTTGTAGGTGAGTTTGCCCTTGTTGTAGGAGATGCAGATATCGGCGACGGAGAGGCTGTCTCTCATGCTGCCGGCGCCCGCGCGGGCGATGGCGGCGACCGCCTCGTCTTCGTACTTTTTGCCGATCTTGTCGAAGATGCCTTTGAGGTGCGCCTCGATGTCTGCCTGCGGGATGAGCTTGAAGTCGAAGCGCATACAGCGGGAGAGGATGGTGGCGGGCAGCTTGTGCGGCTCGGTGGTGGCGAGGATGAACACGGCGTGCGCGGGGGGCTCTTCCAGCGTCTTTAAGAGCGCGTTGAAGGCGGAATCGGAGAGCATGTGCACTTCGTCGATGATGTACACCTTATACCGGCACGCCACGGGGGGATATTGCACCTTTTCGCGCAGGTCGCGCATCTCGTTGACGCCGTTGTTGGAGGCGGCGTCGATTTCGGAAATATCGAGGTTGGCGGGGTCGGAAAGCGCCTTACATACCTCGCACTCGCCGCAGGGCGAGCCGTTTTTGGGGTGCAGGCAGTTGATCGCCTTCGCGAAGATCTTGGCGGTGCTCGTTTTGCCCGTTCCGCGGGGGCCGCAGAAGAGGTAGGCGTGCCCTACCCTGCCCGTTTCGATCTGGTTTTTCAGGATGCGCACGATGTGTTCCTGCCGCACCAGCCCGTCGAGCGTGTCGGGGCGGAAGGCGCGGTACAATGCACGGTATTCCATGTTCTATCTCCTTCTCTTTTCCGAAAGAAGCGCGGCGGCCTTTTTTTTGGCGCGCTGCACGGCGTTTTCGCAGCTCTTGGCGCTCCTGCCTTCGCGCGCGGCGATCTCCGCGACGCTCATCCCCTCCATGTACAGCAGCAGCGCGCGGTGCTCGGCGGGCGAAAGCGCGCTCTCCAAAGAGCGGAGGAACTCGCCCCATTCCTCCCCCGAAATGAGCAGCGCCTCGGGGTCGGCGGAGGGTTCCTGCTCCGCCGCGGGGAAGGGAACGGAGGTGTTGAGCGGCGCGTGCTTTTTGCGCGCGGCGCGGCGGACGGCGCTCAATATGCGGCGCTGGACGCAGACGCGGGCGAAGGCGGAAAAGCTGCCCGCGCCCTCGCGGAAGTCGGTGACGGCGGCGTACAGCCCGATCATCCCTTCCTGCACGAGGTCTTCCGCGTCGCCGCCGGCGAGGAAAAACCTGCGCGCGATGCCGCGCACCATGTTTTTGTATTTTTCGAGCAGGGCCTCGGCGGCGGAGGCATCGCCTCCCTGTGCCGCGAGCGCCAGGCGCTCGTCTTCTCCCGGCGCGCTCATCTGCGCTGACGCACCGCCTCGTAGGCGGCGATGCCCAGCGCGACGGAGGCGTTGAGCGAGTTCACCTTGCCGAAAAGGGGCAGGGAGAGTATCTTGTCGCACTTTTTGCGGGTGAGGGGGGCGATACCCCTATCTTCCCCGCCGACGACGAGGGCGGCGCTGCCCGTCAGGTCGCAGCCGTAGAGATCCTCTCCGTCCGCTTCCAGCCCGTATACCCAGAAGCCGTTCTCTTTGAGCTTGTCTATCGCGTAATTGATGCCGGGCACGCGCGCCACCTTTATGTGACCCGCCGCGCCCTCCGAGATGCGGACGACGGCGCCCGTTACCTGCGCGCTCTTGTTCTTCGGTATGACGACGCCCGCAGCGCCGCAGCACTCCGCCACGCGCAGGATGCTGCCGAGGTTGTGCACGTCTTCGATGCCGTCGCAGAGGACGACGAGGCGCCCCGCGCCGCAGGATATGATCTCGTCCAGATCGGCGTAGGCGTATTCGGAGACGTAGGCGATGACGCCCTGATGGCGGCCGGATTCGCTCTCCCGCTCGAGCGCGCGGGCGTCGGCGAACTGCACGCGGACATTCTTTTCGCGCGCCAATGCGAAAATGCGCCCGGCGCTGCCCTCGGCGCCTCGCTGCATGAGAAGTTTGTCTATCTCTTTATCCGTTTTCAGAAGTTCGAGAACGGCGTTCCTGCCCTCTATCTTCATTGCGTTATTCTCCTTCCGGGGCGCGTTCACTGCCCTTCTCCGCCGAGAAGTTCGGCGATGCGGGCGTAATCCCCCGCCAGATACAGAAAGCCGATGACCGCCTCGAAACCGGTGGAGATGTTGTACTCCGCCACCGAGGCGTTTTTGCTCTTTGTGGGTTTGTGCGCGTTCCTGCCGCGCAGAAAGACGGCGCGCTCTTCCTCCGTCAGCAGCCCTTCGACCTCGGCAAAGCGCTTTGCCTGCCCCTTTGCGGACACCCGCTCGCTCGCGAGTTTCTGCAGGGTGCCCGTCTTGCAGCCGGAGGAAAAGACCAGCCCTTCCCTGACGTATAAAGACCAGGCGGCGTCGCCCACGAAGGCGAGCACCACGGCGTTCATCGCGCGGGCGCGCTCGCGCGGCATGCACTCGTTGAAAGCTATCATGCGGATATTATACCACAGGGCGAGAAAAAACTCAAACAAAAAGAGCGCGCGCATGGTCTGCGCGCGCCCTTTTGTTGCAAAAGGCGGAAACGGCTACGAAAGGAAGGAAAGCACGCCCTCGAACACCGCGCGGGCGATTTTGCCCTGATACTCGTCGGTGAGAAGGAGGCGCTCCTCCTCCGCGTTGGAGAGAAAGCCGCACTCGACGAGCGCGGAGGGGCAGTCTGCACATCCGAGCAGAAAGAAGTCGCCTTTCAGCGCGGAGACACTCCTGCCGCCGAGGGCGTTCAGCCGCGCCTGTATGCTGACGGCGAGCGCCTCCCCCGCGGCGCTGCCCTCGCGGAAAAAGACCTGCCCGCCGCGGCGGGAGGTATCCGCGGGGAAGGTGTTCTGGTGGACGGAGAGCACGAAGTCCGGCTCCGCTTCGCGGATGATGCGGCGGCGCTCTTCCATATCCCGACGCTTGTAGCCCTTCGTCGGCAGGCCGTACAGCCCGCCCGCGTTTTTGCGGGTGAGCACGACGCGAAAGCCCGCGTCTGAAAACAGTTTTTGCAGCTTTTGTACGATTTTGAGGTTTACGTCGCTCTCTTTTTCGCCCGTCGTGCGCCCGACGACGCCGGGGTCGACGCCGCCGTGCCCCGCGTCGAGCACGATGCAGGGCGCGTTTGCGGGGACTGCCGCGGCGCTCGCCGCGGAGAGGGCGAAGCTGCACGAAAGCAGCAGGACGAGGGAGAGCGCGAGGGCAAAAAGAGTGCCCCTTCTGCATACGAACATACACTATCGTATGCGGGAAGGGGCGGAAAAATGCGGTCAGCCGCGCTTCTTCTGCTTTTCTTTGAGATTTTCTCTCGCGGTGGAGAGCATGAGCTTGATGCGGTTTTCCTGATTGACCTTCGTCGCCGAAGGGTCGTAGTCGACCGCGACGATGTTTTCGTGCTCGTACATCTGTTTCAGCGTGCGGATGGTGCCCTTGCCCGCGATGTGGTTGGGCAGGCAGCCGAAGGGCTGGGCGCAGACAATGTTGTCGGTGCCCGTTTCGGCGAGCGCCGCCATCTCGGCGGGGATGAGCCAGCCCTCCCCCATCTTCACGCCCTGGTTGATGACCTTGTCCGCGCAGCGGCGCAGGTGCTCGAAGTCGTGCAGCGGCTCGAAGCCGTACTTCTGCGTCAGCTTTATGATCTTCTTCTGCACATGGTGGAGATACTTGTAGACGATAGCGAACAGCGGCGTGGCGGCGCTCTTTTTGTTGTAGAGCTTCGCGTCGTTGACGTTGTTCACCGCGCAGTACATGACGAAATCCATCAGGGCGGGGACGACCGGCTCGCAGCCCTCGGAGAGCAGGAACTCTTCGAGATGAGAGTTGCCGAGCGGGGAATACTTGACGTAAATTTCGCCGACGATGCCGACCTTGACCTTCTCCTCTTTGCTGCGCGCGACCTTTGCAAAGCGTTCGAGCATTTTGCGGGTGATCGCCATATAATGCAGGTATTTTCCCCTGTCGAAGGCCTCGTTCACCGCCTTCACGCACTCTTCGCGCGCGGCGTCGGAGGCGCCCTCTTCCAGCTCGTAGGGCTTGCACTGGTTGAACAGCGACATGAGCGTATCGCCGTAAAAGACGGCGAAGGCGAGCTTTAACAGCGTTTTCGCGCCGACGGGGAAGCCGCTGTCTTTTTCCAGCCCCGCGAAGTTGAGGGAGATGACGGGCACATGCGGGAACTCGCTTTTGAGCGCCTTGCGGATGAGCGGGATATAGTTGGAGGCGCGGCAGCCGCCGCCCGACTGCGTGATCATCACGGCGGTGCGCTCGGGGTCGTACTTTCCGCTCTTCAACGCGTCGATGAACTGCCCCGTGACGCAGAGGGCGGGGTAGCAGGTATCGTTGTGCACATGTTTGAGCCCCTCGTCGATGACGGCGCGGGAGTCGTTGCCGAGCACCTCGATGTCCCACCCGTCCTTGCGGAGGAAGTCGACGATGATGCCGAAGTGCACGGGAAGCATGTCGGGCACGAGGATCTTGTGCGTATGCTTCATTTCGGGGGTGAAACGGGGATAATCGTCGCGGAAATCGACGGGCGGCCGTGCGGTTTTTTTGTTCTTCTTCATTGCTTTGCCCTGTGCCGCTTCTGCTCTTCTATCGCGGCGAGCATGCTGCGGAGGCGTATCTTCACCACGCCTAAATTGTTGATTTCGTCTATCTTGATCTGGGTATAGAGCTTGCCGCGGCTCTCGAGGATGGAGCGGACTTCGTCCGTCGTGATGGCGTCGATGCCGCAGCCGAAGGAAACGAGCTGGACGAGGTTGACGTTGTCGTGCTCGGTGGCGTATTCGGCGGCGCGGTAGAGGCGGGCGTGGTACGTCCACTGGTTGAGCACGTTGACGAGCACTTCCCTGCCCTTGAAAAAGACGCTGTCTTCGGAGAGGACGGCGATGTTCAGCGAGGTGAGCAGCTTGCCGATGCCGTGGTTGATCTCGGGATCGACGTGGTACGGCCTGCCCGCGAGGATGATGACGGGGATGCCCAGCTTTTCCGCTCCGGCGGAGATCTCGTTGCCCTTTTCGTGCACGTCTTGGTGGAATTTTTCGAGGCGGGCAAAGCCCTCTTTCAGGCCCTTCTTTATCAGGCGGCGGGAAAGTTTATATCTTTTGAGCGCCCTGTGCAGGGCGCGCACCGTCGTCTTTTTATCGTTGAGGTCGATGTACGGCATGACGAAATTTTCGTCCGTGAGCCGCTCGTTGTTGGCTTTGAGGAGTTCGGGATAGTACGCGACGACGGGGCAGTTGTAGTGGTTCGCGGAGTCGTGCTCGTCGAGGTTATAGCTCTCGCAGGGGTAGAAAATGAAATCGACGTCCGCGTCCAAAAGGCTCTCGATGTGCCCGTGCGCGAGCTTTGCGGGGTAGCAGACGGTGTCGCTGGCGACGGTGTGCTGCCCCCTGAAATACAGCTGGCGGGAGGACTTTTCGCTGAACACGACCTCGAAACCGCACGCCTCGAAGAAACCCGACCAGAGCGGGAGCTGCTCGTAAAAACCGAGCACGAGCGGCAGCCCTACCCTGCCCCGCTTTTTGCCGGCGGCGCCGCTGCGGCACTGCCGGATACGGCCGTATTTATAGGCGTAGATGTCCAGCTCGTCGGAATGCGGCTTTAACCCCGCGCCCTTTTCGCACTTGTTGCCGGAGATGAATTTTCTGCCGTCGGAAAAGCCGATGACGTTGACGTTGCAGTGCGAGGTGCAGCCCTTGCAGATGTGGCTTCTGGAAGAATATGTAAAGTATTTCAGCTCATCCTCGGTGATGACGGTGCTTGCGCCCTGTACGTTCTCTTTGGCGTACAGCGCGGCGCCGAAGGCGCCCATCAGCCCCGCGATGCCCGGACGGACGACCTGCTTGCCCGTTTCGATCTCAAAGGAGCGCAGCACCGCGTCGTTCAGGAAGGTGCCGCCCTGCACGAGGATGTTGCTGCCGAGCTCGTCGGGCGTCTTTGCGCGGATGACCTTGTAGATGGCGTTCTTGACGATGGAGGAAGAGAGGCCGGCGGAGATATCCTCCACGCTTGCGCCCTCCTTCTGCGCCTGTTTGACGGAGCTGTTCATGAACACCGTGCAGCGGCTGCCCAGCTCCACGGGGTGCTTTGCGAACAGGCCGAGGCGGGAAAACTCGTCTATCTCCATGCCCATCGCCTTCGCGAAGGTCTGTATGAAGGAGCCGCAGCCCGAGGAGCACGCCTCGTTGAGCATGATGTTGTCGATGGCGCCGTTTTTGATCTTGAAGCACTTGATGTCCTGCCCGCCGATGTCGATGATGAAATCTACCTTCGGATCGAAATACAGCGCCGCTTTGAAGTGGGCGACCGTTTCCACGATGCCGAAATCCGCCTTGATCGCCGCCTTGATGAGGTCTTCGCCGTAGCCCGTCGTCGCCGCGCCCGCGATGCGGATGCGCCCCTCCGAGAGGGAATAGATCTCGCGCAGGCGCTCTAAAACGATGTCGAGCGGCTGGCCGTTGTTGGACTGGTAATGCTCGTAGAGCAGCTTGCAATCGGGGGTGATGAGCACGAGCTTGGTGGTCGTGGAGCCGCTGTCTATGCCGAGGTAGGCATCCCCCGCATAGGTGCGGATGTCCTCGAAGGCGAGGTCGCTCGCCTTGTGGCGGGCGACGAAGGCGTCGTATTCGGCGCGGTCTTTGAAGAGCGGCTCGCCGGTGACGATGTCGTCGCTGTTCTTCGCGTTCTTTATGCGCTCCACCGCCTCGGAGAGGGGCATGGCGTCTACGTTTTCGGCATACAGCGCCGCGCCGACGGACATGAAACAGGGCGCGTTGTCGGGAAAGACGGCGTGCTCGTCGTCGAGTTTCAGAGTCTCCTTGAACGCCCTGCGCAGCCCTTTGAGGAAGTAGAGCGGGCCGCCGAGGAAGAGCACCTTGCCCTTGATGCGCCGCCCCTGCGCGAGGCCTGCGACCGTCTGGTCGACGACCGCCTGAAAGATGCTGGCGGAGATATCCTCCTTCCGCGCGCCCTGGTTGAGGAGGGGCTGTATGTCTGACTTGGCGAACACGCCGCAGCGGGAAGCGATGGGATACACCTTTTCCGCCTTTAAGGACAGCTCGTCCATCTCGGTGACGGAGATGTTCAGGAGCGTCGCCATCTGGTCGATGAAGGCGCCCGTGCCGCCCGCACAGCTGCCGTTCATGCGCTGCTCGGTGCCGCCGGTGACGAAGATGATCTTCGCGTCTTCCCCGCCGAGTTCGACCGCCGCGTCGGCATCGGGATAATACCTGCGGATGGCGGTGAACGCCGCCTGCACCTCCTGCACGAAGCCGACGCCGCTGCGCTCGGCAAGCCCCAGCCCCGCCGAGCCCGTGATGCAGATGCGGAAATCGCCGCCGCCGAATTTTTCTTCGACGACGGAGAGCTGGTTCAGGACGCATTCCTTGACGCGCGCGAAGTGGCGCTCGTAGCTGGTATAGAGTATTTCGTATGTTTCGGAAAGGACGCACACCTTCACCGTGGTGGAGCCGACGTCTATCCCCATGAGTTTTGCCATATGAAACGTTTCCTCGCTGAAAAAAACGCTGTTCGCCTGATTATCGCATATTATAGCACAAAAACAGAAAAATTTCAAGAAACTGCGGGCGATTAACCGAAAGCAGATAAAGGAAAAGCGCCCGGCACGCGAAAAAGGCAGGCAACCCGTGCCTGCCCGCGCAAAAAGCGGATAAAATTCAGCGCAGCAGCAGCGCGGCGATCAGCCCCGCGGCGACGAGCGCCGAGACGACCATGACGGCGCGGACGATGCGCAGCGCCTTTGCGCGCTTTTTCGCCTGCCGATCCGTATACCAGACGTCGGAATGCTCGTAATGCGGGGAAGAAGAGGCAAATTCCGCCGCGCGCACCCCTTCCAGCGGCGGGCAGAACGTGAGCGTGACCTCGCTTTTCCCCGGGACGGTGACTTCAAAGCAGAGGTCGGGGGCGAAGCATTTTTTGTCGTAGGAAGGCGCGAAGATGCCGAAGCAGCCCAAGACCATGAAGAGCAGCGCGACGGGGAGCCAGAAGGGCGCGTTCAGCTCGAAAAAGCGGAATACCTCGACGCGGACGGCGCACAGGTCGGTCGCGTATTTGCAGGCATAGCCGCCGGATACGCGGCGCACGCGCACCCGCTCTCCGTTGATAAGGACGGCGGGGCGGAAGAAAAAATTCCCGCGGAGGGAGAGGGACAGTTCGTTCATGGTTCAGCCCTCCGTCAGACGGAACGACAGCAGCGCGCACAGCAGAAAGAGCACGCACAGCACTACGGAAGGGATGTGGCGCTTTTCTCTGTCGAGCAAGAGCAGCACGACCGCGCACGCCGCGCAGGCGATGCCCGCGCTCGCCGCGTACGGCTGGATCTCGCCCAGAAAGACCGCCGCGGAGGAGGCGCCGTCTAACCAGGCAAGGAATTTATCGAAGTAATCGGGCACGATGACGAAGATGAGCCCCACCGTGACGAGTATGAGCATCATCCCGACCACGGCGACGGTAACCACCACGAACACGGAAACCGACGCCAAAAGACACAGCAGCGCCGCGACGCCGGAAAACGCGCAAAGAGTTTTGCCCAGCCTGCCGCTGTACATACACAAAAGCGTGCCGCCGGGCGGCGAAACGGGACGCCTGTCGTTTTCCATATTCTCCCCTCCCGCGTGCGCCGTAAAAGGACGAACCTTTCATTTGTTCTATTATAACATAAAAGCGCCTGCCTGTCAATACCGAAGGGAAAAAGGCGCGCGTAAAGCGAAAAAGCCGCCCGCGGAAGCGGGCGGCGGTATCCTGTTTTTCACTTCAAAAACGCGAGGAAGGCGCGGTAGTTGCTGTACAGGTCTGCCTTCGAGATCAGCTCCCACGGCGCGTGCATGGAGATGACGGGGACGCCGATATCCACCGTATCTATGTTGAGGTTGGCGAGGAACTTTGCGACCGTTCCGCCGCCGCCCCCGTCTACCTTGCCAAGCTCTGCCGTCTGCCAGACGACGCCCTCCTTTGCGAACATAGCGCGCAGCTCGCCGACAAACTCGGCGGAGGCGTCGTTGGAGCCGCTCTTGCCGCGCGCGCCCGTGAACTTGCTCATGCAGGTGCCGCAGGACAGCATCGCCGCGTTCATGCGCTCGTACATCCCCGCGAAATTGGGGTCGTAGGCGGCGGTGACGTCGGAGGAGAGGCACTTGGACGCGAAGCGCACCTTGCGGAAGTTTGCGCCCAGCGCGAGGGAGATCTCTTCCATCAGGTCTTCGTAGATCTTGCACTGCATGCCGGTGGAGCCTTCGCTGCCGATCTCCTCTTTGTCGACCAGCATCGCCAGCACGGTGTGGCGGCTGCTCTCGTCGAGCACGGCGCGCAGCGCGGGATAGGCGCAGACGCGGTCGTCGTGCCCGTAGGCGCCGATGAGGGCGCGGTCGAAGCCGATGTCGCGCGCGGGATAGGCGGGAACGGCGGAGAGCTCTGCGGAGAGGAAGTCTTCTTCGCAGATGCCGTACTTTTCGCGCAGGATGGAGAGCACGGTCAGCTTGAGCTTTTTATCCACCTTTTCGTCGGCGTAGGGCATGCCCCCCACCACGACGTTGAGCTGCTCGCCCTCGATGATCTTGCCGCCCGTCTTTGCCATCTGCTCGCCGCCGAGATGCGGGAGAAGGTCGTCGATATAGAACACGGGGTCGGCGGGGTCTTCGCCGATGCGGATCTCTGCCTTCGTGCCGTCTTTGCGCACGACGACGCCGTGCAGCGCCAGGGGCATCGCCGTCCACTGGTACTTTTTGATGCCGCCGTAATAATGCGTTTTGAGGAAGCACATGCCCGCCTCTTCGTAGAGGGGGTTCTGCTTGACGTCGATGCGGGGCGCGTCGATGTGCGAGACGATGAGGCGCATGCCGTCTTTTTCGAGGTCTTCGCTGCCGATGCGGAAGGCGACGACGCTCTTGCCGCGGTTGACGAAGTAGCGCTTGTCTCCCGCGCGGAGGGCGTCGCCGAATTTATATTCGGTAAAGCCCGCCCCTTCGGCGAGGCGCACGGCGGCGGCGCAGGCTTCGCGCTCGGTCTTTGCCTCGTCGAGGAATGCCTTGTACTCCTCCGCGAAGGCGAACATCGCCTTCTTCTCCTCTTCGGATGCCGTTTCGAAGTAGTTCTTTTTGTCGTAGGAGAGCTGTTCGTACAGCTCCTGACCCTTGCTCTTTTTTTCTGCCATCGTAAAACTCCTTTGCCCCGCGCGGGGCGGATGCTTTTTTCCGTAGGAAGGCGGCGGGAAAACTCCCCTGCCCGCCATATCCTATTATAGCACGCCGCAGCGGAAAAAGCAACCGCGCGGGCGCCGCCTGCGCGGAAACCGCAGACGGCGGCATTTTTTCAGCGCGCGGCGTACTTGCGGCGGGTGGCGTCTCCGCCGCGGATGTGGCGCTCGGACAGGTTCTTTTCCAGCACTGCCCGTACACGCCCGCAGAGTTCGGGATCCGCCTCCGCGAGACGCTCGGTGACGTCTTTATGCACCGTCGACTTGCTGATGCCGAAATGCGACGCGCAGGCGCGGACGGTGCAGCCCGTCTGCAAAATATACTCCGCACTGCGGCGCGCCCGCCGCTCCATATACTCCCACATAGACAGTTCCCCCGCATTCAGGCGATGTTACATTTTATGTCGAATGCGGGGAGTTTATGACGGGAAAACGAAAATACGGGCGCGGCGGAAAGCCGCGCCCGTGTATGACTTCGGGGTATATGTTACTGTTCTTTGTCGCCCGAACGGTGCAGCCTGTGCACCTTGCCGCCGGTGAGAAGGATCATCTTGACGGCGTCGAGCGAGAAATCGTGAGCTTCGACGATGAGAGGTTTATCCAGCGCGCCGCGCGCGAGCACCTTGACGATGCCGACGCCCGGTTTGAGCAGCTTGCGCTGCTGCATCGCCGCGACCGTTACCACGTCTCCCGGAGCGAAGGCGCGGGAAAGGGAGTCTATGTTGACGATGCCCTTTTTGCCGCCGGGCTGCTGCGGGGCGCGGGATACGGGCGCGGGCTTTGCGGGCGCCTGCGGCACCGCGCGCACCTGCACTTCTTCCGCCTGCCGTTCTTCGGCGGCGTCCTGTTCCCCTCCCTCTGCGGTCGGCTGTTTCTCTTCCTCTGCGGGAAGCTGCCCGCCTTCCGCGGCGGCAGGTTTTTCGGGCGTCGGCTCTGCGGCGGGGGCTTTTGCGGGAGCGGGCCCGGCGTCCTCTTCCACGTCCTCTATGAGCGCGGCGGCGGCTTCGTCGGTCATTGCCGACTGCGCCTCGTGCAGCGTGATGCGGTCGCGGATGAGGGCGGCGATGTCTGCCTGTTCGACCTGCGAGGGCTGTTCCGCCTCGCCGCTCGACATGACTTTGACAAGCCCGTCTTCGATGAGTTCCGCCGTGCTGCGGTACGGGAGCAGGAAGCCCGTGCGCACCGCTTCGCCGCGCGCGATGCCGTCGCGCGAGAACATTTCGGCGAGCAGCCAGCGCGCATAGCGCGACTTGCGGTCGGAAAATACTTTTAACAGCATGGGCGTCTTTGCGAAGCGCCGCACCTCGGACTTATCCTGACCGCGGTACTTCGTTTCCGCAAATTCGGCGGGGTCGAGCGCGTAGGCGACGCACAGCTTTTTGCCCTTGAACAGGATGAGCGCGTACGTCTTTCTGCCCTTGTAGACGCGCATCTGCCGCCAGCTGATGGAGGTCTTTACGCCGTCGTAGGCGTTGATCTCGTCCATGATCTCGCCGTAATGGCGCTGGACGTCGGGCGAGGACTGGATGAGGCGGGCGCGGAAACTGAAATTGTAACGCACGAACACCTTGCCCTCGCGCCAATCCGCATCCTGCGCGGCGGCGGGAATGATCTCGAGCACGTCTTCCTCTTCGCTTTCGGCGGACGCTTCGTCCTCCTCCGGCTCTTCCTCTTCGTCTTCCTCCTCCGTTTCGTCGGGGAAAGGAAGGATCGCGAGGTCGTCCTCCTCGCCGTCTTCCGCGGCGGCGATCTCTTCCGCGGCGATCTCTTCCGCGGCGGGCTCTTCTGCGGCGATCTCTTCCGCAACGGGTTCTTCCGCAACGGGCTCTTCCGCAGCGGGTTCTTCCGCGGCGGCGATCTCTTCCGCAACGGGCTCTTCCGCGGCAGGCTCTTCCGTTGCAGGTTCTTCCGCGGCGGATTCTTCCGCAGGCGCCGCGAGGACGGGTGCCGGTTCGTCTTCGGGGAGGTCGCCGGACATCACCTTGACGAGGCCACGCTCTATCAGGGCGCGGGTGCTCTCGTACGGGAGCGAGAAGTCGGTTTCCACCAATTCGCCGCGCGCGATGCCGTCGCGCGAGAACATCTCGGCAAACAGCCAGCAGGCATAACCCGCCTTGCGCTCGGAAAATACTTTGAGGAGCATGGGCGTCTTTTCAAAGCGCCGCACCTCGGACATATCCTGACCGTGATACTTCGTTTCCGCAAATTCGGCGGGGTCGAGCGCGTAGGCGACGCACAGCGTTTTCCCCTTGAAGAGGATGAGCGCGTACGTCTTTCTGCCCTTGTAGACGCGCATCTGACGCCAGCTCGTGGAAGTTTTGACGCCCTCGTGCGCGTTGATCTCGTCCATGATGCGCCCGAAGAAGCTCTGCACCTCGGGGCCGGACTGGATAAGGCGCGCACGGAAGCTGAAGTTGTAACGCGAAAATTCCTGCCCTTCGCGCCACTCGTCTTCGTCTTCCTCTCCGACGGGGAGGATGACGGGCAGCACGGCGGGCTCCGCCGCGACGGGTTCTTCGGCGACAGGTTCTTCCGCCGCGGGCTCTTCCGCGACGGGCTCCTCGACGGGAGCGGGCGCGGGTTCTTCGGCGGGTTCGGGGAGAGGCGCACCCCCCGGGGTGTAAGCGGGGGGGGGCGGGGTGTTGGTTTTTTTGCAACGTGGCGTTTTGTTACCCC
>ERZ1090879.1385-NODE-1386-length-13340-cov-5.362439_pt1 | contig 13340 bp, 12 predicted proteins | sample MGYA00478472_ERZ1090879 | MGnify/ENA primary metagenome ERZ1090879 (study PRJEB33644, sample SAMEA5815723) | chicken gut metagenome | biome: Chicken; feature: Gastrointestinal Tract; material: Caecum | place: Ireland | collected 2019-01-01 | study: A study of...
GCGCTATGAAGATGAAATCGACCGGCTGGATGAGTTGATTTCCAAGGAAGAAGAGCAGCGGGACAGCGAAATTGAAGCCCTTGAAAAAGAAACGGAAGCCTACACAGAAAAGATTGACGCGCAGTTGGAGCTTCTGCGGCTCAAGGAAGAAGAGCGGCAGTTTGAAGAAGAGCTTGCAGACAAGAGCAAAGATCTGTCTGATTTGAAGGCGCAGCTTCTGGCTTTGGAGCTGGATGATTCTGATTACGGCAAGAGAAAGCGGCTGGAGCTGGAAGAGGAGATCGCTGAGAAAACAGAAGAGCTAGAAGACTTCCAACATGACCACTCAGTCGATTTGGAAGAAGATGCTCTGGAGCAGGAAAAAGAAAATGCTGAAGAAGCTCTGGATGCCAAAAAAGAGGCGCTGGAAGAAGAGTACCAAGCTGTTATCGGCAACTATGAAAAGCAGAAGGAAGCTCTGGAAGCATACCTTGATGATGAGTGGAACCTTCGGCAAGAGGCATACCGGCTCATCAACAAGGGCGGGCAGGAGCTTTATCAATCCCTGTTGGAGTACAACAAACACTACGGCAACGCCATTGATGCGGACGTAAAGCAGCAGTGGGACAAGGCGTATGATGCGCTGGGCCGATACAACAATGGGCAAATCAACGTCAAGAAAACCCTGGAACAGATTTCATCTACGGCGTCCACTCTGCAAAGCCGCATTGACCAGCTGGCTCCTAAAATTGAAAATGCCCGCAAGAAGGCCGATTCTTTGAAGACGGCTATGAACAATGCGTCGAGCTCCATTAAGAAGGCATCTGACCAGGCGGCTTCTCTCTATAGTAATTTGAGTAAAGCTGCTTCGGCTTCTGGAAATGTGTCAGCCCCTAAACATGTTACTGTATACATGATTGTAGACACTATGACTGGACGGCCTTTGACTGGTAGCGCATATGCCACGCTAAAAGACGCCCAAGCAGCTTTGCGGCAATCTGGCCTCTCTTCTTCTTATTACAATATCGCCAAGTTTGCAAAAGGTCGTACAGGAGGCCCCGGAGAATTGGCAATTGTTGATGAGAGAGGCGCAGAACTCATTACCCGTGGCAAAGGCCGGATGACCTACCTGGAGTCCGGTGACGGTGTGGTTCCCCATAACATCACGCAAACCCTGATGGACTTGGGGAGCCGACCGGAGCAGTATATCGCAAGCGCTATTGCCAGTATCAGCCACAGCCTTTCCGGAATGGGCTCTACCCCACCTTCCGAAAGCGTCCATGTGGAATACGGGGACATTATTATCCAGGGAAATGCAGACCGCAGTACGGTTGCGCAGTTCCGCAATGCGCTGAAACAGCAAAGAGAATATATTGCAACCCTTGTGTATGGCGAAACCAAGCGCTCCGCCATGCGGCAGGGATATAAGTTACAACCGGGCAATGGCTAAACAGCTGTTGCCTTTTTGATTGCCTGAGCACTTCTATATGGAGTGTTCAGGCCTTTTTTGTTTTAAAGGAGGAATCATGCCGGGAAGACTTTATTTTGTTTATGATGGCATTTCCAGTCTGCGGTATGGTTTGTGGGTTGGAAAAGTAAATCAAAGCGCAGACAGCAATTTGGAAATGCAGCAGCCCTATTCTTACGAGCTGGATTTAAGCCGCACCACCCATGAGGCCAGAGTTGTCAGCCGGGCGTATGAGGAGACTTTTCAGTTTGAGATGGAGGTTGTTTGCGACGAGGAGATTCCAGATTACGCTGAAAGGGAGATTCTCCGTTGGCTGACGGACTCCCCTGTTTTTAAGAAACTGCAATTCTTCAACCGTGGTAATGGGTCTACCCCCTATGACCAAACCTATTACAACAGCATTCTCACAGCCCCTGAGCGAATTGATGTGGCTGGGAATACCGTTGGGTGGAAATTTACGGTGATTGCGGATGCTCCATATGCTTGGACGAACGAGAAAACGTATCAGTACAATACCAGCACCGCCGATTCTTTTATTGTGGACAATCGGAGTGATGAACCTTATTACACCTATCCCCATGTAACCATCAATGTTGGAAGTACTGGCGGGTCTCTTAGGTTGAACAATCTGACTACAGGAGAACAAATCGCCTTTAACGATGTCGCTGCTAACGATGTCATTACGGTTGACCCCTATATGCAAATCACCTCAGAAAAGAACGGCAATATCTATGACTCCGCTTCTGGCAAGATTCGGTTGATTCAAGGCCGCAATCAGTTCCAGCGGACAGGAGACATTAGCTCTGTAGTCTTTTCGTACCGTGACGCAAGAAGGGTGGGATTCCGATGAATGTTCTTTTTGACTACTTTGGGAATCCGGAACAGCCCGACTTGACTTTGTGTACCCTTTCCGGCCATGAGATTGCGCCTATTGTTGACCCACGTGAGATTGAAGTGACCTTTGAATTCTTGTCTACTTCAGAAATATCTTTCCGGGTTTACAAATACTACTCCCTCAATGGAGAGGTAAAAAAGTGGGCGGAGTATGACCTTTTGCGGGTACAAAAGCAGGTACATGCAGAGGGATTGGGATACTACATCATCACTGACTGTGACGAGACAGACGATGGCGACAATCCTTATAAGACTGTTACCGGCACCTCCTGCGAGATTGAACTAGGAAATAAATACTTGGCGATTGCAGAAGGGACGTATCAACTCTATAACCCTGCTAATTTTTCGGACACCTCTACCCTACTCGGCAAAATTTTGGAGCGGTGCCCTAACTGGTCTGTACGGTCAGTGGATGAGTCTTTAAGTGAGAAGACCCGCATTTTGGACGAGTCTGACTCCAATGTGTACGAATACATCCGGAATACCATTGAAGACCGGTTTGCGTGTATTTTCCTTTTTGATTTTGAGAATCGCTGGATTCAGATTGTAGACCAAAACCAGGTAATCGACAAGACCCATTTACTGCTTTCACATGATAACTTTGTGGAGAATATTGAGCAGTCGTCTGCTGCCGATGATGTCTTTACTGCTTTACGGGTATCCGGCGGAGATGGGATTTCTATTGGGAGCGTCAACCCCATTGGTGGCAGTGTAATCTACCGCTTTGATTATTTCAAGGACGATATGACGCCTTCTCTCTGGGAGGCTGTGGATGCTTGGCAAACCAAGGTAGAGAACTCTCAGGAAGATTTTGCTGAGGCCATGGGAAAAGTCCAGCAGTATGATGAAGAAATCCTCTTAAAACAGCAAACGGTTATCGCACTGCAAGCGGAGGCTGACTCTTATCAGGAAATTATTGATTTGCGCAAAGAAAGCGGCCTGGATTATTCCGACGTCCAAGAGAGTTACGATGAGACAATGGAGGAAATCCAGTCCGTCAATGCTGAGATTGATTCGTTGGAAGCGGAGAAAAAACCTTACCAAGACCAATATTTGCAAATCCAAGAATCCTTAACCTTTGAAGCAAACTTTTCTGAATCCCAAATCAAAGAGCTGTCTTGCTATATTATCATGGGAGAGTTTTCGGATGAGAACATCATCATTACCTCCAACATGGATTTTGAAGATAAGCAGGGTCAGTATTTGGAGCTTTATAATCGAGGCATGGCGGAACTGGAAGCGATCCTGGTGCCCCGTGGTGAGTTTGACATTGACAGCAAAAACTTTTTGTTCGACTCTAATTTCCGGCCATACGCGCAGGAGCTTGCTCTTGGTAAGCGAATCTTCGTAGAGACAGAAGCGGGAACCTACACGGATTATCTATTGGTTAGTTATTCCTTCAGTTATGATTCCAACGACCTGCGCCTGAGTTTCAGCAACCTTGGCAGTAAGGATAACCCTCTGGATACGTATGCGAAATTATATGGCCAGCTTGCTTCTTCTGCCAGCAGCATTCAAAACTCTATATCCAACAAAGTAAATTCCTCTGACTTCGATGAGCTTTATGATGAAACCCTCGCCTTGAAAGGACAAGCTGAGGCTATTCTCAGTTCCGGTGAGTTGACAGTCAAGAAGATTAACACAGAATACATCTCCGTTGAAAATGCAAAGACTCCCGGCAAAACCATTATAGACGGCGGGAACATTACGACCGGCAGAATTCAAGGGCCGGAGCCGGGAGGGCCATATTTTGACTTGGAAGCCAACAACGGTAAGGGAGAGTTGGCCTCTTCTATCTTGCGTGGAGTGGCCGAGGGCTCTTCTACTTATGCTGTAATCGGCGAAGGCCATTACGCCGAGGGAACCACTTATGAGGGTGTGCGAATCGTTTGTCAATCCGGCAATCACGGCGCATTGTTGCTTGCTGTAGACCAGGAACGAGATCAATTTTATCCTGCGAATATGTCTGAGATCATTTCAAACGGAGATCTTGTGCTGAGGGCAAACGCGATTGCTTCCAATTCTGGTGGCAATAGTTCTTTTCGGATGATCGGCAATGCCACCACAGACGAAAGCCAAGTTTATATCATGCGGGGCTCTACTGCGGGCACTACCGAATGGGTGATGTTTGCTGACGAAAGTCGCACTGGCCTGTTCTTTGGGGGCAATAACTATGTCTATGTCGATGGCACCATGTTCCGTGTTGTAGGCAACAACACCTCCAGGGCAGAAATCAAATCGGATGGCGCATATTTTCAAGATTTGTACACCAATGGGATAGCGGTGCAATCCGACAAAAAGGTAAAAGAAAACATCCAGGAAATCTCTAAGGCCAAAGAGTTTGTAATGGCGTTGACGCCGGTTTCCTTTACCTTCAAGGATGGGAACCGGACACACATGGGATTTTTGGCACAGGATGTGGCTCAGGTTGCTGAAGATTTGGACATGGGGGATTTATCCATGTATCGTGCCCATTCTTTGGGTAGCCTTGGAGAAAGTATTGCCTACTCTGCGGATACACCTGAAGAGGATTTGCATTGGTATTTAAATTATACAGAATTGATTGCTCCTATGGTGCAAACGATTCAGGAACAAGAAAAAAGAATCAGTGCCTTAGAGGCTGAGATAAAAACTTTGAAGGAAGGAGGGTAAAATGGTCGCACAAACCATTATTTTGGAGCTGGGGGCTAAATGGCAGAACGCACAGATGCAAGTAACGCAGAATGAAAGTAACCGTCCTTTCGTGTTTAAGGTCAAGACCAATGAGGGCGGATTTGTTGACTTGTCTCAATATAACGTTAAGATTGCCATTAACACCGGAACGGAAGCGCTTGTTTATACGGTAAGCGTACAACACAATACGGAAGGACATATTTCCATACCCAGCAAAGCAACGGAAAACCCAGGGACATTTGATTGCTGGCTGATATTGATTGCGGATGATGTAGAGATCCGGTTGGATGGCCTGAGCATGACAGTAACCCCTTGCAATATTAACTCCCTGGTAGACAGTGACACCGGAGACGGAGGCTTTTTTGAAGAATTGCAGGAGGCAGCGGATGCGGCCAATGCTGCGGCAAACACAGCAACTTCTGCGGCGCAGGCCGCTAATACAGCGGCAGATCGGGCAAACAATATCGCAGATAGTATTGAAGAAGCTGTAGATGGGACGCTTATCAACGATTCGTCCGCTTCTCCCTCTACTGTCTACAGTAGTGAGAAAATTGAGGATACATTTGTTAAGAACACAGAAACCATTCCCATAACACGGGGTGGGACGGGGGCAACAAACGCAACGTCCGCTCGTGCCGCATTGGGTGCTGCCGCTACGGGTCACACACATTCGCTGTCCAGCACAAGCCTTACAGGAACGCTTCCTATTTCTAAGGGTGGCACAGGGGCTACAACTTCTTCCGCTGCCCGTTCTGCTTTGGGGGCTGCCTCTTCGACCCATACACACGCACTAACGAGTACCAGTCTGACGGGGACGCTTCCCGTTTCTAAAGGAGGCACCGGTTCCTCTACAGCATCAGGCGCAAGAAGCGCTTTAGGGGCAATGGCTGATGATGCGGTAATCCCTATTTTACAAGGTGGCGGAGGTGGAACTACCGCCCAGGAAAGCGCAAAAAACATCATGGATGATGCTTCTACGGAATGGCACGACCTGCCTCTGGCCAGCGGAGCTACTCCGGGCCCATACCGCAAACCCCAATATCGGATAATCGGTAACCATGTGTTTGTTTCCGGAGATGTGGCTATAAAGATTGATGGGACGAATCTGGCGCTGATCGCCCAACTGCCAGAGGGATACGGCCCACCTGGAAACGTCTACAAAGGCGCTATGGCGACAGGATTCCAGTTAGGCCGTCTGCTGATTGGTTCCGCTCGAAATCTGTATGTGGAATGGGTGTATTCTCTGCAAACCGGAAACCGCTTCGACGGCCAGTTATCCTGGATTTGTATTGATATGGACTGGTATGTAGATACGCAGGCAAGTCCAGCAAATATAATTGCGGTAGAAAACGAGGTGGCAAATGGAGAAGTATGATGTAATTCGGCACATCCCCTGCGATTTCCAATCTGCGCCCCACTCTCCTGAAAAAATTAATGTGATGCAGTATGACAGCAATGTTCGGTACATGGCTGTCTCTTTTTTTGACAATCGCAGGATTTGGCCTATTCCTGATGGCTTTAGCGTCAATTTGCGCATGGAAAAAAGCGATGGAAAGGTTGTATTAAATCCCTCTTCTGTTTTGCAGGGGAATCTTGCTTTATTTCAAGTGACACAGCAAATGTGCGTGGTAGTGGGTGAGCATCCTTTTGTCGTTGAGGTAATTGATGGCGAGAACGCCATTTATTCTTTTCCCTGTATTTTGAACGTTATTGAGAATCCTGTTTCGCAAGGAGAAATCGACAGTACCGACGAATTCAAGACGCTTGACGAGCTGGTGAAAGAAGCGCAGGAAGCAGCGGACAGTGCGGCACAATCTGCTGAAGAGGCAAAGAATATCGTTCCTCCTGGAGGCACTGCCGGACAAGTCCTTACTAAAAAATCGGACGCAGACAGGGACATGGAATGGAAAGACCCAACAGGGGGTGGAGGTTCCGGCGAAAATGGCGCTACCTTTGTTCCTGATGTCTCTGAGGACGGGATCATTAGTTGGACAAACGATAAGGACTTGCCGAACCCAGAACCCGTTAATATTATGGGGCCTTCGGGCAAGGATGGCGATAAGGGAGATCCAGGCCAGGCGGCCACAATTCAGGTTGGAACTGTAACAACTGGTAAACCGGGAACTCCGGCAGAAGTGACGAACAGCGGTACAGAAAATGCCGCTGTTTTTGATTTTGTGATTCCAAAGGGAGACCCAGGAGAAGGAGCGGAATCTCTTGATGCGGACAACGTGATCTTCTCGCAGGATATTACGTTGGCGGGAAACTACACACAGTTTGGCAACCTCACAAAATCGGCTAATGGCACTTCTGTGTTTGCAGTCAAGGGTAAATCTGTCTTAGAAGCCTTCGTGGAGATTCTTTCCAAACGCTTGCAGCCCTCTATTATCGCTCAGCCATCTGTAACAGGATTCGCACTGAGTGGGGCTAAAGCCGTGGAAGCCGGTACAACATTGGCGTCTGTAAGTTTCGGAACGGCCAGATTGAATCCGGGTTCCTACACTTATGGCCCTGCTACCGGGGTAGCCGCTGAATCGTATCAGGTAGATCGGGTTGCCGTCCCCTCTTCTATGAGTCAAACGGGGATCTCTGCAAGCAATAGCGGAACCGATGATAATGGCGGAGCAGGCTTTGTAATCGGTGATGGCGGAGAGGCTAACACAGTCTCCAGCCTGCGCTATACGGTAACTGTAAAACACAGCGCCGGTGTCGTTGCCTTGGATAATCTGGGAGACGAATCGAATCCTCCCGTCCAGATTCAGGCGGGGAGCAAGTCCCAAAACACTTCCGCCTACACAAGTTTTCGGCAGTATTTTTATGGAGCTACAACGGGCAAGCCGCCAATCAACAGTGATTATATTCGAAGCCTGACTGGAAGCGGCAAAGCTTACGGGGCTGCCACACTGACTTTGAATGTCCCGGCAGGTGCAGTGCGTGTTTGCATTGCTTGTATTGGAACGGCGGTAGGTGTGACGCGAGTAATCAATGAGACTGCTTTGAATGCAGATGTGACCAGCACTTTTACAAAAACCTCTGTGGATGTGGCCGGTGCTAATGGGTATCACCCTCTGGCTTACAATGTGTGGACATTTGAGCCAGCACTCCCATACGAGAATCCGGCTACGTTGAAAGTTACTTTGGGCTAAAGGGGGAATGAGAAAACATGGCGCAAGTCAATAAGAACTACAGCTTTATGGAATTCCCTCTGTCCATTAAGCGCCAGGGCAATTTTCCCCTGGATGCCAGCTCTGTCTTTTACAGTTATGAAGACGCGCAGGAATATGCCGTCAACAATCCTACAGCCGTCGTGGGCCAGCCTGTCACAGTCGTGGACGAGTCAGCCCAGACGGTTTCTTTGTATCTGGTTGGATTTAACGGTCTGATTGGATTTGATGGCGGTAGCGGAGGGATTTCTTCTCCCGATGTCGATACGATTCGGGTAATGGACAGAACCGATTATGAGGTCTTGCCCGAAAGCGAGCGCAACAACACTCGTATTTTATATTTCTTGAGAGGATGAGTTTATGGACATAAATCAGGGGAGCACCCCCATCTCTGAAATTTTTGTTGGCGACATGGGGATTAAGACCGTCATGTCGGGTGGAAATCCGATTTACGAACGGTCTGGAGGATACATTTATATCGAACTGAACACAAAGGAGAATGATGCGTAATGGCAAGCTTTTTTAACTTAACATTGGATACTCTGGCCCCAACCGGGTTAACGGTTAGCCTTAATGACAGCGCAGAATATACTACGTCTGCTACGGTAACGCTCTCTGTGGAAGTAGAGGACTCCCCTACTACTGGATACCAGATGAAAATTTGGGGCATCAACAGCGCTGAAAGCGAAGAGGACGCAAGTTGGGAAACATATACCTCCTCTAAGTCCATCACCTTAATTTCTGGTGATGGTCAAAAAACAGTATACGTGAAAGTACGAGACGATGTAGGTAACGAGACTTCCGCCGTAACGGACACCATTATTCTGGATACTAAGGTTCCCAGCGTGACCATTACTGGGCCGGATAAGTCTAAGATTTCTAAGGTTGCCACCTTCAACGAGAGCCGCTTCTCCTTCTCTGCTGACGTGGCATTTGAGGAGTACAAGGTCTGTGTGGTGCCTCAGAACAGCTCTACGCAGGAAGCCGGTCAGGTGATTCCCACCACTGCTGGTTCTACCAACACCTCTGGCAGCGATGGTGATTATGAAGCATCTACCCCCATTCAGGTGATGATTAACGGCACCGACTTGGAGACCGTTTCTGGTGGTGATGGCGTTAAGATCATCAAGGTGTTTGTCCGCACGGCGGCTGGCACCTGGAGCGTGGCATAATGCCCGCCCCGCAGTTGACGTTCGAGCATAGTTCCAACAAGATTTCCGATGAAACGGGGTTCGACAGCATTAGCGTGACATTCTCGTCTGATATTGCCTATCAGGCGTTCGAGTGCCGCGCTACCCGCGTTGGAGAGGAATACGGTGTGGGAAAGGGCGCTCTTGTGGCGTCCTTTTCTTTTACCCCTTCAGGAACTGAGCGAACGTTTGAGATTTATGATGACTATCTGGTGCAGGGGGATGGTGAGTACAGAATTTCCTTGTTTGCTCAAAGCGAGGGCGGCGCATGGAATGACAACTACGCTTTTATCCCGTCTGGCAGTGATGGGCTGACTACAGCAGATGGAGAAGAGTTTTTATGCATGAGGGGGTGAGAGTATGCCTTACAACAGCCAATGGACAGGCCAGCAGATCGATGATGCGATTGGCAAAGTCAGAGACAACACAGTAAACGCAGCAGCTGTCATTGTCTCTTTTAGGCCTGGTGATGCTGGATTGGGTTCCAGCAATGTGCAGGACGCTTTGGAAGAACTGGCCGGGCGGCCTTCTGGGGGCGGAAGCCCCCGCACCTATCGGGTAGTCGTTGGCACCAGCACAGCAGGCTGGACGGAGGATGACTGCGACTATTTCTGTGACGGCACCGCAGATCAAACCACCATCAGCCAGGCCATCGCGGCCCTGCCGGAAGAAGGCGGCGTGGTGTATTTCCTGGACGGTACCTATTCGCTCACCAGCACTCTGACCATTTCCAGCGATAATATCACGCTGCTGGGCAATCATCAGTCATCCATTTTGGCTAACCAAGGCAGCGCGGCTGTGCTTGTATCTGGCGGTAACAATTTTGCTATGCAGAATCTGCTTGTTACAGACGAGCGATCCAGTGGCAGCCAGGCGACCGTGGTTATTAACGGCGCAAATTGCCGCATCATTGGGTGCCGGTTTGCAAATCTCAACGTCCTCAGCTTGGACATCTCCGGGCAAGATGCGCTATTGCAAAATACTGACTTTGCCGCCGCCCAGATCACAGCCACCACCGGAACCCACAACGGCGCACGGGTTTGGGGATGCAGCCGTACTGGAGGCGACGGAAGCACGCTCACTTGGTTGCAAGTAAGCGGCAATGACATTGATATTATTGGCAACTATGTGTGCAACGCCTATACCGGTATCAATACGCAGGCATGTCAAAAGGTCAATATCATCAATAACTACATCAGCAACTGCAATGTTGGGATTTTGACGTCCGGAGATGTTATCGGACACAACATTCTGAACAACATGATTCTCAACTTTGTCGCTTTTGGAATATTTACCCAAAGCATGAACGGCCAGTACATTAACGTGACTGGCAACTATGTGGCGCTGGACGATACCATCCAAACTCCCAGCGGTACCCCTATAGCGATTGCAGGCGAGCGCAACGTCGTCACCAGCAATATCACCCCAGGCAAACAAATCACTACCATGGGCAGCCGTGTATTGATCGACAACAACTCGTATTAAGGAGGACATCATGACGCAAATCATCATGGAGGGCCACACCGTCAGGCTGGCCCGGTATAAGGTAGACCAGGCGTATTTTGCTACCCGGGAAGCAGCACAGGCAATCGCGGATTTTCTGGGCGGAGAGGTGGAACCGGTGGAAATTCCCCCGGAGCATGAGTGGATTGACGGCATTGTGCTGCCGCAGACCACTACCCCCTGCGACGACGCCCAGGCCATGCTGGATGCTGGGGAAAACGTCTATCTGCAATCCAAGTATATCCCCAGCGCTACGGACTGTCTGACAGCGCTGGGCAAAGAACTGCTCAAGACAGCTGACCTCCAAACCGACAACCAGCGGATCGCCGTGGCGGGGCTCTGGCCGGAGTGGGCAGAGGGCAAGCACGAGGTGGACGACATCTACACCGCTATGGGCCAGGTGTGGGAGTGCTTTGCCGCCTATGATACCGCCGTCTATCCCGATATTTACCCCGGCTCTTCGGCGTGGCGGACGTTTAACCGGCCTCTCCACGGCACAACGCCGGAAACGGCTATGCCCTGGGCAGCTCCCACCAACGCCACGGACATCTATAAATCCGGGGAGTACATGATCTGGACGGATGGTGCGCTGTATAAGTGCATCAGCAACACCAACTTTTCGCCTGTGGAATACCCGCAGGCGTGGAAAAAGCAGGAGGAATGACTATGAATCTGCACAAGCTCATTTTTACAAAAAACGCCTGCTACAAGGCAGGCCGCAAGATTACCCCCAAGGGTATCATGGTACATAGCACCGGGGCCAACAACCCCAACCTCAAGCGCTATGTCGGCCCGGACGATGGCCTGCTGGGAAAGAACCAGTACGGCAACCACTGGAACCAGGACAAGCCTGACGGGCGGGAGGTGTGCCCCCACGCCTTTATCGGCAAGCTGGCGGACGGCTCTATCGCCACCTATCAGGTACTGCCCTGGGACTATCGCGGCTGGCACTGCGGCTCTGGCTCCAAAGGCTCCGGCAACGATACCCACATCTCTTTCGAGATTTGCGAGGATGATCTGACGGACGCCAACTACTTCTCCGCCGTATACCAGGAGGCCGTGGAGCTGTGCGCCTATCTGTGCAAGGAGTACGGCCTGACGGCGGAGGACGTCATCTGCCACAGCGAGGGCCATGACCAGGGTATCGCCTCCAACCATGGGGACGTGTTGCACTGGTGGCCGAAGCACGGCAAGGATATGGACGATTTCCGAAAGGACGTGAAAAAGGCCCTCACTGGCAGCTCCGCATCTTCCGGTTCTTCTGAGTCCGTCCCTTCCGGGAAAAAGTCCAACGCCGAAATTGCGGACGAAGTAATCGCTGGCAAGTGGGGTAATGGCGAAGATCGCAAGGCCAAGCTCAAGGCCGCCGGTTATGACCCTGACGCTATCCAGGCGCTGGTAAACAGCAAGCTCAAGGGCGGCTCTTCCGGCTCCTCTTCTGCCAGCAAGCCCAGTTCCGGCACTTCTTCTACCGCCGTCACGGCCACCTATCGGGTACGCACTACTAAAGGCAGCTGGCTGCCGGAGGTAAAAGACCTGAATGACTACGCTGGATTGAAGGGGTACGCCATTACCGATGTGGCCATTAAGGTCAATAAGGGCAGTGTCAAATACCGGGTACACGTCAATGACGGCGGCTGGCTGGGATGGATCACCGGATACAATGTTAATGATTCGGCCAAAGGCTATGCTGGCAACGGTAAGCCCATTGACGCTATCCAGGTGTACTACTACACACCTGACAGCATTCGGCCCTACAAAAAGGCCAAGTACCGCGTCAGTCCGGTGAACGGCAACTACTACTCCTGGCAGTACGATACCGAGACTAAAAACAATCAGGACGGGTATGCAGGGCTCTTTGGAAAACAGGTGGATCGCTTCCAGCTGGAAATTGAGTAAGAGGTGGTTGTGTGTCGTGGATTGAGGACATCGCCACTTTGTGCGGCTACATTTCCGTAATCATAGCGCTATTCGCTACGGTATGGAAACTCTCAAAGCCGCTGAAAGATATTGTTCAGAGATTGGAGCGTGTAGAAGCCCATCAGCGCAATGACTATTTGTGTACGCTGAGGCTTACGATTATGTCCGAAGAAATGCCGATGGAGGAACGCCTGAAGGCAGGCGAGGAATATATTAAAGAAGGCGGCAATGGAGCCGTAAAAGCCCGTTACCGCCTTTTAGTTGAGAAGTATCAAGAAGAGATTGGAGGGAATCATCATGAAGATTAACTGGACTGTGCGTTTTAAGAATAAGGCTTTTTGGCTGGCGCTGATTCCTGCGGTGCTGCTTTTGGTTCAGCAGATTTGCGCCATGTTTGGCCTGGGATTGGACTTGAGCGCTTTGCAGGAACAGTTGTTGGGCATTGTCGGCACCGTGTTTACCCTGCTGGCCCTCTTTGGGGTTGTGAATGACCCAACCACTGCGGGTGGGTCGGATAGCGACCAGGCTATGACTTATCAGGAACCGAAG
>ERZ1090879.1386-NODE-1387-length-13334-cov-12.377438_pt1 | contig 13334 bp, 11 predicted proteins | sample MGYA00478472_ERZ1090879 | MGnify/ENA primary metagenome ERZ1090879 (study PRJEB33644, sample SAMEA5815723) | chicken gut metagenome | biome: Chicken; feature: Gastrointestinal Tract; material: Caecum | place: Ireland | collected 2019-01-01 | study: A study of...
AACGGATGCTTTGTATAACAAAGAAGAAAAATATATTCATAAAAGATTATTAAAATTATATTCTTTAAGAAGGAAAATAAAAGAAAAAAATAACAGCGATGAAAAATGGAAATATTCTTCTGTAAATAGAGTAATTAAAAAAGAAAAAGAAAAATTGACTTCATTTCTTGATATGTCTTTAGAAAAAAAAGATATGAGAGAGTTAACTGAAGAAGAGCTTTCAGACAAAAATATTGTTGGACTTTTTGATAGTTTTCTAACTAGGTCTTTGGGTCTAAAACCAAATACCGTTACTAAAGAAATTATAATAGTCAATGTGTTTTTCTTTCAAGTTTTTAAAAGTATGGTAAGAGACGGCTTTATTTTTAATAAAGAAAAATATATTTTCTTAACCTCATCCGCTGGTCAAATAAGACAAAAGAAAGCAGTTTTTATTAAAGAAAGCTCTTATAAAAAAATTCAACTAAAAATGATGTGCGGATTAACACTAGATAGAATTAATGAATTGGGTGGAATGAATAGAAATAAGTTTTGTGCTTATTTGGCCTTAAATGGGTCAGCGACAGAAGTTTGGGAGAATTTTGATGTTAGACGAGCAATTGTAGTAGAAGATTTTGAAACTTGTTTTCAATCAGAAGTGGATTATATAGACTACAATACATATAAAATAGAAAGAAAACAAATGCCAGTTAAAATTCCTTGCACAGATGGCTGGGGTATTGTAGATGGAGAAACAACTAGACAAGTGAGACTTCCTTGGATAAAAGGGTTACTCACAAATTTTCCTTTGCAACAATATTTAAAAGAAAAATGTTCACCGCAAGAGTGGATTGTTAAAGACATTTGGGGACAAGAACACAATGTTGTTGAAGAAAATATTAAGTATATTTTTTGTAAAAGCCAAATGAAACTTCATAAATTTTATTCGAGTTGGAATGATTACTGTGAAAATTTTGAAAAATTTGAATGTACTGCGAATTACTGTAATATTGAAGAACAATCAATTAATAATGCGAGAATAAATTATCAAATGCTACAACAATTAGTTGAGGTCACAGATAAAGAAATAGAAAAACTGGTTAGAAATACAATAACTGAAATTGAAGCCATTGGTAATGATTATCAAACTACTATGAGATTGCTTGGAGCGACTGAATATAATAAAAATCCAAGTTGGTTCCAAGAGGCTTTAATGATTTATCCTGAATTGTTTCGTGATCCATATTGTCGTGACATATTAAAACAAACTAAAAAAAGTTTGGCGAAGCAAGCAAAAGGTGGTCGTATTAGAGTCAATGGTAAATATTTGTTTGTAGCACCAAATCCATTAACTTTTTGTGAACATTTGTTTAAAAAAATTGAATTTCCAAGTGATATTTTATCAAATAATGAAGTTTATACCAATCAATTTCCAAATGGAGCAGAATTAGTATTATTACGTTCTCCCTCTTTGGGGAAAGAATGGGGTATTAAAATTAATAAAAGAAATGAAGAATTAGACAAATGGTTAGGAAATACAAATTGTATATACACAAGTTCTTATGACACTATTAGTAAGCTCCTCAGTTTTGATTGTGATGGAGATAAATTATTAGTTTTGCAAGATAAAAATTTAATAAAATTAGGGAAAAGACTGATGAAAGGTGTTGTTCCTCTTTATTACGAAATGAAAAAAGCTGAAGCAAGTAAACTAACACCAGAAACTATTTACGAAGGAATTTCTTTAGCTTTTACTTCTGGTAATATTGGCCCCGCAAGTAATTTAATAACAATAGTTAAGAATAATAACGAAAGCGATAGAGAAGAAGCAGATAAAGTTGTAAAGTGGTTAACAATGGAAGTTAATTTTCTTATAGATGGGGCGAAGACTTTATTTTTTTTAACCAGGCCAAAATATGCTGATGAAATAATTAAAAAACATACTAAAGGTAAACTGCCCAATTTCTTCATCTACGCAAAAGACAAAGAATCCCATCAAGTAGAACCACCTAATGATTCTACAATGAATCGTATTTCTGCTTCCATCCCAGACCCAAGAATCAAGTTTAGTAAATCTATTGGCAAATTTGATTACCGAATGCTAATGAATCTTGATTGCGCCTTTAGTTTATCACCTGAAAATTCGATTGTCAAGTCTTATGATTATTGGAACGCTAGACAGCAAACTTTCAATGAGCAAGACGAAAATATTAAAGACCAAGACTTGTATAAGTTCAAGAAAATCAGAGAAAAGATTATTCTTGAAAGTGGCACGGATGATATTGACTACATTGTCAATACTTTAGTTTCTGTCTTATATACTACAAGGGCTTCAAGCGCAAAGAAAACATTATGGGCTTGCTTTGGTGATGTAATTCTTGAGAATCTAAAAAGAAATCTTGAAGACAAAGGTAAGATTTGTCAGATTTGCGGCAAGAGATTCAGCCCAAAAAGAACGACGCAAAATTATTGCTCAGATGAGTGTTATGCCAAGGCCAAAAATCAGAGGGAAATCGAAAGATTTTGTCACAAGGAATAGCCAAAATTCCTTTATGGTGTCTGACTTTTTAGGCACTGTTATTTTTCAAATCCAACCCCCAATAGGGAAGCAAATAATGAGGAGAAATAAAAAATGAAAAAATCAGATAAACCCCATATTACAGACACAGAGTTGATTCGTGAAGTAGCGAATCGAACTGGGTTGCCAATTAACGCGACTTTTAAGGCAATTTATGCCTACTATGATATTGTCAAGGAATGTATTGAAAGTGGCGTAGAAGTCAAAATGGGTGAACTTGGGACTATGAGTTGGAAAATTAAACCGCCGAATAAAGGTGTGGTTTATTACGACGTTTATAGGGGCGTGAATCTACCGCCACAAGATACACCCGGCTTTTGGGTTCCAAAATTTACGCCAAGAAGAAAATGGAGAAAAGAACTTAAAGAATTAACTAAGTTCTGGGAAAAGGAAAATGAAGGAAAAGAGGAAAGAGAAGATGAGTAATGCCCTACGGTAATAGCGATAAAAACACTGATAAAGAATTATATACTGATATTTCTAGGCTTTTGGGTGTAGCCGTATCAACCGTTAGACGATATATCGTTGATGGTTTTTACGAAGCGGTTGTTAGAAGACTTTACCTAAAAAGAACTTGTACCATTCCAAATCTTGGAACATTCACTTTGGTACACGAGCCAGAATCATATCAGAAGCAGAAAGATGAAAATGGTGAGGAAGTAATCTACAAAGTACCTGCTAGAGATAAGCCCGTTTTTATTCCACATGATACTTTCATCAACGATGTGAATTATATGGGTGTAACAAAGGCTTATCGCAAGCGGATGAAAAAGAATCAACTGACTGCTATGGACTATCGCCGTATGCAGAGAGCGGCTGAACTTGGTGACTTTGGTTCTAATGCACAAGAAAGAGTACAACAAGCTAAAGATAATTTTAAAGAAATGCTTGAACAAAAGAAAAAAGAAAAAGAGGTGGAAGCCGATGCAGAAACTTAATGGTGAGTCACATTTGGCTTTCGCCAAAAGAGCTACTAATGCTCTACAAGATGGATTGATTGATTATGAAGAATGGGGCGAAGCCGTTCTAGGTGAAAATATTTACAGCCAAGAAAATACTAGACGTTGTGCTAAGTTTTTTATTCAATTTATTCAAAATCTTGAAAATGATATAATTGAACAAATTGATGATGTAGATAAACTTGCTGAAATTGAACGGGCCAAGGAAGAACTAATTAAAGAACGTAAAAAGTTGCAAACTGTAAATCTTGAAGCACAAGAATATTATCGTTCTAATGCCAGAAGCGAACTTTTAGTTGAGCAAATTAAAGAAGCCATTAGTCAATTAGAGCCAATTCAAGTAAAGAATATTGTTCATAAAAAGCCAAGCGAAAAAGTAGCTATTCTTACTATTGCTGACGCGCATTATGATAGTAATTATCAAGTTGATGGTCTATTTGGTGAATGTGTAAACAAATACGATAAAGAAACATTCAAAACAAGAATGTGGAATTTACTTGCTAAAATTGAAGCTGATGATTTTGACTTTGATAAGCTAAAAGTTGTATCTATGGGCGACTGTTTGGAGGGCATGATTAGATACACCTCCCTACAAAAGCTAAAACAACCTGTGGTTAAATCAACCATTGAATTTGCTGAATTTATGGCTAATTGGCTTGTTGAAGCAAGCGGTAGACTTGGCGTTCCTGTCGATTTTGCAATGGTTCCGGGAAATCATAGTGTTCTTAGATTGCTAGGCCAAAAGCCAGATTTTCCAGAAGAGAATTTAGAATATATTATCTATGAGTTCATTCGTCTAAGACTAAAAGACCATATCAATATTTGTATTGAGCCATATAACGATGTATATTTCACTACAGTTTTTGGTCAAAATCTAGTATTTGCTCATGGTGAATATCGAGATTTGGAAGAATTTATGATTTATCTTGAAAATCTGTATGATATTACCATTGATGCTTGCTATGGTGCACACTTCCATGCAGAATCAAGCAGGGCTATTGGGGTTGGGTCAAATGGTTCAAAAAGAATCATTAGAGTCCCGTCAATGGTTGGTACTGACCCATATGCCAAATCTATTTTGAAAAATAATCGTGCTGGTGCTTACTTTGCTATCTTTAGTGAAGATGGTGAAGATTTGAACAAAATTTATTATTTGAACTAAAGAAGAAAATAATATGAACTATTCTTTCTGTAAACTAATCAATGATGAAGATTATGTTGACATTATTACAATCATGTCTGATTTTGATTGTATGTGCAGTCTTATGACTAAGGTTGACATGATGGGTGACAATCTTGCTGATGGCGAATATGTAGTTACTGGCTATGATGCAGAAGATGATGAGGGCTGGATTGAAATTGTAATTGTGGTTAAAGATGATTGTATTCATGTTGTAGACCCCGATGATTATTTTGATTAAAAACATTAAGGTCGGAAATGGCTCCCGACACTCTCTTGTATGAGGATAGAACGGGCATCTATCACCTATATAGGTAATGCGTGAGTGCCGACACGCCGCAAGAGAATCTGAGATGAAGGATACGCCGCCCTTCTAATGTTTTTGGCTGATGAAGCAGTTGCTTTGTTGGAAAGTGGCTGTGGAGGTTCTCATAGGGTTGTGTGTGCTCCAAAATTCCAATATAAAGAAAACACTCAATTAGGGATTGGGAGACGCTAGGAAAACTAGATTGGTCAAAAGCCATGTTTAATAAACCGTCAGCAACGAACCCTAATTTAATTAAATCCAACAGTGATTGCCGTGACATGGAACGGTATATAAGAACTATTTATTTAAAGTGTGTTGCTACGGAGCAAGGTAATCTACCGTGTCGTTTACTAATCATTGGCGGCTGGACATTTAGGGTGACAAACCCAGTTACGATAATTCGTAAAATTTCCCGAAAGGGAATGATAGCGAGAATGATGCTTAGAATATCATTCATTTGTATTATATCCTATATGGAAGGAGGTTGCCTTCAAGTGTACTATCCACTTGTGAATAACAGAAGTATAGTTTACTAAGAAAGGAGGTGACCAGTGGCGAAAGCCACATATCTCAAGCTAACTGCGGAAAAGCAAAGTGGCTTGTATAATAAACAAGGGTGGGGCAATAAGCTCCACCCATTTTTGAGATTAAAGGAAAATAAAGGGGAAATTCCATGAACACAAATAAAAAAGAATGTGGCTGTTGTGGAACTTCAAAATCAACTGCACAATTCCATAAATCGCCTATGGATTCAAGGAAGTTTCTTCCTATTTGTAAGCTATGTTGTAAAGAAAAGTTAAAGGATTACACTGAAATCACAGGTAGTGAATCTGCTGCTATGTGGTTGATTCTGTCAGAACTTGGTGTGCCTTTTATTCAAGATGTTTGGGAAAAGTTTGAAATCTTTAAGGCTAATGCCAATGTAAATACAGACTTGGTTATGGCATATCTTAGAATCTTAAATGAATCTGGAATTAAGGTTGATGGATTCTGGCAAAGTGACGTTATGTTGGATATGCTGATGGATAGTGTTGTTGATAGAGAAGTTGTAAGGGAAAGTTTGGATTTAAGCGAACAGCAGAAAATTTGGGGCAAGTTTATGGCTGATGGCGAATTGGATGTTGAAGCATATGAAATATTAAATAGAGCATTTGAAAAATATACCAAGAATTTGGAAGAACCAGATGAAAATTATGAAGAGCGTATTCGAGATTTATGTAAATGTGAATTACGTCTTCGTAGAGCTAACGAATTTGGTGATGGCGCTGAAATCAGTAAAGCACAAGATAGTCTTAATAAACAACTTGCGATGTTGAAGATGAATGAGTTTCAAAGTAATTTTAAATCAGAAGAACAAAGATTTTTTGAAAAGAAAATTGCTATGATTGAACATTATCGCCCCGCTGAATGTGAAGATTTAACTAAATTTCTTGATAAAGTTGGATACGAAAAAGATAAAGCCATTCCAATGCGAAGTATTAGAAATGCAATTCAAGGAACTCGTGAATACCCTGATATTCCCAAGGAGGAACAATAATGAAGGGTAGAATGGGCGGTATTAGAAAAGCCAAGATGGAAGAAAAATTGAGAAGCGTTTCCAGTGGTAAGATTTTGGAACAAGATAGCGAAGATAAGGTAATCGATTGGACTTCTTTATATCGGTCTAATTGGGATATATATGCAGAATTTCATCTTGGTATTCCGCTAAAACCTTATCAAAGAGTTGCATTACATGAAATTGGTGTTTCTGATGTGTATTTTTGGAGGGCTGGACGTGGTGGTGCAAAAAGTTTTATTACTGCTTGTGCTGCATTATGTAAGTTAATGCTATATCCTAATTGTTGGATTGTAGTTACTGCTTCTACCATTGACCAAGCCAATAAGATTGTTGAAGATAAGATAGAAAGAGAGTTAATCAAGAAACTCTCACCATATTTGCTATATCTATATGAAAAACAATATCTTGTTATTACTAAGCCCACTGACGGATATAAGATTGAAAATACATTAAACAACTCTGTATTACGTGTATTAGCTCCTGTTGAATCTAGTCGTGGCGCTCGCTCTAATTTTACAATCTATGATGAGATTGCCATTATGAAGAAAGCTAGTCTCGACCAAATTTTTGACGGAATGTTATTTCCTCGTCAAGCAGAATATTTAAATTTGCCTGAGTATGCTGGAAAATCAAGATGGGTAGAAGAATCAAAATCTATCTATCTAACCTCTTCTAAATATAAATATCAATGGTGGTATCGACTTTGGAAGGATTGTGTTACTGGGTACTTTACAGATAAGAAAACAAAATACAATATGTTTGCCACAGACTTTTTTGATAATATTGCAAATGGTTTAAAGACATGGGGCGATTATCGAAGAGCTAAAAGAGTTAATAATGATTTTGATTTTCGTATGGAATATTTAAATGAAGCAATCGGTGAAGCAGAAGATGCTTTCTTTACTATTCAATCTTTTAAGGATAATCAAACTTTACCAAAAGCATTTGTACCTCCAACCTCCATGGACGTTTATATGGGAAATGATTTAGGTAACAAAAAGAAAGAAGAAAATGAACTGCGTTTGGTAATTGTTGACTACGCCTTTACAAATACTACTTCTCGTGAAAAGAACGACAATACCATTATCATGTGTATGTCGCTTCATTGGAAGAAAAATAGATTTGAACGCCATGTTGACTATATGGAAGGTTGGCCCGCTAGTGACAGTATAGGTGCTAATAATCGAGCTAGAGAGCTTTGGTGGGATTATGAGGCAGATTATTTGGTTCCAGATTAAGTTGAGTCTGGGTTCATAGTGATATGAATTAAAATTACGCATTGAATTGCTGGAAAACCCTAAAGCTAGTTAAACCAAAGCATAGATATGAAACAAAATCAAGTGCGAAGGTGACGAAAGTAGAAAAAATTAGCTAGATGACATAAGGTTAAATCCTAAGTGTTGTAATAATGGGCAATCAGCAGCGAAGCCCCGAATAGGGGAACGTTCAACGACTATCCCGTAAGGGAGTAGACTGCAAGCGATTGGCAGTCGAAGTGGTGCGAATCTTGAAAAAAGATTAAGATATAGTCTACTCTATATGGAGACATATAGCAATGATAAGGAGTAGCGTCCTTTGTATTTGTGAAAATAAGAGGACAGGGAGTAGCTACCTTTCTTAAATACTGCAATATTTAAGATTACTCTTATTTTATAAAATTATCTTTTTGCAGAAAGGTGATATGAATACATGAAACTTTATGAAATAACTAATAGAAAAGAAAACAATTTTAGCTGTATTTACAAATGGACAAATATAATAAATTATAAGGTTTATATTGGTCAAACTCAGTATTTTTATGACAGAATGACGAGATATAAAAACGGTCATTACAATAGGCATATGAAATTTGCTATTTTAAAATATGGCATAGAAAATTTTGAGATTGAAGTAATTGAAAAAGATGTCCCTGTAGATTTGTTAGATGAAAGAGAGCAATACTGGATAGATTATTATGAATCTTATATTCCTTCTAAAGGTTATAATATCTCTCCTACCGCTGGGTCAAATCGAGGTTTACCCGCTTGGAATAAAGGATTAAAAGTACCAGAAGAAGTGGGAAAGAAAATTAGTAAAAGTTTGAAAAAATATTATTCCGAAAATGAAGTATGGAATAAAGGTGTCCCGGCAACGGAAGAAGCTAAAGAGAAAAATAGATTATCTAATTTAGGTGAGAAGAACGGTATGTGGGGAAGAAAACATGCTGAAGAGTCTAAAGAGAAAAATAGACAAGCACATTTAGGTAGAAAAGCATCAATAGAAACAAGGAAGAAAATGTCTTCACCTATACAATGTGTTGAAACGGGTAAAATTTATATGTCTGCTATTGAAGCTTCTCAAGAGTTGGGATGTAGTTATACAAATATTTGGAACGTTTTAAATGGAAGAAGTAAAACAGCTAAAGGTTTTCATTGGGTATATATTAATAAAGATTCAATCTAAATAAAAGGCAACGTGCAGGTGGCGAAGTCCTCTACAATCGTATGACAGAAGTTTGGGAAAATCCTGAACGTGGTAAAAACTGGAATTCACATGGTTTTACTATATGTGACAAGCCACAATATCATGTTGTTCCACCCACGAAGTTGGCTGATTTAAAAGAGCGAACAGTTGACCCACAAGCCATTCCTTGTATCATTCCCATGATAGGTACTAGCGAATTGAACTCTACTTGTTGGGTTGAGTTAAAGAAACAACTTGAATGTGGTAATATTAAATTCTTAGTATCTATGCAAGATAGGCAAGAAGCTATTGAAGATGATGGTAGTTTCTTTCAAATGACAAGTGAAGTATTAGCAAAAGAATTAGCGCCTTATGGACAAGTTGATTTGTTGATTCAAGAAGCAATCAATTTGAAAACAGAACTAAGAAATGACAAAATTAAGCTCACAGAGCCGCGCTCTGCGACAAAAGACCGTGCTGTTGTACTGTCTTATGGTAACTATATTGCAAGTCTGATTGAAAATGAATGGAATAAGCAAGCACAAACTGAAGAAATTGATATGTCACAGATTCAATTAGTATGGTAAGAAAGGAGGTAGAGAATGGCAACAGATAAACTTAGTAAATCTGATGTAGAAGCAGTAATCCAATTTGCTCAAGGTATTTGGTCTATGGAGCGTTATGGTTTTTTTACACCTTGGTCGCAGAATACGAATCTAAATGATTTGAATAACTCTGCAAAAGTTCCAACATCTGATGCAATTAAGAAAGCGCTAGCAGAATACAAAAGTAATGCAGAAAATTTGCAAGATTATATGCAGTTTATGCAACATTTTGATATGCTATTCGCAAGAACTGTAAAGTCTTATGTAAATATGTTGTCTTTTGATTTGATTCCTGTGTGTACTAATGCTAAACCAGAAGATTACCAAAGTGAAAAATATCTCGCTGATAAAAAGCGTGTATATGATTTTCTTGACAGATTTGATTATAAAGCTGAATTTAGGAAAGTGCTTGAGCAAGTGCTTATAAACGAAGTTTACTTCACTTGGTTTAGAAAATCTAAAGCTGGAAATAAAGGCATGAAATATGCTTTACAAGTTATGCCTCAAAATAGATGTTTATTAACTGGTTATTGGGAAAAAGGTCTGTTGTATGACTTCGATTTAGGATACTTCTTACAGCCGTCAGTAGATATTGATGGTTATGACCCATTTTTTAAAAAAGCATATAAGAAAATGTTTGAAGACCCTGAATATAATTATAATCCAGTTGCTCCATTTAATAAAAGAAACGGAACATACGCTTATTGGACGCAGACAAGCCCTGCTGACGGAGCATTTTGCTTTAAATTTGATATGTCAAATTTTAATGCGACACCGTTCCTTTCTGCTTTGTTAAAAGATGCAATCCGCGATAATGAAATTGGTGAACTTCAATTCAATAAAGATATCATTAGTGCTTATGGCATTTTAGCTGGTTCTATTCCTCTTTTTGATAACGCTAAATCTGGTACTAAAGCTAATCAATTTGCTATCGACCCTGCTACTCTTGGCGGTTTTATGGCAAAAGCAAAAGCTGGTCTTGGAAAGAATATTAAACTTGCCGCATTGCCACTAGGCGCCCCAAATATGTATCAATTTAACGATACTAATTCTGATATGTATAAAGACCAACTAGCAACTACTGCTGGTATCGGTAGCGGTGTGAGCCGCGTTATTTATTCAAGCGATAGAATGAGTAATGCCGAAATTGAGGCAGGAATTATTGATCAATATAATACTGTAAAGCCAATGTATTATCAATTCCAGAATTTCATGGAATACTATGTTAATCAAATCACAAAAAATTTCCATTTTTCTTTTATATTTGATGGTTGTTCTTATCCTTTTGAAAGAGAAAAAAGATTTGATAGAATCATGAAAATTGCAGACAAAGGAATGGTTTTACCCCCCGCTGCTTTTGCTTCTGCGATGGGATATGAACCTCAAAATTTTGAAAGAATGTTAGAAGAAAGTAGATATTCTGGATGGAACAAATTGTGGCAACTGCCGTTAAATAGCGCTACAACCGCTCAATCTTCAGATAACCAAGGTGGTCGCCCAACTAAAGAAACTGGCGATTTATCTGATTCTGGAGAAGCCAGCAGAGATGTTTAGTAATAATTTTAAAAGATAAAGCGGGACAGCATCAACGGGTGTTTTCAAGTACCGTTAATACTTGAATTACCGCTTATATATTAACTTTTAACGGGAGTTGATATAATGCCCAAAAAGAAAGATTGGATTGGATATAAATTTAATACATTTGAAGTCATTGAAGAAGATAAAAAATGGCACGATGAATGCGAAGAAAAAGTAAAACAAGGAATCATAAAAAGGTATAATAATAAATACATATGTAGATGCTCTTGCGGAAGTACTGTTAGTTTGTCTGTTACTCAAATTGCTAAAAATAAACCATTATCTTGTGGTTGTATACCAATAAGACATGGAAAAAATTTAGTTGGAAAAACTTTTGGTGATTGGGTTGTTTTAGAAAGAGATATAGATAAAGAAATATTTATTAAAGATCAAGGTAAGACTTTCCGTGATTATTGGAAATGTAAATGTATCTGCGGAAATATTGTAAGTGTTATGGGGTGTCATTTAAGAGATGGAACTTCAACAAATTGTGGATGTTTAAAAAGTGAAAAAATTTCTTCCGTGAAAACATTGGACTTAACAGGGAAAAGATTTGGGAAGTTGACTTGTATAAGAAGCACAGGTAGAAAATCTAAAAATGGAAATTATTGGATTTGCAAATGTGATTGTGGTGAATATGTTGAAATTCCAGTATATCATTTAACTTCTGGGAAAATGGCAGAATGTAACAAATGTAGAGCAAATGGGTTTTCTTCTGTAAAGTCATATTCTGTATATTTAAGAAATCAAGACAATATTCAAATAAACGGCAGTTTAGGTGATGAGTTAAAAAATAAATACCCAAATGTTATTTTAGATGACTTGTGGAGCAAAAGAAATACATTGTCTCCATTTGAATTGACAACAAAAAGCCATCAAAAAATTTATTTGATTTGTCCACACTGTAAAGAAGAATTTGAGACGTCTGCATTACAATTATATGGAAGAGTTTATGAGATAATGTGCCCAAATTGTTTGAGTAAAATTCGAGATTCGGTTTATGAAAAGGCCGTCAAAGAATACTTAAATATATCACTTGGAATTAAAACATTACACGAAAATAATTGTAATTTAAAACCAATCAATCCTATAACTGGAAGCAGATTATTTTATGATAATGAATTGCCTGAACAAAAAATTATTATTGAAGTACATGGACAACAACATTATGAGTTAATAAATTTTTCTCGGTGGCTTTCTAATCGTTCTCCTGAAGAATGGCTTAAAGATTTGCAGGTTCGAGATGAATACAAGAAGAATTTTGCCATAAATAATGGTTATAAATATTTGGCTTTAAGTTATAAACAAATATTATCAGGAGAATATAAAATAATTATAGACAATTTACTTAGAAAGGGTGATACCAACGAAATATAATGTTACACAACCTACCATTGATGCTTTACAAGAAATGGTAGATGAGAGCTTTATCATGACTGCAAGAATTGACCATATGCAGTCTGTTCTTGATGCGACTCTTGCCTATAATAATACAGGAAATCTAATTCATCAAGGATTGGCTCATAGATACAGTGGATATTTTGCTGACCAAATTGCAGACCTTGGACTTCAAGGATATGATGTCGCCGTTAATTATGGTAAAGTTCCTCGTATGAATAAAGATTATTCTTCTGTGGCTGAGGTTCTTTATGAATTAAGAGACGAAGTGTTTAATTATCAAAATCGACTAAATATGTGTTATAAAATTGCGTTTGATAATATGGATATTCATGTTTGCATGGATTTAACTGATATTATTAAAGACCATAATAAAGTAGTTAGACAGATGATTTTACTTTGTAACAAGATTGATATTTATGGAACCAATCCCAGTTTTGACCAACATATCCGTACAGGATTTTGGCTACTTAACCAAGATTAAAATAATCTTTATAAATATTTGAGGAATAATTATCCTCCATATTTAATTCATGTGATTTGAAGAATAAATATCTTCCATCATTATCAAGGAGGATAATATGAAAAATAATTGGATTGTTTATAAACATACTAATATAATTAACAATAAATCTTATATTGGAATTACTTCAAGAAAACCAGAAGACAGATGGGGAACGCAAGGTGAAAAATATAGACCGGCTAAAGGTCGATATTCTTCATTTTATAGCGCTATTAAAAGATATGGAT
>ERZ1090879.1387-NODE-1388-length-13329-cov-39.202200_pt1 | contig 13329 bp, 12 predicted proteins | sample MGYA00478472_ERZ1090879 | MGnify/ENA primary metagenome ERZ1090879 (study PRJEB33644, sample SAMEA5815723) | chicken gut metagenome | biome: Chicken; feature: Gastrointestinal Tract; material: Caecum | place: Ireland | collected 2019-01-01 | study: A study of...
AGAGCTCCCCGAGCGTATAGGCGGTCTCCGTATCCAGCCCGCCCGAAATGGCGGCACGCAGGCATAGGCGCAGACGGCTCCAAGCTCAAAAACCAGCTCAAAGAGAAGCTGGAGGCGCGCGGCTTTGCGGTCACCGAGTACGTCGACCCCGTCGCCAAGATCGTCGAACTCATGCAAAAGGGCGGCGATGAGGCGACCAAGCTCCTCTCGCAGAAGGGCAACAAGGGCGCTTACGGCTTAAAGCAGTCCGTCTCGGCGCTCACCGACAACTACGACCTCGTCCTCTGCTATGCGAACGTCTCTTCGACGATGCGCACGACGCAGCGCCTCGAATGGGCGATCAGTAAGGGCGGGTGGGATAACCCCTGGTACGTCAACGAGATCCCGACTGTTTTCGTCTCCTTCAACTGCCCCTTCCACTTGGTGGACGTGCCGCAGATCAAGACCTTCGTCAACTGCTACGATGCAAACGAGGCGACCGTCGACGCCTTCCTCGATAAACTCGAAGGCAAGAGCGAATTTACGGGCGTCTCTCCCGTCGACGCCTTCTGCGGCTTGCTCGACACGAGGTTTTAACGATGGCGCATTCGCTGCATGAGTTTGTCCGCCGCAAGCCCTTCCTTCTCTGCGTCGACAGCGACGGCTGCGCGATGGACACCATGAACATCAAGCACTTCCGCTGCTTCGGCCCTTGTTTTGCAGATGATTGGGGCTTGAAGGAGGGTCGCGACGCCGCCTTAACGCGCTGGAACGAGATCAATCTCTTTTCCATGACGCGCGGCATCAACCGCTTTTTGGGCCTTGCTCAAATTTTAACGGAGCTCTACCCCGACGATAAAGACGTCGCGGCATTCTCCCGATGGGCAAACAACAGCAAAGAACTTTCCGAGCGCGCCGTCGAAGCCCACGCCGCCGAAAACCCCGTCTTTTCGAAGGCGCTCTCCTGGTCGCGCGCCGTCAACAAGGCGATCGGCGCTCTCTCCGACGAGGAAAAAACCGCCTTTCACGGCGTCAAAGAAGTCCTCGAAGAGGCGCACAAGTCCTTCGATATCGCCGTCGTCTCCAGCGCCAACTATGCGGCGGTGGAGGAGGAGTGGCGGCGCTCAGGCCTCCTTCCTCACGTCGACGTCCTCACGACCCAGCAGGACGGCTCCAAAGCCCACTGCATTTCAGAGCTCCTCAAAAAGGGGTACGCGCCCCAAAGCGCCGTCATGTGCGGCGACGCCCCGGGCGACGAGAAGGCGGCAAATGAAAACGGCGTCTTCTTCTATCCCATTCTCGTAAGAAACGAGGAAGCCTCGTGGGCGCAGCTCCCCCGCCTTCCTCGAACTTGTAAAGCAAGGGAGGGCGGAAGGGGAGGAAGCCCGCCTCAAAGCGGCATTCTTCCGCAATCTCGGCGGAAATTGACCCTCACGGCAAGAAAAAAACAAAAATTTGTCATCATTCAAACAATTTTGATAGAATAAAACAGTCCGATGTGCTATCATATAGGGGAACAAAGCCAAGAATCAGGAGGAAACTTATGAAACTGCCTTTTCAAGTCGATTTAAGCGATAAAGTCGTCGCCGTCACGGGTGCGGGCGGCGTCCTTATGAGCGAATTCGCCCGTGCCCTTGCGGAGTGCGGCGCCAAAGTCGCCCTGCTCGACATCAACTACGATGCGGCGAAGGCCGTTGCCGATGAGCTCGGTGAAAACGCCATCGGCGTCCGCTGCAACTGCCTCGATAAAGAGAGCATCAAAGCTGCCAAAGAGGAAGTCAACGAAGCGTTCGGCGCCGTCAACTTCCTCATCAACGGCGCAGGCGGCAACAATCCTCGCGCCACGACGGACAATGAAACGGCAGCCGAGGAAGCGCAGAAGGACTTCTTCGCCCTCGACGAGAGCGGCATCAGATTCGTGTTCGACCTCAACATCACGACGGCGTTCCTCGTCACGCAGGTCTTTGCTGCCGATATGTTGAAGACGGGCGGCAACATCATCAACATCTCTTCAATGAACGCCTACCGTCCGCTCACGAAGATTCCCGCATACTCTGCGGCGAAGGCGGGGATCTCCAACTTTACGCAGTGGCTTGCAGTGCATTTTGCGAGCAAGGGGATTCGGTGCAACGCGATTGCCCCGGGGTTCTTCGTGACCAATCAGAACAGAGCGCTTTTGTTCAAAGAGGACGGCACGCCCACGGCGCGCACGGGAAAGATCTTGGCGGCGACGCCCATGAAGAAGTTCGGGGAGCCGTCCGATCTTTTGGGCGCGCTCTTGTGGCTTGCGGATGATGGGGCAAGCGGATTTGTGACGGGAACGGTCATTCCCGTGGACGGCGGATTTTCGGCATATTCGGGGGTCTGAGTTCGCAGTCATTATACCGGACACGTTCACGCTAGTCCACAGCGGAGATATTAAAATACTTTGAAGTTGTTTTTCTTAGTTTAGCAGTCTATGTAGAATTGCATAAGTGCAATGAGTTTTATAGGAGATTAATATGAGATTTCCGGAGAATTTTCTGTGGGGCGCCTCGACTGCTTCCTATCAGGTCGAAGGCGCCGTCAATGAAGACGGTCGCGTGCCGAGCACATGGGACGTCATGACCAAGGAGCATATTCGCCACGATGAGAGCGGCGCGTTTGCCAGCGATCATTATCATCGCATGGAAGAGGATGTGGCGGGCATGAAAAAGATGGGGCTCAAGTGCTACCGTTTTTCTGTTTCCTGGCCGCGGGTTATTTCCGATGCGGACGGGACGGTCAATGAAACGGGGCTTGATTTTTATCGTCGGCTCGTGGATGAGCTGACAAAGGCTGGTATTGAACCTATGTGCACGCTCTTTCACTGGGATCTTCCCATGTGGGCGTATGAACACGGCGGATGGCTCAACGATGACATCTCTGATTGGTTTGCGCACTACGTCGCCGTTGTTGTCGATGCGCTTTCCGATAAGGTGCGTTACTGGTTCACCATCAATGAGCCTGTCTGTTTCGGACCTGTTTCGTGGCAGGTCGCCGTGCATCCTCCTTTTATGCGTCTCTCGGGCGAACCGCTGCAGCATGTATGCCGTAACATTCTTATTTCGCACGGGAAGGCCGTTTCTGAGATCCGCGAGCGTGCCGCTCTGCCGCCTCTTGTCGGGTTTGCGACGACATGTTCTCCCGTCATTCCCGACAGCGAGAAGGATGCGGAACGTGCCTACGAAAAGACCTTTTCCGACTTCAATGCGGAGGGCCTTCCGCATGCGGGCGAATGCCATTGGGCGGATGCGATGATCTTTGGCGATATTGACGAAAAGACGTTCGGGAAGGTAACGGAGGAGGAACGCTCGATCATTCATCAACCGCTCGACTTTTTCGGTGTCAACATTTACTCGGGCGAAAAACTGACTCCGCCCGATCCCGAGACGGATCGCGGAAGTCCGCGCAATGCGGTCGGCTGGCCCATTGAACCGTTGTCGCTCTACTGGGGACCCAGATTCTTGTATCAGCGATACAAATTACCCGTTGTCATTTCTGAGAATGGATTTGTCGGTTGCGACTTTGTCATGACGGACGGCAAGGTGCATGACCCTCAGCGCATGGACTTTCTGAAACGTTATCTGCATGAACTCAAGCGCGCCGTCGGGGAGGGCGTTCCCGTGCTCGGCTATTGTCATTGGAGTCTCATGGATAACATGGAGTGGTGCGACGGCTACGATTCCCGATTCGGACTGTGGTTTGTTGACTATCCATCCTGCAAACGCATCTGGAAGGATTCGGCATATTTTTATGCAGAGATAATTAAGACGGGCGGGGAAAAATTATAAATGTATAACAAAATTCACCCGGGTCATCCGTGGTACGACACGAACGGCAAGCGCATCCAGGCGCACGGCGGACAGATCTTCCAAGAGAACGGCACCTACTATTGGCTCGGCGAAAACAAGGATCACACCACGGGCGAAGACGAAGTCTGGACGTGGGGCGTGCGTCTCTATTCCTCGAACGACCTCATGAATTGGCAGGACGAAGGGCTCATCGTGCCGCCCGACCTTGAAAACAAGGAGAGCATCCTGCATCCCGCGCGCCATCTCGACCGCCCGCACCTTCTCTTCAACGAGAAGACGAAAAAGTACGTCCTCTGGCTCAAATACTGCGACGATTCGCACTACGCCGTCCTCACGGCGGACGCCCTCAAAGGCCCCTACACCATCGTGAACGGCCGCTATTTCCCGTACGGCCGCAAGTGCGGTGACTTCGACCTTTGGAAGGACAAAGCGGGCAATGCCTACATCTATTTCGAGGCAGACCACACCGATCTTCTGGGCGCGCACCTTTCCGCCGACTATACTGAGGTGGAAGGGGAGCCCGTCGCCATCTATTCGGGCAGAAAACCGCCCGAAACGCGCGAAGCGCCCACCCATTTCGTGCGCGGCGGCCGCCATTACCTTCTGACGAGCGGCATGACGGGCTATCGCCCCAACCCCTCGGAAGTGGCTGTCTCCGACGACCCGCTCCGCGGCTACACCGTCCTCGGCGACCTTTCAGAGGGCGACCCTTCCAACACCACCTTCCACTCGCAGAGCACCTGCGTCATCGAGGTGAACGGGCAGTATCTGTATCTCGGTGACAGGTGGATGCCCGGGCTCAACGATTGGAGCTACACGGGCGATCCCCGTCCCGACCCCGCCACGCAGAAAAAGATCATGGCAAAGCTCAAAGAGCTCGGGCTCGACCCCGTCCGCGACCGCGAAGAGGCGATGAAGGTCGCCATCCACATGTCGGAAGCCTGCAACACCTCGCTCGCCGACTATGTGTTCCTTCCCCTGGAGTGGGAAGGGGAAAGACCTATATTACATTGGAAAGAGGTATGGAAATTATGAAATCTTTCTTCGGGCCCGACCTGCTCTTGAACAGCGAGTCGGCGAAAAAGATCTACGCGGAAGTCAAGGACCTTCCCATCATCGACTATCACTGCCATCTCGACCAGTATCAAATCAAAGACGACGCCAGGTTCCAAAACATCGGCGAGCTCTGGCTTTCGGGCGATCACTACAAATGGCGTGCGATGCGCCTTTGCGGGGTGGGGGAGGAGCTCATCACGGGCAACAGCTCGTGGCGCGAAAAGTTCCGTGCCTACGCCTCCGTCCTTCCAAAGCTCGCGGGGAACCCGCTCTACTATTGGACGCACATGGAGCTTCAGCAGGTGTTCGGCATCTTCGAACCGCTGAACGCGGAGAGCGCCGACCGCATCTTCGACGCCGCCAACGAAAAGCTTCAGAATATCTCTGTTTCCACTCTTTTGAAGCAGTACAAGGTGGAGTTCGTCGCCACGACGGACGACCCCTGCGACGACCTTTTGGCCCACGGCAAGTACGGCGGAACGATCGTCGCTCCCACCTTCCGTCCCGATAAGCTCTTCACGCTCGACGAAGCGTATCTCAAGCGTTTGGGCGAGACGGCGGGGGAGTATGTGAGCACGTTAGACGGGCTCTTAAAAGCCGTCGAAAAGCGCCTTATGTACTTCATTTCCCGCGGATGCCGCATCTCAGATCACGGATTTTGCCGTTTTGCACAGTATTATGTCACGCATAGCATTGCCGAAAAGCTGTATTCCGAGCGCAAATCGCTCTCGGAAGAGCAAAAAGAGGCGCTCTTTGGGTATCTTCTCGTCGAGCTCGCCCGCCTCTACAAAAAACATCATATCATCATGCAGCTGCACTTTGCGGTGACGCGCAACGTCAACGCCCCCATGTTTGCAAAGTGCGGGGCAGACGCGGGCTTCGACGTCATCGCCGACCGCTCTCCCATTCAGAACGTTATTCAATTCTTCAGGCAATTATCCGATGAAGAACGCCCCGAAACCATTTTATATACTTTGAACGATTCCGAGCTCCCCGCGCTCGCCTGCCTCACGGGCGCCTTCCGCCATGTGAAGATGGGCGCCGCGTGGTGGTTCAACGATACCGTACAAGGCATCCGCAAAAATCTTTCCACGATCGCAGAGTATTCCGCCCTCGGCACTTCTTACGGGATGCTCACCGACAGCCGTTCGTTCTCCTCCTACGCCCGTTTCGACTTCTTCCGCCGCATCCTTTCCGACTATCTCGGAAGCCTCGTCGAGAAGGGCGAGTACGACCTTTCCGCAGCGTATGAAACGGCAAAAAACATCTGCTACTTCAACATCAAGGAGGCGCTCCAATTATGAAAGACCCTGCGCCGCAAAATGCGCCGTTCAACGAAACAAGCGCCGCCGCGCCTTCCAATGCCGCCGCGCCTTCCAACGGCAGCGCGCCCGCTCGCGCCGCCGCGCCTTCCGACAGCGGCGTTCAACCAAAAAAGCAAGCCTTCAACCCTTTTCTTCCGCTCGACGAATACATCCCCGACGGTGAACCCCACGTCTTCGGCGGCAGGGTGTATCTCTTCGGCTCGCACGATAAAGAGGGCGGCACCGAATATTGCCAGACGGGCGATTACGTCGGCTGGTCCGCGCCCGTCGACGATCTCACTTCATGGCGGTATGAAGGCGTCATCTATTCCGCCGACCGTCAGCCGGGCGGGGAGGGGAAGTGCCTCTACGCGCCCGACGTCGTGCGCGGGAACGACGGAAAATACTATCTTTACTACTGCCTCGGCGATTTTGAGGGCGGCATCTTCGTCGCCGTCGCCGATTCCCCCTGCGGAGATTATCGCTTTTTGGGCGAAGTCCGCCTTCCCGACGGCAGTCCGCTCCGCCGCTTTGTGCCCGCCGATCCCGCCGTCCTCAACGACAACGGCGTCATCCGCCTCTACTACGGCTGGTCGCTCTCGACCAATGCCGCCAAGGCCAACCGCGGGCACGACGTTCCCCCCGAACAGTTCAAGGAGATGCTCCTCATGGGCGAAACGCGCCTCTTTCACCGCACGCAGGAAGAGGTGGAAGGGGAAGAGGGCGGCAGCCTGATGGGCGCCGTCGCCTGTACCCTGAAAGACGATATGCTCACCGTCGACGAACTCCCGCGGCGCATCCTGCCCGGTCAGTTCATGGCGGAAGGCACAAGTTTCGAAGGCCACGCCTTCTACGAGGCAAGCTCCATCCGCAAGGTGGGGGGTCTTTACTACTTCATCTATTCCTCTCAGCTCAGCCATGAGCTCTGCTACGCGACGAGCCGCTATCCCGACCGCGGCTTTACCTTCCGCGGCACGATCGTCTCCAACGGCGACGTCGGGCTTTCGGGAAGGCGGGAAGAGGATCGTCTCAACCAGACCGCCAACAACCACGGCAGCATCGAATGCATCAACGGCAGGTGGTATATTTTTTATCACCGTCAGACGCACCGTTCCACTTTCAGCCGCCAGGCGTGCGCCGAGCCCGTCCAATTGCTCGCGGACGGCTGCATCCCGCAGGTGGAAATGACGTCCTGCGGCCTCAACGGCGGCCCGCTCCTGCCCGAAGGCGTCTTCCCCGCGCCCGTCTGCTGCAACCTGACGAACGGTCATATGCCGCACATCACCAACCGCGCGATCGAGGAGGACATCCCCTTCATCACGCACGCGAATGACGAGCGCTATCTCACGAATCTCGCCGACGGCACGCTCATCGCCTACAAGTATTTCGCCTTCGAAGGGAGTTACCGCCTTTCTCTTTGGGTGCGCGGCACGGGAGAGGGCAAATTCGAAGTGAAGATCGGGGAAGAAACGGCTGCCCGCATCCCCGTCGCCCCCTCCGTCGCATGGCAGCAGGTCGAAGCCGACCTGACCGCTCACGGCACATCCGCGCTCCGCTTTCTCTATCACGGCGCGGGAAGAGCAGAATTTCTGCAGTTCGCCCTTCATAAAAATTGAAGGCAAAGGAGAACATCATGATGAAAATGACCTTCCGTTGGTACGGCGAGAGCGACTGCATCCCGCTTTCCTACATCAGGCAGATCCCCAACATGTCGGGCGTCGTCACGGCTGTTTATGACGTCCCCGTGGGCGAAGTCTGGCCGTGTGAAAAGATCGCCCGCCTCAAAGAGCTGTGCGAACAAGCGGGGCTTGAGATGGAAGTCATCGAGTCCGTCCCCGTGCATGAAGATATCAAGCTCGGCAAGCCCTCGCGCGACCGTCTCATCGCCAACTATGCGGAGACCATCCGCAATTTGGGCAAATTCGGCGTCAGGTGCATCTGCTACAACTTCATGCCCGTCTTCGATTGGTTCCGCACCGATCTTCACTATGTGCAAAAAAACGGCGCCGTCTGCCTCGCCTATCAAGAGGCGGACTTCCAAAAGCTCGATAAGCACAACCTGCGCCTTCCCGGCTGGGACGAAAGCTACACTCCTGAAGAGCTTAGCGGCCTCCTCAAAGAGTATGAGAACATCTCGCACGAACAGCTCTTTGAAAACCTCGTCTATTTCCTGAACGGCATCATGCCCGCGTGCGACGAAACGGGCATCAACATGGCGATCCACCCCGACGATCCGCCCTGGGATATCTTCGGTCTTCCCCGCATCGTCACGGGCGCGGAGAGCTACGAAAAGATGATAAACGCCGTTCCAAATATCCACAACGGCTTCACCTTCTGCACGGGGAGCCTCGGCGCAGGGCGATTCAACGACCTTCCCAAGATGGCGGAAAAGTACGCAAAACGCATCTACTTCGCCCATCTCCGTCAGCTCAAATTCGTCAACGAGACGGACTTCTACGAAAACGGCCATCAGACTAAGGACGGCAACGTCGATATCTACGCCATCGTCAAGGCGCTCGAAGAGAACGGCTTTACGGGCTATGTCCGCCCCGACCACGGCAGAAACATCTGGGGCGAGGAAGGAAAACCCGGCTACGGCCTCTACGATCGTGCCCTCGGCGCCGCCTATCTTTCCGGCCTCTTCGAAGCCGTCCGCAAGGACCGCGCCTGACGTCCGCCGCCCGTTCAAGGAGCACATTCTATGAGTGAAATGCACGATACCGCCTTCCGCTTCATCCTGCAGGGGAAGAGCGACTTTGACGAAAACAATTGGCCCGACTACGCCGCCCGCCGCGCCGGGGAACGCATCCTGGAAGCGCCCGAAGGCGTTTCGGTAGGGGGGCTTCCCGCACCGCTTGCAGGCGAATTTCTCTCCTGCCCCGAAAACCCCAAAGATAAGCTCGTCTTTTATATCCACGGCGGAGGCTTTTTGGGCGGTTCCTCGGCATCCCGCCGCAACTTCACGGGCTATCTCGCAAAAGAGCTTTCCTACAACGTCTGGAGCGCCGATTACCGCCTCGCGCCCGAGCATCCCTTCCCCGCAGCGCCCGAAGACTGTCTTTCCCACTACCGCGCCATCCTCAGACGGTACGATCCGAAGAACATCGCCATTGTGGGGGAGAGTGCGGGCGGCAACCTCGTCGCCTCCACCCTTCTTTCCGCCAGGGCGGAAGGGCTCCCGCTTCCCGCCTGTGCCGCGCTGCTCTCGCCGACGCTGCAATATCGGGAGGAATTCCCTTCCTATCGGAACAACGCCGCCACCGACTGCATGCTGGGCAAGACCTTCCTCACGGAAGTGCGCGCGACCTATCTCTGCGACCCCGAACGGGCTTTCGATCCGCTCGCCTCGCCTCTTTTTGGCGACGTCACGGGCTTCCCGCCCTGCTTTCTGACCGTGTCGGACAGTGAGTATCTCTACGACGACTCCGTGCGCTTTTCCGAAAAGCTGAAAGCGGCAGGCGTCCCCTGTGAGCTTGAAGTCTATCACGGGCTCCTGCACGCATTCCCCATCATCGCGGCGCTGCCCGAAGCGCAGGATGCCAACAAAAAGATGGGACAATTTTTCGACCGTTATCTCAAGGAGGCAAACCAATGAACGAAGTATTAAAGCGGATCCAAGAATGCAAGCTCGTGCCCGTCGTCACGTTAAAGGCGATCGAAGACGCCGAGCCCACGCTCTCCGCGCTCATCAGGGGCGGGCTCCCCGTCGCGGAGATCTGTTTCCGCACCGAGTGCGCCGAAGCGGCGATCTCTCTCGCCGTCCAAAAATTCCCCGAAATGCTCGTGGGCGCGGGTACCGTCATCAACAAGGAGCAGTGCGAGCGCGCCATCGCGGCGGGGGCGAAGTTCATCGTCTCCCCGGGCTGCTCCAAAAAAGTCGCCAAAGTGTGCATGCGGGAAGGGATCCCTTATCTCCCCGGGGTCGTCACGCCGACGGAGGTCATCAAGGCTCTCTCTCTGGGGTACGATCACCTCAAATTCTTCCCCGCGGGCGACTTCGGGGGATTAAAGACTATCAAAGCGCTGTCCGCCGCCTTCCCGCAGGTCCATTTCATGCCGACGGGCGGCGTCGGGCCCGATAACCTCAGCGAATATCTCTCCTTCCCCAAAATTTTCGCCTGCGGCGGCAGCTGGATGGTGAAGGGGACTCCCGAACAGATCGAAAAAGCGACTTCCGCCGCCGTCGCTCTCACCCGCGCGGCAAACCAATAACCCGCTCTCAAAGAGAGGAGCGGCGCGCGAAGCCCCCGAAGCCTTTCGCATTGGTGCGCCCGGACCCGCCGCGCCCGGACCCGCCGCGCCCTTTGCATACAGAGTGCGCGGGTCTTCCGTGCACCTCAAACACCGCACATCCTCCTCCCCCTGAAAAAGGCGGCCGTTCCTTCGGCCGTCTTTTTCGCTTTCTCCCGCCTCGTCAGCCGTCTTTTTTGCCGCCTCCCGCATCCTCCGCGTCCGTTTTTGCAGCAAAACCCTTTGCTGAAGTATGTGCACGATCCGACCGCGTGCCGCATTTTTATCGCTTTTATATTGACAACCTATCGTTATTATGATATAATTTACATACAATAAAGCAAGGAGGAATACTATGCCTACCATCAGACCGTCGTCGGACATCAGGAACAACTATCAGGAGATCTCTCGTCTCTGCAAAGAAACGGGCAAACCCGTCTACATCACGGTGAACGGAAAGGGGGATACGGCTATCATGGATATCGAAGCCCTTGATGAGCTCTATGCTCGGCTGGAGCTCTACGAGAAGCTCACGGAAGGGCTGAAAGACCTCGAAGAGGGTCGTGTCAGGACGCACGAAGAAGTGTTTTCCAAATTCAGGGGGCAGTAATGTACCACATTGTATATACGGAGAAAGCAGAAAGCGATTTTAGCGATATCTATCGTTATATCGCAGAGGACAGCACTGAACGGGCTTCTGCCTATCTTTCGAGAATGGAAGATTGCATCCTCGGATTGAGAGATTTCCCGGGCATCGGCCGCACAGGAAGGTTTCCCGAACTGACTTCGCTCGGCGTACGCATGCTGCCCTTTGAAGATTATCTCATTTTTTATCTCATTCGCGAGGAGGAAGATGCCGTTGTCATTTTGCGTGTCCTGCATAGTTCCGTCAACTATCGCAAACTGTTTCGCAGGGAGAGCAGTGCGCCGCACCAAAAGGAAACAAAATAAGCGAACAAAAAGGGAACGGAGTGTACCGTTCCCTTTTTGTAAATTGTCGATCGAAGCCGCCGAATTTGATCAAAATATAGGGGGAAATGATGTCGTGAAGCTTCGGCCACGTTCGATCTTGGCATCATTATATCAGATATATCCGAAGAAGTCTATCAGATTATTTGGCTTTTTTGCAAAATTATCGCCTTTTTTCTCCGATTACTTCTCGTAAACCTAAACTGATTCAAGTAAAGCGCTCAATTCCCGCCGTCTTTCCAAAGAATTCACACAGATGGCGTGGGGGAGCCCTTTTCTCCGCTCTCACAGCACCGTGCGGGGCGCCTTTCTCCCGTTCACGCCGCAGGGGTGGGGGAGCCCTTCAAGTACGCCAAGACCATATCGGCAAGGCGGTGCAGCATCTCCTCGCCGAGCATCCGCGCCCTCGCGTCTTCAGAGAGCGTCTCGCAGTGGAAGGTATATCCCGCAAGCAGCACAGAGACGGTCGCCGTCAGCTCTTCGAGCGGCCTGTCGCTGCGGAAAATGCCCGTTTCCTGCCCGCGCACGATCTGCCGTTCAAAGAGCAGGATGCGCGCCGGCCTACGCTCCGCATGCACAGAAGGGGCGGTCGCAAGGTGCACCGAATACAAGTTCATGAACAGAAGGTCCTCATGCACCTCGGGCGAGAGATCCTTGAAGGCGAGGATGGCATAGCGGATGAGATTTTCGGGCGTGTCCACCTCGGCGGCGTCCGCGATGCGCGCAAGATAGGAGTGCGCAACGAGCTCTTCCATGATGCCTTCAAGCACCTCGTCGAGGTTCTTATAATAGTTGTAGAGCTGCTGGCGTGAGATGCCCGCCCGCACAGCGAGCTCGCTCATCGCCCCGTCATAGATGCCGCGCTCTAAAACGAGCTTCTTCGCTTCCGTCAGAATGATCTTTCTGCGCTCCGCACGCTTTTCCTCAAACTTGTTCATGCCTTCAAGATAGCACATTTTCCCCCGAAAGGCAAGCGTTTGCGCAAAAGTTCTTTACAACTCGTCAATCATTTTTGTCCTAAACACTTGACAACATGTAAAGTTTATGCTACAATACTGTAAGGGAACAGTACGAACCACGCTTTTCGTCGCGGCAAGACGTGTCTTGCGGGCATTCGGCAAAGCCGACCGCCGCGCTTTTTCGTCTGCCGCTCCTCTTCGCAAAATTTTACATCGTAAAATTTTGCGAGGGCTGTGGTATGAATTGGACGCCTTGCCGTTCATCGTCTTTGCAATACGGCGGTATTGCTGCATCCTCTTCACGGCAAAGCATCTCAAAATCTACTCGCCAAAAGTGCGAAGCAATCAAAAGCTGCGGTTTTGCCCCCAGACAAGGCAAGGGCCGCAGGCCGTGCCGAGCGCACGGTCAAGGACCTTAACGCAGTATCGGGGCAAAATACGCGCTTTTGATCGGGTTCCTATTATTCCCTTACAGTATAAAGCAGAACAAAGGGAGGGCATCATGTTTCGCCTCATTCGCTATCTCACCAAAAAACAAGTTTTTTTCTTTCTCTTGCTCCTCGCATTCCTCGTCGTGCAGGTGTTTGCGGACGTCACGCTTCCCACCTACACGGCGCGCATCGTCGAACAGATGCAGGCGGGGGCAGAGGCGCTTTCCATCCTCAGAACGGGCGGCGTCATGCTCGCCTTCGCGGCGGTGAGCGTCCTTGCGACCATCGCAGAGACCTTCCTCTCCGCCTCCATCTCAACGGGCCTCGGGCGGCGGCTGAGAGGGGAGGTGTTCTCGCACGTCTTATCGCTTTCCGACCGCACGGCAGGCGCATTTACGGCGGGCTCTCTTTTGACGCGCACCACCAACGACGTCCAGCAGGTCGTCTCCTCGATGGTGCTCATCCCCCGTCACGGTCGCAAGGAACGCCGGTCAGCTGCCTCTCTACTATTCGCAGCCCTACGGCTCGGGGTACCGTCCCAACGAGTTCTACAAAGACAGCGTCTATA
>ERZ1090879.1388-NODE-1389-length-13325-cov-10.637905_pt1 | contig 13325 bp, 12 predicted proteins | sample MGYA00478472_ERZ1090879 | MGnify/ENA primary metagenome ERZ1090879 (study PRJEB33644, sample SAMEA5815723) | chicken gut metagenome | biome: Chicken; feature: Gastrointestinal Tract; material: Caecum | place: Ireland | collected 2019-01-01 | study: A study of...
TTGTAACTCTGTTAATGTTCCAATTCCGTTTATTTTTAGAAAATCTTCGTCAATATTACAGAAAAGCAATCTATGTATTCTTATTGTTTTAAATCCCCATACAAATATTTCTTCAATCCCCAAAACTGGTTTTCTGCATATTTCTTATGTTCAGAACAATCCATAATAATCCTATTCTCATAATTATAAATAACATCTTCTACTTTCAGGGATGGCAATTGATCTAATGTGGCATATTTCCCCTTGAACTGCAGATCAGCAAGATAATTTTCTGTTTTGCAATTATACGAAACAGGAAATACTGGTTTCCCATATAAAATACCAAGAATGACACTGTGAAATCTTGAACCGATCACAAAGGATGCGCCTGCAAATATCCGCAGTATTTCTTGAATATCTCCTCTGTAAAAGCATGTGGATATATCATCCTTATCTTTTATCCGGGTCAACAGTGCTTCGATCGCTGCCTCGTCTCCGTCTCTTTCGCAAAAAGAGACTAACGTAACTGGAATGCTTTTTCCTTTAAAATATTGTATAGTCTCCTGTAAAAGCGTATAGTACGAGGAAATAATCGAGGCATCGAGAGTATATCTCCGGATATCAATTACAGAAATCACTACCCTTTCACCGCAGTCTACATCGGGACGAGGAGTTAAGAAAAGAACATCCGGGGCGTACTGCACATGCGAAAGTTCTTTTACCATACAGTACGAAGAATAATCCCGCAAACAAACATGGGTATAATCTCTCAGAACTGATTTAATATTGTCCCAATATTCTGTTGAATACGCAGGTCCAAGATTAGCGCCTATAACAAATCTATTACTGTGATGCTCCAGTCTTCCGGTAATTATATATTCAGGATGCTCTTCTGTACGAAATGGAATTTCTTTTCGACCTTTCGATTTCTTTCCCATGAAGACGGAACCGCCGATCAACACAACTGCATCCTGCTTTTTCTCAATCCTGCGGCGTTGCCAGATTAAGTATTTCTGTATATCTGCTGATATTTTACTATCCCAGCCCAAAATACTCTGTATTTTTCCCGCAACTGTATGAATCAGAGAGATAGGATGTATTTTTACGTTCTTTCTCAAATCTTTCGGTATATATCGGAGATTTACGATCAAGTTGATGCGGCAGTCTCTGAAATAATCCGAAAATATTTTTACAAATAAATCGTCGCCTAAATTTCTACAACTATAAAAATCTAACAATATCCTTTTCATATCGGTTTATCTCCAACCCCTCTTTTGTTACCGTTACCGAATGATTCCTGCCAGCTTTTCCTTCACTCTCTCCCACACCCCCGGCTTCCTAACCGTTACTGGAGGAAAATACTCTCTTACTACCTCTCCGAAATTATCCGAAGTAACTCTATCCAGAAATTCGTTCCTTTTTTCATGTGATTGAGAGGATGACACCATACTCATATTTTCCTTGTATGCATCTTCGATAGGAATCTCCATCCACTCTGTCTGGTCTTTTACCCGGTTCAGCATATCCATTCCTTTCGCAGAATGAACAAATACAACGCTCGTACCTTTCTCATCGTTAAATTCAGGATGCTGGCTCCAGATACCCCAGTAATCTCCAAGCGTCAGATCTGTACAGCGTTCGGTCCCTTTTGCCAGACAGTCGCTGCAGGAACTGCGAAGGCAGATGTTCCCGATAAATGCTTTGATAAAAGGATCCTGGCTATTCTGAATCCTGGTGATCTTACCGTTTCCATAATCAAATTCTGTCGAGTATCTGCTCCAGCCGCTTATCTTAGAACGCATATTGATTCTTACGGGACGCATTCCGCTATTCTCTTGTTTTGCACGGTAATCTATGTATGTCTGCCATACTTTGGGAGATGGCACTCCGTGGCAGATCAGATCTACCAGCATCAGATTGTTATAATCTTTCCCGAGAAATGCTCTCAGCCCCGCGCATTGGCATGGTGTTCCAGAAAACAAAACCAATCGTCCTACTTTAAGCCAAGCTTTCACCTCTGAAAATAATCCGCCGACTGTACTCTGTACATACTTGGCTCCTTGAAGAAAGGAAAGATTTTCACTATCTTCTACAGCAATATGCTTTACAGAAAAATCATCGTCATACGCTGCTCCGTATATAATCCCTCCGGCGTTTAAAATCCGCCTTGCAAGAAGAGGAAAGACAGCGCCGGAAGTGCTTTTCTCCCGCTCTGCTTCATCTTTATTTTTCAAGGCGAAGACCTGCGTATGATTACTACTGTCAGGAATATACAGTACAGGGCAAATCTCTTCACAACGGTTACATTGAATACAGGTTTCCGCATGAATGACCGGAAATAAAAAGCCTTCTCCACTATCTTTCATATCTATGCATTTTTTAGGACATATAGCCGCGCAGGCATGACAGCCTGTACAGGCTGATGGTATTAGGATCATTTCCTGCCTCCTAAGAAATAAATTGATTTAGAGTTTTATTATTAACATTCATCAATATCAATCCGACCACGGTTGAAAGGAAGGCCGATAATATAAATACAATAGTATTTTTCTCAATACCGATCTGTGTAATGAGCATAATAAACAGTGGGTGGCTGAAATAAACAAAACTTGCCAGATATCGACAGATTTCTCCTGCCCGTTTCTTTTCCTTTTGCGGACGAAGCAAAAGCCATACCATAACATATACCAGAAAAATATACAGGAAGATAGTTTCAATAATATTTACGTTTAATCCCAATATATTGACTACAATAATTTCTCCAACGAAAAGAGTTCCTGCAAGAACCATCTTTATCGAAATATTTCTGCCGGAAATTTTCGGAAGAAAATATCCTGCCATAAAAAAAGGCAACGCCATTAACAGAACACGACGGATCAAAGTAAAATAACTGCTGGAAATCAACATGGAAAACAGTGGTATTTTGTTCCCGATTTGATAATACGCACAGCCCAGAACACCTGCTAAATATAAAATCACAGAAAAATAAGCCAGAACTTTCTCTACTCTGATCAGATAACATCCTGTTACAATAATAAGTGAAAAGAAAATCCCAATAAAATACCACAAATGATAATAGCTTCCATAAACAAAAAAATTCAAAACAATTCCGGCGATTATCCCTTTAGCAGACGCCCCTTCATAAAAATACTGTTTGTAATCACAAACCATATAGATAATCGACCAGAAAACGTATATTTTCAAGTAGCTCAGAAAAGTGGCCCTGAATATTTTTATCATTTCTCTTTTTTCAGTTGCTCTATTCAACTTCTTAATGTAGAAATACCCTGAAACACAAAAGAAAAACGGCACCGCTACTCTGGGTAAAATCTGACTGCAAAAATATCCCAAATATACGTTTATCTCTGTTGCAGGATTCGTATGTATGGCAACCACCAGCAACGCGCTTATAAATCGAAAAATATCAATACTATTATTTCTCGCTATTCCCCTGTTCTTCATTCCCCAACCTCCAAGTACCTGTAGATATCTACTACACGCTCATTATCTCTTCATCCCGATTTTTCTAAGCGCTTTCTGTACTGGTTTTCTCACCACATCTTTCTCATAGTCATTCATTGCAAAAAAATACATACCTGCTAAATAGATGACCATATATCCCAGTATACACAGAATTAATCTTACCCATGATCTCACTTCCCATATAGAAAATATCCACATACCAAAGAGAAGCATGATTCCTGGAACGACTGACAATCTCCCTATATTTTTCCAGAACAATGGAATATCCAGTTTTGTCACCTTATAGTAATAAATATTCATTATGATAATCTGTCCAATGACGTAAGAAAAGCCCGAGCAGATTGCTGCCCCAAGACCTCCCCAACGTGGAACAATCAGATAAGTACTGATTACATTAAATACCGCTATCACCAGATAGACAATACTTCGGAACTGATGCTTATTCTGTGCTACAACAATACTGATTCCTGTATTCTGAATCAATGGAATCGACAACGGAATCAATGTCACCAATGCAATATAATAAGCCTCTCCATAACCCGATCCGGCCCATAGTGTGATGAACTGTTTCCCAAAAACAATAAACCCGGACAGTACAAGAGCGATAATCAGATACTGCAGCCGCCCCACACGGATAAAAAGTTCGGTAAGCTGTTCAGGGGTTGCATCCTTTGTAATCATTACCGTAACCTTCGGCGTAAGGACACCGGAAAATGCGGTGGAGATATTGGTCATCATGGTGTTAAAAGAGGTGCCAATATTATAAACTGCTACGACTCCCGTACTTGCAAGCATCCCTAAAATCACCTTATCTGTTGCCCAGAACAGCATATCCACAACCGAACCAAGGAAAATAAACGCAGAAAACTGTATCAGTTCTCTGATCAACTGTACCGGAAGCCCTCGAAACCGCGGACGTATTTTCAGCACTTTGAAACAGTAAACCGCATTCAGTGGAAGCATCATAAACTGGATAATAGTTGTTACAATTGAAAGACCAATAGAACCAAATCCCAAATACAGCGCAATCAGATTACAGCACGGCGCTGCGACGGTCGAAAGTATATTCACTGCCTGCCGGTAAATATACTTTTCGTGCGCCATTACAATACTGCCAAATACACTGATTGGAAACGAGATTGCCGTATTAAAAGCCATAATCCTTACCAGTACAGCAATCTTCCCGATCTCTGTTTCTGTCAGACCTCTGTGAAAAATAGGTTCCACATTACAGGAGAGTATCCATCCGCCGACTAATACGAACAACGCAAGAACACTGTACATAGCTATGAAGAGCCCGATGACTTTCTCTTCCTGCTCTTTATTTCCTTCTGCCCGGTATTTTGCCACATATCTGATAATTGTACTTCCCAGACCGAAACTCAATAGCGAAAGATAGCCGACAACTGAATTTGCCAGACTGTAAAGCCCATACTCAGACTGCCCGAGCAGCCGAAGCATGATGGGGGTATATACAAATGGGATAAGGCTTCCGAGGCCTATGTTTACATATGTCATAATCACGCCTGCGCGTAATTGGTTCACTTTCATAAATTCACCTGCTCTATCGTTCCAAAACCTGATTTCTAATGATTGCCGGATTCTGAATATAAGAAGGCAATCTCTCTTTCAGATTCTCTCTGATCGTTTTACTGTTTGTATCCAGCCATTGAAACGCCTCAGACAGTTCATCTGACCGATGCAGATCCTGCACCGGCAGCACATAATGCTCTTCGCTTCCAAACAGATCCCTGGCAATTCCTCTGGCTTTTACAGAATAGCCCACAACCAGGGTTGGAACACCGCTGGAATACGCCGCTATTGTAGCATGTGTTCTGGCTCCGACAAATAAACTGCATTTGGAAATCACATACTTCAGTTCTTCACAGCCGCAGTCATCTATCATTGTGATTCTGGGATTCTGTCCGAAATCATCATACAGCTTTTGGTTTACCAGCCTGTCGTCATTACTCTGCCAGACAACATGAGGGATTAACATAATCTTATAGTCCGTTTCCTTCAATATATATCGAATCAGTTCCCTGTAATTTTCATAAGTCATTCCCTGCTCATTCTCGCAGCGCATAATATGCGGACTAATATTGATCCCTACAATTTGAGCATCTTCGCCGAATGGCATTTCTCTTTTTTGGGGCTTCAGATAAAATGCCGGATCCGGAAACAGGACAGCTTTCGCTCCGATTTGCTGCATGGCCTTCCATGTAATACTTTCCCTTGCAACGATAAGCTGATATCCCAGCAGGTCTTCTTTCATAGTTTCATTGATCATATCCGGTTCTACAGAACATCCCCAGAGAATCGTTTTAACGCCTGTGCGACGTATCATACGGTTGATCTTCCCGAATTCCTCAAATCCCGGATAACAGTAATTATCTCCGCCTATGGATAATCCGATATCCTCCCGGCCATAATTATTCAGCATATGCTCGATCGACAGCTTTGTCGCGTAGTTATCATTATGTAAGATCCGTATTGCTAAAGATGCCGCCACTCGTTTCGGATTTCTGCGGGCTGCTGATTTTCTGGCTTTCTCTACCTCTATGATCTGATCGATCCCGTATTTTTTATCCTGATCTTTATTGTTGCTGTATAATGTCAGCGACATCTGATCAAATATGGCTGCCGTTCCGCGGACAATAGCTTCACATCCGTGGTTGCCGCTGCCGCCATGTGAATACAAAAACATTTTCATATGCGTTCCTCTACAGATCGTATCCGATCTTTCCTTTTAATTCTTCATACATTTGTTTCTTTTCTTCTTCACTTTTTTCAGACCACAACGTATGATATACCGGTCCTTTTTCCATATTGGCACGATTTTTTTCAAGATATTCATCAAAGGTACACAGAATCCGGAATGGATTTCCGCCAATCACCACATTGTCCGGCACATCCTTTGCGACAACTGTTCCTGCTCCCACTATGACACGATTACCGATTTTTGTATTGGGAAGAATAATCGCGCCATATCCGATAAACACATCATTCCCGATATCCACACGTCCCACTTTACTGTATCCGAGAAATTTCTTTGTACTTGCATCATGTGCCAGAACTGTGGCATTTGTAATTGTCACATTATTACCGATTGTCACAAGAAAACCGTGGCAGTGTTCTATATTTGAATTAATGATATCCACATTTTCCCCGATTCTTACGCCCCGTGATCTCAGCGACTCGATACTGGAGTAATCGGTCTGTTTCTTTCTGAATTTGTTAACTATTTTTCTGATTAATGGCATAGCCGCTCTCCTTAATATTGATCGTCAAATCTGTCCGAACAGTTCATATATTTTTCTCATAACCTCAGCTGCGCGGAAACGTTCCGGACAGACAGATGCAGATTGTATTTTATTATAAAGCTTCCTATCTTCAAGCATACGCTTCACACCTGCCGTCAGAGCCTGGGGGCTCTGCTCTGTAAGAAGTCCATTCACACCATCCTCTATGAATTCACCGGGACCGCGGGATATTGTAACCACACAGGGAAGATGCAGCGCCATCGCTTCAAGGATCGTCAAGCCCTGAGATTCCACATAGGAAGGATGCACATACAGATCTGCATATTTCATATAAGGGTACGGGTTTCTTTTTGCTCCCTCAAAAAAGACACAGTCGGTTACCCGTTCTTTTTCTCTCAATATTTCCAATTCATTCCTCTGCGTTCCATTTCCGATAATATGCCACTGGAACTGATATCCCGCCTTTTTTAATTCCCCGGCCGCATAAATTATGTTTTCCATATGCTTTTCCGGCGAAAGGCGGCCTACTGTAACCAGTTGTGTAACATCATTGGCATAAGGGGAAACTGTTCCGCTTTTCTGACACAGAAGCTTCTCATCAATCATATTTGATATTACTGTAATCTTATCTGCCATATCAGGCATATGTTCCGCCAGCATCCGGGCACAGCTCTCTGAAACAGAGACAAGCGCATCACACTTTTTTAACTGTTCTTCATACTGCTTTCCAGATATGTTAAATTCCCCATGATGCCACCATACAATTCTTTTATCTGCGCTGACCGCATATACTGCGATCTGTGTGCAGATTCCGGGACGGAATCCCACCACTATATCATAATATTTGCCGCCGGTCAGAAGTTTGTTCGCCAACCGGATCTTCTTCTGACCAAACAGCTTCATTGCCAGAAAGATCATTCTCATTTTCAGGGAAAACCAGTCATGCTCCCGGATACATTTACATACGCAGTTTGCAAACGGACCATAAGTATTCTTCAACCTTCTGAGTAAAACTTTAACCTTTTTAGGAATCTCCCCCATATAATCTCCGGTGTCTTCCAAAAGCAGTAAGTCCACTTCATATTGATCATAATCCATGTGACGGAGTATATCTGTTAAAGATTTTTCCACTCCCCCCACATTCAAATGACCATTGATAAACAAAACCTTCTTTTTCTCCATTTGTTCACCTCAGATATCGAAGCAGAAGACCTGTTCCGATCCGATACTTATAGCATAAAGTGATTACTTTCAGTTTCCATGAAACTGCCAGCTTCTGGATGCGGACTCTGTGAAACATCTGTCTTACATTTTTATCAGCAAGTATATCCCGAATCTTTTTTTTCTTCTCGCTATACTCCATCGTATCCGTATACCGGATATCGCCAATCGTATTATATAAGAAAAACAGCAGGCATAAGTCTACCTGATACTGAAAGTTATATCTACTGTCCTCCCAAAAGCAACAGCGGATTTCTCTGTGCAGGCGAAGATAATTATCCCATTTATCAGGTGCGTAAGTATGCGTTGCTGAAGCAGGATTCATAAAATAGTGGTAAAATGCCTTGCCTTTCATATAAAAGAAACTGTTTGCTGCCCGCATCAGCCTTGCCCCGAACAGAAGGTCTTCCGAAAAGCGTATCCCTGGCACATAGCGCAGTTCCTTTCCATCTCTGCTCAGCAAATCACTCTTGAACAGACAAAGGCAATTTGATATGGTCGGTGGATACTCAACCGTCTCCATCATCAGAAGGTGCGGATAATATTCGTTCTGCAGCTGATTCCTGTCATAATATCCCTGCCGGATATCATGGGTATAGAGTTCCGAATGATCCGGGAACTCTTTTATACAGTCGCACATTACAAGATCGCAGGAAAACCGCTCCGCCTGTTTCATCATTTCTGCATACATCACAGGATCTATATAGTCATCACTGTCCACAAACGCCAGATACTCTCCTCCCGCCGCATCAAGACCTGCATTTCTCGCTGCGGCAACACCGGCATTTTCTTTATGAATCACCTTGATCCTGTCATCTTCTGCAGCAAATATATCACACATTTGCGGACATCCATCCGGCGATCCGTCATCTACAAGGATGATCTCCAGGTTGCCGTAAGTCTGCTCTCTGACAGAATCTACACAGCGCTTCAGATATTTTTCCGTATTATAGACTGGTATAATCACTGAGATTTTCTTCATGTATACTGTCATCCTCACAATAACATATATAACTTCTGCAGCCCGCCGGCATTTGTGTAGTCTTTTCTCAATTCATTTCTGACAAGAACCCGTTGCTTTTCTTCATCCTGGGAAATATCAGCCAGAGCTGCTGCGCATTTATCATTTTCCATCGGTACAATAATTCCGTCCACACCATCTTCCAGCTGGCTTGCGGACGTTGCATAATCAGTAATCACTACCGGCTTCCCCAGGATCTGGGCTTCATGCACAGAAACGGAGTTGCCTTCATACCGACTGGGCTGCACATAGAGATCACATGCTTTAATATAGGGATATGGGTTTATCTTTTTTCCCAGAATAATGACATGATCCTCCATACCACATTCCGTAATTTTCTGCTGGATCAGTGTTTCATCAGAGCCAAAACCGATCAGGTACCATCTGACATTTATTCCACTTTGCAGGATTCTGCGGCAGATATCCGGAACATTGTCAAAATTCTTCGCCGTACAGAATCTTCCTATCGAAAGTAGTTTTTTCGTACCATCATCCGGCATTTCATCTGCTGCCGAAAATTCCTCTGCCTGCTCCCTGATGCTATTGACCGGCATCAGATTTTCTATCACAATGAGTTTTTCCCTGAGCGAAGGAAAGACTGTCAGGAAGCTCTGTGATACTGCTTCCGAAATAGAAATAATATAATCGTAGGCAGCCCACATATTCAGCTCGGACTCCACATCGACTTTCACTTTCGTATAGTCCGTATGGATCCATGCAGCCTTCTTTTTTGCCTGCGCTTTCTGACTGACAAAGTAATGGGGGGTCAGGAAACTGACTGCCAGATCATATATGCCGTCTCCTACATTCGGCATACAGGCGACGGTATACTTGTGGCTGTATTCTAGGGACACTCCATTGTCCGGAGACAGTCTCAGCCTGCGCACCCGTTGCACGGACTTTAACTTACCCACAGTCCGCCCTGCCGCCACCAGAAACTGCCCCCGCCGGATCACCTGTCCAATAGGTACTGCAAGACTGGCATACTGCGGAATCTCCGGCAGTAGATTTACTTTCTCCGGAAGATACCGCAGCAGCTCTCCGGCATGCCGCATCAAGAAAAGATCCACCTGACACCGGCTGTAATCTATATTTTCCAGAAGTCCCAGCAGAGCACGTTCCGCCCCGCCCAGCTCCATAGCATGGGAAAATATCAATATACGTTTCATACTTCTACCTTTTTCTCCGTTTAAAACATTCCACCCCGAACAGGCGATGAAAAGGTCTTGTCAATTTGCTTCGTAAAATTTTTCTCTTGCTAAGAGCGCTTTTAGTATACCAGTGGATGCTGATCGTATTGGCTGTCTTATTCAGGCGCCCTGTTGCATCGTCATATGGGTTCAGGTAATCTGCCGGCAGAATAAGTGCTCCGTCAATTTCCTGTTTTTTCCCGTTCAGTTGCAGCCCATGTTCAAGCAGTGCTTTCGTATTCAGCCGGGGACATCCTACCATCTCCATATTGCCGTCTGCATCTTCATGGAATCCGGAATACTGCCGGATCATAGACAATACTGTCGGATGTCCTTTCATGGCACCGAATCCCAGACCTGTTGCCACGTAATCATTGTTTTCAAAGCCATAGAATGCATCGTACTGAAGCAGTTCATCCGGGCAGCGGATTAATTCTACATCCGTATCAAAATAAATCCCGCCATTTTCATAAACAACAATCAGTCGGGCAAGATCACTTAAAAACGCCCATTTCTTATGGTCATAACACCATCTCAGATATGCATGTTTATCAAAATCAAAGTTATCCTCATTCCACTCAATGATTTCATAATCCGTACAATACTCTTTCCAGCTTGCAATACATTTTTTTGCTTTTTCCGGAAGTGGATTCCTTCCGAACCAACAGTAATGAATCTTCTTTGGTATCATAACTGACCTCTCTCGTATTATAAAGTAGTAGTGTTTATAGACCCACTCCAAGGTCTTAATACTATTTCTATCATAGCTATTCTTTACCTTTTCTACAGGTGCCGCTATGATAGTTAAGATGCTGTGGACTGGTATCACCTCTCTACCACTCGATGGTTTCAGAAAGTGTCCAGCCACAGTCTCTTTGTTTGATTGTTAATCAGTTAGATACCGCATGACGGTTTATTTTGAACGAGTTCACCATTCCTAATAATGCAGATGGATTCCATAACCTCTATCAAAAGATTTCTTCCCTCACAGAAGATTTTTCCAACGTAAAAGTAGGACTGGAAGCCACCGGACATTACAATTACAATCTCTTAGGATTTCTCATGGATAAAGGTCTCCCCACCTTTGTCATCAATCCCCTTCATACTAACCTGTTCCGTAAAAGTCTCAGCCTCAGACAGACCAAAACAGATAAAGTAGATGCCCATACGATTGCTCTTATGATGATGTCCGGAGTAAACTTACAGTCCTACTCAGACACATCTTATCACAACGAAGAACTCAAGTCATTAACCAGATATAGGTTTGACAAGGTAAAGGAACGGGCAAAACTGAAAACTTCCGTCTCCAGGCTTGTAAACATCCTCTTCCCTGAACTGGAAAAACTTGTTCCTACGCTCCATTTGGTTTCTGTATATGCCCTTCTCTCAGAACTTCCTTCCTCCTCTCAGATTGCTTCCTGTCATCTAACACACCTCACAAAGCTGTTGGAAAGCGCTTCTAAAGGACGCTATAGCAAGGAAAAAGCAATCGAAATACGGGATGCTGTCAGAACCTCTATCGGTTCCAACATGCCTGCCAAATCTCTGGAATTAAAACACACAATTAAGCTGATCCAGGAACTAACCTCCGAAATCAATGAAATAGAAGACTCTATCAAATCCATTATGGACAGCATCCATTCTCCAATCACTTCCATTCCCGGGATCAACTATCGGATGGGAGCTATGATCATCGCCGAAATTGGTGATTTTAACCGCTTCAGCTCACCTGATAAAATCCTTGCCTATGCAGGGCTTTCGCCTTCTACTTACCAATCAGGGCAGCTTGACAGCAGTTATTCCCACATGGAAAAACGAGGCTCTCGATACCTGCGCTGTGCTGTTTAATGCCGCAAAATTTGTCTGCATATGGGACAATACCTTTGCTGCTTACCTTGCCAAGAAACGTACAGAAGGAAAGCATTACAATGTTGCCATATCCCATGCAGCCAAGAAACTGGTACGGGTTATTTATCGGCTGGAAAAATCACAGCAGCTTTACAATAGAGCAGCATAAAATTTGTCCATGTATCTCCTTTTTGAGCACCGGAAACGATGCTCTATTTGTCATGCAGTTTTCAAGGTACTGATTTATCTGAAATGCATTTCTGCAATTCATACAAAATTTTTATTTTAGGTCTTGACTTTTAATAGTTAGACTTTTCAATACAAAGGATTCTTAAACGGAATATAAAAGCCTCTTCAGTCTGTCCTTCCACTTATCTTTCTTTACTGTCTGCCAGATATTATCGGCTATCAGATCATTTTGGCCTTGTCTGATGTATTCTGCCAGACCGATATTCTCTGCATTTTCAGCCGCTCTCCTGATAATTGGATTTTTAACGATTTTCTGAATCTCCTCATCCAACTGACCTGCACTATATCTTCCTGCCTTTGCGCACATAAGCAAATAACTTTTTACAATATTAACAAGTTCAATATTCATCAGTTTTGCTACGTCATATGGCATCGGATAGCATACCGCCATTTTTTCTTTGTATTGATACAACGCCAGAAAATCTTCCAACATATATGGCATATAACGAGTTGTATTTCCACCGACATTATAATAATAGACATTTTCGGGCAATACAGTAAGTCTGCTGCATAGAGGCAGCGCATGAAGCATTACACTCAGATCATCCCCCATAAACTTAACAATATTTTCAAAATTTATGGCTTTACTAATCAGCTGTGTATTATATAATTTCCCCCACAGAGTCACAGGAAGATTGCTGATTCCAAAGCAACTGATATATAATTTATTGATGATATCATTTTTTTCAAATATTTGAATTCTATTTGCCGCAAAACAAGGCGGGATAAACTTCTCTGAAACAGAAATATTTTTCCACTTTCGGATTGTTTTTCCACATACAATATCTGCTTTTGTATCTCGGATAGCCGTAACCATTTTTTCAATGCATCCGCAGGAAGGCTGTCATCTGCATCTACAAAAGTAATATATCTGTTCTCCTGTGCTTTTTCGCACAGCACTCCTGTTTTTCTTGCCGCTACTGATCCTTTATTTTTTTGATGAATTACATAAATTCTATTATCCTTTTGAGCAAATCTGTCACAGATTTTATCACTTCCATCGGTTGACCCATCATCTACTAATACTGTCTCTTATACACATCTGACGCTGCCGACGAAGCTAGAAGTGTA
>ERZ1090879.1389-NODE-1390-length-13320-cov-12.990501_pt1 | contig 13320 bp, 9 predicted proteins | sample MGYA00478472_ERZ1090879 | MGnify/ENA primary metagenome ERZ1090879 (study PRJEB33644, sample SAMEA5815723) | chicken gut metagenome | biome: Chicken; feature: Gastrointestinal Tract; material: Caecum | place: Ireland | collected 2019-01-01 | study: A study of...
AATATTACCAAAAAGGCAACAATAACAGCCAAATCGCTACCCTTTGCAGTTGTTCTCGCACGATTGTATGGACTGTTCTAAAAAGAATAAAGGCGTTACGAATTGAAGGTTACGTGCTAAATGATATGAGCGAAGAAGAAATCGCTTCCTTACTATTTCCCGAAAGGGCGAAGGCAGGGGAAGGTTATCTGATTCCTGATTTTAAGTGGGAAGAGTTTCAAATGTGTAAACACCGATCTTCTATAAGATTATGTTGGCGTAGGTATTGCAAACGTGCCGCAAAACAAAACTTGACGGCTTATAGTTGGAAAAGTTTTATAATCTTATATAATGCTTATCGAAAACCGAAGATTGAAGCCTGCGACCCCAACGATAAGATTCGCAACAAGTTAAAAGATTTTAACTTTCTATTGTCGTGCTGTCCGCGTGGTAGTATAAACTACGAAGTAATTAAAATTCAAAAAGAAGAATGGCTCAAATCCTTAAAACTCGAAGAAGATAAAATTTTGGACGACGATAAAGAATAAATATACCCGTTTGGGTATAATGCACGCCAAACACTTAAAAATAGTCCCGAAAGGGTATAAAATACAATTTTAACCAAATAAGCGTACCCCCCCCAAAAAAAAATAAAGCAGAGTTTTAAGTCAAAATGGTTAAAAATTAGAATTTTATTGTGCTCAAGGCAAAAATTACTTAAATTACGCAAAAACCGTTGACATTTCTTCGCAATTCGAGTAAAATAAGTATAACAAGATAAGGAAACGATAGTAATGGAAGATTTTTATTTGAGTCAAGCTCTATTCCGCACGCAAGAAATCTTAGACAACTTTACCAACGAGAGAAGTATGCAAGTCAAATTAAAGGCGTTAACGGAAAATGGGCGTATTGAAAAAATAAAAAACGGATTATATGCGACGGTCAATTCATTGACGGGCGATATTTTTGCGAGCCGTTTTGAAATAGCTTCTGCGCTTTTTGCAAATGCTTGCGTTGCATATCATTCGGCATTAGAATTTCACGGGCTTGGAAATCAAATGTTCTCAGAAGTGCAAGTTTTTACCGAGAAACGCTATAATCCTTTTATTTATAACGGGCTTGAATATAAATTCTTCTCATATACCGCAAAAGGAGGAATAATGCGTTTAGAACAAAATGCCGAAATCGTCGTTACGGATTTGGAAAGGACGGTAGTGGACTGTATCGACCGTATTGACCTTGCCGGTGGACTTGAAGAACTTGTTACGGCACTAAACGGTATCACGCATCTTGACGAACAAGCATTATTATCCTATTTGAAAGAGTATAACAAGAAATTCGTCTATAAAAAAGCAGGCTTTTTACTTTCTTTATTGAAGAAAGACCTTTTATCGCAAAACTTTTTTGATATATGTAAGCAAAACTGTTCTATAAAGTTAGAAGACATAAGCGAAAACAAAAAGATGCCGAGAAAAACGGATAAGTATTGGGGACTTATGTATCCCGAAAAACTTATAAACACGGAGAACTGATATGATAAACCTATCGCAAAAAAACGTAGTTAAAATGGCGAAAGAAACGAACTTTATAAAAGATAACGTTGAAAAGGTTATGCGCCTTGCGGATATTTTAGAGTTTGTGTTTTCGTCCAAATGGAAAGATAAACTTGTGCTTAAAGGCGGAACGGCTATCAATTTGTTTTATCGCGAGCTTCCAAGACTTTCGGTTGATATAGATTTAGACTATATTGGCGATACGAAAGAGGAAATGGAAAAAGATAAGGAAGAATTGGGGCATTTTTTGCAAATGGCGTTATTCCAAAAGAATTATTCGCTTTCGCCACAAAGCAAAAGATATTTTGCTTTAGATTCCGCCGTTTTTCAATATATAAATAACGCGGGCAACCGTGACAATATCAAAATAGAAATAAATTATCTTGATAGAAAGCACGTTCTTCCACTCTGCCATAAACCTATTAAAACTCCCGTTGCTGAAAGCGATACGAGCGTAAAAGTTTTAAGCGCTTGCGAGTTGTATGGAAGTAAGCTTGCGGCTTTAATCGGACGTTGTAAACCGAGAGACATTTACGACGTTTACGGGCTTATTGAAAGCGATATGATAGAAGATAAAGAAATGCTTAAAAAATGCACTATCTTCTATAACTGTATCGGCGGAGATGCTAGTATTTGCGACGTTTCGCTTGATATTTTAGACGGCGTTACCGATAAAGATATCAATAGGCAACTCAAACCAATGCTTAACAAGAACGACCGATTCAAAAAAGATATGGTAGTAGCTTCAATAAAAGAATATTTACAAAACTTACTTGTGCTTAGCGATAACGAAAAAGAATTTGTGAAAGAGTTTGCTAATAAGAACTATCGCCCTGAACTGTTGTTTGAAGATAAAGAAATATTAGAGCGTATCTCTGCGCACCCGATGGCGTTGTGGAGAGTGAGAGAAAATAATAATTAAAATTTTTATAAATATGACGCAAATTGTCATATTTACTGTGCTAAAATCAAAGTGATTTTAGCAAATAAGGAGAAAGGCTTATTATGAGTCGTTGTTTATATAGCAGCAGTTTTGAGAATTTCATTAACTCTGATGAAAATTCAATATTTGGTGCGTTATGTGATAACTATCACGGTGATGCTCTTACAACCACAAGAGAAGCGTGGAAGTCTGAAATATCTATAATAAAAGGCGTTTTAGAAAATTATTCAGATAAAAATGGACAAGTTATATTCGAATATGATATTCCACGTCTAGGGAAGAGAATTGACGTTGTATTGCTTCTTAAAGGCATCGTTTTTTGCGTTGAATTTAAGGTGGGTGAATCAAAGATATTAGAGTCGGATATCGACCAAGTTCTTGACTATGCGCTTGATTTGAAAAACTTCCATAAATTTAGTCAAGACAACCTTATTGTTCCTATTTTAGTTGCAACAAATTTTCGCAATTCTTCAACAGATATTAGAATGTCAGTTTATGATGATAGGGTAGTAAATCCTCTTGTTTCGGGCGAGGCAGGCGTTGCAAATTTAATATCAAAAATATTGGAGAAATATCCAAATGAGCCGGAAGTTAATCCTGATTGGATAATTAGCCCTTACGCTCCAACACCTACGATTATTGAGGCAGCGAAAACACTTTATGAAAGCCATTCGGTAGAAGATATAACAAGGCACGAAGCGGATAAGGTTTCAACAGACGCAACAATAGCATATATTCTTGACGTAATACAAAAGAGCAAAACTAATCGCGAAAAAAGTATTTGTTTTGTAACAGGTGTTCCTGGCGCAGGCAAAACACTTGTTGGGCTTGACGTTGCTGTAAGGCAAACCTATCAAGGACAAGATAAGCCTATTGAAGATGAAGGCGCGGTTTACCTTTCAGGTAACGGACCTTTGGTTGCAGTATTGACTGAAGCGCTTGCAAAAGATAATTATCAAAAATGCCGCGATAGAAACGAAAGTAAAAAACTATCAGATTCGCGTAGAGAAGTTGGCAAGTTTATTCAAATAATTCACCGCTATCGTGATAATATGCTTGCGAAAATTAAAAATCCTGTTGAAAACGGTGTTTTAGAAATTGATGAAGAAAAGGCCGTTAAACTTGCTGAATCTGGTTACGGCGAAGTGGAACACGTTGCAATTTTCGACGAGGCGCAACGTTCTTGGACGCATAAAAGACTTGCAGATTATCTCAAAAGAGGTGGAACATACGGTAATAAATTAAAAGTTCCCAATTTCCCTATGTCTGAGGCAGCGTTTTTGATTTGGTCGCTTGACCAACGTGAAGATTGGGCGACCATTATTTGTCTTGTTGGTGGCGGCCAAGAAATTAATACGGGTGAAGCTGGTATTTTCGAGTGGATTAACGCGCTTAATGAGAAATTCCCTCATTGGAACGTTTATATTTCGTCCAAATTGACGGAAGTTGAATACGCGGAAGGAAAAGTAAACGAGTTGCTCGAGAAAAACAATAATGTTACATATTCTGACAGATTACATCTTGCGGTGTCTTTGCGTTCTTATAGAGCAGAAAAACTCTCGGCGTTTGTTCACGCATTGCTTGCAATAGAGCCTACTGCCGCAGAATTATATAACGAAATTAAGGATAAATATCCTATTGTGCTTACAAGGGATATGGAAAAAGCAAAAAGGTGGCTACATAGTAAGGTAAGGGGAACGGAAAGGACAGGCGTTCTAATAACAAAGGAATCAGCAAGATTTAAGCCCTTGGGAATTCACGTGTTGTCTTCGGGTGACGAAAATGCCGTTCATTGGTTTTTGGAGGACAAAGTAGATACAAGAGCCTCTAATTATCTTGAAGACGCTGCAACCGAGATACAAGTGCAAGGTTTGGAGCTTGATTATACTTGTTTGCTTTGGGATGCCGATATGAGATATGATAACGGAGAGTGGCGTTTTTATAGATTTAATGGACAGACAAAGTGGGTTGAACAAACGTCAACGAGCGAAAGCAAGCAAGACTTAATTAAGTATATGTTAAATGCTTATCGTGTGCTTCTTACAAGAGCGAGAGCCGGAATGGTAATATGCGTTCCGGCGGGCAATGCAAACAAAAATCCAAGTGGTTTTTGGGAAGATAGCACACGCCTGCCCGAATATTACGACGGCACGTATCAATATTTGAAGAGTTTAGGAATTGAAGAAATATAATGGTAGAAGTTGTTGCGGCGCTTATATGGGATAAGGATAAGTTTTTGATTTGTCAAAGACCTGCAAATAAGGCGAGAGCGCTCCTTTGGGAGTTTGTTGGAGGCAAGGTTGAACAAGATGAAACAAAAGAACAAGCCTTAATCCGTGAATGTAGAGAAGAATTAAATATCGTGCTTAATGTCGGAGATGTTTTTATGGAAGTTGTCCACGAATATCCTGACATTACCGTGCATTTAACGTTGTTCAACGCCACGATAGCCCAAGGCGTTCCGCAAAAATTAGAACATAACGATATAAAATGGATAACACCGGGCGAAATTCACAACTACGATTTTTGCCCGGCAGATGAAGAGATTTTAAAAAATCTTAAACGAGGTAATACAAATGAGTAATGGTAGAATAGCAGCTTTATCTGAAGGATTGACTTATCAAGGGATTATATTTTGGCAATATGCATTTAAAATGTTATTGACAGATAACGAAATAGCAGGTGTTACATACGAGGAGCAGAAAGCTTCTCCTTGTGATGATGTTGTTGTGTATTATACTAAAATGTTACAAGAAGAGAATTTAAGTTGTTATGACGTTGAATATATACAGTGTAAATTTAAGGTAGATGATTCAAAAGCAATTAATTTTTTAGACTTAATGGATCCGAATTATTATGGCAACAAAGAATCTTTCTTTAAAAGAGCCTATGTATTTTATAAAAGTTTAGGAAAAGAATCCGTACGTTTATCTTTATACACAACAGTAAATCAAGATTCTACAGATGAAATATTTAAGAAAATTTCTAAAGTCAATAATGCCTTAAAGACAGATGAATTGTTAAAAAATAAACTCTTCAACAGCGCAGTTAAGCAGTTGCAAAAACATCTTGAGGCTAGCGAAGATGAAGTATTAGATTTCCTTGCTAAGTTAAGGTTTTATTTTGGTAAGAGTATAGAACAAGAGCGAGAACAATTAAGTTTTATATGTAAATCAGTAGGCGTAATATATGATCGTTCTAAAATGGGTGATTCTCTTTCGGAGATATTGCGTAAGATGAATTTAGCGAAGAAAACAAATTTTACTCAAGATATAATAAAAACAATATGCATCCATAACGAACTTTTTACTAAGCGAGAGAATCATATTGGGATTGTATCGAATAATTGGCAAGATGGCAAAACATCAGAAGCGTTATCAAAAAGCGATGTTTTAAATTTAACTGAATATTTTGACGGACGATTAATAAAGACAAATTACACTTGGGAAAATGTAAAAGAGCGAATAAATAACTTTTGTAATACTTTAAAATTTAATGAAAATTATTTAATAACATTATCTGCTAGTTATAGCGTGTGTTTTGCTTGTGGAAAACAAATTGGGCAAAAAAATGCGAATATAATGTTTAATAATAAGGCTGGAGTTTTGTCAGAAAAATTATATGAAAAATCTATTATCAAAGAGCAAAATGAGATTTTTTTATTAGAAACAGAAAATCCGATAGATGATGCTATTTTGGTGTTTTCTTTTGACAACGATATTATAGAAGATGTTCAAGCTTATTTAAAGGAGATGGAATTTATTAACTACGGAATATTAGTTCAGAAAAATACAAGCGAAGAAAGAACTATTACAAATAATCGTTTTTGGGATGGAGTATTGTCTTTTTGCATAAACGCAAAAGGATTTATAAAACAAAAAAAACCAGAAAAAATCCATTTATTTTATAGAGGTCCTGCGGAAGGAGCATTTGTAATAGGGCAATATGCAAAAGAGTGGGGAGAATGTACTGTGTACGAGTTTAACTTTGGTGCCGCACCAAGAGAACAAAAATATATTAAGGGAATTACAATTTAAGGAGAAAGATATGGAATGCAAGACAAAGTTTAATGATTTCATTACAAATATCAGTTTAAATGATGAAATGAAGAGTGAATTAAGAAAGGCGTATAAACAATTAAGAGCTAATTTGAATTCACATGAAATTTCAAAAGAAATAATTACTACATTTTTACAGGGAAGTTATGCTAGACATACCGGGGTAAAACCTGTTGATAAAGAAGATAAGATAGATGTGGATTTAGTAGTGGTAACACGTTTCGATTCGCAAAAGATTACACCAAGACAGGCATTAGATGCCTTTATTTCATTTTTAGAAAAGCATTATAAGGACAAATATCAGATGCAAGGACGTTCTATTGGGATTAAATTGGAAAAATGTGATATAGATTTAGTTCCAACGGCTATACCAAGTTTAAATTTACAAAAATTCTTTTACGAAGCTTTTGAAAATGATGAATATTCGGAAAGTTTTTTTAAAGCAAATGCTACGCAAAAAGCCTTTACGGAATATTTAAATAAAGATGACTCTTGGAAAAACGATCCGCTTAAAATACCGGATAGAGAGGCTGGTAAGTGGGATGATACACATCCTTTGGCGCAGATTTTTTGGACTCAAAACAAGAACCAAGAAACAGATGGCGCTTACATAAAGGTGGTTCGTGCAATAAAATGGTGGAAGAAAAACTTTTGTTTAAATGCTGATAGTATAAAGAGCTATCCACTGGAACATTTTGTTGGTGATTGTTGTCCGTCGAGAAAAGATTCTTTAGCAAATCTAATCACTGATGTGTTAAAGAAAATAGCTTCATTTAATGAAAATATAAAGCCATATTTTCCGGATAGAGGCGTTCCACAACATGATGTTTTTGGTAGAGTTTCACAAAATGATTATAAAAATTTTATATTAGAAGTTAGAAATATAAGTAAAAAAGCTAATGAGGCTTTATCTGAAGCAGAGCCATATAAAAGTTCTATGTTGTGGCGGTCAATTTTTGGTAAAGAATTTCCTGTTTACGATGAGCCAACCCATCAATTTACTAAAAGAGAAGAACCTTCGAGTCCCACTAAACCTTCAAGATATGCGTAATAATATTGATATTGAAAAACTGAAAAAAGCAAGGTCATTTATTGATTTTTATCCAGAATACGAAATATTGGAAGATTTGCATTTAGAAAATGATGCTTATGTTGTAAAAGTTAGGATTACACTTTCAAATATAAAGAATTCATATGTTCCTAACCAGACGGATTGGTATATGGTTTTTGAAGATGAACAACAAATAGATTTTTACCCGGCAAAAACAAACGGTATAACCGCCACCTTTCCGCATCAGTCCCTAAATACTATTATTGAAGGATATAATTATAGAACAGGCAAACCCTGTTTAGATGTTCCAGGACACACGTTAAACTTACCTAACGAATATTATCCTTATACTCAAGGGAATAAAATTCATTGGTATTTAGGAAGGATGATTGAATGGTTAAAAAATGCTGCGGGAAATACGTTACTAAAGAATGGGGACCCATTTGAAATTCCGACAAATGAATATTCTGGAACAGAATTATTATATAAAGAGAATAGAATTGAGGATTGGTCTATTTTTGATTACTCTTACGGATATGTAAAGCTAAATCAAGTCAAATTGGATAAAAACTATTTCGTTTTGGATGAATTGTACGATATAAATTTGACAGAGGCAAGAGGGACGATATTTTGGGGAGACTTCAAAAATAAATTTTGTAACAATTTCTATGATTCTTTATGGATTAGATGCCCAAGCTTTCCTATAAAATATCCTTGGGAATATCCTAATACATGGGAAGAACTTTTTTCTATTTTTAGAGAAAACAAATTGGATATTTTTAAAATAATATTTGAGTTGTTGAGGAAAAATAATTCATACAAAAAAAGACCAAATTACTTATTATTGGCTTGCTCTATTCCAGAAAAGGTTGGAGAAAGTGAAAAAAGCTATTATTGGTTAATGTGTGATATTCCAGGAATAACTTATCCTAGAAAAGGATTTAGAAAAGGAAGAGCGGGGCTTAAGTCTTGTCTAAAAATTGCATTTAAAGGAAAGATAAATTGGCATAGAACTCATAATTGGGACGACAGTGTGATAAGAACACGAGGGCAAATGCGAAGAGAATTAGGCGATTTAACTTACGCTATTATTGGTGCTGGATCGCTTGGTAGTCATGTCGCGGAACAGTTGGTTCGTCAAGGGGCAAAATCATTAAAAATAATTGATGGTGATATAATACATATTGGTAATTTGTCTAGACATATTTTGTGTTTAGAAGATCTAAGTAAGTATAAGACGAAAGCTTTGGCGGAAAAATTGGCTACTATAAGCCCATCAGTACAAATTAAAACTTTTGAAAGCTATTTAGATGATAATAATATAACTAATCTTAGTAATAGTGATGTAATTATTGATTGCACTGCGAATAATGACGTCTTAGAGGTACTGGGAGGATATCAATTTAGCGAGAAGAAAGAAATTTTTGTTGGGGCTTTTAATTATGGGGCGACAAAATTTGGATATTATAAAATTAAAACGGAAAGATTCGATTGTGATATTTACAACTCAAAAACTTTAGAGTTTTATAATGATAAGACAATAGATGAATCCGAATTAATAATGGAAGGCATAGGGTGTTATCACCCTGTATTTCCAGCAACATATTCTAATGTTTCTATATGGGCATCTATATTTGTAAAGGAAATAATTAGCTGTATAGAAAAGAATTTGAAAGAGAAATTGAAATTTTTTGAAATGGAAGAAGGGGCCGTTAAAATAATAAGAGATGAAGAAGTATAAGTTTGACAACATAGTAGTTTCTTTCGAGGGAAGCGAGCTTCTTAATTATGTTGATAACCATATGCGAAATTCTGATAAAGAAACAGGAGGTATAATATGTGGTTATTATTCGGAAGATAAAATTTCAGCAGTGATCACTGATTTTTTGAGACCCACAAAAGATTCTATTTTTGGAAAAGCATCGTTTGTTAGAGGAGTTTCTGGCTTAAAAGAAATATTAAGTGAAAAATGGAAAGAAGGGAAATATTATTTAGGAGATTGGCATCTGCATCCATATAGTCCTCCAATTGCAAGCGGGCAAGATGCTTCGCAATTAATTCAAAATTCGAAAGATTGTAGTTTAAAATGTCCAGAACCTATAATGGTTATAATAGGTGGTAAGCACAATAAGGATATTAAGGTTTATGTTTGTTTTAACGATAGCGTACACGAATGTATAGAAATATGTAATTAGCGTTTTATTGTGTTTATAGATGTTTGTTCAAAACAAGAAAGAATAAAAAATAAAGGAGAATTTACAAATGGTAAAAAGTATGCAATGCGCAGTAGAAAAATTTGTAAAGGTAAAAGAAAACGGGCTTTGTTTAATAGACATGCCCACCGGCACTGGTAAGACTTATCTTACCGGTAAAATTATAGGCGGATTTATTCGTGGTGAAATTCTGCAAAACGTCAAAACTATCATTTATTTGACTCCACAAAAGAAAAATGTAGATGATATTTTTAATGACGTAAAGCGTGATTTTTCAGATAATCCGTCTCTTTTTGATGCAAATGTTTTGAGAATCTATGCGAATTATGAATGTGTCTTGGATAAGTTTTTGGGGGTTTACGATAAAATCCCCCATGCGATTCAAAATAGACAATCTTGTAAAGATTTAAAAAAGCAGATAGAGCTTTATAATGATTTGCTGAATAGAAACATTCCCAAGGATATTTTAGATAGCACGCTTTCGGAAATACGTAAGCGTTATGAAGTGGCTTTTAGAAAGGATTTATCTGAAGAATTATCAAAGATTGCAAAAAATAAACGCGAAAAAAAGATAAAGCTTAATAGTAAAGAATATTCTTGGATAAAAGTTTTATATCCTGCTTGTTTAACTGAAGACAGAAAAGTTTTATTCATGACTGTTGATAAGTTTGTCTCGGGGAATGATCCAATTATTTCTAAATCATATCGCTTTATTTCACACTCCAAGGCCAAAAATGCTTTAATTTTTATTGACGAATTTGATGCTACTAAAGACGTTTTGCTCAATCAGGAAATACAGAATTGTACTGATTATAAAATGGATTTAATAAGACTGTTTTCTAGTATCTCAAACACATTAAAAGGCAGAGAATTTCCTTTATCGATATTTGCGAATTCTTTGGATGAGAACGATAAAACAAGTTCTATTTATCAGTTCAACAAAATGAAAAAATACTTTGAAGCGGTAGAGGAGAAGTATAATCTAAATTATTTATTTAAGTTAGATTCTCAAGAAGAAAGTGATAGATATTTCTTGTTTGATGATTATCAATTACATACGATAACAAATTCCAAAACTGATAAAAATATAATTTTAGAAGTAAATAAAAAGAAAAAGCAAAATACAATTTCCATCTCTAGAGATAGTGATGATGGAAGGTTTTATCGTACAATTTATTCGATTAAAAATGCAATAAACGTCTTTATAGGTTGTTGTGCGAATATGGCAAAAGTCTATATGAATCATTATAATGATGGTGCGCGAGAAAGTCATAGAGACATGATGGAAATTGACCAAGCGGTTAGCACTATAATTGATTTGTATAATTTAGACTATGTTATGGCTAAAAACATTACTGCCATGATAGTAGATAATATTTCTATTCCTGTTATTGATAGAGGTAGAGACGTGTTTGATACTGATTTCTATATGAACGGGTTTAGGTATTATGATTTTAAGGACGATATATCCCATAATGAGTCTACGACAATGGCAATGTGTTATTTAGATAATACTCCGGAAAAATTTATGCTTTCTCTTGCAAGTAAGGCAAGAGTGGTTGGATTGTCGGCTACTGCAAGCATTGAAACTGTTACGGGAAATTACAATATAGAATACTTAAGTGATAGACTGAATGGTGATTATTATGATATGCCTATTGACGATAAAAATAGCATTCAAAATTATATCAAATCGCGTTTAAATAATAGCGATAATATAACCGTATTAAAAGAATGTATAGATGAAGCCAAATCAGACAATTTAGAAAATATTCTTGCTCAATTATTTAATACGGACGAAAATATAGAGTTGTTTGCAGGGAAACTTGATAGATATCAACAATCAGATAAAAGAGACCCGTTTTATAATGTGAAAAGAATGGTTAAGGCAATGAAAGCCGTAAGGGCTTTTATTGAGAATAAGGCTTCTAAAGTTTTATTAGTAATGACGAATAGAAACGTTGTAGAATATAGCGAATACAATATCTTTTCTAAAGAAATAATTGAAGCGTTGATTGATTCTTTATGCAGAGAAATGGCGGTGCTTAAACCAAAGGCGCACTACTTAAACAGTTCAGAGTTTCTATCTCAAAAAGAAAATTATAAAAAAGACATTCAGTCGGGCGAAAAGGTTATATTGTTTTCTAGTTATAATACGGCAGGAACGGGGCAAAATCTTCAGTATGAAATTGATAATAAAGAAATGGATATAGACTCACTTTATTTGGAACTTCCAACTAATATCTTAGTCAATGTTTCAGAGCTTAGGGAAGAGGCTAGTTTGATAAAATTAATTTATCAATATGAGACCTTAAAAACAAGTGGGGAAATAACAAAAAACACAGCATTTGGTAATATCAAATCTGCGTTTAGAAGATTAATGACGGCAAATAGGACCGACCATTTTGATTATTATGCTTATAAAGCAGAATCTATAAATAATCACATAGTAAAAATACTTATCCAAGCGGTGGGTAGAATTTGTCGTACAAAAAACAAGAATACAAATATAAACATTTACGTTGATGAAGAGATTTTTAAAAACGTTGATTTTTCAATCTCATTTAAAAATGATAGGATTTTAAATCCAGAATTTAGAAAAATTGCAGAATTGAATGTAAAAACGAGTCCTAGTGATATACATACTAATTTAAATAAGGCTTGTGACAGAAATGCTCGTGTGAAAACACGCATAGAAAATATTCTTAATGTAAATAGAACATCTTGGAGTGATAAGGACGTAGAACAGTGGAATGATATGCGAGAATTCGTATTGAAGCATCCCACAATTTCAAAACCAGAATTAGCTTTAGAAGCAAAAAAACATTATTCTGTTAGAGATTTTTACCTTGAAGCGAAGGATGGAGAAACAATAAATCATTATTTATATATTAATGATGAATCTGAGTCTAAACAAATACTTTACGATTATGGTTATGAAAAAAAGAAAAATACAATTAGGATAGATGAGTATGGTACAAGATTGACTAATTTAATACGTATTCCTGCGGTTAAAAAAGTTTTTGAAGAAAACGGATATGCTACATCTTTCAAAAGTAATGATTGCATGATTTTGCCGGTGGTTTATCAAAACATTTATAAAGGAGCGCTTGGAGAAGTAGCAGGTAAGGCTATTTTAGAGGCTAATGGCATCAAATTATCCGAAATTACAGATGTTACTAAGTTTGAAAAGTTTGACTTTTGTTTAATGGAAGATAAAGATATTTATATCGATTTTAAAAACTGGTCAGAGCAAGATAAAGTAGATAGAGAGGAATATAGAAAAAAGTGTTTGGCTAAATTAGACAAAATTGGAGGCAAAAAAGTATTTATCATAAACGTAGCTGCTAATAACTTTCAAATCCATAATAGTTATAACAATAAAATTATTGAGATTTCAAGTTTGTGTAAAATAATGCCTAAATCAGAATTGTTGTATCAATTGGATGAAAAAGATATGAGCAAGGTTATTAGATTATTATTGGAGGCTTGTACCAATGGCAATATGTAATCAACTTAACGT
>ERZ1090879.1390-NODE-1391-length-13318-cov-7.094247_pt1 | contig 13318 bp, 12 predicted proteins | sample MGYA00478472_ERZ1090879 | MGnify/ENA primary metagenome ERZ1090879 (study PRJEB33644, sample SAMEA5815723) | chicken gut metagenome | biome: Chicken; feature: Gastrointestinal Tract; material: Caecum | place: Ireland | collected 2019-01-01 | study: A study of...
TTCCCGGATACCACGGTGCTGCCCAACACGCCTTACAGTTCCACAACGATTTACCGTTTTGACCTGGCGCCCCAATAAAAACAGCAATCGCCTGCCCGAAATCGGGCAGGCGATTTTTTCTTATTCAGCCGGTTCCAGGTGGTAGAGTTTGCCGCTGTAGGGCGGCATCGTGACACAGAACGGCTTTTCCTTTTTGACCGTCACCGAAGATCGGCGATGCGGTTTCTCCGTTGTGCCGCCCCAGCACTGCCAGTCGGTGTCCAGCAGCAAGGTCAGCTTGCCCGCAGGCAGATCCAGGGTATACTTCTGGCGTGCTTCATCGCCAAAATTGAACACCGCCAGCACCATACTCTCCCGGCCTTCCCGCAGGATGGCACAGACGTTCCATTCGCCATGGTCGCAGTCAGCCCAGCGGAACGCCGCCGGGTCATACTCCCGTGACCAGAAGGCTTCGTTTTGTAGATAGGCTTCGTTCAGTGCTGCGCGGAAATGCCGGAACGCATCGTGGTTGGGATAACTCAGGATCATCCAGTCCTGTTCCCGGCCTTCGTCCCACTCCCGCAGCTGGGCAAACTCATTGCCCATGAAATCCAACTTTTTGCCGGGATGGATGGCCATATACAGATACAGTGCCCGGGCCTGGGGGAACTTGCCCTCATAGTCGCCGTACATCTTTTGTGCGATGGTGGCTTTGCCGTGGACATTCTCGTCATGGCTGAACGGCAGGATATAATGCTCGTTCCAGGCATACATCATCGAGAACGTCAGTTTTCCCAGATTTTCCTTGCGCTCCTCGCTGGTCTTTTTGAAATAGTCCAGCGTATCGTTCATCCAGCCCAGGTCCCATTTGTAGTCAAATCCCAGACCGCCGTACTCCACCGGAGCGGTCACCTTGGGATAGTTGCTGGAATCCTCGGCAATGAGCACCGCCGTGGGATGCCGCTGCTGCAGGCCCTGGTTCATGTTTTTAAGGAATTCCAGCGTGGAACCGTTGACCCCGCGGGCAGGTTCTCCCTGCCAGTAAATCAGACGGGAAACGGCATCCATCCGCAGACCGTCGGCGTGGAACACCCGAAGCCAATAGTCGGCGCAAGATTGCAGGAAGCAGCGGATCTCCCCCCGGGAATGCATAAAGTTACAGCTGCCCCACTCGCTCTGCCCTACCGCGGCTGCCGGGTATTCATACAGCGGGGTGCCGTCAAACTCCCGCAGGCCATAGTCATCCACCGCAAAGTGGACCGGCACAAAGTCCAGAATCACGCCGATGCCCTGCAAGTGGCAGGCATTGATGAACTGCACCAGTTCCGCCGGCGTGCCGTAACGGCTGGTGGGGGCATAGAAACCGGTGACCTGGTAGCCCCAGCTGCCGTCGAAGGGATGCTCGGCCAGGGGCATAAGTTCGATGTGGGTGAATCCGTTCTCCTTGCAGTAGGCAGGCAGCAGTTCGGCCAGTTCCGCGTAGGAATACCAGCTGCCATCCGGCTTGCGCTGCCAGCTGCCGGCGTGTACTTCATAGATGTTCAGCGGCCGGTCAAAACATTTGCTGCGGGTATTCATCCAGGCTTCGTCGGTAAAACCGCCGGGCTGCTCGGTAATGATACTGCGGCCATCGGGGCGCAGCGTCATGGCAAAACCGTAGGGATCACAATGGGCTACCGTCCAGCCCTGGGCTCCGGTAACCAGGTACTGATAGGCCATGCCCGGCTCCGCGCCGGGGACGTCGACCTCCCAGACGGCAGACCGGGTCTGGACAAGGTCCGCGGAACCGAAGGGGCCCTCCACCTGTACGCGGCGGGCTGCCGGAGCCCACACCGCAAACCGGGTGCCGCCCGCATAAGGGTGCGCCCCGAAAAACGTGTAGGCGTCAAAAGCACGCCCGGTGTAAAAATCCTGCAGCTCCATGCAGAAACCTCCTGTTGCGTTGTCTTGTAAATGCCGATGTTACATATAAAAATTGTACCATACCCCGGGGTATGGTACAAGCACAAATTTGAACACCGTGTTCAAGATTTTCAGATTTTCAGGATCAGCTTGGCGACATTGAAATAGACCAGCAGCGTGGTGGTATCCACGATGGTAGTAATGAGGGGCGACGCCATGACCGCCGGGTCGATCTTGATTTTTTCCGCCAGAACCGGCAGAAGACCGCCGATCAGCTGGGACAACAGCACCGTGCAGACCAGCGTCAGGCAGACTACCAGCGCCACCGGAGTCGACACCTGATCAAACAGAAGCAGCTTGGCGAAGTTACACACCGCCAGCGTCAGGCCGCACAGCAGCGCCACGCGGCACTCCCGCCAGAGGATACGCGGCAGATCATGGGGCTCGATGTCCCCTACCGCCATACCGCGGATGATGGTGGAGGTACTCTGGCTACCGGCATTACCGCCGGCGTCGGTCAGCATGGGGATGTAAGCCGTCAGCACCGTGACGGCGGCCAGGGCGCTCTCGTACCCGCGGATGACCAGGCTGGAGAAGGTGGCGCTGATCATCAGGAACACCAGCCAGGGGGCACGGCTCTTGTAGAGGTCCCACATGGACTGTTTGAAGTAGGGCTTGTCGGAGGGACCGATGGCGTTCATCTTGGCGAAGTCTTCGCTGGCCTCATCCTGCAAAATCGAGATGGCATCGTCGATGGTTACGATACCTACCAGGCGCTTTTCGGCGTCCACCACGGGAATGGCCAGGAAACCGTACTTTTCAAACAGCTGGGAAACATCCTCCTGGTCGGTGGTGGTGGATACGCTTACCACGTTGGCATCCATCATATCCCGGATGGGACGGGCGGGTTCTTTTTCCAGCACCAGGGCACGCAGAGAAACCACACCGATCAGCGTACGGTCCTTGTCGGTAACATAGCAGTTGTTGATGGTTTCCTTGTCGATACCGTTGGCGCGGATGGAGTCCATTGCCTGCGTGACCGTCATATCGGGACGCAGTTCCATGAACTCGGTAGTCATCACGCCGCCGGCAGAATCCTCGGGATATTTGAGCAGTTCGTTGATCATGCGGCGGGTCGCGGGGTCGGCCTGGGCCAGAATACGCTTGACGACGCTGGCGGGCATTTCCTCGACCAGATCCGTCGCATCGTCGACGAACAATTCATCCACCACAGCCTTGAGTTCCTTATCGGTCAGGCCGTCGATCAGATTCTGCTGGGTCTCGGGGGTAAGTTCGGCAAAAATTTCCGCAGCCAGATCCTTGGGGCACAGACGGAACAGCACCGGCAGCTTCTCCGGCGGCAGATCCTCAAACACAGCAGCAAGGTCGGGGGCGGGCAGGGTTTCCATAACGTCGCGCAGGCTCTGGTACTTTTTCGCATCGTCCAGATTGGCCAGCATCGTTTTCAGGGTCATGATTGCAGTATCAGACATAAAAAAACTGCCTCCTTTTCGGCGGCAGCACATTCCACTTTATTCAGGGCAATGCAAAGCACAGCCCAACCCTGCGGGATTTACCACGCACGGCAAGGCTTGCCCCAACACAACAACGGAGTGGCTGCCATATTGATACATCGGTACACAGGACTGGGACTACTGGGCGTATCCATGACAACCACCTCTCTTTTTGTTATATTTTCATAGGGCTTTCTGACCCGACTTTACTTTACCACCCCTTCCCCCGTTTCGTCAACCCCAACCATCACAATTTTGCACAAAAAATTACCCGCGCCGGTTTTCGGCACGGGCAATTGTGATTTTTTGCTTTTACCAACGCTGCTGCGCAACATTTTACATGACCAGTTCCCGGAAGTAAGTGGTATTCACGCTCTTGTCCTGCTCAGCCAGTTTGGCAATGCAGCCATCCAGCGTGTGGGCCACGTCATCCAGGCTGCGCCATGCAGAAGCCTGGGGTTTGACTTCCCCTTCCAGCCAGGGGCCGATCTCGGTATGGGAGCAGGCGCCTTCGATCAGGTAGGCCCCGGCGCGGGCGGGCTGAGTCTGGGGAACATACTGTTCGGCACTGCCCAGGGTGGTGAGGACAAACTGCCCTTTGCGGTTGCGGCCGCCTACCAGCAACCGCACCCCTACCGGCTGTACGCGCACCGACGGCGCCTTCTGGCAAAGAATCTTGACGATTTTTTCCAGGGTAAGGTATTGGGTATTGTATTCATCCAGAGCATTGATGATCTGTACAGCGGCCAGGGTATCCCCCGCAAAACCAACCAGCACATTGCGGTTGACCTTGCGGACCTTGGGCACATCCTCGCTGATGACTTTGGGCTGCTGACCGGAGATGGGTTCTTCCACCATACGGCCGTCACTGACCATGGCGCAGAAAGCCTCGCCGCAGACGGCTAAAATCGCACTCATAAGGCAACTTCCTTTACTTGAGGTTTGGCGCGGCTGCTGCCCCGCCGTCTGGTATTGTACCACAAAAACAGGACGCACCGCAAGGTGCGCCCTGAAAGACACGGATTTACTTGCTGATCTTGAGCAGATCGGCACCTGCTTCCACGGAACCGGAAGCCACCAACTCCACATCCTTGAAGTCGTCGGTGTTGGTGATGACGGTGATGACCACTGCCGGATGGTTGGCCGCAGCGATCTTATCAAGATCCATCTCCAGCAGCAGCTGGCCCTTCTTGATCTTGTCGCCTTCCTTGACCTTGGGGCTGAAGCCGTCGCCCTTCATCTCGACGGTATCCACGCCTACATGGATCAGCACTTCCACGCCGCCTTCGCCCTGGATGCCCAGCGCATGGCCGCTGTCAGGTGCCTGGGTGATGGTGCCGTCCACCGGCGCAAAAACCTTGCCCTCGGTGGGGTCAATGCCGCAGCACTTGCCCAGAATGCCCTGTGCAAACACTTCGTCGGGGATCTGCTCCATCGGAACCACGGTGCCTTTGGCATCCGCCGCCAGCGTCATCGGAAAGGCAGGGGCTGCCGGAGCCTCTTCCGGCTTTTTTTTCAGAAAATCAAAAAATCCCATGATGTATCTTCTCCTTTGTCTGACCCGCGGCGCGGGCAAATGATATGTGCTTATTATAGCGCACACCGGCGCAGAAAGCAACGAAAATTTGCTGCATTACAACAGTTCTTTCACCGCGCGGATCGCCTGCCAGGTCACAGCCGCCATCTCGGCCGGCGGGGGCTGATAGCCTGCGGTCTGCCAGGCAGCAATGCTGCCGAAGCAACCGTTGATGGCGAAAGCCAGCAAATACTGCTGACGGGGCGTTCCCCCATCGGGCGTAAGCTGCCCCAGGCAGCGCTTGGCAATCATTTCCTTGGCGCTGCGGGTAAATTCCGACTCCCAGCTTTTGCCGTACAAAGCCCGGCAGACGTCCGGGTTGTCGTTCAGGTAGCTGAACAGCGCCACCAGGGCCGGCGGCACGTCATCCTGGGAAATGTTGGGCACCAAAGCGTCCATCAATTCACACAGATGATCCAGCTGCGCGGCCTCCATCTGCTCCATCAGAGCATAAATATCGGCATAATGGAAATAGAACGTTCCGCGGCTGATCCCGGCCAGTTCGGTCAACTCCCGAACCGTGATCTCCCGCAAATCCTTTTTCTGCAGCAAGTTGATGAGTGCCTGATACAACCGCTGTTTGGTCATGCGCACACTGCGATTTGCATCGCCTTTGGCGTTCATCGCATGCACCACCTTTCAAGGGAACTTCCGGGGCAGGTTATTTATACATAAAGCATAGCGTTTTTTGACAAAAATGTCAAGTTTTTTCATCAAATTGCTTGATTTATGTGCATTTTGTCGGATGTTGGGTGTATGTTTTGCAGTTTTGAAAATTCGTGGTACAATGACAAAAAAGATCGGTTGTTCCTGATAAGGTTTTTCCCTGAAAAAGGAGGTTTCGGGCATGTTTCTGGACCGTTCCCGCGCCCTGCGGGCTTTTGCCGGCTACGCTGCCGGGTATAATGCTGCCGACCCCAAGGTCAAGCTGAAGATCGACCACACCTACCGCGTGGCGGCGCTGTGCGAACGCATTGCCGTCAGCCTTGCATTGCCAAAAACAGAAGTGGACCTGGCCTGGCTGTGCGGTTTGCTCCACGATGTAGGCCGCTTTGAGCAGCTGCGGCAGTACGGCACCTTCAACGACGCCCAATCCATCGACCATGCCGCCATGAGCGCCCGGGTCCTCTTTGAGGAAGGGCACATCCGGGAATATCTGGACGATTACAGCCAGGACGAATTGCTGCGCACGGCGGTAGCCTGGCACAGCGCCTACCGGCTGCCCGACGACCTGGATGAGCGCACACTGCAATTCTGCCAGATCCTGCGCGATGCGGACAAAATCGACATTCTGCGGGTCAACGTGGAGGTCCCCATGGAGGAGATCTACAACGTCACCACCGAAGCGCTGCGGCAAAGCCCCGTCAGCCCGGCAGTACTGCAATCCTTTTACGAGCACCATTGTGTGCTGCGCAGCCTGAAGCAGTTCCCTGCCGATAACGCCGTAGGGCACGCCTCGCTGGTATATGAACTGTGCTACCCCGAAAGCCTGCGTGCCGTGGCAGAACAGGGGTGGCTGTGGAAGCTGCTGAACTTCCCCACCGACAATGCCGACACGGCAGCCGCTTTTGCTGCCATGCGGCAGGAGATGCACCACTGGCTGGAACAGAAACTGGCCTGATACTTTTCCCCTTTCACAAAGAAAAAAGCAGTCGCCCGCAGGCGGCTGCTTTTGTTTTGCGGTTCAGATCAGTCCCTGAACCAGGATCACAACGATCAGAATGGGCAGTACAAACTGGAAGTAGGGTTTGAAGATCCGGGGCATCTTCAGGCCCTTGCCGGTGTTGCACTCCTCCATGTACTTGTCGTAGCCCCAGCCCCAGCGGCTGACGCAGAACAACAGGTAAACCAGGCTGCCGATGGGCAACAGCAGGTTGGAAACGATGAAGTCCTCGATATCGAGAATCTGGCCGCCTGCGGGAGCATTGGGCAGCGGCAGAGAGAAATACCACTGGTTATACCCCAGCACGCAGGGCAGGCTGGCCACCAGGATGAACAGGCAGCAGACCACGGTAGCCTTCTTGCGGGTCCAGCCAAAGCAGTCGATGCAGCTGGCCATGATGTTCTCAAAAACCGCCAGGACGGTGGTGAAGCTGGCAAAGGTCATGAACAGGAAGAACAGCGCACCCCAGATCCGACCGCCTACCATGTTGACAAAGACACGGGGCAGGGTCATAAAAATCAGAGAGGGACCGGCGTCGGGCTGCACACCGAAAGCGAAGCAGGCCGGGAAAATGATCAGGCCGGACATCAAAGCCACAAACGTGTCCAGCGCACAGATGCGAACGGCTTCGCCGGGGAGCGTGTGCTCCTTGGTCATGTAGCTGCCGAAGATTTCCATGGCCGCAATGCCCAGGCTCAGGGTAAAGAAGGCCTGGTTCATGGCCGCCGTAATCACGTTGCCCAGACCCACTTCGGAAGCACGCTCGATGTCAGGCAGCAGGTAGAAGGCAAGGCCCTCTTTGCCGCCCTCCAGCATAACGCTGTTGACAGCCAGCACCACGATCAGAAGCAGCAGCGCCAGCATCATCCACTTGGAGATGCGTTCCAGGCCCTTCTGCAGTCCGAAGGAGCAGACCAGGAAGCCGCCCAGGGTAATGATGGCCATAAAAATGGTCATCTCCCCGGGGTTGGCCAGCATAGCACTGAAAACCCCGTCCACGGCGCTGTTTTCAATGCCTTCAAAGGTGCCGGTGGCGAACTTGTAGAAGTAATCCAGCATCCAGCCGGCCACCGTGGTGTAGTACATCATCAGCAGGCAGCAGCCGATAATGCAGAACCAGCCGTGGATATGCCACTTGCTGGCCTTGGGTTCCAGTGCCTTATAGGCCCCCACCGCACTCTGGCGGCTGGCACGGCCCACCGCAAGTTCCATCGTCAGTACCGGTACCCCCATAATGACCAGAAACAGCAGATAGAACAGGACAAAGATGCCGCCGCCGTTGGCACCGGCCATCCAGGGAAATTTCCAGACGTTGCCGATGCCGATGGCACAGCCGGCGCTGACCAGAATAAATCCGAGGCGGGAGGCAAAGCGCTCCCGTGGTTTTTGGGAATCCATAAACTTCCTTCCTTTCTCACACAAGTATGAAACATTATAGCTTATTTCGACTGTCATTGCAAGCTTCGCAGCCCCGTGCTATAATAAATAACATGCAAAAAAAGAAGGAGATGCCAACGATGCTTCGCTTTGAATGTGACTACGGCGAGGGCGCAGCCCAACCCGTATTGGACCTGCTGCAAAAAACCAATCTGGAACAGACCCCCGGCTACGGTGAGGATGACTATTGTGCCGCGGCCGCCGATAAGATCCGCGCGCTGTGTGACGCCCCTGATGCTGCCGTGCATTTCTTTGTCGGCGCCACCCAGGCCAATTTGACCGTCATTGATGCCGCCCTGAAGCCCTGGCAGGGGGTGCTTTGTGCCGATACCGGCCACATTCATGTCCATGAAACCGGTTCTGTGGAAGCCACCGGCCACAAGTGCCTGGCCCTGCCCGCCACCGCCGGCAAGATCACCGCCGAGCAAATTCGCGCCGCTGTGGAGGAGCACCGCGCCAATCCCAGCCATGAACACGAAGTACAGCCGGGCATGGTGTATCTTTCCAATCCCACCGAGGTGGGCACCCTCTATTCCAAAGAAGAACTGACCGACATTTCCGCCACCTGCTATGAACTGGGCCTGTATCTGTTTGTGGACGGCGCCCGCATGGCCTACGGCCTGATGAGCCCCGCCAACGACCTGAACCTGCAGGACTACGCAGCGCTGTGCGACGTGTTCTACCTGGGCGGCACCAAATGCGGTGCTCTGTTCGGGGAAGCTGTGGTAATCACAAATGATGACCTGAAGGAAGACTTCCGGTATGCCATCAAACAGCATGGCGGCATGCTGGCCAAGGGCCGCCTGCTGGGGCTTCAGTTCCTGGCACTGCTGGACGGCGAGGATGGCAGTGGCTGCAGCCCCTACTTCACCATGGCTGCCGAAGCAGACCGGCAGGCGCTGGAGATTCGGGACGCCTTTAGTGCCAAGGGCATTGCACTGCTGCACGACTCCCCCACAAACCAGCAGTTCTTTGTACTGCCCGATGCCTGGTATGAAGCCTTGGCCAAAGAATATGCCATGAGCGGTATGGGAAAACCCGATGCCGACCACACCGCTGTGCGCATCTGCACCAGCTGGGCCACCCGTCCCGAGGCGGTAGCGCAGCTGATTGCCGACGTGCAAAAGCTGTAACCGTTCCATAAAAAGCAAAACGCACCTCAGCAGGAAATCCTGCCGGGGTGCTTTTTTGCATCTATTCAAATGGCGTGGGGCGCCTTGTTTGTTGTCTGCGCCGGACCGAGGCCATTGCCTCTCGCATGGTCCGACGACAGTGGATGGGTCTTTGGTTGCTTACCTTGACTTCGTTTATAGTATACGCCCCGATTGTGTCCGAGTTGTCACACCATTTTGAACCTTTTATGAACTCGCAAAATTCCGGAACTGATATTTCAGCGCTGGACCCGTTTGTCGCAGCGGATGGCCAGACGGGTGCCCACGGTCTGCAGAATCTGTACCAGAATGACCAGCAGCGCGGTGGCGAAGAGTTCCAGTACACCATTGAAGCGGTAGTAGCCATAGTTGATGGCTATTTTGCCCAGACCGCCGCCGCCGATGATGCCCGCCATGGCACCGTAGCCCATAATGGTGGTGGTGGCGATGGTCACATTGGAGATCAGGCTGGGCATGCTCTCGGGAATCATGACCTTGGTGATGATCTGCAGCGGCGTGGCCCCCATACTCTGGGCAGCCTCAATGACGCCGGCATCCACTTCCCGGATGCTGGTTTCCACCAGACGGGAAACAAAGGGGAAGGACGCAATGACCAGCGGCACGATAGAGGCCGGCGTACCGATGGAAGTGCCGACAATCAGCCGGGACAGCGGGATGACAATGATCATCAGAATCAGGAACGGTACACTGCGCAGCAGGTTGATAAAGGCGTTGAGCACGCGCATGAGCCAGCGCGGCAGCGGGCGGATACCGCCCTGCTCACCGGTGACCAGGCAGACGCCCAGGGGCAGGCCGATCACCAGCGACAACAGCGTGGCAACGGCCGTGGACCAGATGGTTTCCCAGGTTTCAAAGGGGATGGTGGGCAACACCTGCAAAAAGGTAGTCCATTCTTTGCTTGCCAGAAATTCTGCCATCAGCCCTTCACCTCCTCATACGTGATTCCGGGATAGTTCTTGATATAGTCGATGGCCTTGGCGGCATTCTCGTCGTCAGGCAGAGCCAGCAGCATACTGCCCAGGGTCTGGCCGTTGACAATACGGGTATCCGCCGCCAGAATGGACACCAACGCGCCGCACTGGATCGCCAGGCTTGCCACCAGCGGTTTATCGGTGGTTTGGGTACCGTTGAAGGCTACGCGCACCAGTTTGTGACCGGGTAACGCCTCCGCTTTGGGGGCACCCGCCGGATAAACCAGACGCCGGGCAGCCGCCGAGGTGGGATGGCTGAAAATCGCCTGTACCTCCCCTTCCTCCACCACGGTGCCTTCATCCAGAATGGCGACCCGGTTGCAGACTTCCTCCACAACGCTCATCTGGTGGGTGATGATCACCACCGTGATGCCCAGTTCCCGGTTGATCTTCTGGATCAGCTGCAGGATGGCATGGGTGGTGTTGGGGTCCAAAGCGCTGGTGGCTTCGTCGCACAGCAGAACCTTGGGATCGGTCGCCAGGGCACGGGCAATGGCGATGCGTTGCTTCTGCCCGCCGGAAAGCTGAGCCGGGTAGGCGTCCGCCTTGTCAGGCAGACCCACCAGTTCCAGCAGTTCCCGGGCGCGGGCCTCAGCTTTGTCCCGGGGGACTTTGGCCAGTTCCATCGGGAACATGATATTGCGCAGACAGGTGCGCTGCATCAGCAGATTGAACTGCTGAAAGATCATGGTAATATCCCGCCGGGCTTCCCGCAGTTCGGCGGCGCTGAGAGCTTCCATCTGGCGGCCGTCCACCACCACGTTGCCCTCGTCGGGACGTTCCAGCATATTGATGCAGCGTACCAGCGTGGACTTGCCGGCGCCGGACATACCGATGATGCCGTAAATATCCCCGTCCCGGATGGTCAGGTTGATGTCGTTGAGCGCGACCACCGTGCCGCCCTTGGTGGCAAAGCGCTTGGTCAGGTGTTGCAATTGGATCATGGGTTTTCCCCCTCATTCTACAATAGGGAACGGGTTGCACGCCCGTTCCCTATTGATTGTACCTTACCCACCGTGCGGTTGCAAGGTATTTTGCTGTTTTTTATATCAGAAAAGCGCGACCACGGCACCGTCATAGGTTTCGCTGATGTAGTCCTTGACTTCCTGACTCTGCAGCGCCTTCAGCAGGGCCTGGATGGCAGGGTCATTCTCGCGGCCTTCCTTGACCACCAGCACGTTGGCGTAGGTCTGGGCAGCCTCAGAGTCTGCATCCTCGGTAGCCAGGGCATCGTTGCCCACCGAGAAACCGGCCTCCAGCGCGTAGTTGCCGTTCATGACCGCGTAGTCTACATCGGCCAGGGTACGGGGCAGCTGTGCCGCTTCCAGTTCTTCCACCTGGACGTTGTGGGGGTTCTCGGTGATGTCGTTGACGGTAGCCGTCAGACCGGCATCCTCCCGGATGGTGATGATGCCCTGAGAGGCCAGCAGCTGCAGGGCGCGGGCCTCATTGGTGGTATCGTTGGGCACCGCGATGACGGCACCGTCCGGAATCTCCTCCAGGCTCTGGCTCTTGCCCGGGTAGATGCCCAGGGGCTCGTAATGGATGGCGCCCACGCTCACCAGGCTGGTGCCGTTCTCCTCATTGAAAGAATCCAGATACGGCTGATGCTGGAAATAGTTGGCGTCGACCTCGCCGCTTTCGGTCACCATGTTGGGCTGCACATAGTCGCTGAATTCCACGATGTCCAGCGTGATTCCCTGCTCGGCCAGCAGGTCTTTGGCCACATTGAGGATTTCGGCATGGGGCGTGGGAGATGCGGCCACCTTGATGGTGGTACCGGCCAGGTCACTGCCGGTTTCGGCGGTGGAGGCGGCCTCAGAGGAAGCCGAAGCAGCGGCAGATTCGGAAACGGAAGCGGTAGAACCGCAGGCGGCCAGGCTCAGGGCCAGGGCGCCGGCCAGAGCAGCAGAAATCAACTTTTTCATACAGAATATCTCCTTTGTTTGTGTTTGGTTGGTGGTGTGTTTTCGTACGGGCAGGTCCCTCAACCTGCCGTCACATTCGTACACCGGGCTGTTTGTACACCGGACCACGTTCCATGACAAATTTCCTCCTTATCGGTTGGAAGCCAAAAGAAAAGCGGGGCGTCGAACTGCTTCGACACCCCGCTGTGTTTCTTTCTTACGCGTCCAGATTTGCGCATGAGAAAGCAGGCACAGGCTGCCGAAGCAAACTGCACATGCACATCATCATGCCAAAGCGGCTGCTGCGGTTCATAGTCGTGTACCCCTTTCTTTGGAAATCGGACAAGCCCAGCGGCTTCTCTGGCTATGAGTATAGCCCCCTTGAACCCGTATGTCAACACTTTTTGCATAAAAAGCCGCATTTTTCAGAATTTTATACAAACAAGGGCAAAAATTCGCAAAGGGGTTGCCAATTTCCTACAAATATGGTATGTTAATAGCAAGATATTGTACAGAAAGAGGAACGCCGCATGAAATTTTCGACCCGCGATCGCTATGCTCTGCGCCTGATGGTAGAGCTGGCCAACCACGGGGACGCTCTGGTCCCCTTGAAGGAGATCAGTGACACCCAGCAGATCAGCCTGAAATATCTGGAACAGATCATCACACCGCTGGCCAAAGCCGGACTGGTGCTCAGTGTGCGCGGTGCCCAGGGCGGATATCGCCTGGCGCGCCCCGAAACAGAGATCACGGCCGGAGAGATCCTGCGTGCCGTGGAGGGGGAACTGACTGCCATCCCCTGCTTGGGGGCCAACATGGAGTGTCCCCGCCGCAACCAGTGCCAGACGCTGGATTTCTGGTGCGGGCTCAATGACCTGATCAATCAATATGTGGACAGCATTACGCTGGCACAACTGCGCGTGAAAAACGAACCGGCCAACGGCTGAGTTTTGCCGCCGTTTTCCCCTGCAAAAAAGCCCCCTGCCTGCAGGCTCTTTTACAAGCCGAGGCATGGGGGCTTTGCACTTATGTAGGGACCAATCAGGCGGTTGCGCCGTCATTCCCAGTTGTCTGGGCGGCACCGGCATCTTGTACCGGTGTTTCCTGAGGCTGCTCTGTGGGAGCCGGGGCCTGGGTGGCTGTGGGCTCCGGAACCGGGGTAGGCGTTGCCGGGACCGGGGTAGCAGGGGCGGGGGT
>ERZ1090879.1398-NODE-1399-length-13274-cov-16.648990_pt1 | contig 13274 bp, 16 predicted proteins | sample MGYA00478472_ERZ1090879 | MGnify/ENA primary metagenome ERZ1090879 (study PRJEB33644, sample SAMEA5815723) | chicken gut metagenome | biome: Chicken; feature: Gastrointestinal Tract; material: Caecum | place: Ireland | collected 2019-01-01 | study: A study of...
CGCCGTACATGGTTCCGCCGCCAGTCTTGTCGGCGTTAGCGTACTTGCTGCCGCCGACGGACCACGCAATCTTCAGCTCGGGGACGGACCGATACACCGTTGTATCGTCCACAAAGTAGTGGGCGCTGGCCTTGACAATTTTCCGCTGGAAATAAGTGGCATTGTTCGCCGCCGTGTCCCCGTCATTTCCGGTGTAGTGGTACACCAGATACCGGATTTGGCTGGCGTTCCGGGAACCGCCATAGTTCCCGGACGCCGCCAGCTGCTCTTTCAGCGTGTAGCTCATTTACTGTCACTTCCCAGCTGCTTGATTACCTGGTTGGCTCCGGTAGCAGCCAGGCCGCTTACAATGCCCACAGCCGCCGCGGTGATGTAGTCCGTGGCCGGGAAGTCCGGCATAAGAAACATACCCGCCACGCCCAGCACAGCGCCGCAGACGCCGCAGATGATGGGGATAAACTTGCTGTCCAGAGAGGACGCTTTCACGCCCTGCCCAATCAGCAGGCAGATAACGGTGATAGCCGCCACTCCAGTGATGCCAAGAGAGGAAATGTCCATATCAGACCCCCCGATTACACTCGGATGGCCTTGATGGCATAACCGTCTGCATCATAGGTCACATCAAACTTTCCGCGCTTGGTATTCTGGCGAACCACTTGTCCGGCAAGCGCCTGATTTCGGCCCATGTCTACCTTGTCCGGAAGAGGCTCCTTTTCCTCGCCGGGAAGGAATCCCTCCGCCATCTCTGCCTCGGTCCATCCGCCATCGGGGTTCTTTTCGGGGTTCAGGGAGAATCCGGCACCAGCCTCAATCAGCAGCTTGTTGGCATCCTCCGCAGTAATCTTGCCGCTCTTGAAGTCATCGATGATGTTATTGATGGTCTTGTTCATAATATGTACTTCCTTTCTAAATTTCCGGCTGTGCCGGTTGATAACAATCTGTTGATTAGGGAACAATCAATCTTAGAACCGCAAGCGCCGCTGCTGTCAAAATGGAGGAAAGCACCGCAACAACCACTTTGCTTTTAATATCGCTCCATTGTCTTCCAGGCTTTTGCTGTTCTGTCTCCTGCCATGCGATCAGCCGGTCCAGCTTCTCCATGATATTGTCATACTGCTCATTCCGGGCGGCCTCCGCCTTTTCCAGTTCCCGCATCCGGTCAAAGAGTTCTTTGTGGGTGCTGCGGGATGCCTCCCGCCATTCCGACATCTGCTTTTCCAGCATGTTCGCTTTGGCAAGCCCTGGGCAATCCCTCTGCGGGTTCAGGATGCACTTCTCGTCCATTTGGATCTCCTTACTCTGCCGCCTCCGCAGTCAACATTTTACTGAGGGCGCTGTATTCCTCCGGGGTCAGCCTGTCGGCGGCGAGGTACACGTCCATTTTTTCCTGGAGGCCGTCAGTCCGCCCACGGTCAATCAGCAGTTTGCAAAGATTGTATACAGTTGTCATGGTCCTGCTCCTTTCCTGTCATACAGTGGTTGTGGTGAGTTCCAACATACACAGGCGTTCCTCATGGTCTGCCAGCATATCAAGAGTAATGTCCTCGGCTCCCGGTCCAGGCTCCGGCTGTCCATCATCCTCCACGGTAATCTGCCCTTGATACGCCTCCGCCTGGGCGATGGCGTAAGATGCCTCCGTGTAGGGCATCGTAACACTGGAGAGCACCGTCTCGATGTTCGGCTCCTCTGGTGTGCCACGGTTGATCTCTGTTGCAAGCTGATATTTGATGATCTGCATAAGGAGCCTCCTCTTAGTCAGTAGTTTTTGTATATTTAATTGTGATATATGCATTTGCACCAGTATAAGCTGGTGAGATAGATGTTAGATAAATCTCTGTTGTAGTTACCGCAAAGTCCTGTCGTGCACTGCCGTATACATAGGGAAGAGAGGAAATAGTATCAAGGTTGCCATTAGCAGATACAATTTTGTCGATATCAGAGATCCCGTGTGATACTGCTTTTGGTCCGTTTTCCGGGAATACTCCAGCGTTAACAAGTTGGGCATACACCGGCTTGCCGTTGTATCGCTCCACGGTGCGGTACTCGACGCCCAACTGCATGGGGGGATTTACGTATTCCCATGGAGTCCACACACAATCTACAGCATATCTGGCAAAATGATCCGGTTGAGCTAATGCGTTCCAAGCGTCTTGGCGGATCATGCCACCTGCCCCAGTGCGGGATGATACGAGTAGCCAGCCATAAAAGTTGGATGAAGGTCCATTTGATGAGCCTGCGCAACTATACCAGCCCGAGAGCACAGCTTGATTGAGGTCAGTCACAGGAGCTGCTGCGGCCCCCAGCCCAAACCCGCCGGGAGCCAGATTTTCTACGCCGCGTACACACTCCAGCAGTGTCAGCGGGAAAATGTTCTTCCCATTCTGTTGCAGCTGCGCCGTGCTACCGGTATCCGCAAACGTCGGTGCTGTCTTGGAGTACGTCCAGTTGCGCGTCACTGTCACCACGCCGCTTCCGGGGTTGGTGGATGCCGTAATCTTGATCGTGCCGTTGCCAGTCGGCAGGTCCATCACGGGGATTTTGATGGTGGCGCCGTTGGTGGCCGTGAACGTTCGGGTAGTTCGTCCAGCAGATTCCGTAACCGTCAAAGCACTGGTCCCGCTGGATGACACCACATACTGCACATCATTTGTGAGAGTACCCAAGCTGCCGTCGGACCCGGAAATCACCAGCGCAGACAGCGGGGCAACAGGTACTGTTTCGCTAGTAACGTAATCACTATAAACCCCGTTTGCATAGGCTCTGACGCGATACTGCGCATTCTCCCATTCTCCAGCCGTATCCGTATAGCTGGTATTGGCTCCCGAATAAATTTGAGACCATCCTCCGCTATCCGTGTTTCTCTCCAGAGAGTAGCTGGCCGCCCCATCTACCGCACTCCATGAGATGGAAATAGGCTTTCCAACCATCACCTGAACAGGCACATCAACGGAACTAGGAGCTGCGGGGATGGGTGAGATTTCCCCATCATCTTCCACATAAAGCGTCGAAGGAAGCGTGAAGGCCGGGTCCACATGATGGTGGATATCGTCCGGTTTTTCGGAGCCAAGCACGGGCATCCACGCAGAACCGTGTGTCGAAATTATTACGGAAAATTGGGCAGACGGAGTTCTCGTCCAGCTGTTAGGTGGATATTGGATTTTTTCAATTACCTGCTCAGGTAGTGGGGAGCCTTCTGTGTTGAATGTGATGAATCCTGTATTGGAAAACCCAAATTCCGTTGCGGAACACAAGAAAACAGCTCGTTCTAGTGTGCTTCGTGAAGCGCCTCCGCTGGGTGTATAGTAGAACTTGGTTGTTGCCATGGCTTCTTGGATCGGAGCGTCCAGCATGACTTTGTAGGTGGTATTAAGCCATGTGTCTACTGTGCTTGCCGCATAGAGAGGATCGGACATGCTGCTTGGCCCCCACTGCATCGTATATCCACTTCCTATGCGGATCAGCAGTGTTCGTCCATTTCCGTTCAGCCCGCTTTCATAGTTCTGTCTGCCGACAATAAACTGCGCCGGACTTCCGTTTTCATTGAGCTTGACGATAGTGCCGACGGCAACCTGTCCTAACTGTTGTGCCATCAGTTCCCACCTCCGTTGTAGGTTACTTGGATTTGAGGGTTTAGAATGGACGTAAAGAACGATGGGGCCATCTTTTCGATGGTGATTGTTCCATCTGGAATCTGCCCCAGGACAAGCCCCTCCAATTCATCACGGCCAGCCTTTTCAGAGTCAATCTGCGGCGTCAGCGTCTCATTCAAAAACTGTTTGATGGCCTGCCCGCCCTCGTCAAATTTGGCTTTCAGCTCCGCAGCCGTCAGGCCGCCCACGTCGTTCGGTTCATCGTCCAGAGCGGAGATGATCGCCATGTCCTTCTCAAACCTCGCCAGAGCCATGTATCAGGCCCCCCTTTCCTGCGGGACTTCTCCCGTCTGGTTGATAACCCGCTGCAAGGCCCCATATCCGGCGCCGCCCCGCAGCGGTGGATTTTCCTGCCCGGTGGGCGCTGGACCGCCTCCATCTCCAGGGATACCGCCTGCGCTACCCATCGCCATTGCCATCTGCCGCTGCTGATCTGCCTGCAATACCGCGATTAACGTCTCCCGGTCTGCGATCTGACCAGCAGGCAGGCGCTTCAAATACTCAACTGTGGAAATCTTGCCCTGCATCAGCAGGTTATCCAGCGTCTGCATAGAGGCGATTTCGGACCAGTAAGAGGATGCTCCCACATCCAGGTCCACAGTAAAGTAGTAGTCTTTCAGGCTGGAAAAATCGAACGGAGCCAAGACCTTCCCATTAGCCCCCGGCATGGTGAACATCACACGGTTGCCGCCTAGAGCTGTCTGGTCAACAGGAATCTCCACGTAGCGGTCCCCGTAATACTCGCCCATAAACTCCATGTAAATCCTGCCCTGATCTTCAATGGCCTGCAGCAGCGTTTGCTTTGTCAGCTCCATAGGAGTCGCCGCCGCCCGCTGCAGGGCAATGATGGCGGAGGTGTTGTCTGGCCGTGTATCGCCAAGGGCCACGTCGGAAGCGCCCAAAAACCGCTGGGTGTAGGAGATTGCCAAGTCAATGAATTGGCTGATCTGCGGAGAGATGGTGGCCGGGTCGATGATCTTCGCCACATTCTCCACGCTGCCGTTGACGGCGATGGCCGCGCCCACCCGGTTGCTCCACTTGGCGACCTTCGTCTTGTCAAAGATGATTTTGGGGTAGGCCAGCATCATCAAAGAGATCATGGACATAGCAAACAGTTTGTTTACGAAAATCTGGTTCGGAATGAGGCCTGTAATCATGGCCTGCCCATGGTAGCAGTCCTGCACAAAGTCCCAGGACATCCAGGAGATGGGATACAGCTTGATTCCAAGGTCCCATTCAGACTTGATCTCCTGGCTCTGCGTGCATTCATAACCGTGGATGGTTCCGCTCTCGTCATCCCGCCAAAGCCGCAGCAGAACCGTAACTTTATTGCCGCCCAGCTCGTCCATGCGGGTATCCCCGCTCTGCTTGCTGTCAGCAGTGATGCCGTCCACATCATCCTCTCTGATGCCGTTTGCGATTGCCCGCTTCTTGGCCTCAGAAACCAGCATCCGGCGTTCAATCATGATATAGGGCTGACTCTGAACATCCCGGCTGTTGGGATTTCCAAACAGCACCTGTGTGTTCATCAAAACTTCCGTTTTGATTGCGCCCTTGCTTGGCTGCCCTGTCTCTACATCAGGGTCCCAATAGGTGTACAGACAGCCGTCCCCATCCACCGCGGCGTTCCTGGCAAACTCGCGGATACAGGCCCCCATTTTGTTGAACTCGAAAATGGACTGGAATTGGTCATTCAAGAGGTCTGTCAAAATCTCCGCATCCTGCCCTGTCAGTTTCCCGTTGGAGGGCAGCGGTTTTGCGTGGAGCTTCAGGTTGTCTGTAGACACATTCGCCACAGAAAACAAAACGACACGTTTCAGGAAATTGAAAACAGGCGTCGGCAGGCCATTGCTATGTACTCCCTCCCACTGCTTGCCAATGAAAAAGTTCTCATTGACATTCACGCAGTCATACAGCTGAATTCCCTGATTAAACTGGACCCCAGCCTGATACTCCGCAGACACCTTCTGAGGTGTCGGGTCAAACTTCTTCATTGCTCAACTCCTTACTTCACGTTCCCGGCATACCGCAGTTGAATGTCCGTCTCCAGAACAGTCGCCGTTGCGGATGCGCTCTTGCTCTTGAAAATCAGCTTGTAGAAGGTCGCCTTCTTCACCTTCAGCTTCAACCGGTCCACTTGGGGTTTCCGGTTGGTTCGGAAGGACCAATGACGGAAATCCGCATGGGTGAAGGTCGCCAAGCTAGATGCCACAACCTTCTCCGGGTAATCGCTCCTCCGGTTACTCTGTGCCGTCACTGTGATCCGGGCGTTGGTTTCCGGCTGGATTGCAACGAACAGCATGGGGGAGTATTTCAGCAGCCAGTCCTTGTCAAAGTCCATGGAGCCTGTGGCGGCATAGGCATCGATCTCTTCTGTATCATCATTTCGATACTGCCGGGACAGATGCTTGATTTTTCCATCCTCCGTGATGCCGTAGGTGTCATCCTCCACATCCACCATCTGCCGGAACGGCATATTGGTGTAGTAATACCAGCTGTCATTTGCGTAGTTCAGAATGACGGCGTTTCCATTCCACAAAAACCAGTATTCGTGCTCCCGCTTTCTGTTGAAGGTCCTGACCTCCGAAAGCGCCCAACCGCTGATCGTGGCCGCGATCCGGTCTGAAATGCGCCGTGCATTCTGCTCATTGTCCGTGATATTCCCGGTGCTGGACGTAGACCGCCACTGGTAGATGCTGCTGCCGTCCAGTGTCAGCGGATTGTTTTCCAGTAACCGCACCTGTCCGGGAGCGTCATTCCCGATCTGCCGGTTGACCGGCAGCACATAAAATCCAGGCGTGGTGATTCCGGTGTCCAGCGTCACGGTGCTGTAGGTGATCGACCATGCGCTGTCCCGCTTGAAGGCCAGCAGCCGGGCATAATGCCGCACAAGAGCGGTCAGCGGCGTGTTGCTGTCTCCGATGGCCGCCTCGTATAGGTCCGGGAAATAATCCGCCGACGCGAGGCCGGTGTCTCCGTTGATTCCGCTGTAGATGGTCCGGTTCGTCCCATCTCCATACAGGAACACACGGGTATCGTTGGAGCCGTTGTAGAGCTCGGAGAAGTGCATCCCGGTCACATCGCCACGGGCGCCATCGCCTTTCTTGTAGGTGATGGTCACAGTATTCGTCCCCTTAGCTGGGGCTGTGTTGAAGGCCACTTTTCCAGCCGCAGTGTCGGCGGTATACTGCACATCCGTCCCCTCTACCGCAGTCACACTGTCGATCTCTTTCTCCGGCAGGAAAAAGTCTTTCGCCTCGCCGTCCGGGGAGAAGCGTACACGCCGCAGCCCCGTCAGCCGGTTCACATTCTCCAGCTGTGTTCCGCTGCCCTCCGGTGTGGTTGCTGTCTGTACCAGCGGGATATAGCCCTCCACATCCTGAAAGGTCTCCTCTGCTTCTCCAGTCCAGCTCTTGTACTCATGGCCATTCAGCAGATAAACCTTCTCATCAAAGCCGAAAAAGGAGGTCTTGTCCTGGGTACAGGTCCCTACTGCCTTTACACTCTCCAGCAGAATGTCCACATCGAAGATCACACCGCCAAAGGCGCACAGCAGATGGTATTTCCCTCCCACCATGCCATACCAGCAGCCGCAGAATACCGGGTGCTCTTCCACGCCTTCTTCCTGGCTGTCCGCCCAGCTATCCCAGGCTGAGCGAAGGGCAAGGACCGTCTGCGTACCTGGACGGATTTGAAGATGGCCGTCTCTGGTAATGGCAAAGTTCCGCATCTCAGAGAGCTCTCCAACTCTGATTTTGGTGTCGCCGTCCTGGTTCTCGTTCAGGCCCAGAAACTCCTTGATTTTCAGAATGGTCAGATTGTTCGACGTGGAAATGCTTGCCACAGGTTAGTCACCCCCTCCATAGGTCAGATAATCGTCTGTCATTTCTCCGCCGGTCATCTCGTCGTCGTAGTCCGTCATCCCGGCGCTATCGAAGTCCTCCACTTTCGGCGGAACCGGTTTCTCCGCGCTCAGTGTCCGGGTGACACAGAAATAACGGCAGGCATCGCAGATGTGGGTGATCTCATGGGGTTCCGTGGCACAATCCGACGGGTTTTTGTCGTCGTGCTGGATGGCTGGAAGATTCGTGCAAAGCCCCTTGCAGTCCTGCGTCACCAGCAGGCCCGGTCGGTCCTTTTCGCTGTTCAGTGGTTTCAGCATCTCCTTGACTGCCATCCAGCCCTGCACACGGTTGTTGCTGGCCCGAATGATGCCAACGCCGTTTTCCATGAACAGCTCTGCCATGCTCTTTCCGCTGTCCTTCTGCCGATTCCACATATCTGGCGGTGCCGCCGTGAACTCGATCTGCTCCCAAGACGGCGTCAGGTCCAGCATCAGCTTTGCCGCCTCGGATACAATGATGCCGCTCTTCTGTACCTCGCGATACACATAGCAGCGCCCATCGAAATCAACAGCAATCCAGAGGCAGGCAAACATATCCAGGCCATAGTCGAACGCCCGGTACTTCTTCCACTCCGCCGGAATCCTCCAGAACGGTTTGATAATATGAGTCTCCGCCCGGAACTCCGGGAAGAATGTTCCGGCCAGAGCGTCCCAATCGCCATACCGCCAGGCCGCGCGCACATCATCCGGCAGCAGGTCCAGCATCTGCACATACTCTGGGGACGCCTCCAGCAGCTGGGGATTATCATCCACCGTGGCGTGAATGAAGGTATAGTCCTCTGCTTTTTCTCCGTTCTGATACTGGCGGGAGATAAACAGGCGTTTGACCCACATGTGCCCAACTCCGCCGGGGTTACAGGTCAGGTACATCCGGCGTGGAAACTTCGTAGCACCGCGCAGACAGGCGCCCAGTGTTCGGAACTGGTATTCCGTGAATTGTGTCGCCTCGTCCATGAAAATCCAGTCGTATTCCTGGCCCTGATATTCCACATCGTCCCCGCTGCTATAATGTCCGAACTTGATAACACTTCCGTTGGAGAAGAAAAACATGTGCATGGTGGCGTTATATGCTGCGATCTCTGCCGGAATCAGCTTCCGCATGGGCAGGATCATCGTCTGCTCCAGTTCCGGATATTCTTTTCGGACAATCAAAATCCGGATTCCCGGATAGGTCATCGCACCGCCAATCGCTTTAATCCGCACAACATGGCTCTTTCCGCCGCCGCGGGCGCCGCCGTATCCAACATAGCGAGACCGCGCCTGACAGAACTGCTTCTGCTTTGGGTTCAAATCTCCCAGAGCCAGATTGACGGCTCCGCTGTTGTTTCGTGCTTTCTTGTTTGCCATGCGCTCACCTTTCAGGGAATGACTAGGGGAATAGGCCCCCTTGCGGGGGCCTATATTGCTTACTCGTATGCCTTATCGGCTTCCATGCCGCAGCAGCCGTCCTTGATCTGGATGCACCGCATAACCTGGCCGGAAGTCAGCGTCACGCCGCCGGAGGGATAGGTCTCAGCAGTAGAGCTGTACCGGGGGTTGGTCCCGTCCACTGTGTACTTGTACACATTGCTGCCCGGTTCGGAAATCGTGACTTTGTGCGCAGAGATGGACAGTGTGGGAGCCGACAGAACAGCCGCGTTACTGCCGCACACCGCAACGCCGTCGCCCTTGGTTGCCAGGATAAAGCTGTCATAGTAGGTGACGCCCTGCACCACAGGACCGGCATAGCCCTGTACCTTGGGCAGCACGTCATACTGCTGCAGCTTTACGGGGTCCACACTGGATCCCTTGTACTTGATTAGGAAGTACACGCCAGAGGGCAGATAGCTCTTGGGGATGGTGACGACTTTCGTTCCGTCCACTTCACCCACAACACCCTTTGCCAGCGCCTTGGTGCCCAGGCCCTCCAGATTGATGAAGTCCGGGTTCTGCTTCAGCAGCTTGTAATACTTCGTAGGGATGTACAGCGTCCGGTTCTCCACCGGGACAAAGGCGTCCGTCATCTGGGCGTTGACATCGATGATGTACTCCACAATGGTGCTCTTGGTGGGCGCTGCGGAGGGCTGATACTGGATGTTGGCGCCCTCACACCACTTTCTCAGCCGGTACTTGTCCATGTTGGGGATAGTGACCTCGTCCAGCTGACGCCGCAGGGACTTTCCCGCCGACTTCTCGATGGCCTGATCGCTGTTATCCAGAGGCTCAATGACAAATGTAAAGGCAGGCGCCTTGTTCATCGTCATCTCCTGGATCGTGTCGCCCAGGTTCTTCGGGGTGCCAAACCGGTTGCCATCTGCAGTCCGGTTATAATCGGTCTCCGGCACAGTATCCACGGAGTAGACACGGATGGTCTTGGCTCCTACAAAGGAATATTCGTGGCCCGCGGCGGAGTCCGTGATGGATGCCTTGTGAAATCTCTCTGCGATTTTGTCTGCGTATTTGATCGTGTAATTAACTGCCATGTGGCCCTCTCTTTCTTTTCACCAGATGCGAGAAGGCCCCTGAAATCAGGAATCCCAGCCATCCAGGAACGGGTCCTTGTTCTTGTTGTCCGCACCGGCAGACTTCATGCTGCCAGTGGACCGCTCCGTATTTTTCTGGTTCTGCTTGATGGCAGAAGCATTGTGTTCTGCCTTGGCGGCCTGCTCATTCGCCCGTGCCACCTGCCATCTGGCATAACTGGCAACCAGGGAAAGGCCGCTTTTCACGCCGTCCCATACCTCTTTCGGAATTCCCTTCGGGTCCTTTGCCGCATCCGGAAATGTCTTTTGAAACTCTTGAATATCCGCCATCCTGCGCTGCTCCGCGGACTGCTTCTGGGCCTCGGCGTCCCGCAGCTCCCTCTGCCTCTCCGCTTCGGCAGCTTCCTTGGCGGCAACGGTTGCTTCACGGTCTTCCAGCTCTACAGCCCTTTTGGCCTCTTCTGCATTCAGCCCCTCGGCTCTCTTAGCCTCCTGGCGGATGTGGGCAATATAGTCCGTGGTGTTCATGCCTGCCTTGTTCGCAAACTGGCTGAACAGGTCCATCACAGGACGGAATTCCTCATACTTTCCGTGAATCCGGTCATAGTCCAGGCCCTTTTGAGCAAGGGCCGTCAGTTCCTGCTCGTTGACTGTCTTGTCCTCGCCTAAATGGCGCAGCGTCCAGGTTTTCGGTGTGGTCTCCGGTTCCTGGGCCTCCTGTTCCTCCTGCTTCTCCGGTTCAACGCCTTCGCCCGGTTTGGCGTCAGTGTTTTCGTTGCCAGCAGCAGGTGTTTCCGGCGACTTCTGCTCTTCATCAGCAGGTGTTTCTTCATGCTTCGGCTCCTGTTCTTCCGGCTGGTCTGCCGGGCTTTCCAGAGTCTCCGCCCCGTCGAATCCATCCATGAAGGAGTCAACCGTGGTCTCGGTCTCCTGCTCCAAACCGGTGGTATTCTCTTCCATTGGTTCCTTCTTTCCCCGCCTGGTCTGGCGGTGTGTATTTCAAGCGTCCGTGGTCTCGGGCGTCTTGTTCAGAAAAAAACAAAAAAGACGCCAAAGCCTGGATCACTCCGAACTCTGGCGTCTTGCGCTCTAGCTTGTTATTTCATTTTGAACTCCGGCAAATTGCCGGTGATCTCCTGCCCCATGAAGATTGTGGGCCACCACTCCCGCTTGCACTTGCGGCAGTATACCGGCGTCCCATACAGGACCGTGTTTCCCGTCACCTTCTGGATACCCTTATGGCATTTGGGGCAGGTGTACCATCCATGTACTACCATTGGCCGAACCACCCGTATTCAATGCCGCCCCAGCGCGAAAGGTAGTTGTCTCCACCGCCTCCACCGTACACATCCTCCACGCTCTCGATGCCGGAGGACGGCAGACGGCTTTTGGCCGTGTTCAGGTTCTCCAGGTATGTCTGCCAGAAGAAGTTCGCCTGTGTGGGGTTTTCTTCCGTCAGAAGCAGTCCGGCCAAGCCATAGGGAAGCACATTCCGGCAGATGTAATCATCCAGGTCCAGGTAATCGTCCAGGGATGTCACACTTACCAGAGACGGCCGGGTTTTCGTCCCATTTGACAGGTCCGGATACGTGTCACTGTACGGATAGACCTGATCCAGCAGCGTGTTCAGGATGTTCGGCGTCCGAAGCGCGTATTCGTTCGTATCTGTTGTACGGGTCGCGCCTGTGGACTCGTTCTGCGCATCCATCAGGTGGATCGCCATATCAAAAACATCCTGCACAGATGCCATTACAGACCTCCTACATCAAAGCCATCTTTGCCATTGACTGAAAATGTCATCAGGTTTTGGATGCCCTCGTCGATCTCCTTGGACCGGCGCTGCTCGTCCCTGTCATCTTCTGCCTGCGGGTCCGGATTCTTCTTCGCCGCCGCTTCCTGCCGCTCCCCTCCATTTGTGAAGGAGCCTACCTTTACCCCGGCCAGGGCAACCACAGCACCAAACAGGAAACACGCCAAATACTCCATCATGCGAAATCACTCGCCTCCATGTTCTTTCCCATCTGGACACTAACTTTCACTTCTGCATTGGCTTCCACCTTGTCCTGATATCCGCCGTACCGCTTCTGTTTCAGCGCAAAGATCGGCATCGGGGCTTTCGGAATCCGGTACGCCATCTGAACAGCAGCGGCGGACATCCGCATGTAGGCCATCTGGATTGTCTCCTGCAGGTATTCGCAGCGGCGGCCATTGTACCAGTTATCCAGCGTCATGAGTGAAACACCCAAGTACACGCCAAGAGAAAATTCCTCGGGGACATCGCCGCGCTCCTCACACTCGGCAAAGTAAGCGTCCAGCTTTTCCTGCAGTTCCTCCGCAGTTGCATATTTCGCCCCCGCTCCCGTCCGCTTCTCCGCTTTCGGCTCCCCAGCCGCTTTTTTCGCTCTCGGCATGTCCTCACCGCCTTGTATCAAAATCGCCCCACCGCTGCTCTCTCCACGTAGGAACGCAGCTGTCAACACAAGCGGTAGGGCAACCGCACCGCTGTCGGCTTCGATTGCGAAACTCTGGTGCGGTCCCCCAGTTTCTAGTCCCCATTATAAGCCCCGCGGTCAGGGCAGGGCTGGAGGAATACCCTGCCCGCCGCAGGTGAGAAAAGAAGATGGTAGGCTTTCGCCTATCTATACTCTACCACAGATCACTTCCAAATCGTTCAGCATATTTTATGCACCCCTGTTTTGTACCCGATAATAGTATTTTAGGGTCAGATTTCAGAACATATCCCACCCGTTTTTCCGGTATCCCCCTGACCTGTAGAGAGTTGAGGGGATGTTGGAAATATAACCTATGCCGTTCCCAGCGAGGCCGCCCGTTTTTCCGCTACCCCTCCCCCCTTGTTATCCATCATCTACAGCCCCGGGCACCTGCACACCACCGGCCACGCCCACGCAGGCCGCAGGGCCGGGGAGACATCAAGCCGCAGCCAGGGCGGCCAACCGACACAAAAATTACACAGAAACCCCCAAAACCATTGCAAACACTAGATTTGTGTTTAACAAATAGTTAATTCCCATTTTCCCGAATTACCTTCTTGTTATTTCTTTGTCAATTTAGTTCAATTTTTTTAAGTATTCCCGAATGGCTCTTTCTTGTATTTTCTTCACCATCATCTTGCTTTTATTGATTGCTGCTCATCCCAAGATTGCGCCGTTTACTTCCCTGAAAAGCACCGGGATTAATAATCAATACAGGGAAGATACAGTACAGAACAGATAAGATACAGGTATAACAATTAAACTC
>ERZ1090879.1400-NODE-1401-length-13263-cov-8.031269_pt1 | contig 13263 bp, 11 predicted proteins | sample MGYA00478472_ERZ1090879 | MGnify/ENA primary metagenome ERZ1090879 (study PRJEB33644, sample SAMEA5815723) | chicken gut metagenome | biome: Chicken; feature: Gastrointestinal Tract; material: Caecum | place: Ireland | collected 2019-01-01 | study: A study of...
ATGTACATCACCGGTCCCGCCGTCATCAAGGCGGTGACGGGCGAAACGGTCACCACCGCCGAGCTGGGCGGCGCGGCCGTGCATACCGCCAAGAGCGGCGTGGCGCATTTCTCTTACCCCGACGACAAGAGCTGCCTCAACGGCATCAGGCTCCTCATCGGTTATCTGCCCTCCTCGTACGAGGAAAAGCAGGCGGGCTACGCCGAGGACTACATCAAGAAAGCGACCAACTTCCAGTCCATAGTCCCCGACAACAAAAAGACGCCTTACGACATCCGTCGCGTCATCGACGAGATCGCCGATCGCGGCACCTTCCTGGAAGTGCAGGCCGAGTTCGCCAAGAACATCGTGGTGGGCTTCATCCGCATCGGGCATAAGACGGTGGGCGTCGTCGCCAACCAGCCCGACGTCATGGCGGGTTCGCTGGACTTCAACGCGGGCGACAAGGCGGCGCGGTTCATACGTTTCTGCGACTGCTTCAACATCCCCATCCTCACGCTTGTGGACGTTCCCGCCTTCCTTCCGGGCAAACAGCAGGAATACAGCGGCATAATCCGTCACGGCGCGAAGATGCTTTACGCCTATTCGGAAGCGACCGTTCCAAAGGTGAGCGTGATACTGCGCAAGGCTTACGGCGGTGCGTACATCGCCATGAACTCCAAGGGCATGGGCGCGGACGTCGTTTACGCGTGGCCCATCGCCGAGATAGCCGTCATGGGCGCGGACGGCGCGGCCAACATCATCGGCCGCAAGCGCATTTCCGCGGCAGCCGACCCCGACGCCGAGCGCGCCAAGATCATCGCGGAGTATGAGGAGAAGTTCATGAACCCTTACGTCGCCGCGGCTCGCGGTTTCGTGGACGAGGTCATACTTCCCGAAGAGACCAAAGAGAAGATAGTATCCGCGTTCATCATGCTGGAGAGCAAGAAACAGAGCCTTCCCGCAAAGAAACACGGCAACATACCTCTGTGATATACGTCGCGGCATTCCCCGAGAACGGGGACTCGGAGGACGTGTACGCCGCTTTCGCGGCATCGCGCGCCTATACGGACGCGCTGCGTTCTTCGCGTAACGATAAAACGATACGGCAGAGCCTGGCTGGTTTGCGGGCTCTGCTGTTTCTCTTGCGGCTGCGCGGCGAGGACGCGTCCTCGCTCGTGCTGGAACGCGCGGAGGGCGGCAAGCCCCGTTTCGTGAGCGGTCCGCAGTTCAATATCTCTCACTCGGGCGGGCTGGCGGTGTGCGCGCTGTCCGATTCGCCCGTGGGCGTCGACATAGAGCGTCTGCGTCCCATGAGAGACCCTATAGCTCTTGCCGACAGATTCTTCGCGCCCGCCGAAAAAGCGGCCGTACGGGGCTCTGAAGCCCCTTCCGAGGCATTTCTGGAAGTGTGGGTAAAAAAAGAGGCGATCCTCAAACTGTCGGGGCGGGGCATAGACGGCCGATTGGACGAGATAGACACGACCGCGACGGACATACCCGTGTTCGCGCTCGGGCACGACGGCGAGCGATACGTCGCCGCGGTGGCCGGAGAGGGCGTAACGCTGGCGGCGGGGGACATACCCTGGTCGCCCGTACAAAGGAGCAAAAGATGAAAACGAGACCTTACGGACACAAAGTGCTTTACCGCGAATGCGACATGATGGGCGTGGTCAACAACGCTATTTACGTGCACTGGATGGAGGACGCGCGCGTGGACGCGCTCGGCCAGGTGGGCTGCAATTACGCCGACGTTGAGGCGCGCGGCTTCGCGGGACCCGTCCTGCGTCAGTCCGTGGAATACAAGTCGCCCGCGCGGTTCGGGAACGACGTGGACATAACCGTGTCCTTCGACCGCTACACGGGCGCGCGGCTCATGCTATCCTACGAGATGCGCGACCGCGCGGACGGCCGCCTGCTCGCCACCGCCACCAGCGAACATTGTTTCATCGACCTCAAAACGGGCGCGCCCATACTCATCCGCTCCTATTTCCCCGAGTGGAACGACGCGCTCATCGCCGCCTGCAAGAACTGACCGCCGTTTCCCCGCGTTACGCGGGAAAGACGGTACGGCAAAGCAACGGATAAGAAGCGGATCGGACTCACGTCCGACCCGTTTTCTTTTTTGTGACGCTCTGCGAAAAAATGTTCCCGCGTGGCGCTTGGAACGTGGCCGCTCCGAAAGCCGTTTCGGCTTTCGGGGCGGCTTTTTCCTTTGTGGACGGCGCGGGCGTCGCTGTGGATAACTCGGCGCGCGCTTTCGGAGGTCAAAATGATAATAGATGTCCATAATGCGTCAATAAAATGCTTGAACAGGGGGGGGGGTATGATAAAATACCAATGATAATTGCTTTAAGTAACGCTCGTAAAAAGTGCGAAAATGTGACCTAAAAAAGCGTTACGCGAAGCGATCGTCATCGCCGAAATGTGGATAACTTCCGCGTGACGGACGGTCGGACACCGCCGTTCTGGTTCGGACGTGACGCGGCGGATCGCAGCTCGGCAAAAATTTTCAGGGGAGGAATGAAATGTGAAAACGAGATCACAAAAAGTCAAGGCGATACTCGGATTGTTTCTGGGTATCATTTCGTTTTTTGCGCTGGCGCTGACGTGTATCTCCTGCGGAGAGGAACCCACTCTCACGGAAGTACAGATGATGCTGCCTGCGGACAAGACGGAATATCTTGTCGGCGAGAAATTCGATCCGTCGGGTCTGACTTTCGTAGGCGTCTATTCGGACGGCAGCCGCCAGCCCATAAGTGACTTTACGTGGGATAAGACGGGTGAGCTTACGAAGGAGGACACGACGGTGACCATCACCTGCGAGGGAACGACTTTCACGCAGGAGATATCGGTGGTGACCGCGGCCGAGAAGATCATACTCACTTTGGCCAACGGCGTCGATACCTGTAACCTGCACGGCGACGGACACATCAGTCTGGTAGGCGGCGCGGGCGGCGGCAGCGTTGATCCCGAGGAGACCTATTGGTCGTGGGACGGTGAGACTCTGGAGATATGGATGCTCACGTACGTGCCCAATCCCGCGGGCGGCAACCCCGTGAAGGATCCGACGGGCCTGCGTCACAAGATGGCGTTGCGCTACGACGATCTGGACAACCTTGAGTTCACCTATCAGCTTCGCGGCAGATGGACTGCCAACTACGCGATACCGGCGAGGGATTGGAAAGAGATACTTACCGCCGACGTCGAATATCCCGTTGCGGGAAGCGCCATCCCGGCTCCTACGGCGGAGGAGATCGCTTTGGCGGAGACCGGCTACGGCGCTTGACAAACAAACGTTTAAAAGGAGAGTGATCACATGAACAAATCAAATCTGTTCAGAGGTCTGACGTGCGTGATCCTGTTCGTCCTTTGTCTCGTCATAGGCTTCAGCATAGCGGCATTCAGCCATGCGGGAGTCCTCAATAACTTTTTTGACGTGTCGACGAGCAAGCTCGTTCTCAAAGAAGGCGTGACGAGCGAAGAGGACGTGGAGAAGCCGCAGTACTTCAAGAGCGAATTCGCACAAGATATCAATAACGTCACCGACGAGGAGATGGCGGCAAAGAACGCCGCCGTGGCGGCCTTCGTCGAGATGGAAGCGGAAGAGGGCGGCGTGCTGCTGCTCAACAACAATAACGCGCTTCCGCTTGCAAAGGGCAGCAACGTTTCGCTGTTCGGCAAAGCGACGGTCAACCCTTATTACAAGGGCAATTCGGGCGGCGGCAGCGGCGGCACCAAGGTGACCTACCTCGAAGCGTTGCAGGACGACACCCGCGCGGGGTTCAACGTGAACGAAACGCTCATAACCGCTTACGAGAACGATACGTCTCCCGCACGCAGCGCGACCACCCGTACCATCGGTGAGGCGCCCGTGAGCGTTTACACGACGGACGTCAGAGAGTCCTTCAAGAACTACGGCGACGCCGCAATAATCATGCTCGCACGCGAGGGTGCCGAAAGTAACGACCTTTACAGAGAGGACAGCGAGGGCATCAGCCAGCTCGCTCTGCACAAAGACGAAGCGGACATGCTCAATCTCGTCAAGGAGTATAAGGAAAACGGCACGTTCGAAAAGGTCATCGTGCTCCTCAACAGCGGACATCCCATGGAGGTCAAGTGGTTGGAGGACTACGGTGTGGACGCCTGCCTCGTCATAGGCGGTCCTGGCAACAGCACGGGCTTCAGGGGCGTATCCGACCTGCTCGTGGGCAACGCCAATCCTTCGGGCAGACTGGTCGATACATACGCGTCCAACTCGCTGTCCGCTCCCGCAACGGTCAACTTCGGCGAATTCTCTTACACTAACGCCAATGAGGTCGTAGCGGGTGTTACCGACAACGCCACGGACAGCCGCTACTACGTCGCGGAGGCCGAGGGCATCTACATCGGTTACAAGTATTACGAGACCCGTTACGAGGACTGCGTGCTCGACCGCTTCAACGCGGACGGCAGCGCGGGCGTATGGGACTCCGACGGCGATTCGTGGAACTACGCAGACGAGGTGTCCTATCCCTTCGGTTTCGGTCTTTCCTACACGACGTTCACCCAGACGATGGACTCCGAGGTCGTGATCGACGAACAGGCGGACACCATGACCGTCACGGGTACCGTCACGAACACGGGCAAACTGCCCGGCAAGTGCGTCGTCGAGCTGTACGCGCAGACGCCTTACGGCACTTACGAGCAGCAGAACAACGTCGAGAAATCGGCCGTGCAGCTGGTCGGCTTCACCAAGACGGGCATCATACAGCCCAATGCCACCGTTGATTACGAGATCACCTTCGATCGCTACTTCCTTGCCAGCTACGACTATACCAACGCTAAGGGCTACATCCTCAGCGAAGGCGACTACTATCTCGCGATAGGCGACAACGCCCACGACGCGCTCAACAACATACTCGCAAAGAAGGGCGCGAGCGGCATGGTGGATCACAACGGCGCGGCGGCGTCGGGCAATGCGGCTAAGGCCTATACCTGGCATCAGGACGAGCTCGACACCGAGAAATACATGTATTCGGATGCGAACTACCGCGTGACCAACCAGCTGGACGAAGCCAACCTCAACCACTGGAAGGAAGGCACGATCAAGTATCTGTCCAGAAAGGACTGGCAGGGGACTTATCCCACCGCACCCACGCAGGTGGAGGCCACTGACGAGCTCATCGCGCGTCTTAGCACGGACACCTACAAAAAGCCGGAAGGCGCGCCCGCGGCGACGGAAGTCACGCTGGGAGCAAAGAACAACATCAAGCTTGCTGACATGTGGGGCGTCGAGTTCGGCGATCAGCTGTGGGATCAGTTCATCGATCAGATGACCCTCACCGAGCTCGTCGAGATGACGATGGAGAGCGGCGGCATACAGGAAGCCATCAGCCTTAACGCGCCCGACACCAGCAACAGCGACGGTCCCGACGGCATCAGAGGCAACGCGTACGTCAACGAGAGCCTTGCCGCGGCGTCCTGGAGCAAAGAGCAGCTCGCGCTCCGCGGCTACTACATGGGCGAGGACGCCGTGATGGCGCATGCCTCGCAGCAGGTATGGTGCCCCGGCCTGAACATGCACCGCACGCCTTTCGGCGGACGTAACTTCGAGTATTACAGCGAGGACTCCATACTCGCGTACGAGCTGACCGCGGCTCAGGTCGCCGAGATGGAACGCATGGGCGTTTCGGCAGGTCCCAAGCACTTCTTCGCAAACGATCAGGAAACGTGGCGTACCGGCGTGGCGACGTACGGCAATGAGCAGGCGTTCCGCGAGATACCTCTGCGCGCGTTCGAAGGCGCTTTCGTCAAGGGCGGCGCAACGAGCACGATGACCTGCTTCAACCGCATCGGACCCACCTGGATAGGTCATCACTCGGGCGTACAGACGGAGATACTGCGCGGCGAATGGGGCTTCGTGGGCTTCACGATAACCGACGCGTCGGGCGCAAACTCCTACATGCACACCGTTGAGGCGATAATGAACGACACCGATCTGTTCAACGCCATGACGGGTAAAGCTCGTACGGATCGTATAAGCGATATCAACAGAGCGATAGCGGAAAACAACGACGGCAACATCATCCTTCAGCTTAAAGAGATCGCTCACCGCGTTTACTACACCTATGCGCACACCAATCTCATGAACGGACTTTCCACCGCTTATGACGTCGTACCAGTCACCCCTTGGTGGCAGATACTCATCATCTGCGTGGATATCGTCCTGGGCGTGATCGCGCTCGGCATGGCAGCGGTATTCTGCATCTTCACGTATGTGAAAAAGGAGAGGGCGTAATATGAGACTGCAATTCACCAACAGAGGAACGGGCTTTTATGCCAACCTCGCGGCCGGTGCGATCGGCTTGATCTGCACACTGCTGTACCTGATATACAGCCTGTCCGTGGGGCATTTCGCGGCGGTGGTGTTCGTGATGCTTCTGCTCGGTACGATAGCGGCGGCCGTCGCCATGGTATTCGACTGGAAGTTCCTTGCGATCTTCCCCGTACTGTTCTATTCGCTCGCATTCGGGCTTTACGTAAACGACCGCGTGGTCATGTTCGAAGAGATGATAAACAACATCACGGGCATGACGGAGCGCGGCGCGATACTGCCCATAGTCATCATAGTGTTCGTGCTTTGCCTCTTGAGCATCCTGGGCGGTATAGTGGCCGCGTTCACGAACAAGGATAAGACCCACGCGTAACCGCGGGTACTCCGTTCCGCGCGATAGGTCACAGTCATTGCGAGAACGGCGATCCGAGGGAGTCGGCTATGTCTTGACTCTCCGGGCATGAGATCTGATGGACAGCTCCCCGAAAGCAAATGCTTTCGGGGAGCTGTTTTGTCTTTTCTTTTGTCTTTGACCGCGTGCCGAGGCTTTGACGTCGTCCTCCCGGCATTTATGCGGGATAGCGCGTTACTTGTCCTCGGGATCGTGCTTGTCGTCCGAGGCGGGGGAGGAAGTGCGCGCCATGAGAAGATCGCGTATCTGTTCGAGCAGCTCTTCGGTCGTGGGCTTGGCTTCCTCGGGCGCGGGAGCGGCGGGGGCTTCGAGCGGCGGGAGCTTGCCCTTCGCGCGCAGCTTGTCCTCGCGTTCTTTCTTGAGCCTGGCTTTCATTTCGTCCTGCTTCTTGCGCGCGGTGTTTATCGCCTTGACTATGGCGAAAAGTATGACCGCGGTGAGCAGGAAGGTGATGACGGCGGAGATGACCGCGCCGAAGTCGATGACCAGTGCGTCGGTGACCACCGTGCCGTTGGCGTCCGTCACCGCCTCTCTGAGCACGATCTGCAACGCGCCCGTGTCGCCAGCGCCGGGTATCCAGTTGATGAGCGGTTTGAGTATGCTGTTGACCAGCGCGTTCACTATTGCGGTGAACGCCGCGCCGATTATCATGCCTACGGCAAGGTCGATGACGTTTCCGCGCGATACGAATGTCTTGAATTCGTTCCAGAGTTTTTTCATTGATCGTTCTTCCCGTCGTTCAGTATTTTTTCGTATTCGGTCTTTTGCGGGCGATAGCCCATGCGTTTGTAGAACGCCGCCGCGCGCTCGTTGAACGCCCAGCAATTAAGCTCTATCGACACGCAGTCCTCGCTGCGGGCTATCTCCTCCGCGAAGGCGTCCAGCTTTTCCGCCACGCCCATGCCGCGCCATGCGGCGTCCACGCACAGGTCGTCTATATACAGCCATCTGCGTTTTTTCCAGAACCCGTCGTCCTCGCGCGTCATGACCCGAAGGATCATCTCGCCGACCACGCGTCCGTCCGCTATTGCGACTATCACGCCGCCCGCGCTCGCCTCGATCAGAGCCGCCGCGCTCGCCTCGTCGTACTTGGTCAGCCCCGCGTGGTAGATATCGGGACGACCGACGGCGTGGACGTGTCCTACCTGGCGAAGAAGATCGGCAAGCGCTTTAGCGTCGCCCTTGTTCGCCGTTCTGACGATTACGTTGTCCAATACGTTCACCTCTTAAAAGCAATTTATCGTTGGTCTTTCATCATTATATCACATACGCGCGCGGATTTCAAGACCCACGGGCAATATTGTGCGCGTCGCGTGATTTTTTTGTCCGATCGCCTCTCAACGGTTGCCATTTTCGCCGATTTCTGCTATAAAAAAGGCATGGGGAACAGGAACACGTCGGACGGATCGGACGCGATCGACACAGACGGCGGGGCGGAACGTCTTTCTTTGCCCGCGCGCATATCGCTCATCGTGCTGGTATGCGTGTTTTGTGTTACGCTGTTTTTGTTTTCCGTCATCGACACGGGCATGGACGTGGCGCACATGTGGGAGCCGTGGTATCCCGATTACGCGTCGCGCGACATCTCGGGCGTGCTCGAAAAGTCCGAGCTGACGGAGGAGGACTATGCGCTCCTGCTCGAACAGACGGGACTGACGCGCATCGGCGTTGACAGGATGCTGGCGGCGGGCGACAAGGAAGGCATAGCCGACATACAGACCGACTTTTTCGCGCGGTACGAATACGAGGACAGCGAGTTCGCGCCCTTCACGTGCCGCGAGCGCATGTCCGCGTACGCGCACACCGTTCCGCTGGAAACGGGGGACATCATCGTGTCGCCCACCGCGCATTTCTCGGGCTATCGATTCGGCCACGCTGTGCTGGTCGTGGACGGCGAGCGCGAGATCGTGCTGGCCGCGGAGGGCTACGGGCAGGTGAGCGATCTGCGCCTGGCCGGGTATTCCATGTTCGACCGTCCCTCTTTCGTCATACTTCGGCCCAAAAACAACGCCGCGGCGCTCGCCGCCGTGGAGTACGCGACGGAGAACCTCCTCGGGCTGGATTATTCCTTTCCCGTGGGCGTGATAGGCGAGAAGTACCCCGAAACGCTGACGGCCACGCAGTGCTCGCACATCATATGGTACGCGTTCATGAAATGCGGCGTGGATCTGGATTCCAACGGCGGCATGGTCGTGTCGCCCTGGAACATAGCGCTCAGCCCCGAGCTGGACGTCGTGCAGTCGTACGGCATACCGCCTGGAGAGCGCTGGTACTGACGCGGCAAGCGTAATAGCATATAACGAAAACATCCCGCGGGTGTACCCCGCGGGATGTTTTAAGTTCAGTCGTTTGACGCGTTATCAGTACGCGATGCCCTGCCACTTCATGGCGTCGGCGACTTTGAGGAAGCCGGCGATGTTTGCGCCCATGACGAGGTTGCCGGGCTGGCCGTATTCGGCGGCGGCCTCGGAGGCTGCCTTGTAGATGCTCTTCATGATCTCGTGCAGCTTCTTGTCCACTTCTTCGAACGTCCAGCTCAGACGCGCGGAGTTCTGGCACATCTCAAGACCGGACGTAGCCACGCCGCCCGCGTTCGCGGCCTTTGCGGGACCGAACGCCACGCCTGCCTTCTGGAACTCCTCGATGGCCTCGGGGGTGGAAGGCATGTTCGCGCCCTCGGCGACGAACTTGCAGCCGTTCTTTATGAGCAGCTTCGCGCTCTTGCCGTCCAGCTCGTTCTGGGTGGCGCAGGGAAGCGCGATGTCGCAGGGGATGGACCATATGCCGTGGCAGCCTTCGACGTACTTCGCTCCCTTGACTCTGTCGGCGTACTCCTTGATCCTCTTTCTCTCCACTTCCTTGATCTGCTTGACGACGTCGAGGTCGATGCCCTTCTCGTCCACGATGTAGCCGTTGGAGTCGGAAAGCGCGATGACCTTTGCGCCCAGCTGCTGAGCCTTCTCGGTCGCGTAGATGGCGACGTTGCCCGAGCCGGAGATGACGACGGTCTTGCCCTTGAACTCGGTGCCCGCGCTCTTGAGCATTTCCTGCGTGAAGTAGCAGAGGCCGTAGCCGGTCGCCTCGGTACGGACGAGGGAACCGCCGTAGGAGAGGCCCTTGCCGGTCAGGACGCCCGTGAACTCGTTACGCAGACGCTTGTACTGTCCGAACATGAAGCCGATCTCGCGGCCGCCCACGCCGATGTCGCCCGCAGGTACGTCGGTATCCGCGCCGATGTGCTTGGAAAGCTCGGTCATGAAGGCCTGGCAGAAACGCATGATCTCGTTATCGCTCTTGCCCTTGGGGTCGAAGTCCGAACCGCCCTTGCCGCCGCCCATGGGGAGCGTGGTGAGGCTGTTCTTGAAGATCTGCTCGAAGCCCAGGAACTTGATGACGGACGCCGTCACGGACGGGTGGAATCTGAGACCGCCCTTGTAAGGTCCGATGGCGGAGTTGAACTGCACTCTGAAGCCGCGGTTGACCTGCACTTTGCCCTTGTCGTCCACCCAGCTGACTCTGAACTGGATGAATCTCTCGGGCTCGACGATGCGCTCGAAGATGCCTGCGTCGACGAGGTCGGGGCGCTTTGCGGCGACGGGTTCAAGGGACTCGAGGACCTCCCTCACGGCCTGAAGGAACTCAGGCTCGTTGGGATTTCTCTTGGCGACCGTATCGTATACGGAAGCGATGTAAGAGTTTTTGAACATGTTTTTATTTCCTCCGAATAAATTATACGTAAGTGTCGTCGGCGCGTTTTTTCACGCCGACCCGTCTATTATAGCACAGTTTTCTTCCGTTTGACAAACATATAAAATATCCGTCAAAAAATTTTTTTACGTTTTTTTCGGGGCGATAACGGCGGTAAAGCAAGGCTCAAAGCGGGTAAGTTTGACGAAAGAGGGCGAAAACGTCAAAGTACCTTGACAACTTCGACGTTTTTCGATATAATTATTTAACGGCTTTTGCCTTAATACGAAGCGAGGAAGGAATAAAGGATGACCGAAGACAAGCAGCCCGAGGGAGCGGAGAACGTGACCGCACCCGACGGGGCGGATACCCCTGCGCCCGAAGAGGGGACGCAGCACGAGAAAAAACACAAAGGCTTTTCTTCCCGACTCGGCTTCGTGCTCGCCGCGGCGGGTTCGGCCGTCGGTCTGGGCAACCTGTGGCGTTTCCCGTACCTCGCGGCCAAGTACGGCGGCGGGATATTCCTGCTGTGCTACATCGCGCTGGCGGTGACGTTCGGGTTCTGCCTGCTGGTGCTCGAGATAGCCATCGGCCGCAAGACGGGCAAGGGCGCGATAGGCGCGTTCGCCGCGCTCAACAAAAAATTCAAGTGGTTCGGGTTCGTGTGCATCGCCGTGCCCATCATTATAGTGCCGTATTACTGCGTCATCGGCGGTTGGGTAATGCGGTACATCGTCGGGTACTTCGCGGGCGACGGCATGCTGGTGGGCGACGCCGCCGACCTCTCCACGTCGAACGAATTCTTCAATTCGTTCATGACCAACCCCTGGCAGCCCCTCGTGTTCTTCCTCATCTTCGCCTTGGCGACCGTGGCCGTCGTGGTGTTCGGCGTGCAGAAGGGTATAGAGCGCATAAGCAAGATACTCATGCCGCTGCTCGCCGTGATAGCCGTGTTCCTGATGATATACGTGCTCATCCAGCCCGGCGCGATAGAGGGCGTCAAGGATCTTTTCGTGCCCGATTTCTCCGAGTTCAGGGTCGAAACGTTGCTCGCCGCGCTCGGCCAGCTCTTCTATTCGATGTCGCTGGCGATGGGCATCATGATAACGTACGGCTCATACATGAAAAAAAGCGCGAGCGTGTCGAACTCCGCCCGCCAGATATCCGTATGCGACACCGCGTTCGCCATCGTCGCGGCCACCATAATCATCCCGTCCATATTTGCGTTCTCGCCCGACCCCGAGAGCGCCATGGCGTCGTCCGGCCCCTCTCTGATGTTCGTCCAGCTCCCCGCGGTGTTCGATAACCTCCCGGGCGGCAGGGCGATAGGCGCGGTGTTCTTCATCCTCGTGTTCTTCGCGGCGCTGACTTCCTCCATATCGCTGGTGGAAGCCATAGTCGCCGTGCTCCGCGAGAACTGCCACCTCAAACGCAGCGTGGCCTGCCTCATCGTGTTCGGGTTCATGCTCGTGCTGGGCTCGCTGTCCTCGCTGGGTTACGGCCCGCTCTCCATGATCGACATAGACGGCAAGAAATTGCTGGATATGTTCGACTACTTCTCGAACAGCATACTGATGCCGCTCGTCGCGATAGGCACCTGCGTGATCGCGGGCTACTTCGTCGAACCGAAAACGCTGCTGGACGAGATAGGCTTCCGCAAGAGCTTCACGCGCCGTTATTTCCGCGTGATGATACGCTACGTCGCGCCCGTGTGCATGGCGGTGATACTCGTCAGCGGCATATTCATCACGCTCTGAGCGCCGTCAGAGCGGCTTGTACATGATGTAGTCGGTCTGCGCGTCGTCGCCCAGCATGAACACGTGCTCGCCCGCGCGCACGAACCCCATGCGCTCGTAAAAGGCAATGGCGGAGAAGTTACGCTCCCATACGCCCAGCCACGCGCCGCTCGCGCCCGCGTTCTTCGCCCGCTCCAGAGCCGCGCGCATCAGAGCGCTGCCCACGTGCACACCCTTGTACTTCGCGCGGACGTACAGCCGCTGCACCTCGACGCTGTCGGGGTAGCGCCGCTCCGTCTGAGCGTCGCCCGAGTTCAGTTTCAGGTATCCGATCATTTCGCCGCCCGACTCCGCCGCAAAGAACGCGGAGCCGGGCGTTTCGAGTTCTTCCAGCATAACGGCTTCGGAAAAGTGCTCGCGAAGATATTTCTCCATGTCCGCGTCCGTCGCTCCGTTCGCGAACGTCTCCGCGAACGTGTCGCGGCCTATAAGTGCGAGCGCACGCGCGTCCGGCGCGGCGCATTCGCGCAATACGATGTCTTTCATTTGTGTAACGCTCCCAGTGATCTCGGCATACGATCGCGTATATGATACCACGAAATCGACGCGCCGCGCAAGCGAGTACGCATGCTTCCGCCATAACTCGCGCGTATCCCTCCGCCAAGCTATTGACAAAACGCCGTCGGTGTGGTATCATTACCCACACATGGGGCTGTTCCGGTTTCGACGGGTAACGGAACACATGACATAAGCATGCGGAAGGGACGCGCCTCCCTCATCAACGCGTAAAGCAATCAAATGCTAACAAAACTTCTTCCAAGGTAAGCGCGCCCGCTTTCGGCGGCGCTCTTGCTTGCGCGGCCTAATTTCCCGCGCCGTCCTCCCGGGAGCTCACCGACTCGGGCGGGGCGTCAACAGGTGAAAACTTTCGCGGCGATCGGACATAACCGCGATCGTACCTCTGTCCTCGCGGCGGACGATCCGTTCATCTTCAAACGCCGTCAGACCCAAGGTGAACTAAGCATGTAGAAGGTCATCTGCGATGTTATTCGGACATGGGTTCGACTCCCATCAGCTCCACCATCTTTAGTGGATAAAAATGCTGTCCACTGCAAAAACCCTGAAAAACGGTA
>ERZ1090879.1404-NODE-1405-length-13248-cov-11.763359_pt1 | contig 13248 bp, 14 predicted proteins | sample MGYA00478472_ERZ1090879 | MGnify/ENA primary metagenome ERZ1090879 (study PRJEB33644, sample SAMEA5815723) | chicken gut metagenome | biome: Chicken; feature: Gastrointestinal Tract; material: Caecum | place: Ireland | collected 2019-01-01 | study: A study of...
CTATAAAAATTTTAACTTTTTTCATATCACCTCTTGACATTTCTTAGCTGGACTTCCTGCAGGCTTTCCTCTTATGGCAGACGGCCAAAGCAAAGGAAATGTTCCTGCCAATATGATGTGTTAATGTTGGAATAATGGATTGGATCCCCGCAATGGATCATCATTCCGTTCCCGACGTAGTAGAGTAGGAAAGCGCCGCCTTGCATTATCACTAATGCAGGTTTGCGCAGACCTCTCCCAGAACCGTGCTTGCGCCTCTCAACGCACACGGCTCCCCATTTTTGCTCCATTATTTCGACTCACTCTTATGATTATCATGATGAATAGCAACGTGGCATTTATGACAGACAACAATAGTCTTACGCCTCTTTGCTATCATAATTCTTTCCCAATCGGCCTTTCCTTTGAGATTCTTAACCTTATTTACGTGGTGGATTTCGTATTTATCAGCATCAATAGCACCACATACTTCACAAACCTTAGCCTTAAGACGGCTTTCAAAGGAAGTGGTATTGTGGGTAAACTGGGATGCCAGCTTGGGTACGATGTCAGTGAAATCCTTACCCTTGCAATCACTATACTTAGCGAATAATAATCTACATTTCCCTTTCTTTGTGTCATAAGGGATGCCCCATCTGCCAGTACCATCTCTGAATTCATGTCTCATTTTTGAGATTTTAGAGCGATGTTTGTTGGCAAGTGATTTGAGACAACTATATTCCATGAGGTAACCAAAGTAGTTCAGCTTATTGAAGTTGCTTGCAATGGCGTAGTAGTTACATAAACCTCTTAGTTCAGCGTTGTAGATAGTTACGATTTCCAAATCTGTACGGTTAAGAAGAATAGCACGATGGACAGGTATCAATCGTTTCCCCTCTCTTTTGGCAATGCCTCTAGAGAGCAGATATCCTTCAACCTTATCCTCTAATGGGATATTCAATTCAACTTTCTGATTCATAGTACGGATTTTATGGTTACCGACTGTTTTAATCTTGTTGTCCCTCCGTACTCTGACGTCAAAACCAAGGAATCTTGCAGGAGTGTTGCTGTGAGTGATAAGCGTCTTTTCTTGACTGAGTTCCATTTTCAGATGGTCACGGATAAAATCCGTCAGCTTTGCCTTAATCACTTCGCATTCTTCTTTAGTGCCGTTTACCGCAATCAAAAAATCATCCGCATAGCGGATATATTTGATTCTCTTGTCGGTACATTCTTTGGCGGGTGTACTTAGAAGCTGATTGGTTAAATCCCTGTAGAGGGAAATCATTCTTTCTCGTTCCTCACCTGTGGCATCTTCGATTTTCTTGTGAAGATGATCCCTTTTGTATCTGATAGCATTATATTCCTTGGTATAATGGTGTGGCTGGTAGCCTGAGTTGAACTCTTTTTTTAACTTTGTAACTAAGACTTCCCACACCAATAAGGTGTGTTGAACCTTGAAAGTTCAATATTTCAGCCAATAAAAAAGGCATAAATACATTCCGTTTGCTATAATGGAATTGTCAGAAACCACTTTCACAAAGGAGATTTATGCCATGTCCATTATAGCACAGAACAACACTAACGAGATAGCTCTACTTGACTGTATCCAGAGATTTTTTTCAAAACACCATATTGGAAAACTACTAACTAAATGCAATGGCACAAAAGAAAAAGGTGTCCCTGCCATTTCTCTTTTGAGGTATAAGCTTGGAAATATCTTCGTAGGGCGAAGCATGTATATGCAGCAGCGCAGTGGATCCTTCAAGGAAGGATTCTCTAAAAATACTTTTTACCGTTTCCTGAATTCCACAAAGACAAACTGGCTTCGTTTCACTTCGCTTCTTGCGGCAGATATCGTCAACAATGATCTGAAGGATCTTACAGATGAAAAGCGCACCAACGTCTTTATTGTAGATGACAGTCTTTTCAACCGGTCCAGCTGTAAAAAGACAGAACTGGGATCCCGTGTTTTTGATCATACAGATATGACCTATAAAAAGGGATACCGTATGCTTACACTCAGTTGGAGTGACGGGAATACCCTGATCCCGGTTAACAGCTGTCTGATTGCATCGTCAAAAGAATCCAATGTCATCGGACCAGTCCATACTTTTGATAAGCGAACCATTGCGGGAAAGCGCAGAAAACTGGCTCAGACCAAAGCACCTGAAGTCATGCTCACGCTTCTTGATACGGCTGCATCTTCCGGATTATCAGCGGATTATGTCCTGTTCGACTGCTGGTTTGCCAACCCGGCACAGATCACAGCCATCAAATTCAGAAATATGGATGTCATTGCCATGATCAAGAAAAGCAGCCGGATCAAGTATGGATACAAGGGTGAACAGCTTAACATCAAGGAAATCTATTCCAGAAACAAGAAGCGCCGCGGCAGATCAAAATATCTGCTTTCCGTTGATATCATGCTCGGGAAAGTGAATCCTTTCCCGGCAAAAATCGTATGTGTGCGAAACAAGGCGAATCGCAAGGACTGGCTTGCGTTCCTCTTCACAGATCCGGATCTTTCTGAAGAAGAGATCATCCGTATTTATGGCAAACGCTGGCAGATTGAAGTATTCTTCAAAACCTGCAAATCCATGCTGAATCTGATTGGGGAATGCCACAGCCTTTCCTATGATGCACTGACTGCACATACAGCAATTGTTTTTACCAGATATATGTTACTTGCTCTGGAGCAGCGTCAAAACGAAGACCAGAGAACACTCGGAGAACTGTTCTTCTTCCTGGTGGATGAAATGGCGGATATTACCTTTTCAAGATCTCTTTGCATTCTGATGGATGCTTTCATGGCAAGTCTTCAGGAAATATTAAAGCTCAGTGAGAACCAACTGGCAGCATTTACTGCTGATTTTGAGGCTCGTCTGCCTGAATATCTCAGGCGTGCGCTTCATCCTGTGGCTATAGCAGCATAAATCTCTATTTTGTTAGCTGAAATATTGAATTTTCAAGGTGCGAAGCCCATTTAAGGTATGGGAAGTCTTAGTAATTAAAAGATACTTTTTGTTCCATACATATCCTCCTCTCTTTTATTTTGTGAAGTTTTCTTTCGGCACTTCTAGCCTGTATCATCACAAATTTCTTACTCTATCTGTAGTTCCTTCCTCCATTCTTCTAAGAGCGAAACAATAATCTCTTCCACCTGCTCCTGTGTATAATCAGGCGGAAAATAATTTTTCAATTTACGTTCCGGCAATGTAACTTTACGTTCTCTCTTTTTCGGAGCAATACAATTATTAAATATAGAAATCATATAATTGTGTCCGATATTTTCGTCTTCCATCCTTTTTCGCAAAACGGCTATCTGGTTCGGCTTTATAAAACCATTATCTCTGATATACTCATAAACCCATTTCTGCATTTCTTTATCGATATATGAGATTTCTACCGCTACAGTAAACTGCAGCTTTTTCTCATCAACCATATCAAGCAATTCTGGGATAAGTTCTGTAAGCCGTATGTATCTTTGAATACTTCTAGCACTTTCGCCTACCTGCTCACCCAACTCCTGATCTGATCTGAAATTCGTGCCAGTTTGGCACGCATTATTTTTTGATGGTCTACCAGCCTGTCTTTTCATCGCGTTTAACTTCATCTTATAGGCAAAAGCTTTTTCGCTCGGTAGTAGTTCTTCTCTTTGAATATTGGCATCTACCATAGCGATTACAGCTTCATCATCTGAAAGATCTCTCACAATTGCCGGAATCGTAGTAAGCCCCGCTTTATGAGCAGCATACATTCTTCGATGCCCGGAAATCATTTCATAACGGTTTTCTCCTACAGTTCGGATCAATACCGGAGTAAGAACTCCTTTTTCTTTAACACTATTAATTAAATCTTCCATCTTTTCATCATCTATCACCTTGAAAGGATGAGCCTTAAATGGACTAATTGCATTAATCTCAATTTCCATTGCAGATTCTTCATTTACAACACCCAATAATTCATCAATGCTGGTCAATTTAATTTTTTCACCACTTCTGCTATTTTTCATTTTTCAACACCTCCTGCGTCAGATTCCGATATGCTTCAGCTACCTTGCTTTTAGGACAATGGGAATAAATACTAATTCCTTCTGCACTTGTTTCTGCAGCCTTGACAGACATGGGTATAACTGTTTTAAAAATTGCAATCCGAGATCCATATGTTTCACACAGTTTTGCAATGATATCCTTTGCATAATTTGTCCTGTAATCTACCATAGTAAGAAGAATACCCTGAATTTCAAGTTCCCGATTCAGTCTCTTTTTGACCATCAGGATTGTCTTAATCAATTGCTGAAGTCCTTTAACAGGCAGATATGCTGCTTGAACAGGAATTAATACAGAATCCGAAGCAACTAATGCATTGATTGTCATCATTCCAAGACTCGGCATACAATCAATCAATATAAAATCGTACTTTTCTCTCATCAAATCGATATAATCTTTCAAAATGAGTTCCCTACTCATCACATTCCCCATGATAACTTCCAAAGCAGATAATTCGATATTCCCTGGCATAATATCAATATTTTCCTCATGATGCAGGACGCCTTCTGATGGATTGATTGCTTCTTCATTAATAACTGCCGTTAGAATATTCGCAAGCGTCATTGAAATCTCGTCGGGTTCCATATATCCAAGACTGGCAGTGAGACTTCCCTGAGGATCTGTGTCTACAAGTAGTACCTTTTTTCCTTCTCTTGCAAGTCCAATCCCAAGATTGACTGCAGTTGTAGTTTTAGCAACTCCACCTTTCTGGTTTGCTACCGCAATAACTTTTCCCATTCTTCAGTCCCCCTTTTCACATGATTTCGCAGATATTCTTCAAAAATACTCCGCCGGATTAATACCTTCTTCCCTATTTTATAAACAGATCCTGATTTATGAGATAATCTGACAATTGGTTTATAACCCAATCCATAATATTCTATTGCCTGTTGATAACTGACAAACTCCCTCTGTAAAAAAGCAAGATCTTCATCATCAATCAAATGAGAAAACATCCATACTTTACTATGCATCCTTGTTCCCCTTTTCCTCCAAAACAAAAGTTTCTTTTGTCTCATGAAATCTTTCAAGGTATTCATCAAAGATTTCGCGGTTAATCAGTACAATTCCATCCATTCTATAAATTGCCCCAGCATCATACGCCATTTCCATTAACTTCTTATGGGACAGACTGTATACAATCTCTGCCTGCTGATAGCGAAGAAACTTTCTCCTAAGCCGTCTGGCCGCTTCCATTACCTCACTGCGTTTCTGCTCGTTATAGTACATGTCTTCTGTTCTCATAAACAAACTCCTTTCTTATCTGGCCACTACTGCAGTTTTTGCGCAAGGAATAAAAAAAGGGCACTCTTTGAAAGTTTTTCTTTCAAAAAGTACCCAAATCATCGGTTTCCCGATATGGATCAAGAATGACAACTATTTACCACTCTTCATGATAATTCGTGATTATATTTGAATTTGTTGTCAAAATGTTGTCAAAATGAATTTTTGTTGTCAACCAGAATGATTATATAACCATTAATACAGCTTTGCACCTGCCGGAATTCTCTCATCTACCATCAGCAGATTCAGTCCTTCTCTTCCATCTTCCTCGTGAACCGCCGAGATCAGCATACCGCAGGAATCGATGCCCATCATCTTTCTCGGCGGCAGGTTTACAATCGCAATCGCGGTCTTTCCGATCAGCTCTTCCGGCTCGTAATATTCGTGAATTCCGCTTAAAATCGTACGATCTGTGCCTGTTCCGTCATCCAGTGTGAACTGAAGAAGCTTTTTGCTCTTCGGCACCGCTACACAGTCTTTGATCTTCACTGCACGGAAATCAGACTTGCTGAACGTGTCAAAATCGACCATTTCCTCAAAAAGAGGTTCAATCTTTACATTGGAAAAATCAATTTTTTCTACCGGCTTTTCCTCTGCTTTTACTTCCGGAGCTTTCTGAGCAGCATTGTTTGCCGCGTTCTTTTCAGCGCCCATGGTCTTCATTGTCGGGAACAGCAGTACGTCACGGATGGCTGCGCTGTCTGTGAGCAGCATACACATTCTGTCGATACCGAATCCGATACCGCCTGTTGGAGGCATACCGATCTCCAGTGCGTGAAGGAAATCTTCATCTGTATGCTCTGCCTCTTCATCTCCGGCTGCCGCATTGGCGTCCTGCTGAGCGAAACGTTCTCTCTGGTCGATAGGATCGTTCAGCTCAGAGTAAGCGTTTGCCATCTCCCAGCCGTTCATGAAGAACTCGAAACGCTCTACATAGTCGGGATTTTCCGGTTTTTTCTTTGTAAGAGGAGAGATTTCAATAGGATGATCCATAACAAAAGTAGGCTGGATCAGATGTTCCTCTACATATTCCTCGAAGAACAGGTTCAGGATATCCCCTTTTCTGTGTCTGTCTTCGAATTCAATCTTGTGTTCTTTTGCAAGTGCTCTGGCCTGCTGGAGAGTCTCCACTTCGTTCCAGTCAATTCCTGCATATTTCTTCACTGCGTCTACCATGGTGATCCGTTCAAAAGGCTTGCCCAGATCCATCTCCACGCCGTTGTAAACGATCTTGGTAGTTCCCAGGACTTCCTGGGCCACATGGCGGTAAAGGTTTTCTGTAAGGTCCATCATGCCGTGGTAGTCTGTGTATGCCTGATATAGCTCCATGAGGGTGAACTCCGGATTATGTCTGGTATCCAGACCTTCGTTGCGGAATACTCTTCCGATCTCGTAAACTCTTTCCAGACCGCCTACGATCAGTCTCTTTAAGTACAGCTCCAGGGAAATCCTCAGCTTGAAATCTTCGTCCAGAGCGTTAAAATGTGTCTCAAATGGACGGGCAGCAGCCCCTCCTGCATTGGCAACCAGCATAGGAGTCTCCACTTCCATAAATCCCTGTCCGTTTAAGTAGTTACGGATACTTGCCAGGATCCTGGAACGTTTGATGAAGGTATCCTTTACATCTTCATTCATGATCAGATCCACATATCTCTGACGGTAACGGAGATCTGTGTTTGTCAGACCGTGGAACTTCTCCGGCAGAGGATTCAGGCTCTTGGAAAGGAGGGTTACCTCTGTGGCATGGATAGAAATTTCTCCGGTCTTGGTCTTAAACACTTCACCTTTGATCCCGATAATATCGCCGATATCCAGTTTTTTGAAATCTTTATAAGATTCTTCCCCCAGATTGTCTCTGGCTACATAAGCCTGAATGGATCCCTGCAGGTCCTGGATACTGCAGAAAGAGGCTTTTCCCATAACACGTTTGGACATCATACGTCCTGCCAGAGAAACCTCTTTGCCTTCGAACTCGTCAAAAGCGTTTTTGATTTCCATGCTGTGATTTGTTACATCATATTTGGTGATCTGGAAAGGATTCTTTCCATTTGCCTGCAAATCAGCTAATTTTTCACGGCGGACCTGTAATAAATGGTTTAAGTCCTGCTCCTGGGCTTTCTTCTGTTCTGCCACTTCGTACACTCTCCTTCTATATATGATTAAACGTTTCTTTCAATTTCCAGAATTTTGTATTCCATAACTCCGGAAGGCATCTCAACGGAAACAGTATCCCCCTTCTTCGCTCCGATCAGAGCCTTTCCAACTGGAGATTCATTGGAGATCTTGCCCTCCAGGCTGTTGGCTTCTGTGGAGCCTACCAGTCTGAATTCCATCTCCTCGTCAAACTCTACGTCATATACCTTCACTTTACATCCAACGCTGACCTTATCCAGGTCAACCTCGTCTTCTACAACAACCTCTGCGTTTTTCAGGATTTTTTCAATCTCTTCGATCCTGGCTTCTATATCTCTCTGCTCATCCTTTGCAGCATCATATTCTGCATTCTCAGATAAGTCTCCCTGCTCTCTGGCCTCTTTGATCTTATCTGCCACTTCTTTTCTCTTATTTACCTTCAGATCATGAAGTTCATCTTCCAGTTTTGTAAGACCGGCATAGGTAAGCAGTGTTTTCTTTTCTTCCATTATTTGTACACCCTTTCTTATATTCTGATATATGGGCTTTTGCCCTTATAAACGCTTCTTAACAGTCATAATATTATAAATAATACCCTTATAGATGTCAAGTGGAATGTTTGATTTTCAAAGCATTCGGCTTCCCTAAAGTCCCCTTATCAATTCTTCCAGCTCCTCCCAGGTCTCTACCTCATTGACCTTTCTCCGCACTGCCGCAGAATGGGGCATTCCTGAAGTATACCAGGCGATATGCTTCCGCATTTCCCGGATCCCGGTATAGGCTCCCTTGTATTCTAATTGCAGCCTTCCATGGCGGAGCATCATCTTCTTGACCTCTTCCTTATCCGGCGGTGGAAGAAGTTCTCCTGTCTCCTGGTAATGGAGGATCCTGGAAAACAGCCAGGGGTTTCCCTGTACGCCCCGTCCGATCATAATGCCGTCGCAGCCCGTTTCCCGGGCCATGGCCTCTGCCTTCTGAGGAGAATCCACATCTCCGTTTCCTATGACCGGAATGGAAACAGCTTCCTTTACCTGGCGTATGATGTCCCAGTCTGCCTGTCCGGAATAATACTGTTCTCTGGTCCTTCCATGGACAGCTATGGCTGCGGCTCCTGCGTCTTGGGCAATCCTGGCGATCTCCGCTGCATTTACGCTGTCTTCCGTAAATCCTTTCCGGATCTTTACTGTCAGGGGTTTTTTAATGGCTCTCGACACCTTATAGATGATCTCATGGACCAGCCGGGGATTTTTCATCAGGGCTGATCCTTCACCGTTATTTACCACTTTCGGAACCGGGCACCCCATATTTATATCCAGAATATCAAAATTTCTTTCTTCGATCTGCCTGGCAATCTCTGCCATCAGATCCGGCTCTGAACCAAAAAGCTGGAGGGATACCGGCCTCTCCCTCTCATCAATGGCCATAAGACTTTCTGTATTTTTATTCTTATAATAAATGGCCTTGGCGCTTACCATTTCCGTACAGATCAGTCCTGCTCCCTGCTCCTTGCACAGCAGCCGGAAAGGCAGATCTGTCACTCCGGCCATAGGCGCCAGGACCAGATTGTTCTCCAGAGTTACATTTCCTATCTTAAGCTTCATCTCTGCTCTCTGCCTCTTTGTTTTTTTCATAAATGATCCGCAGACCTTCCAGAGTCAGCCGCTGGTCATAGATATCAATAGTTTCCGTCTCTCTGGCCAGGACCTTTCCAAGGCCTCCGGTAGCCACTACCTTCATATTTTCCAGTCCCGATTCTTCCCTGACTTTCTTTACAATGTACTCTACCTGGCCGATATATCCGTAGACCAATCCCGCCTGCATACTGGTAATAGTGTCTCTGGCAAGTATGGATTCCGGTTTTTCTATGGCAAACTTGGGAAGCTTTGCCGCCTGCTGCCAGAGAGCCCTGGCGCTGATCTCCAGTCCCGGAGACGTGATCTCTGCTATAAACTCGCCTTTCTCATTTACCAGGTCATAGGTGGTGGCCGTACCGAAATCCGCGATCAGCACCGGCCCGCCGTAAAGCTCATAGGCTGCTGCGGCGTCCACGATGCGATCTGCTCCCAGAGCCTTGGGATTTGCCGTCTTTACAGTGATCCCCGTAAAGCTGTCCCATTTTACATGATAAGGTTTTATATGGAAATATTTTATGATACCGCTGGTGAGAGAATGCATAACATCCGGCACAACAGAGCTTATAATCGCAGCGTCCACCAGGTCCTTATTGATTCCCCGGTATTCCAGCATATTGCAGATAAAAATTCCGTATTCATCAGAGGTACGGCTGTACCCTGTAGTCATACGGAAAGTTCCCTTTAATTCCTTTCCTTCAAAAACACCCAGGGTAATATGTGTATTTCCCACATCAATAACCAGCAGCATATCCTATTCCTCCAGGCCTTCCCCCAGGAAAAATACCCGGTAATATAATTCCAGGGACTCCAGAAGTTCCTTCTTGGTCTTCCGAAGCTCCTTGATCCTCAGCACACTGCCGATGTCGTCAAACATAGCGTCTGCCTCCAGCGCCTCTACCTGGAACTGAAGATTTCCTTCTTCATCAAATTCCAGAGTAAGGATTCCTCCGATCTCTTCTGTATACATGACACACATGATCTGGAGTTCATCCTTGATCTGCTGGGGCAGAGCTGAAAAATCCTGATTAAAATAATATTTCTGTTCATAGGCGCTGGCGCCGCATAAAACTACTTTATCCTTATACATATCCACATTCCTTTTTATTTATAAAGGCCGCTTACTCTGTTGCTGAGGCCTTTTATACATAGCTGTACAGACCACGGACAGAGACTTCTCCCGACAGGATCTCTCTTCGTTTTCCCTGGCTGTCTTCCACAAGAAGCTCTCCCCGATCATTGATCCCTCTGGCCGTTCCCTGCCACTGGCCTTTTCTTTCTATGATCCGTACCTGCCGGTCTTTATTTAAAAGCAGGCTTTCATAGTCTTCTCTTATGAGCGACAGATCTTCTGTCCTTAGAAACTTCCGGTAATTTTTCTCGAAACATTCCATGACCCTGGCGATCCCCTGGATCCTGTCTGCTTTTTTCCCTGTTTCCAGGAAAACAGAGGTAGCCTTATCCCGAAGCTTTGCAGAGAATTTCTCCTGGTTTACATTGATCCCTGTTCCGATCACGATATATTCCGGCTTTCCCTCCTGTATCCTCATCTCGGTAAGGATACCGCAGATCTTCTTTCCGGAATATACCACGTCATTTGGCCACTTAATGCCGGCTTTTCTCCCAGTGAGCTCCTCCATTCCCTGAGCCACAGACAATCCCATGACCAGAGTAAGCTGCGACGCCGATAATGCTTTTATCTCAGGTTTCCACAGCAGAAGGCTCATATAAATATTCTCTCCAGGAGGAGAGGTCCATATCCGCCCCTGGCGGCCTTTTCCTCCTGTCTGCTTTTCAGCTACAAAAAGGGTGCCGTCGGGATCGGTTCCTTTCTCCGTCCAGCAGCGGCTCCCTGCATATTCTCTGGCCCAGTTGTTTGTAGAATCTATTTCTTCTTTCCACAGAACCTGCCGGGCAATCCTTTCAGTCCTTAAACATTCCTGAAACTGCCCGGCAGGGAAATACTGCTCGTCTTTTTCTTTGTTCATTAAAATTCTGCTCCCAAAGTAGCTGCCATAACTGCTTTGATAGTGTGCATACGGTTTTCAGCCTCGTCAAATACCACAGACTGAGGAGACTCAAAGACTTCGTCTGTAACTTCCATCTCTGTAATTCCATACTTTTCTCCCATTTCCTTTCCGATCTCTGTATCCAGGTCATGGAAAGAGGGCAGGCAGTGAAGGAAGATGGCCTGGCTTCCCGCATTCTCCATAACTTCTTTGGTAACCTTATATGGAGACAGCTCGCGGATCCTTTCCTCCCATACTTCGTCAGGCTCGCCCATGGATACCCATACGTCTGTGCAGATCACGTCGGCTCCCTTTGTGCCTTCTTTTACATCTTCCGTAAGAGTAATGGTTGCTCCCGATTCCTTTGCGTAGCCTTTGCACTGCTCTACCAGTTTTGGATTCGGGAAATATTTCTTGGGCGCGCAGGCTACAAAGTGCATTCCCATCTTCGCGCAGAGGATCATCAGAGAATTTCCCATATTATATCTGGCGTCTCCCAGATATACCAGCTTCAATCCTTCCACCTTTCCCAGATGTTCTTTAATTGTCATAAGGTCTGCCAGCATCTGTGTAGGATGATATTCATTGGTCAGACCGTTCCAAACAGGAACTCCCGCATACTTTGCCAGTTCCTCCACGATCTCCTGTCCAAATCCTCTGTACTCAATGCCGTCATAGATCCTTCCCAGGACTCTGGCTGTATCTTTAATACTTTCTTTCTTGCCGATCTGAGAACTCTTTGGATCCAGGAAAGTACTTCCCATTCCCAGATCGCTGGCTGCCACTTCAAAGGAACACCTGGTCCTTGTACTGTTCTTCTCAAAGATCAGGGCGATATTTTTCCCTTTAAGGACATCTACCGCTTCTCCTTTTTTCTTCTTCTCCTTCAGCATTGCCGACAGATCGATCAGATACTCGATTTCTTCTTTTGTAAAATCTTTCAGTGTAAGAAAATTCCGTCCTTTTAAATCCATATCTCTCTTCCTCCTGATTCTTTACTGTATTATTTCAGAAAATACCTGGATCAAAAGATCATCCGCGCAAGACGGACCTGCCCGGGGATCTTAAGTCCTGGTTTCCTCCCAAATATAAATAAGCAGCCATTTTCACTAATTTCCTTTCATAATAACACGCTTTTCCTTTACAGGGCAATAGCCCGGCTCTCTTTTTCTGGGAAAATCAGCAACTATTTAGCCATGCGCCTTAGGATAGAAAACCGGTCTTGGCTATACCATACACCCAAGGCAAAAGAGGACCCTGCATTTAAGCAGCGGCCCCCTTGCCTTCTGTTTCTTTTTATAAAGACCCGACAGTCTTATTGTATCCGTTACTTTTTATCCTCTGTGATAACTTCCTTCAAAGAAGAAGCCAGTCCGGCGATCCCCTGGATCTCTGAAGGGATAATGATCTTGGTAGATCTTCCGTCTGCAGCCTTCTGGAATGCTTCCAGGCTCTTTAAAGTCAGCACCGCCTGATCGGCTCCTGCCTCTTTAATAAAGCGGATACCGTCTGCGTTCGCCTGCTGCACCTTCAGGATAGCTTCCGCCTTACCTTCTGCTTCCCGGATCATCTTTTCCTTCTCTGCCTCTGCGCGAAGGATGGTCGCCTGTTTCTCAGCCTCTGCATCCAGGATCTCTGATTCCTTCTTACCTTCCGCCACAAGGATCGTAGATTTCTTCTCGCCTTCTGCCCGGAGAATGGCTTCACGGCGTTCACGCTCTGCCTTCATCTGTTTCTCCATGGCTTCCTGGATAGCGGCAGGCGGAATGATATTTTTCAGTTCCACACGGTTTACCTTAATTCCCCAGGGGTCTGTAGCTACGTCCAGAGAAGCTCTCATCTTGGTGTTGATGATCTCTCTTGAAGTAAGAGTGGCGTCCAGTTCCATATCGCCGATAATATTACGGAGAGTGGTAGCTGTCAGATTTTCAATAGCCATAATGGGATTTTCCACTCCATAAGTAAACAGTCTTGGATCTGTGATCTGGAAGAATACGACCGTGTCGATCCGCATAGTAACATTATCCTTTGTGATCACAGGCTGAGGAGCAAAATCCACAACCTGCTCTTTTAAATTTACTTTCCGCGCAACACGGTCAATAAACGGAATTTTAATATGAAGTCCTGTTCCCCAGGTTGCCAGATACATTCCCAGTCTCT
>ERZ1090879.1405-NODE-1406-length-13242-cov-9.012285_pt1 | contig 13242 bp, 16 predicted proteins | sample MGYA00478472_ERZ1090879 | MGnify/ENA primary metagenome ERZ1090879 (study PRJEB33644, sample SAMEA5815723) | chicken gut metagenome | biome: Chicken; feature: Gastrointestinal Tract; material: Caecum | place: Ireland | collected 2019-01-01 | study: A study of...
TAACTTATCTGATAGCTTAGTATAAATTTTTTATTTAAGGAAATCCTAAGGACAGAAGGAGGCCGTCTTATGAAAGAAAAGCTATACTCCAAGGATGATAAATACAATGTAGAGGCTACTTCCGCTGATGATCTGGATGGCTGCGGGACAACCGAAGCAACCGGATTGATCCCTTCTCTTCCCCAGTCCCGGGAACAACTGGATTCCTATAAATCTATCCTGCCTTTTTCCCCGGACTGTATCACAGCGGATATCTCTCGCAAATCCTGACTCTGTCCTTTATTTAAAGATCCTTTCTGAAACAGAGGCTCTCCCGGAAAATGCTCCTTCGCTTCTCCGGAAAAGCCTCTGCTTTCACACTTTACATATATTGTCTTATTTTCGTTTACAGAACAGCCTGGCAAGTTTCCAGGACATTTAACCTTTACCCGGAATGATAGAGTTGTCAATTTTCCTCTGTATTTTGAGTATCTGTAAAATTCCTTCCGGTACTGTTGTTTCCAGTTCCAGTACTATTCTCGTCTTCTCCGGCATCCTGCTCCAAACTGCCGCTGTTCTCCGTCCTTCCTTGAGAGTCCGTTGTGTTGTTTCCGGTGCTGTCCTCTGTATCTGGATTATCTGCGTCTGTATTTTCTGCGTCTGTATTTTCTTCATCTGTATCATCTGTCTGGAATTCCCATTCTGTATGAAGCTCTCCTGCCTGATCCGCTGCATCTTCCAGGGCGGTCAATGAAAAGTCTTCTTCCGGATTTTCCTCATGGATACCATGTTCCTGGGCCAGTTCATCTGTATAGTCTTCCAGTTTATAAACAGAACACTCTGTATAATCCTCATTATAGTGCATAACAAGAGGGACCATGGTATAGCTGTCTATTGTGATTTCATCTCCGTCTTTTTTCAGTGTAAAGTCAGCCATTCCTCCCAGAAGATTTTCCAGACTGGATTGAGCGCTTACAAAATTTCCCAGCGAATAATACACCAGTGTTTCTTTACCGTCGGGCTTTTCTATCAGTTCATAGCCCTTTAAAATATGCGGATGAGAACAGATGATCACATCCGCTCCCTGCTCTGCTAAAAACTGCACTCTCTCTTTCAGCCTTTTCTCTGGTTCCACAGATTCATCCTGCCCTCCATGAAGATATACGATAGCTACATCTGCTTCCTGCTTGGCCTCTTCGATATCCTCCCGGGCATTTTCTTCTGAATAAAGGTTAACCATATAGGAAGAATCCTCAGGGATCGAATGGTTCTCGCTCAGCATGGTACTATAGTTCATAACAGCAATCTTAAAATTTTTCTTTTTGATGATCTGATATCTGGGATCATTTTCACTATTATGGATTCCCAGTAAAGTTACTTTCTCATGCTCATCTTCCCAAAAAGAAATCGTGTCTCTGATCCCTGTTTCCTCCTGATCAAAGGCATGTTCTGTCGCCTGGGTGACGATATCAAATCCCGCATCGGCTAAGGCATCACCCACCTCCGAAGGAGTATTAAAATCCGGATATCCTGCCGCATTCTCGTGTTCCGTTGTCAAAGGTGTCTCCTGATTAACAGAAGCCAGATCTGCATCGGAAATATCATCTTTGATATTCTCATAAAGGAAATCAAAATCCCAGTCATTGTCTTTGCCCGCATCGATAAAAGCTTCGTGGATCAAATTATCTCCTACCGCCCTAATATGGAGGGTATTATCTTCCTCCTCCTTTTGAGCCGCCGCCTCCTCCTGCTGCTGTTTTTCGATTGCTTCTTGTTGTTTCCGCTCCTGTCCTTTTCTATATATGGCAATAGCTGCGGCCGCGATAAGGATCACTACGATCACCAGAGTTCCCAGCATCATCATTCTTCGCCGCCTGATCACCTGGCGGCGGCGTCTGGCTCTGGCGATCCGCCTTCGTCTCTCCTCTTCACGAAGTCTTTCTTCCTCCATCTGCCTCCTTCTTCTTTCACTGCTCCTACGGCGCTCACTCATAATTTCATTCCTTTCCGGCAATATGATATTTTGCCCAAAATCCTCTGAAATTTCAGGTTTTTTTCTATTTGCGTTCTCTTATAAAACGGTGTATGATACTCCCGATATCAGAAGAAAAAATTACTAATTGATTTCATATTTGTTAAATATAATATTGAATATAATAATATGAAAGTGAATCTTATGTCAACAAAATCCCGTAATTACTTTTTGGATAATTATAAAGCCTTATTGATCCTGCTGGTGGTCATCGGCCATTTTATAGAACCCTGTTATACCAATAATTTATTTCTGACTATTTTAAAATGGGTAATTTTCTCTTTCCATATGCCTGCCTTCATTTTTATATCCGGTTATTTTTCCAAAAAGGATATGAGACTGGAAAAACTGATCCAGAAACTGGTGATTCCTTATTTTGTATTTGAACTGCTTTATTATTTCTTATATGTCTTTGTGATCCACAAAGACACCGGCCTGTATTTTAACCGCCCTAAATTTTCTCTGTGGTACCTGATGTCCTTATTCTTCTGGCGGATCATTACCCCGTATTTCAAAAAAATACCTGGAAATCTGGCCATTGCCATTTTATTGGGACTTCTTGTTGGTTTTACTCAGCTTGGGAATTTTTTCAGCATCCCCAGGACTTTGTTTTTCTATCCTTTTTTTCTGGCGGGTTACTTTTTTCAGGAAGACTGGTTCAGATCCGTCTGGGCCCACTGGAAAGGATGCACTGCCGGGCTTGGGGTACTGGCAGGACTTCTGGGAAGCTGGGTCCTTGTTACCGGCCAGAAACTGAGTCCTCTCATTTTCTATGGAAGATATTCCTATGAAGATACAGGTCTGAGCAACAGCCAGGGACTTTTCATCCGGCTGCTGTGCTATGGCATCTCTTTCCTGGCTATCTTTGCTGTTTGTTCCATCATCCCCAGAGGACAGCACTTTTACTCTATCCTTGGAGTCCGTACTATGTCCATCTATCTTTTCCATGGACTTGTATACAGTCTCCTGAAGGACGGCCATATCCTGGAACAGGTAGATACGCCCCTTGAAACCTGCCTTCTTCTGGGGTTCTGTACCCTTCTGACTTTCGCACTGGCAGCAAAGCTCCCTTACCGCTTTGTAACCTGGATATCTTCTATTACCATACCCTCAGTACACAAGAGGCCAAACGGTCAGAATGACTGAATTTGCAGTTCTGCTGCGTTACTTTCAATCGGTGTACGTCCAGTACGCCTTATTCAAGTCCCTTGTACACTGAGGGTACGGCTTCCCAAAAAGCCCCGCGGCCCAACGGTCCAAAAAAACTGCGCTATGAATAGGGAATCTTAAAGCTTTCCGGAATTAATGACCGGCCGGCTTGATCTTTCCATATTCATACTGCAGTTTTACTTTTACTCCTGGTAATCTCTCTCGCAGTCCTTGCATCTCCCGTTGATGGTACAGTGGAAATGCAGCAGCGTATCCAGCACCCGGGTGCAGGTTGCCTTGGCATATTCCACCTGATGTTTTCCCTTCTGCAGGGTTCTCGGACAGCAGACCGGATACTCCTTTACATATCGCTCTCCCATTGCTTTTCACCTCGTTTATCCCATATTTCTGACTCTGCATACTATCATAGCACCAAACGCTCTCTTTCGCAAAGAAATTCCTGTAAAACAGCAGAAAAAGCCCGGCAGGAAATTGAATTTCACCCTACTGATATGATATAATGAGCCACGGCAAAATACTGCTTTGGAAAACATAAGGAGTTTATTATGGATACATTTATTTTTGTTCTGGAAATCATCGGCACGGTTGCCTTTGCCTCCTCCGGAGCTATGACCGCCATTGAGAAAAAAATGGATATTTTCGGAGTCAATATCCTGGGAGCCACCACAGCCGTAGGCGGCGGCATGATGCGGGATATTATCCTTGGCGTAACGCCTCCCGCCGCATTTTCCCAGCCGGTATATATCCTCTTTTCAATTTTAACCTCCACCCTGCTTTTTGCGATCGTATATACCAACCCGGAAATCCTTCATTCCAGGATAAAAAACAAATATTATGATAAGATCATGCTCTGGTGCGATACCGCGGGGCTTGGGATTTTTACAGTAGTCGGTATCCAGACCGCCTCCAGGATCCTGCCTCAGGATAACCCCTTTTTCTTCGTCTTTATAGGCGTCCTTACCGGTGTGGGAGGAGGCGTGCTCAGGGATATTATGGCGGGAGAGACCCCTTATATCCTGGTCCGGGAGATTTATGCCAGCGCCGCCATCGCAGGCGGCATTACCTGTGTGGTATGCGGCAGTTCCATGGGCGAGGCCACCGCGACTGTCCTTGGACTCACCGTTACCGTAGTGATCCGTTCCCTGGCAGCTTATTTTCACTGGAACCTTCTCCGGATCCGATAGATTTTTTTCATCCATTGACTCTCCCCGGAGAAATGGTATACTTATAAGCAGTTAGAAAAAAGGAGATGTTCAGATATGAGTAAGATCGATGATGTAAGAAAAGCCATGGTAGAGGCCATGAAAGCCAAGGATAAAGACCGGAAAGATTCCCTTTCCATGCTGCTGGCCGCACTGAAAAACAAGGCCATTGACAAACGGGAAGATCTCACCGAGGCAGAAGAAAACGAAGTGGTACTAAAAGAGATCAAACAGACAAAAGAAACTTTGGAAATGACACCTGCAGACAGAACCGACATTATCGAGGAGTGTTCAAAACGTATTGCCGTATACGAAGAATTTGCACCGAAAATGCTCAGCGAAGAAGAGATCAAAGAAGTGATCCAGGGCGTTCTGGCAGAACTTTCCATTGACGCTCCCACCGCCAAAGACAAAGGCCGGATCATGAAGGTTCTCATGCCAAAAGTAAAAGGCATCGCAGAAGGAAAGACTGTCAATCAGGTACTGGCTTCCATGCTTCAGTAAAAATTTCAAAAGAAATGCTGCCGTATCGTTTTTCCATACGGCAGCAGGTTTCTAAGATCAAAAAAGAGGACTGTAAACGCCAGATCCCGGTGAGCTACAGTCCCCTTTTTCTATACAAAATCGCCTAAAATCCTCCGCCTTCATACCGAAAGATTTCCTGCATATCCCTTTGGTTTTCCGAACAATCAAAGAATCACATTACGGCTCCATAACCTGTTCCAGAAGTTCCTGCAAAGTCTCCTTTGTGATCATACCGCTGCCTCCGGTTACCAGACGTCCTTCCCCATTCAGGATATAAGTGGTTGGAAATGCCCGGATCCCGTAGTTGAGCACCCCGTCCATTTCCAGATCATAATACACCGGGAAGGTAAATCCCTGTTCTTCCACATAGGCCCGTCCGGATTCCTCTGTCTCCCCCATACAGCCTACCCCGTCTACCATGATAAACTGTACCTGGTCTTTTATCTCCTGATACAATTCTTCAAAATCCGGCATTTCTTCTTTGCAGGGCGGGCATTTACTGGTCCAGAAATTAATCACCGCCGGTTTTCCCTCCAGAATCTCTTGCAGGCTGGTCTGGTCTCCTTGCTGATCCCACATGATAAAATCCGGCGCCTTGGCATATTCTGTACCCTTTTTTTCTTCTGTCTGCGTCTGTTCTTCTGTCTGTATCTGTTTCCCGGTCTGGCTTCTCTCCTGTCTTTTTGCCTCTTTTTGCAGCTCCTGATAGCCGAATCCGGCGATCACCAGCAGGAGTACAAAGGCTGCAACCCCCAGGATCCATTTCTGTTTTGCGTTCATAGGCTCTCCTTTCTCAGCTTACCAAAGCCAGATATTGCTCCATCAGTCCTGTCATCATCAGGATCCCCACCAGGATCAGAAGTCCTCCGGAAATTCTGTTTATGATCCCATAATGACTTTTGATCCAGTCAAAAGTAGTTTTCAGCTTCTGTATCAGCACTGCGCTGATAAGAAAAGGGATTCCCAAACCTGCGGAATAGCATAACAGCAGCAGGATCCCCTGTGTCCAGGAAGCCTGGGAAGAGGCCAGCATAAGGGCAGAACCCAGAAAAGCTCCGATACATGGGGTCCAGCCCAGTCCAAATACAATACCAAAAAGCACAGTAGAAAAGATACCCATTTCCATGTTCTGTCCCATACCGCCGGTTCCTCTGAAAATATTCAATCTGATCACGCCCAGAAAATTCAGGCCGAAAAGGATCACCAGCAATCCGCAGATCAGGTTTACTTCCATCTGATATCTTCTGAGAAGGCCTCCTACTGTTCCGGCAAAAGCGCCAAGCACTCCAAAGGTAACTGTAAAGCCCAGCACAAAAGCCAGCGCCTTCCAGAAGGGAGAACGTTTCTGCACCCCTCGCCCTCCGGCAAAATAGGCCGCATATACGGGAAGCATAGGCAGGAGACAGGGCGAGATAAATGTGATCAGCCCCTCTAAAAAAGTTATCAGATATGTCATAGCTCTTCCTTTCTTTTCCCAACCGGCGCCGCATAAACTGCACACTCGTAGTCCTTTTCTCCTGAAGGGCCGGGCTCAAATCCCAGCAGCTCATCCAGGCAGTCCTGGTCGTAGGCCCCTATGGCACAGGTTCCGCAGCCGATAGACTGGCAGGCAAGATACAGATTCTCGCATACATGTCCGGCGTCCAGAAGGATATATTTGGCTGCCTTCTGTCCGTAGCGCCACTCTGTCCGGTAGGGCAGGGCGCTCCACACAAAGACCACCGGCGCAGAAGCCGCAAAATACTGGCCGCAGAGAGCCTGTGTCAGTTCCGTTTCGTAATCCTTTTTATCTTCCCATAACTCCAGTTCATGTTTTTCCGGAAGATAATGATAGATTCCTTTTTCCAGACCTTCTACCCGGCTGATAAACAGATACGTTTCAAATGGGTGCCTGGAACCTGCAGAAGGCACATTCCGGAAAGTTACCGGATTTTTGTGTCCCGCCATGTTCCTCACTCCCTGTGTGGCCCAGAGAAGATAGGAAAGTTCCAGCAGGGTCAGAGGTTTCTCCTGATACTGCCTCCGGCTTTTTCTTCCGGCGATCAGTTCCAGGAGATTTCCCTGGACAGAAAGCTCCTGAAAATCACGGGGCAGGGAAATCGTTCCTTTGCCTCGTTTTTCCTTCAACGGGTAAAGGCCTGGCAGCTTCTGCTGCTGGTCTGTCTCTTCTGCTCCTGCGTCCCCGGCATGGTATCCTTTTAAAAGCTCACGATTTTTCATAAGCTGGTATTTTGTAGTTTCATTCATAATAAAAATCCTCCTTTCCGCAGTATCCTGCTTCCGGCCCTTCTGCCGCCGGCCTTCTGTCCTGTCTGCCTTCCACTTTATAATGGCAAAGCTCCTGACAGGTCATTATGTGAAACAGCATAAGGTAGTACCTTAGTATACCCTCTGGCCGAAAAATTGGCAAGAAAAAAGAAGCCAAACTTCCAGAAATCTTTGCTCTGAAAATTTCGCTTCCTATTTATATAATGATACCAGGATCATATCATGTAAATTATACGGTCATTCGCTTTTCTCACTGTGCAACAGCGTAGGGTTTTCTTTTGAAGATGTCTTTGGCTTTCTGGCTGACCTTCGCCTCCATGCCTGAATAGCTGCGCATAAGATCATATTTCATCTGTTTTCTGGTTCTTCTTTCTTTTCTCATTTCAAACACCTCGCTGTTTTATAAATACGGTCCGTTCTTTCCGTCCGCTTTTTTCTGTATGCAGGCCTGCCGGAAGTTTCTTTTCTCCTACGGCCTGCAAGCATTGATTCTGTGGCTGCGTGTTTATAGTAACACAGGAATGTTTGAAACATATTATGGAACTTTCAAATCTATGTAAACTCACAAAAAAACACCGTCCCCGAAGCTCTACGTCTTCAAAAACAGTGCTTTTAAGTGCGCCTTCAGGGACTCGAACCCTGGACAAATAGATTAAGAGTCTACTGCTCTACCAACTGAGCTAAAGGCGCGTTTCTTATGTTTTTTGCGTTTCCCTCAACGCAAGAGATATTATAACTCAGCCTTTTACAAAATGCAAGCTTTTTTTTATATTTTTTTACATTTTGTTTTTATCCCTTTTTTTTAAATTTTACAGTCTTTAAAATCTTTTCTGTCTCTTCAATGGATTTTAAGATTTCCGCCGCCCGGGTCCCGGCTTTCCGGTTCTGGTAGGCCCACTGAAACAGGCAGCTCTCAAGGCTGTTTTTCTTCTTTCCCACAGCGTCTTCCTCCCCGTCTCTTTCTAATACAGCATATGCAAAAAGAAATTCCCGGGTCCCCAAAAAGGCCGGATATTTGTTTCTGAAAAGCCCGCCGCTCGTGCCAGACCGGAAGTTTCTGCTTTTGCCTACCGTCCGGCGATCAGCTTATAAATAGGATTTCCCATAGAGGAAAATTTTTCTTCATATTCCGTCATCACATTTCCCTCGTTCATGGAAGGATCATGATGAAGATCAAAGGTATGTGCCATAAGCTTCCATCCCGCCTCTTCTGTTTCCTCCAGAGAAAATTCGAAAAGCGGCTTGTTGTCCGTCTTAAACTCCACCACACCTCTAGGCGCCAGGATCTGGTCATACCGTTCAAAAAACTGCCGGGAAGTCAGCCGCCGCTTGGCATGGCGCTCCTTGGGCCATGGATCGGAAAAGTTCAGATAGATCCTGTCCACTTCGTTTTTTCCAAAGACCAGAGGAAGTTCCCTGGCGTCCATACGGATAAACCGGAGATTTTCCGGCGCCGTTCCTTTTGCCTGCTTCTCTTCCATTTTCTGAACAGCCCTGAGAAGAACACTGTCGTACATTTCGATCCCGATATAATTGATCTCCGGATTCAGAGCCGCCATTTCCATAAGGAAACGCCCTTTGCCCATTCCCACTTCTATATATACGGGATTATTATTTTCAAAGACCCGGTTCCAGTTCCCCTTCTTTTCCTGGACCTGATGAACTACAAATCTGCTGTTTTCAATAGCTGCCTTTGCGCCCGGTATATTTCTTAATCTCATGATATGCCTGCCTTTCCTGATTTTCCATAAGAGTATACCTGATTTACTATCCGGATTTCAAGTATCTTTCTCCAATTCCTTCTATATAATATAAGCAGTCAGACGCGACTTTTGGAAATCGTAGTTATATTTCATCATTTTTCCAGTTTTTTCCATGGATTTTATGTGACTTTTTCCCAAAAATGGTGTATGATAAGTGGTAGAAATTCAAGGAGGAAATTCTATGGAAGACATTATTAACAAACTGACTGAAATAGAAGCTGCCGCCTCTCGGATCATGGATGATGTGTCTGAGCAGAAAAAGCAGCTCGCCTTGGAATATGACCAGGCGGTTCAGGATTTTGACCGGGCCATAGACGAGGAAACCCAGAAAAAGACAGCCGGGATCCGGGAAGGACTGGAGACTCAGATGAAGGAAAAACTGGCCAGACAGGAATCTGAGACCGCCCGCACTCTGGAAGAAATGGAAAAGCATTATGAAGAATGCCATACAGCCCTGGCGGCAGAAATATATAACCGAATATTAAGGATGTGAGATTTATGGGAAGTCTGCTTTCTTACAGCGGCCTGTCTACCAAAATACGGGCCATGCAGAGCAAATTGATGAATGAAAAGCAGTATCAGGAAATCGCTCAGATGGATTCCGTTCCCCAGATTGTAGGATATCTGAAAAAGCAGCCTGGGTTTGCGGATCTGTGGGCAGATCTGGACGAAAACAGTCTCCACAGAGGAGATATTGAAAAGCTCCTTACCCACACGATCCACCAGAATTTTGCCAAGCTCTACCGTTTTGCAAATCCTGAACAGAGGACCTTTATGTCCCTGTATTTTAAGCGGTATGAGATATCCGTCATGAAGGACTGCCTGCGAAAAGTTTTTGATAAAGGAAAAGCAGAATTAGATCTTTCCCTTTTCCAGACTTTTTTTGACCGGCATTCCAAACTGGACATCGAGAAGCTTACAAGCTCTTCCACCATTGAGGAATTTGTAAACAATCTCCAGGGTTCTGAATACTATGGTCCTTTAAGCAAACTTGGGCGGGACTATCAGCCCACTCTTTTTGATTACGGGATGGCCCTGGACCAGTATTATTTCGCCAATATCTGGTCGGTAAAGGAGAAACTGTTTAAGAAACGGGATCTGGAAGAGATCACCACTGCCTATGGGAACAAATTTGATATGCTGAATCTTCAGTGGATCTACCGCTCAAAGAAATATTATCATATGTCCTCTGCAGATATTTACGCGCTGCTGATCCCTGTGCATTATCGTCTGTCTAAAAACGATATCACAGCTCTGGTGGAGTCCCCGGACCTGGAAGAATTCCGAAAGGCTTTAGACGCCACCTATTATAAAAGACGCTTTCCCGAACTTGCCCCGGAAAAGCTGGAAGAATTCTATAATCTGAATCTGAAGACAATTATAGAAAAAGAGGCAAGAAACTATCCACACTCAGTAATTGTGATCTATTCCTATCTTTATCACAAAGAACATGAAGTAGACCGGCTGACTACAGCCGTAGAATGTGTCCGCTATGGACTTTCGCCTGCTGAGACACTGGATTATATTCATAAAACTTAAGCACTCGGAGGTGATTACATGATTGAGAAAATGAAGTTCCTGAGTATTACAGGGCCTAAGGCGGATATTGACCGGGTGGTCAATGATTATCTTTCCAAGTATGAGATCCACCTGGAAAACGCCATGGCACAGCTTACCCAGGTACAGCATTTATCTCCCTACATCCAGATCAACCCCTACAGGGATCTGCTGACAAAAGTAAATGAATTTGCAGGTCTTCTGGGGGACACACAGAATATTCCCATTCAGGATATCTCCTTGGAGGAAATACAGCCTCTGCTGGATACCCTGGGGGAAAGGATCGCCAAACTGCGCCGGGAATGTGAAGACCTTACTGCCCAGCGTAACGCTGTTGCCGAGGATATCCGCCGGCTGTCTCCGTTTTCCTCCCTGCCGGAGGACGTAGATAAGCTGGTCCACTACCGGTTCGTTCAGGTCCGGTTCGGACGGATACAGCGGGAATATTATGAAAAGTTCAAAACCTATGTCTACGATAACCTGGATACTATGTTCTATCCTTGTCGGGAAGACGCCGACTATGTCTGGGGACTTTATTTTGTCCTGTGGACAAAGATGGAACAGGTGGACGCAGTTTTTTCTTCCATGCATTTTGAACGGATCTATCTGAAGAAAGATATTTACCACGGCACGCCCCAGGCCCTTTGTGAGCAATATCAGAAGAAGCTGGATACCCTGGGGAAAGAATATGACAGCCGTCAGGAGGAAATCCAGGATCTGCTCCAGAAAGATGCGTCCAGGATCCTCTCTGCCCAGGCTGCTTTAAATGCTCTGTCCACCAATTTTGATGTGCGGAAAGTGGCCGCCTGTGTAAAAGAACATCAGGAAACTTTTTATATCCTCTGCGGGTGGATGACCCAAAAAGACGCTTCCGCTTTTATGAAAGACATTGAAGATGACGCAAATCTCTTCTGTGTAGTGGAGGATGATAAAAATAAGATCAACTGCAAACCTCCCACAAAGCTGAAGAATCCAAAGATCTTCAAGCCTTTTGAGATGTATGTAAAGATGTACGGGCTTCCGGACTATCACGAAATGGATCCTACCATCTTTGTAGCGATCACCTATTCCTTTATCTTCGGGGTTATGTTCGGAGATGTGGGACAGGGACTTCTCCTGGCTGTAGGAGGGTTGCTCCTTTATAAGAAAAAACATATGGATCTGGCGGCCATTATCGGCACCGCAGGTATCTTTTCTACTTTCTTCGGCTTTATGTTCGGCAGTGTCTTCGGCTTTGAAGATATCATAGACGCCGTATGGCTGCGGCCGGCAGAAGCTATGACTCTGGTGCCTGGTCTGGGAAATATGAACACTGTTTTTGTGGTTGCCATTGTTTTTGGTATGTTCCTGATCCTGCTGACTATGGTCTTCCATATTATAAATGCTGTAAAGACCAAAGATATCGAAGGCACCTGGTTTGATCAGAATGCTGTATGCGGACTGGTATTCTACGGAACGCTGACTGTCTCCGCCGTACTGCTGCTTACGGGAAATCCCCTTCCTGCAGCCGGCCTGCTGATCATCCTGTTTGTGGTTCCCCTGATACTTATCATGCTCAAGGAACCCATTACCCGGCTGGCAGAGAGAAAAAGCCCTGCTATTGAGGGCAGCAAGCCTATGTTTTTCGTTCAGAGCTTCTTTGAACTATTCGAAATCATGCTGAGCTTCCTCTCTAACACCCTTTCCTTTGTGCGTATCGGCGCTTTTGCCGTAAGCCATGCAGCCATGATGGGAGTTGTCCTTATGCTGGCCGGAGCGGAAAGCGGCGGCAGCATAAACTGGCTCATCATTGTCCTTGGAAATCTCTTTGTATGCGCCATGGAAGGACTGATCGTAGGGATCCAGGTACTCCGTCTGGAGTATTATGAAATGTTCAGCCGTTTTTATAAGGGAAGCGGAAAAGAATTCCGTCCTTTCCTGAAGCGGGTAAACCGCAAAGGTACGTCAGACCGGGCATAGGTCTCATTATAAAACAGAAAATATTAGGAGGATTTATACTATGACAACAATTATCCAAATCACTATCGCAGCAACATTGATCTTAAGCATCATCGTTCCTTTCGGAGCATTTCTTCTTGGTGAGAAAAACAAAAAACGCTACAAAAAATCCCTGGCGGTCAACTGCTTCTTCTTTTTCGGAACCCTTCTGGTGGCTACTATCGTTATGTTCGGCGGCACAGTAAGCGCACAGGCAGCTACAGACGCTGCAGGTTCCGGTCTGGCTGAAGGTCTCGGTTATCTGGGCGCCGCGCTGGTTACCGGTCTTTCCGGCATCGGCTCCGGTATCGCTGTTGCCAGCTCTGCAAGCGCAGCTCTCGGGGCTATCAGCGAAGATGGATCCCTCTTTGGTAAATCCATGATCTTCGTTGCCATGGCAGAAGGTATTGCTCTTTACGGTCTGATCATTTCTTTTATGATCCTGGGAAGATTAGGCTGACAGATAAGGAAGGAAGATTTCCTATGAAAATGTTTTTGATCAGTGATAATATTGATACTTACACCGGCATGCGTCTGGCTGGAGTGGAAGGCGTGGTCGTTCATGAAAGAGAGGAGCTGAAGAAAGCCTTGGAGGAAGCCATCGCCAACAAGGAAAACGGGGTGATCCTTCTTACGGAGAAATTCGGGAAAGAGTTTCCGGATATCATAGATGATGTCCGTCTGAACCACCGCCTGCCTCTTCTCATAGAAATCCCTGACCGCCACGGAACCGGACGGGCCCCCGACTTCATTACTTCCTATGTAAATG
>ERZ1090879.1406-NODE-1407-length-13223-cov-17.064854_pt1 | contig 13223 bp, 10 predicted proteins | sample MGYA00478472_ERZ1090879 | MGnify/ENA primary metagenome ERZ1090879 (study PRJEB33644, sample SAMEA5815723) | chicken gut metagenome | biome: Chicken; feature: Gastrointestinal Tract; material: Caecum | place: Ireland | collected 2019-01-01 | study: A study of...
AGATTTGTTCCTTGAAAATCTCGCAAAGTGTTGCAATTAGTTTGACAATTCATCTTTTTATTACAAAGTCGCGTTTTCATGGGGCGGATTAGGTTGGGAGCGGGTCAGCGCAAACGCCCCGCCCGCCGCGCTTTCGTTTCCGTGTTTGTTTGGTTGTTTGTGTTGGGGCGTGTGCTTGTCTGCGGCGGGCGCAGCCCGACGCACTTGTATCAAGACTGTAACACATTTTTATGGACACTCGGATTAAGAGCTGAGGCTTAGAGACCAATATAGCGGCAATATCTATTAAATAATTCGGCGGACACAGTCTGCTGCAAAAGTACATGTTGACTACGGAATATCGTTTCGACTGTATCGCGCTTATGGCGTTTATACGGAACGACGAGTTTATTTTTCGGCGGAGGGCGATACTTCTCTCGGCGTCATATTGAAATGCTTTTTGAACATACGGTAAAAATAGGGTATGCTGCCGAAATTGATGCGTTCGCAGATTTGCTCGATCGAATAATTGGAAGATTGCAGTAAAGAGTAAGCGTACTTCATTTTTTGCTCGTTAAAATAGTCGGTAATTGTTTTGCCGACTGTTTTTTTGAATGTGCGACAAATATATTCGGGGGTATAAGAAAAAGACCGCATCACGGTTTGTTGATCGAGTTTGAAGTTTTTCGGCGAGGAGAGGACCGACATCAATCGCGAAACCCATGCGGGAAATTTCGTATATTCTATATGTTTGTTATGCTCTATCAAGGCATTGATAATATACGAACAAATTATTCCGGCGAACAAGTCGGTGTTTTGTTTGTCGTCGCAAATTATAGGCTGGATCAACGATTCGAGTTGATTGATTTGTTGATTTGAAAGACGCAGGTCTTTTTTATACACGCCGTTTATCAGACTGTCGAACAGATTGGGGGAATATAAGTCGCAAAAAGACTTAAAGTAACTTGTGCGGAAAATGATATCGCGATGTAAATAACACAATTCGCATTGCTGAAACCTATGCGTATCGTTGGGCATCAAAAGACAAGCGTCGCCGCACCGTATTGTTTGAGTTTCATTATTGATTAGGTGCAAACACGATCCGTCGAGCACGTAGAAAAATTCTATAAAAGAGTGGTGGTGTACGCCCGGATCCTCGTAGCAATAAATCATATGTGTAAAAATGTTTTGATCTTTTATCAAAAAATCTTCTTCGCGCAGTTCTTCGTTGGTAACGAAAGGCTTATTCGATATATCGGTGTTTTGTGTATTATTCATACGGCAATTATAGCATAATAGTAAGAATAAAGCAATGACTTATTGTAAAAATGTCAATACAGGGTAAAAGCGGGTCAATATAAGCTATTGAAATATCCACATAGACTTGCTATAATATATTTGAAAAACATACGGATGAAGATCCGCGACATGGAGGAGAATGTATGAATATAGCCAAAAAGGTGCGCGTAACCGCGTTTGCCATAATAGTTGCGCTGAGCGTCTTATCGTACATAATGCTCGGGGGGGTCTCTTTAACAAAAGCGGAAAACAACGAACCGCCGGCAAATTCGGAATTCACGGCGGAAATTGACACGACCAAGAAAGGAACCAATCAAGTATGGGACGCCGATGCGACAGGTGTTATAAATGGTAACGCATTCGATCACGAGTTATCAAACGTTTTTAACGGCCAATCGACGGATATATACTTAAATATGTCGGTAGACTGTTCTGCATATTATACCGCAGTTTTCGGAATAGGATTTTGGGCGGGAACAGGCACCCCGAAAATAACGCTATCCAAACTTGACGGAACGGAAGTTAAGAGCGGAATAGAAGTGCAATCGTATCAATATGCACCGTCATTTTCCGGTAATACAACCGAAGTAAGAATCGTACTTGCCGATTTTGCCGATGAACACGGAATGGTAGCCGGCATACGCATAATTCCGAGCGATTTGCCGACCGACGGAAATTATTCCGGACATATGCTTATAGATAATTTTACCTGCGCCGTAAAGCCGGCTGCGGGCGCTATCGACTACACCGCTTCGGGAGTGAGCAAAGCGCAAAACGATGCGTGGAAAGATGCGTTTGACTATGAAAAAATAGGTGTGCAGAATGAAACCGAATTAGAGCTTAAATTTTACGAGCCGATAGACGTAAGCAAATATTGCTCGGCTACGTTTTATATTCACGCATGGACGAGTTACGATAGCCAGATGCAATTCAAAAAGGCAGACGGCACGTCCGTTGAAACTTTTACGGTAAGCGGAGGTTACAACACAAAAAAGTCGGAGATAACTTTACGGCTGTCTGATTATGCGGCAGAGGGGGAAGTCGCGAGCGTTAAGCTACAACTTGCGGCAATGGATGCCGTTATGTTTACCGACTTTATATGCGATCCGATTCCCTCGGAGCCTACGGGAAAAATAAGCGCAGTTCTTTCGGGACTTGAACCTGCTCATACGGTTTCGGCTTGGAGCGAAGTATACGATTATGAAAAAATGAATGTGAACGGCACGGCCGTAACGTTGGAATTTTATGAGCCGATAGATACGAATACATATAAATACGCAGAGCTTAGTATGCAGATATGGGCGCCCACGAAGTGGTATCCCGTAACCGTTTCGGCAAACGGAAAAGATATAGAAATATATACGATTGCCGACGAAAGAGAGACGGGCGGTCATTTGCCCGAACTCGACAACAAGACGGGAATAATTCTTACCGATTTGACGGACGGCGGCGGCACGATAGACAAAATTACTCTGACTATGCCTTCCGATTGCGGTACTTATATCGACGGAAACGGGTCGGAAGTACAACGCGAGATACATCTTTTACTTACCGACTTAACTTTACGCGCCGAGGCGCCCGCGATATCGGAGTCTACCATGGGCGATATAGACTATAAGCGTAGCGGACTTGCAAAGACGTCGGTAGGTCCCGTCGTGGAATTTTGGAACGAACTGTGCGAGTATCAAGCGTATGTGAAAAAGGGCGAAAAAGTCAAAATAGTATTTGCCGAGCCGCTCGATGCAAACATCTATGAATATGCGGCGTTTAACGCGCTTTTGTGGGGGCTTCCGAGGTTTGTTGACGTGGAGGTAACTTCGGACAGCGGCAGCGTTATGCTTTCGATTCGATCCGATGAAGGACCCGCCTTGGACTATATCGATCCCAAAAACATATTTATGCGGCTTCCGCTCGGCGAACTTAAAGGCGCAGACGGCAAGATAAAAGAGCTCACGTTCGATTTTGCCAATGTATCCGCGGATTGGAAAGAGTTTTCGGGATATTTTCTTTGCGATAATTTCGAATGTGCAAATATGATCATCGGCAATGCGGAGAACGCAAAAGATATTTCCGCCCTGATGCCGATAGGCGCATCCAAAACGTTTACCGCCGCCGATTCGGGCGCGGAGGGCACGTGGACCCGACAGGCGACTGTGAGAAGCGAAGCGTACGATACGGTTGCTTTCCGACTGAATGCGACTTATACCGAGCATTTCAAGGTCGGTATGCTTGTGCGCAATCTTCGTCTCTCCGATACGATAAGTAAGAGCGGTAAATTCGACGGCGCGTTCATAGAACTTTCCGACACATACGCAAGCGTGAGCATTTGGGAAAACGGCGTATTGATCTCTATGCGCAAGGACGGCAACTTCTTTGCGAGCGGCGAGAACGTAAGCGTTAAACTCGAAATACTCGACAGGACGCTTGCGGGGAGATCTTGCGGTTCACTTCTGCGTATCACCGTCGGCGGCACGACATTCGACGATTTGTATTTCGATAGGGACGAGACGATGTTCGGTTACTATACGCATATTCTCACGGCGAACGGCATGGGCGCGTTCGCGGTTACGGTGGGATCCGATGCCGAAAGCCCGATTTCCGAGGCGGACGTTATGAACGTTAAGCTGACTGCTGCGGTGACGGACGGCGCAACCAAGCGCGTGCCGCTTAAATTTACATATAACGACGTTGCGAATACGCAAGTGAATGCGCCTACCGTTATCGGAGCGGCGCACTACGATGCGGTCGCGGGCTATATCGTATTCGACGGCGAGGGCGAAGTAACGGTAAAATATTCGGTGTCCAACGAATTCGGCACGTTTGAATCCAACACGCTCACGCTTAGTTACGCCGAGCCCGCCGAAAAGACGGAAGTGCCGCAAAGCAAGGGCGGTTGCAAAAGCAGCGTCGGCGGTTCGAGCATATTCGCGGCATTGACGTTGATTGCGGTGTGCGCGATACTGCTAATGCGTAGAAAGAAAGAGGAATAACGATCTTATCGGTTTCTTTACAGACGGTTTCTCTTGTCGAGAGGACGAAATTAAAGATAAAAAGGAGAAAAAATATGAGTGGAAAAAGTGTATTGTCAAGAATAATGTTACTGATTGTTGCATTGGCTATGGCTTTTGTTACGATAGGGTGCGATAAGAATTCGCCGCGCGGCGAAATAACCGTGCCGGACTCCAATCCGCGCAAAGCCGATCTCGGCGACGACGTCTACGTGTCGGTACTCGATCTCGGCTTCGGCACCGATTGGGTAAAAGCCGCGGCGACTGCATACACCGAAAAGACGGGTATAAAAGTATATGTAACGGGCGATGCGGACTTAAACAGCACCGTGGCTACCAAAATGGGTACGAGCGCGGAAAAAGACGATTTGTTTTTTGCGTCTTTCGCCCCGCAAAATATGAATAAATGGGTAAGAAACAATTTGGTCGTGCCCATAGACGATATACTTACCGAGAGCGTATACGGCACGAGCGCCGAGTCGCGCGTCGCCGACACGTATTTCCTAAAACTCGGCAAGGTTGGCGACAAGACCTATTCTACGCCGTATATCTATTCGAATTGGGGAATTATATACAACGAGGAACTTCTCGGCAAGATCGAGTCCAAAGGCGAATACACAAAGGGCGAATTTCCCAAGACTATGCGCGGGCTTGTGGATATGTGCGAGGCGGTAAACGAAGCGCAACTCGTAAACGAGCGCACCGGCAAGACGATCAGGCCTTTTTCGTGCGGACTGAGCGTGCGCTATATGAATAATCTTTTCTACACGCTTTGGTATCAACTCGATCCCGCCGGTTGGCGCAAATTCTACGACCAAAACAACGTCGCTGCGTTCGACCGCACCACGTTTGAAAACGATGCCGCACGCACCGCTATGGAATGGATATACGAACTTATCAATCCCATAGACCAATTGCATAACAATATGGTGGGCAACAGCCAAAATCATACCGAGTCGCAGACCTCGTTCGTGATCGGCGACTGCGTGTTTACGTTCTGCGGCACGTGGTTCGAAACCGAAATGAAAAAGACGATCGCTCAAGTGGGTATGTCGTCGTATCGCTACACGGCGTATCCCGTGATAAGCGAGGCGGATGCGCAAGAAGGCAAGCTGTATTCGCAACCGAATCTGCCGGGCGAAGCGTTCTTCATTCCGTCCGATGCGCAAAACGTGACGGGCGCAAAAGATTTTCTCGCGTTTCTGTTGAGCGAAGACGGCGTAACCGTGGCAAGTACCGCCATATCGCAACCCGTGTGCTATACGTCCGATAAGGAAATACAAATGACGAGTTTCGGCAACGACATAGCAGCCGCTGTAAAGGATTCCGAAAAGCTGTACTGTTTCTCTGAGAACGACGTGTTCAAAACGGGTGCGTGTTCGCTTTTCAAAAGTCAGCCCAGTCCGTTCTATGCAATGGTGGGGTGCTCGATATCGGGCGATAAAAAAAAGATTGCCGAAACTATCGTAACGCGTGAGGCGGATGCGTTGGCAGATAAATGGACCGACCACACCGACATATTAGATTGATACAATGCAAACGTTTATAAACAAAAAGAAATTCGATATTCGCAAAGGTTGGAAAAAGCGACTGTTCGTCTATCTGTCGCTTCTATGGCCCGTCATTCACTTATGCGCATTTTGGGGCTATGTGAACGTGGGCACGGTAATCAACTCTTTTTTTCGCGAAAATTTGAACGGAGAAACCGTATTTGCCGGCTTAGATGCGTATAGGCGCGTATTCAGTGTGTTGTTTGAGGGCGACATTTCGGGCATTTCTTCTCTGCGCTCCTTTCTAAACTCACTGTCGCTTATGCTGCTTGCATTGATCGTAAATCTGCCTATCACGCTTATTTTTTCCTATATGATTTACAAAAAGATACTGTTTGCGCCGTTTTGGAGAGTTGTGCTCTACTTGCCTTGCATCGTGTCGCTCGTAATTTTGTGTTTGTTCTTCCGCATCATGTTTTCGGGCACGGCAAGTTTTACGAGTATTTTCACAATGCTGCAAAAACTCGGCTATTCCAATGAGGCGGTAATACGCGACGGTATGTTCGGCTCGTCCGATACTGCATGGTGGGGCATAATAATTTTCAGCGTGTGGACGGGCGTGAACGCAAATATCATTTACTTTTCGTCCGCTATGGCGCGTCTGCCCGTCGAAGTCATTGAGAGCGCGAATCTCGACGGCGCGAGCGAAATGCGCCAGTTCTTCTCAATAGTGGTCCCGATGATTTGGGGTACGATCGTTACGATGTCTATTACGCTTATCGGCGGCTCTATTGCTCTTTTCCAGCCTATGCAGCTTATTGTGGGCAACGAAACGGCAGGCGATCTACGCGTGGGTACGATAGGGTGGATAATTGTCGACAACGTAAAGAGCGGCGGCGTTACGATAGGTTATCCGGCTGCCGTCAGCGTAGTGGTCAGCGTAGTCGGCGGATTATTTGTATTCGGCGTTAAAACGCTTTTGGAAAAGGCGTATAAGGAGGTGGAGTATTGATGGGACTTATACGAAATTTCCGCAAGCGCGCCGCCGTAGACAATGTGTGCCGAATTATATTTTTCATTTTAATGGCGTTGTTCGCTTTTACTTATCTATTTATGTTCGTGTGGATATTCTGCAATTCCATGCGCACCGCGGACGCGTTCATACTCAATACGTTCGATATTTTCAATTTCGAAAGTTGGACGTTCGGCAACTATCAAGAGCTTTTCCGGACACAGATAGCGGGCAGTCAGCGCAATCCTATTTATCTAATGGATACGGTACTTACTACCGTGATACTCGTAATAGGGCAAGTAACGCTCGGAGTAACTATTCCCGCGCTTACCGGCTATATCGCGGCGAAGTATAAATTCGCGCTCCGCAAAGCGATCAACGCCGTGGCGATAATCCAAATGATAGTGCCCACCGTAGGCGCTGTGGCTACTACATATCGTATGATGAGTAAACTCAATCTTACCAATTCTTATTTGGGAATATTTTTGATGAGCGCGGGCGGGTTCGGATTCTCGTTTCTCTTGTTTAAGAATTTTTTTGCGAGCATCCCGTGGTCTTACGCCGAAAGCGCGTTTATCGACGGCGCGAGCGACCTACGCGTGTTTATAACTATAATATATCCGCAAGCGTTGCCTATTATCACGGCAATAGCCGTTACTACGTTTATAGGCTCGTGGAACGACTACTTTACGGCGTATATGTACTTGCCGGATAAGCCTACCGTATCGCTTGGCGTAAGTCAGCTTTACAGACGGATGCAAGCCAAATTGCAGTTGCCCGTGGCGTTTGCCGGCATGACTATCCTTGCCGGAGTATCGCTTGTCGTGTTCGGGATTTTCAACAAATTCATAATGAGCAATATGTCTGCAGGCGGATTAAAAGGTTAAAAGGAGATTAAAACGATGAGAAAACTTTCCCGAATATTTGTGTCGCTAATATGTGTTGTCTTTGCGTGCGTTATGTTCGCGTGCTCGGCGGGAACGGTAACCGTGCCGCGCACAAACTTACCGGATTACGATGCGAAAAAAGGCGAAAAACACTTGGAAATATCCGGTTGGTGTACGCCGTCGCTGTGTGTGCCTACCGATTTGACCGATGAAACGCAGCTTGCCGAAAGCGAACGTCAATTTGCGCTTATAAAAGATGCGGGGTTAAACGTAATTCATCCGGTCGGTTCGGGCGACTGTACTTTTTCTGCCGCGATGAATGCGGTGCGCGCGCAAGATGCATATTTCTATAATAAGCTCTACGAGTACGGGTTGGGTACGTACGTCAATCTCGGGCGTTCGCCCGAAATGCTGTCTAAAATAGGCGTGTTCAAGGAATATCCCGCCGTGCTCGGATACCAATACGACGAGCCGAGTATTACAGCCGAGATCAGAGCGTTCGCCGCCGAACTTGAAAAATTCAACGAAGACGCTTTCGGCAAAACGTTTGTTATAAATATGATGCCGCCTCAGGGAACGTTCAACGACGGAATGTATTCCTACGAAGAGCAGATAGACGAGATTTCCGAAATGATTATACAGAATTTGGGGGCAAATTCCGAAAGATGGATCTCCGCCGACCATTACGTACTTCAATTGAAAGACGGAGTACACAGTCTTTCGCCCGCATATTTGGGAAACGTCAATTACGTGGCGAGATACGGCGAAAAGTACGGATTTAAGAAAAATTACTTTATACAGGCAATGCCTTATTCTTCGAGCGTGCACGATCGCGTGCCGGGTTACGAGGAAGTACGCTTGCAGGAGTATGCGCTTCTCGCGTTCGGAATGGACGGCATTTCGCTGTTTTGTTATCAAACGCCCGGTGTAAGTAGCGAGTTCTCTTCCGAGCAACTCGCTATGATAGATCGAGAAGGCAATCCCACGCCGATATACGATGCAGTGAAAAAAGCCAATCTCGAACTACGCGCTTTCGAGCACGTTTATTTTCAATTCGATTGGAAGGGCGTGTTTACCTACGACAAAGCCAAAGAGGATACGGGGCGGCCGTACGAATGTTTTTCTTCGATAGTCGATAACCTTTCTGTAGAAGACGTTGCGAGCATTGACAGCGTACGCGGCACGCAAAACACGCTTTTCGGCTATTTCGGGGACGAAAGAGGAAACGACGGCTTTATGGTCGTGAACTACAACGATCCGCAAAACGTGAAGAGCAACAGCGTAACAATGAATTTCAACGCCGGTTTCGGTTATAACAAAGCCATTGTATACGTGGAAGGCGAAAAAACAGTGAGAGAAATTGCATACAATTCGCTTAATCTCGAACTGGGTGCCGGCGAAGGCGTTTTCGTGATTCCGTATACGGCATAAGAATAAGCGTAAAGGAATGCAAATGAGTTTACTCAAAGGAAAATGGATAGGTACAGGCGAACGGGTCATCACCCGCACTACGGGCGAAAAAAGTCCGGCTTTGCAACTGCGCAAGCAATTTACCGTAAAAGACTTTCAAACGGCGACTTGCAAGATATGCGGGTTGGGCGCATACGTATTGCATATAAACGGCAAGCGCGTGGGCGACGACGTACTGTCGCCCGCGTTTACGGCTTATGACAAACGCGCGCTGTACGTCGAGTACGACGTGAAAGAATATCTCGTAAAAGGAACCAATGTGGTTGCGGTAAAGCTCGGCGATGGGTTTTACAATCAAACAACGCGCGATACGTGGGGATTTTATCAAGCGCCGTGGCGAGATATGCCCAAGTTATGGTTTTCGCTTAGGATTGACGGCGAAGTCGCGCTAGTAAGCGATGTAACTTGGAAATGCAGTACGGACGGGGCAACCGTGCACAACGCGATACGCACGGGCGAATATTACGACGCCCGCAAAGAGGACGGCTGGCGCGAAGTCGGTTACGACGATTGCGGTTGGCAAAACGCGTGTATCGTAGCGTCGCCCGGCGGCAAATCGGAGCGCATGGAACTGCCGCCTATCCGCGAGTGCGAGCGGCTTCAAGCAGTCGACATGTGGCGGAGCGAAAAGGGTTGGGTATACGACTTCGGCAAAAATATCGCAGGCTATGTCGAACTCAGGTTATCAGGAAAGCGCGGGCAAACGGCGGAGATTCGTTATGCCGAGAAGTTGAACGGAAAAGAACTCGACCGATCGAATATCGACTGTTATGTGTTCGATACCGACGCATTTTCGACCGACAAATATACGTTTGCGGGCGTCGGCGTAGAAACTTGGAAACCCGAGTTCGTATACCACGGGTTTCGGTACGCCGAACTTATAGGGTGCGACGCCCCGCCCATAGAGGAGCTTACGGCAATATTCGCACACACCGACTTAAAGAAGAAAGGCGACTTTCAGTCTTCCGACGAACTCTTGAATTGGATATACGACGCGGGGATTCGCTCGTTTTTGAGTAATTGGCACGGCATATCCGAGGACTGTCCGCATCGGGAAAAGAACGGTTGGACGGGCGACGCGGCCATATCCGCCGACTACGCCGTAGCCAACTTCGACATGAAAGAGGCGTACAAAAAGTGGCTCGGGGATATTGTCGACAGCCAGCGCGTATCGGGACAGCTTCCTGGGATCGCGCCCACAAGTGGTTGGGGATACAACTGGGGTAACGGACCGGCATGGGATTGCGCGCTGTTCTTCCTGCCGTACGCTTTATACAAGGAAACGGGCGACACGGCGTGTTTCGACGTTGTTTTCGACGCGGCGGAAAAGTATTTTCGCTACGCCGAATACTATGAGCAAGACGGGCTTGTGTGCTACGGACTGTCCGATTGGTGCCCGCCGCAGCTTCCCGATTTGAAATTGATGGACAATCGGCTGTCCGACTCGTGCTACTACTACGGCATGTTGTCGGTCATGGCGACGATATGCGAACTTCGGGGCGAACCCCAAAAGGAGAAGGCGTACCGTGCGCACGCCGAAAAGGTAAAACAAGCCGTACGGAAGAAGTATGTCCACGGCGACGGTGTAGACAACAACGGGCAAGGCGCGCTTGCGGAAGTGCTGTATTTCAAGATAGTCGAGGGCGAACAGGGGAAACGGATAGCAAAAAAACTTGCCGAAACAATCAAAGCCGATGATTACAAATACAAAGTGGGTATCTTGGGGTTAAAAGCTCTGTTAAACGCGCTATCTATGTACGGCTATACCGACGTGGCGTACAAGACGGTGGCGAGGTACGACTATCCTTCTTACGGCTATTGGAAAGCGAATGGCGCAACGACGCTGTGGGAGTTCTGGGAATCCGACAGTAAAACAGGAACGCGCAATCACCATATGTACGCCGACGTAGTCAATTGGTTATTCCGCAACGTTGCGGGAATCAAAAATGCTGGCGTTGCCTACGACGTATGCGTGTTCGAGCCGTACTTTTTTGCCGAAACATGTTCGGCAAGCGCGGAAACCGAAACGCCGCACGGCAAACTGCGGTTTGCGTGGCAAAAGAAAGATAATGAATTTATTGCCGATATAAAGATACCGAATGGAATAAATGCCGTTTTGAAATTGCCTAACCGCGAGTCGGTAAAAGTAAAAAGCGGTAAATTTATGATCAAAATAAATTAGGTTGCAGTAAAACTTACGGATATATTCTGTAACTTTCCAAATAACCATTGATCGCCATAATTTAATTGTGCTTTCCTGTTTGACCGTAAAGTGTGCGCATGTATTAGGGGTACTTCTATATGCCGCGTTTTGTCGCAACTCAGATTTGGATATCCCTTACAGTGGGCGAATTCTCTTTTGTTTATTATTTTCACGCAATTTAATTTCCAGTTTACCCACTCAAAACATCTTATTTGAGAGCGAATAAAAGACCTATCTTAGCACGTCCATTTTACTTAATTGACCGTAAAATATGTGCCTGTCTTGATACGAGCAATACCGCACCATTGCCGACCAAAGCAAGATTTGCCGAGATACCCGCTTGATTGACATACTGCTCCGCAGGCAAAACAGCGCCTTTAACTGCGCCGATGATACCGACAAACAACAAAATGATACCTTGTAGCCCGAACACCACAAGCATCTTTGCGAGGGGAATATACTCCTTTTTGACTGGCAATGCACAGGAAAAGGCAATATCGCCGTTTTCTCTTGTCATCATACAGCAGAAAAATACCGAAAGGCAAGAGAAAAAGAAAATGACTTCATACGGATAATTCGGTACTAAAACAAGCACGGCAAAGAAGAGAAAGATAAAAGCCGTAGGATGCATACAAAGAGCGATTTCCTTTTTAATTAAATTCAGCATGCTTTTCCTCCTCATTTGCTTTTTCCAAATGCACGATGATGTTATCGATCGTTGCGTCGGTCGCGGTAGCGCTCGTTGCTATTTGCATATCACAGGGCAGCAGACCTTCGTAGCCTTCTTTGACCGCCTTCACGCCGATAGCTTTGGCGGTCGTCGCATCTTTCAGAGAAGAAAAACGTGCCAACCGATATTTACCGAGTAAATCTTTCAGCGGGCACGCCACCAAAATCCTGCCCTGCGAGATATAGACGATGTCGTCGGCAATGCGCATCAGATCGGTCGTAATATGCGTGGAGAAGAGGACGGAAACGCCGTCTTCCCGCACAAGCTGCAATACGATGTCGCAAAACTCTTCACGCGAAAGCGGATCGAGCCCGCTCGTCGGTTCGTCCATGATGAGCAGCTTGGCTCCGTGCGAAAGGGCGAGGGCAAGCGCAAACTTTACCTTCATGCCCTCGGAAAGTTCTTTGACCTTCTTTCGTTCGGACAAATCGAATTGCGCAAGGAATTTTTCATACTTGCCTTGATCCCACGCCGGATAAAAGGGCGCGTACGCCTTGCGAATAGAAACAAGCGTGTTCATGGGATAATAGCGAAAACCGCCGCCGACATAGCCGATCATCTGCTTTACCGCCATTTCATCCTCATCCATATTTTTCCCGAAGACCGAAACTGCGCCTTCTGCCGCAATAAGCCGCAGGATCCCTTTGATCGTTGTGCTTTTCCCTGCGCCGTTCCTGCCGATGAGTCCGACGATATGCCCCTGCGGCACGCAAAAACCGATCTTATCAAGCGTGAATTCGGGATAGACTTTCGTCAGTCCTTTAACTTCCAGCGCATTCATTTTTGCTCGCCGTCCTTTACATGATTGACAGCCTTCCAAAACGATTCCACATAGGAAAACGGCTGCAAGGCAATGCCTTGCCCTTTGTCTGCCATCAAGACCAGTGAATCTCCCGGGTTCAACGAAAACATATCACGCACCTCTTTAGGGATGACGATCTGCCCTTTGGGACCGATCTTTACTGTTGCCAAAAATTTACCTTCGGGGAAATTTTCCATTACTTGCTCCTTTAAGTGTAATTAGTATTACTTTTCTTACTTATTATAACTCATGCTACATTGAATGTCAAGTAAAAGAAGCAAAAACCACTTTGGCACCATGGCGTGTGCTTGGCATAGACAAGTGGGGGGGGGGGGGGGGGCCC
>ERZ1090879.1408-NODE-1409-length-13214-cov-6.197583_pt1 | contig 13214 bp, 10 predicted proteins | sample MGYA00478472_ERZ1090879 | MGnify/ENA primary metagenome ERZ1090879 (study PRJEB33644, sample SAMEA5815723) | chicken gut metagenome | biome: Chicken; feature: Gastrointestinal Tract; material: Caecum | place: Ireland | collected 2019-01-01 | study: A study of...
TTGTCTATTTGGAATTTTCTCATTTTGACTTGCACTATTTATATTCTAGCACCATCAGGATGGACGGATGCAGCCGATGATCATTGTCTGCCCTACTTACAACAACACGAGCCCGGAGGACAGTTCCCAGTTACAGTCTGGCGTTTCGGCTGACGGATAATTATCATAATGAGCTGGTCAATGATCTGATTCCGGCGGTGGAGGGACGGTACAGTTCTTATGCGGAGGATACGTCGCCGGAGGGGGTTGCGGCCTCGCGGATGCATCGGGGATTTGGTGGATTCTCCATGGGATCGGTGGCAACCTGGCATACTTTTCAGTATTGTCTGGATGATTTTTATTATTTTATGCCCATGAGTGGAAGTTTTACCACGGACGGAGATTTTATGAGTCAGATTGTCACGGAATCCGGGTATGGTCCGGAAGACTTCTTTATTTATGCAATGTCCGGAACGGATGATTTTGCCTATTCTGCGTTTGCGCGGCAGATCGAGGCGATGCTGGAGACTTCCGATGGAAACTTTGTCGAAGCGGACAATGAGAAGGAGGGGAATCTGGTGTTCCGCGTACAGGAAGGCGGGACACATAACGGGGAATATGCGGAACAGTACATTTATAATGGGCTGTGCTGGTTCTGGAATTGAAAATTGTGGATGAATTATAAGAAATCCGGAGGCATCTGAAAAATGTCTCCGGATTGTTTGGAATGATCTATTTTCCGACGGTATCTTTTGGTCCAATTTCCCGCAGTTCTGTAGAAATGGAAAATTCAAAGATATTTTCCCGTATAGCTTTGTGCCGTGTTTTTTATTGTCTCCGGTGTCCCTGCGGCAACGATCGTGCCGCCGTCGGAGCCGCCGCCGGGACCCATATCAATGATATAGTCCGCATTGCGTATCACATCAAGATCATGTTCAATGACGATCACGGTTGCTCCATGTTCGATCAATGTCTGGAAGACGCCGAGCAGAGTCTGTACATCCAGCGGATGCAGGCCGATGGTCGGTTCGTCGAAAATGAAGACGGAATCGGACTGTGCCTTTCCCATCTCGCTGGCAAGCTTCAGCCGCTGGGCTTCGCCGCCGGAAAGACCGGGCGTTTCTTCGCCAAGAGTCAGATATCCGAGACCGAGTTCCTGAAGGACCTTCAGCCGCTGAACAACCGTTTTCATTCCTGCGCAGGCTTTCAGCGCGGTATTTACATCCATAGCCATGTAATCCGGCAGGGAGTATGTCTGACCGCTCTGTGCCGTGTACCGGATATGCTCCGCGGCTTTTCCGTACCGGGAACCTCTGCATTCCGGACAGGGAATGTCCACGTCAGGCAGAAACTGTACATCGAGACTGATCACTCCGGTTCCGTCACAGACCGGGCAACGCAGCCGTCCGGTGTTATAGGAGAAATCGCCCGCTTTGTATCCTGCCTGCTTTGCATCCGGAGTTTTTGCATATATTTTCCGGAGCTCGTCGTGTACATTGGCATAGGTGGCGACGGTGGAACGGACGTTGATGCCGATCGGCGTGGCGTCGATCAGCTTTACCTGTTGGATGCCGTCGGCTTCAACGGAACGGATGTGATCCGGAAGTGTTCTTTTCTGGAGAACCGCCTCCAGCGCCGGAACAAGACTTTCCAGGATCAGAGTCGTTTTTCCGGAACCTGAGACGCCGGTGACAACGGTCAGCTTTCCCTTTGGAATCCTGACATCCAGCGGCTTTACCGTATGGATCCGGGAGGTGGAAAGGCAGATGGTTCCTTCTTTGAACAGTTCCTCTGTCGTTGACCGATTTCTCATATGAATTTCCGCTGCGCCGGACAGGAAAGGACCAATACTGGAAGCTGGATTTTCTGAAAGATCTGAGACGGTTCCTTCTGCAATGACCCTGCCGCCGTCGGCGCCGGCGCCAGGTCCCATTTCAACGATCCAGTCGGCTGCGGCAAGGATCTGTGTGTCATGGTCTACAAGCACAACAGAATTACCATCGGCGATCAGATCCCTCATAATGCCGGTCAGTCCATCGAGATTGGACGGATGCAGGCCGATGGACGGTTCGTCCAGAACATAGAGGACCCCTGTCGTACGGTTGCGGACCGCGCGCGCAAGCTGCATGCGCTGACGTTCGCCGGTAGAGAGCGTGGAGGATGCCCGGTCAAGGGTGAGATATCCAAGACCCAGATCCATCAGACGCCTGGCGGCTGTCTGGAAGGACTCACAGATACTGTCCGCCATCGGATGCATTTCTTCAGGGAGGGATGCGGGAACGTCCGCTACCCAACGGGAAAGGTCAGACAGAGTCATCCGGCAGGCTTCATCAAGGCTGATTCCGCGGAGCTTCGGCGTTCTTGCCTCTTCTGACAGTCGTGTTCCATTGCAGTCCGGGCAGACTTCCTGTTTCAGGAATTTTTCCACCCGTTTCATCCCTTTTTCATCTTTGACTTTCGCCAGAGCATTTTCCACGGTGTAGACTGCGTTATAATAGGTGAAATCAAGTTCGCTTGCCTGATTGGAGTTTTTTGCTTTGTAGAGAATATGCTTTTTCTCGGCAGGCCCGTGATAAACGATGTCCTTTTCTTTTTCTGAAAGATCACGGAAAGGAATGTCTGTGCGGACGCCCATCGCCCGGCAGACATCTGTCATCAATGACCACATCAGAGAATTCCATGGAGCGACAGCGCCTTCGTCGATGGAAAGGGAATCGTCCGGCACAAGGGTGGAAAGGTCGACGGTTCGCACGATGCCGGTTCCGCTGCAGGTGCGGCAGGCGCCCTGGCTGTTGAAGGCGAGTTCTTCCGCCGACGGAGCGTAAAATCTGGCGCCGCATTCCGGACAGACCAGTTCCTGACCGGCTGCAACTGCAAGCGTGGGAGGAAGAAAATGACCGTTGGGGCATCTGTGGCTTGCCAGACGCGAGAACATCAGGCGAAGGCTGTTCAAAAGTTCCGTACCGGTGCCGAAGGTACTGCGGATGCCCGGCACTCCGGGGCGCTGGTGGAGCGCAAGTGCCGCCGGCACGTAGAGGACTTGGTCCACAGGCGCTTTTGCCGCTTGGGTCATGCGCCGACGGGTATAGGTGGACAGCGCGTCCAGATACCGCCGGGAACCTTCCGCGTACAGGACGCCAAGGGCAAGGGAGGATTTTCCGGATCCGGAGACGCCGGCGATTCCGACGATTTTGTTGAGAGGGATGTCGACGTTGATGTTTTTCAGGTTGTGGACGCGGGCACCGCGGATTTTTATGTGGGTGATCATGGGTGGGCCTCCTTGTAGTGTGAGTATTTTTGGGGATGACGACGGATGGTTTGAGGTGGTTGGGTAGGGGTGAGGATGGTGGGTTGGTAGGTTGGATGATAAAAAGTCCAGTTTAAGCTATAGCTTTGCTTAGGAGGGTGACCATTTCTATTGCAACACTTGCCTGCTGTCACTGGTAGTTTAATTTCCACACTTTACATAGAAGATGACAAGTCCCACTGATACCTTCTCCTTTTCTAGGTTTATTTAGTTCGTCGACCTCAATGCAACGGATGACGCCATAATCATCTGCGTCTTTATCTATTCGATCAATTTAAATCCACATCCCCAATGCAGCGGATGACACTGAAAGCGTCGGTGCACTCATAGAAAATAAAGTATTTAAATCCACATCCTCAATGTAGAGGGTGACCGGGCACACCGATCAGCGGAGATACATACACTGTATTTAAATCCACATCCTCAATGTAGAGGATGACCAGCTTCAGTTTCGGCAGCGACCACGAAAAATTGAATTTAAATCTACATCCTCAATGTAGAGGATGACAGAAGTCAATATATATGCAGATAATGCCATTGCTATTTAAATCCACATCCTCAATGTAGAGGATGACAGGATTGTCTGGAAACCGTAAATGCGGCGCAGGATTTAAATCCACATCCTCAATGTAGAGGATGACCGAAACTCCTCGTAGAGTTGCTTCCATTCTGCCATTTAAATCCACATCCTCAATGTAGAGGATGACATGATCGGCGTATCCGCTACCCACTCAAACGAGAAATTTAAATCCACATCCTCAATGTAGAGGATGACCAGTATCAGATATTCTTCTACTTCTTCGTTGATCATTTAAATCCACATCCTCAATGTAGAGGATGACAGCAAAACTGCACAAAAAGTCTTGTGCTTTTTTATATTTTATAGTTTTTTTGGTGAAAAAACAATAGAATAAATTCTTTCATTGACTTTTTTGTGCTGTCGACACCGATTGATAAAAGAAATAATAACAATATATAAGGTGCGAATCGCTCAGAAAAAAGATGTTTACTTCACATTCGCACTTGCAGAAATGATGAATAGAATTTGAAATTGCTGAATTGTATGAACTCAATAAAAATATTAAGTTTAGGATATAGGTAAAAATCATTGACAAGATATGTATAGCGGAGTATCATTATTGTAAGTTCAAAACATAGATGTCTTCATGCAGTAAAAATGAAGTGGATTGAAAAAGGATTTAGGTGAAGGTAGGGCTGAAAGGTATGGCAACAGAAAGGTTTGTCATACCTTTTGTGCTATAAAGAATGAGGTGAAGTATGCGGGAATATGTTTCGCATTATCGGGAAGAAGACGATACTTATCAAAACAATAGCGAACATCAGAAGAATGTCGCGGATCTTTGTATGCAGTATTGTTCGGTTGTCCCTCTGAAAAAAATGGCATATATCATTGGGTTGAACCATGACGATGGAAAAAACACCATGGAAGCATGGCAGCCATATTTTATCGATAAGGTTCAAAAGAAGATACATGAAAAAGGGGAAAAATTGGATCACTCGACGCTGGGCGGTTTGGTAATTGCGTCTTATGAGCCAAAAAGTATGTTTGCGGAAATGGCTGCGCTTGTTGTATTTATGCATCATGGGGTGGCGGATTGTGTGTCTGTTTCTGATGGCAGTTCACTGCTTCTTAAAAGAGAACAAAAATATAAGCCTAAGGAGATTTATGAAAACAGAGCAATCTGTGAGCTGGAAATGCAAAAAGAGTATGAGAAGCGTGCATTATCCGGAGTGGATTTTTCTTTGCTTTGTCGGGAGGCCAGGAGGGACTTTGGGGAGGTCGTAAAAAAGATCCAGGCTTTGCCCAAGAGCGCGGATGGAAAGAAATTATATGGAAACCGTGATTTTTATCTGGGGCTGTGTGAACGTCTTTTATTGTCTGTTTTGGCGGACGGTGATGTGAGAGATACTGTGGATTTTACAGAAAATAGAGTTACAGATACTGGTATGTCAGAGGAAGAAATAAAGAAAATCTGGGAACGTGGATTGCGCAATCTGGAAGAAAAGCTGCAGAGAATGCAGAGCAGTAATGAGAACAAATCGGTATTAAATACAGCACGTGAAGAGATTTCGGAAAGATGCAAAGAAGCAGCTTATTTCACCGGAAAAAGATTTCGTTTGGCAGTTCCAACTGGAGCGGGAAAAACGTTAAGTGCACTGCGCTTCGCGTTGAAACGGGCGTTGCTGACCGGTAAGCGACACATTTTTTATATCGCCCCTTTTCGAAGTGTTTTGGAACAAAACGCTGACGAAATTCGTAGGGCGGTGGGAAATGCGGAATGGGTATTGGAGCATCACAGTGATGTTGTTATTGAAGATGAAATAAAAAACGCTGAATATGAGCGATATATTGAGAACTGGGATGAAATTCCAATCATAGCTACCACGGCAGTGCAGTTTTTTGATTCGATCTTCAAAGCAAAGAAACAGAACCTTCGGCGTTTTCACAGCTTATGCAACAGTATCATAATTTTTGATGAAGTACAGGCATTGCCAATAAAAGTAATGGGACTGTTTCATCTGGCAGTGAATTTTTTGACTGAGATTGGGGAGTCGGATGTGGTTTTGTGTACGGCAACACAGCCGCCCTTTGAAGAAATTGCTGAAAATCGCATGCTTCCGACAGAATGGATGACAGAACAATTGTCTGTGTATGAACCCAGGTTTCGCCGTGTGGAGTACCATGATTGTACGGATGTTGGCAAAAGAAGTTTCAATATAGAAGAGGCAGCAGAATTTGCAGCTGAAATTGCAGAAAAATGTGCACAGGTGTTGGTTGTATTCAATACCAAAGGAGCGGCGAGACAGGTGTTTGATGCTTTACAGGACAGAACAGAAGCAAGGCTGTACTATCTGAGCACAGATATGTGTGCGGAGCATCGTCGTGATAAACTGGCGGAAATAGAACGTGCCCTGGAAAACAGGGAAAGAGTGATCTGTGTCAGTACACAGCTGGTAGAAGCAGGCGTTGATTTTTCCTTTCAGTCGGTGATTCGTTCCATGGCGGGATTGGATAACCTGATTCAGTGTGCAGGAAGATGTAATCGCCATGGAAGTGAAGACGGGACAATTGGAAATGTGTATTTGATTCGAATGAATTCCGACGTGGAAAAGTTAAATTCTCTGCCCGAAATTCGTCAGGCGCAGGATGCTATGGAGAAAATATTGAGAGTTTACCATGACACGCCGGAACTTTTCGATGGACGTCTGGATTCGGAAAAAGCGATCGCCAGCTATTATCGCGAATATTATTATGGGAAGGATGCAGAAGAGAGGTATCCTGTAAATGTTGAGAGTGTTCGCACAGATATCGTGGAGCTTCTTTCGGACAATAGAAAATTTGCATCGAAAACGAAGAATGTTTTTTTAAAACAGGCGTTTCAGACAGCGGGAGAGAACTTTTCATTGATTGAAAGTAAGCCGGGGATCGATGTGATCGTAACATATAAGAATGCGCTGAAGTTCACAGATGACTATGTGAAAATGACAGACAGTATGTCAAAACGAAGAATACTTCGAATGCTGCAGAGATTTACCGTAAATATATCAGAAAGTACATTAAAAAAGATGGGGAATGATGCGGTCTACAGGAAAGGAGAGGAACTGCTTCTTTTGGACAGCAGATATTATAACGAGGTTACAGGCGTTCAGACTGAGGCTGGGGAAATGATGTTTTTGGATTATTAGAGGAGGAAAAAAGTGGAGCATAAAAATTTCAGAAATACGGTAGAATTTCAAGTGAGCGGAGACTACGCATTGTTTTCTGATCCTGTTACGCGTGTGGGAGGAGAGAAATTTTCTTATCCGATTCCGACTTACGAAGCACTCAAAGGAATTCTTCACAGCATCCTGTGGAAGCCGACAATTATATGGATTGTTGATGAAGTGCGTGTAATGAAGCCGATACAGACGGAGACAAAAGCAGTGCGTCCGGTTATTTACAGTGGGGGAAACGACTTGTCTTATTATACTTATCTGAAAGACGTCTCTTATCAAGTTCGTGCTCATTTTGTCTGGAATCTGAATCGTCCGGAATTTGAGCATGATCGAAATGAAAATAAGTACCATAATATGGCAAAAAGAATGATTGCCCGCGGTGGTCGAAGAGATATTTTTCTGGGTACCAGGGAATGTCAGGGATACGTGGAGCCATGTGTATTCGGGGAAGGAAAGGGGGCGTATGATGAGGCTCCCGGAGAGTTGGATTTCGGATTTATGTACCATGGAATCACCTATGCGGATGAAGCGGAGCTTGCAGAGGATAAAGGGCAGATGACGGTGCGGTTCTGGAGACCTAAGATGGAAAAAGGTTATATCAGATTCTGTCCGCCGGCAGAGTGCCCGGAAAAAAGGCATATTCACGCAATGGAAATAAAAAAATTTCCTGCCGGGCGTTTTAGCGGAAGTGAAGAATTTCAGGAAGGAGGAGAGGAATGAGCTGGGTTACAGAATTATATAATCTGTATGATAGAAATGCAGAACAGGCAGGAATTATTAACGAAAACAATCCTGTTCTGCTGCCCGTTTATCATACGACAGTAACGGCGCAGATCGAGGTGACATTGGATTACCAGGGAAATTTTCTGAAAGCGGTACGGATTCCGGAAGAAGAAAAAAGTACGGTGATTCCCGTAACAGATAAATCATCCAGCAGAACGAACACTCCGGCCCCTAATCCGCTGTGCGATAATGTGAAGTATCTTGCAGGAGATTATATGCGGTATGTTCCGGGAAAAGATTACAGCAAAAATCACACAATGTATCTCGAAGAATTGGAGAAATGGGTACAGTCTCCTTATAGTCATGAAAAAGTAGAGGCAATTTATCGGTATCTTTGCCAAAAAACACTTATGAAAGACTTGATTGATGCAGGAGTTATGGAAACGGATGATAATGGAAAAGTCGATTTGAAAAAGAAAATTCAGAATGTTTTCCAGGCAGATGCATTTGTAAGATTTCGTGTGGAAACGAATGGCTTGATGGAGGAAAGCGCGCTGGAGGATCATTCTGGAAAATTTTTTGCAGAGTGTTGGAAGGATCGTACGCTTCAAGAACAATACATCCGTTACTGTCGTTCCAGTCAGGAGATGAAAGGGTTGTCGTACTTATCGGGGCAGTATACGGGGATTTCGTATCTGCACCCGAAAAAGATCAGAAACGAAAGCGACGGAGCGAAGTTGATTTCTTCCAATGATAATGATGGTTTTACCTTTCGAGGTCGGTTCCGGAACAAAGAAGAAGCATTTGCCATAGGCTACGAGGATTCGCAGAAAGTACACAATGCACTGAAATGGATCATCCGAAAGCAGGGAGTCTATTATGACGGAATGTATCTGGTAACGTGGGAATCGAATTTACAGCCCTTGCCGGACTGGCAGGCTGATTCAGACACTATTTCCGTTTTCGGCAGAGAAGATGACTGGGAAGAGGGCAGTGTGGAAGACGAGTGGGAAAAAGAAGAGGCAGAGGAAGAGCAGGAAAACGAAGGGAAGGACACAGGAGAGGCGGATGCCGCACGATTTTACCGTGCCATCCAGGGGTATGAAAAAAATCTTGATCTTTCGTCGCGGACGATGATCATGGCTCTGGATGCCGCCACAACAGGAAGACTGGCATTGATGGAGTTTAAGGAATACAGTTCTTCCAGATATCTGGAAAGTCTGAAAAACTGGTATCATAGCTGTGAGTGGATTCATCCTAAAAAGGGAAAAAAGGGACGGTATTTTTTTAAAGGGATGGTTGGCATCCGGGATGCAGCTGAGCTTCTGTATGGGACAGAACAGACAGAATATTTTTCTTTGAAAGGCCGGGAAAACATGTATAAGGAAGTGGCAAAACGGTGGATGCCTTGTATTCTGGAAAACCGGGAAGTTCCTCAGGATATGGTTAATCTGGCGGTAAGACGGGCTTCCTCACCGGTGTCCTTTGAAAGTACTTTTTTGTGGAAGAGAGTTTTGGCATTGGCGTGTTCTCTTGTAAGGCAGCAGTATTTAAGAAGATATAAGGAGGAGTGGAGTATGGCATTGAATGAAAACAGGCAGGAAAGAGAGTATCTGTACGGACGCTTACTGGCACTTGCGGACAGAATTGAATATCGGACTTATGACAAGGAAGAGGAACGTGAGACAAATGCGAGACGTTATATGAATGCTTTTTCGCAGCATCCGTATCGTACCTGGAAGATTATCGAGGAAAAACTGTCACCATATTTCAGTCAGTTAAGGATTACAGAAAGATTAAAATATAAAGGAATGATGGACAGTATCTTCGAGCGGTTCCGGGAGGGAGAGTTTGAAAACGACGAGCCGCTGACAGGTTTGTATCTGCTCGGATTTCATAATCAGTCTTATGCATTGAAAAATAGTAATGAAACGAATAAGGAGGAAAAAGCATGAGCGAATTAAGAGGGAAAATTGATTTTTTGTTATTGGTAACAGCAGAAAATGCTAATCCGAATGGAGATCCTTTGAATGGAAACCGACCAAGAGAAGATTTTGAGGGGCGGGGAGAAATTTCAGATGTGTGTATCAAACGAAAGATCAGAAATCGTTGGCAGGATATGGGAAAGAAGATTTTTGTACAGTCAGATGAGCGAAGTGATGATGGATTCAGAAGTTTAAAAGCACGTGCAGATGGCTGTGAGGAACTTCAGGCTGAGATAAAAAAAGGGAAGAAAGCGGACCGTGATCTGTGCGCGCAGATTGCCTGCAGGGAATGGATGGATGTGCGCAGTTTTGGACAGGTATTTGCGTTCAAGGGAACGGAAGTTTCTCTGGGTATCCGGGGCCCGGTTTCTATCCATCAGGCTGTCAGTGTATCTCCGGTAGATATTATTTCTATGCAGATTACAAAAAGTGTTAACAGTGAAGATAAAGATGGAGGAAAAGCATCGGACACAATGGGAACAAAACATAGAATTGGTTTTGGGCTTTATGTGATAAAGGGAAGTGTCAGTGTTCAGCTGGCAGAAAAAACAGGATTTTCCCAGGAAGACGCAGAAGCATTGAAGGAAGCATTGAAAACTCTGTTTGAAAATGATTCGTCTTCTGCAAGGCCGGAAGGAAGTATGGAGGTCTGCAAGTTATATTGGTGGCAGCATGAAGAAAAAACTCCGTCGATTTCTACTGCAAAGATTCACAGAAGTGTAAAAATTGTGCCGAACAAAGAACAACCGAAAGCATTCGAGGATTATACGATTAGCTATGAAGATCCTGGATGTGTAAAACCGGAGGTATTTGATTTTGTATGACGAAGAAGATTTCCTGCAGCTGTCAGGGATTCAGCACTTTGCATTCTGCAGAAGACAGTGGGCATTGGCTTATATAGAATTACAGTGGGCGGAAAATGTGAGAACGGTAGAAGGAAAACTGCTGCATACGAAGGCTCATGATTCTACAAGTCGGGAAAAGCGGGGAGATATTCTGATTTCAAGAGCAATGCCGGTTCGTTCCAGAAGCATGGGAGTAAGTGGGGAATGTGATATTGTGGAATTCCACAGGTGTGAAGGGGGAATTTCTCTTTATGGACAGGAAGGAACTTATCGTGTGGTTCCGGTAGAATACAAGCGCGGTGCTCCCAAGACAGATCATACAGATATCTTGCAGCTGACAGCACAGGCGATGTGCCTGGAAGAGATGCTTTGTTGTGAAATTTCCAGCGGTTATCTGTATTATGGGGAAACAAGGCATCGTGAGAAGGTAGAGTTTACGGAGGCTGTGCGAAAGGAAGTAAAAGAGATGTTTCAAGAGATGCACAGCTATTTTTCCAGGAAGTATACGCCTAAGGTTCGATGGAGCAAAAGCTGTAATGCATGTTCATTGAAAGATATTTGTCTGCCGGCGCTTGGAAGAAACAAATCGGTGAAAGATTATATCGAACAACATTTATTGGATGAGGATGAAAATTGAAACGTTTACTGAATACACTGTACATAACTTCTGCAAACCGTTATCTCTCCCTGGACGGAGAAAATGTGGTTATTTCAGAAAAGAATCAGGAAATCGGTCGTGTGCCGCTTCATAATCTGGAAATGATAGTAACCTTCAGTTACACAGGGGCCAGTCCGGCTTTGATGGGTGCCTGTGCTGCGAGAGGGATTGGATTAGTATTTTTGAGCGCACATGGAAGGTTTCTTGCGCGCGTGACAGGTGAGGTCTATGGAAATGTAACGCTGCGAAAAGAACAGTTTCGCAGAAGTGAAGATGAACAGAAAAGTTTGATGATTGCCCAAAATATGATAGCGGGGAAAATTTATAATTCCAGGTGGGTTCTTGAGCGGGCAGTCAGAGATTATTCGATGAGACTGGATACGGAGAAAATTAAAAAGAAGTCGCGTTTTCTGGCAAATTCTCTTTTAAAAGTTCGTTCCAGCAGTGATGCTTCTGCTCTTCTTGGAATAGAAGGAGAAGCTGCATCGGTTTACTTTTCTGTGTTTGATGACTTGATTTTGCAACAGAAGGATAGTTTTAAATTTACCGGAAGAAATCGAAGACCACCGACGGACGAAGTAAATGCGATGCTTTCCTTTGCGTATACACTGCTGACTTCTATGTGTGCAAGTGCGTTGGAAACTGTTGGATTGGATCCTTATGTTGGATTTTTCCATAGAGATAAACCGGGAAGAAAATCTCTTGCGTTGGATTTGGTAGAGGAGTTGCGTGCAGTTTTGGCGGACCGTTTTGTGCTGACGTTGATTAACAAGAAAATTGTTAATGGTGAGGACTTTTTAAGAAAAGAAAATGGGGCCGTTATCTTGACTGATGAGGCAAGGAAAAGCTTTTTGGTTCATTGGCAGAAGAAAAAGCAGGAGCAGATTACCCATCCGTACTTAAATGAAAAGATAGAATGGGGAATGATTCCTTATGTACAGGCAATGCTTCTTGCAAGATATTTGCGGGGTGATCTTGATGAATATCCGCCTTTTTTCTGGAAATAATTGCGTTATGTCTGCGTATAGGAGAGAAAAATGTTAGTATTAATTACGTATGATGTAAATACGGAGACGGCCGCAGGACGGAACAGGCTCCGAAAAGTTGCAAAACAATGTACGAATTATGGGCAGAGAGTCCAGAATTCCGTATTTGAATGTAATTTGGATGCTGCAAAATGCAGGCAGGTCAAAGCTATTTTGGAAGAGATTATCGATAAAGATAAGGACAGTCTCAGGTTTTATTATCTGGGAGAACGCTATAAAGGTAAAGTAGAACACATCGGAGCCAAACCAGGATTCGATGTAACGGAACCGTTACTTTTCTGAAAAGCGGTGTCCTGAGTTAAGATTACCAATTGGTGCGAATGTCAAGCGAACATGAAAATCCAGGGAGATTCGCACCTAATATTTCATGGTTTTATTGCGGAATTTCTTGATTTTTTTTGAGAATTAGAGAGATAGAAGATGAAATTGTATAAATGTACTAAAAATATATTTGGATTTGAGAAAAGAATCAGGAAGTTTTGCTGTCTTCCCTCGGATGAGGGAAGTGGATTGAAGTTTCTTCATCGTATGTGTACAAAAATACTGATGATAGTCTTCCCTCGGATGAGGGAAGTGGATTTCCTCTCGATGGACGTCTGGATTCGGAAAAAGCGATCGCGTCTTCCCTCGGATGAGGGAAGTGGATTTCCTCGCGTTCAAGGGAACGGAAGTTTCTCTGGGTATCCGTCTTCCCTCGGATGAGGGAAGTGGATTTCCTCTGTGCTGTCGACACCGATTGATAAAAGAAATAATGTCTTCCCTCGGATGAGGGAAGTGGATTTCCTCTATCCTGTTTACTGCTCCCCACGCCCCGAACAATTGTCTTCCCTCGGATGAGGGAAGTGGATTTCCTCGTTCAGGGAGATGCCGGGGAATACATGCAGAAAAGTCTTCCCTCGGATGAGGGAAGTGGATTTCCTCTTTTTTGCGTGG
>ERZ1090879.1410-NODE-1411-length-13191-cov-7.840438_pt1 | contig 13191 bp, 14 predicted proteins | sample MGYA00478472_ERZ1090879 | MGnify/ENA primary metagenome ERZ1090879 (study PRJEB33644, sample SAMEA5815723) | chicken gut metagenome | biome: Chicken; feature: Gastrointestinal Tract; material: Caecum | place: Ireland | collected 2019-01-01 | study: A study of...
TTCGCGCCGAGGCGCGAAAAAGATCCCGCAGATGCGTCACTTTGATGCGCACGCCCGTGGCGAGCGTTAGCGGTGCGCAACAAAAAGGTCATGGCGTCAAGGGGAATTTCGCGCCGAGGCGCGAAAAAGATCCCGCAGATGCGTCACTTTGGTGCGCACGCCTTTGGCGAGCGTTAGCGGTGCGCAACAAAAGAAGTTCAAGAAAACGATGCAGAGCGGCGGTACGCAAGGCACGCCGCCGTGAACATCGTTGTCTTGAATATAAAGACCCCAAGCGCGGAGCGGCTCTCCGCGCTTTCTTTGGCGTTCGCGCTCGGTCGAAATATATGTGCGGGAGCACATATATTGCAGACCGACAACCGGCGCGAAATAGATTCCTTTGGCGTTCGGGCTTTGCCGAAGTGCGCACGCGCAGGCGCGCGCACTGCAGGCAAACAATCGGCCCGACTTCTTTCCATTTATTCCCCGTTTCCTTCGGCGGCATATCGGCTATAAAGGGGCGGGGAGCGGTCAATAATAAGACTACAAGGAGGTGACATGATGGCAAGAACCGCTTCGACCAAGACGAAGACCGCGGCCAAGGCCGCCAAGACGTCCTCGGGCAGATGCTCGACCACGACGGGTTGCGGCGCGACGTCCAGGACGTCCACCCGCGCCAAGGCCACGGGTACGTCCGCAAAGAAGACGACCGCGACCAAAAACTGACGCCTTGCGTCAGGGAACAGCCGCGCGTCGGGCGGCGAAGGCTTTGAGCTCCGCGCTACCGAACGCGATGGCGTTCCGTCATGCGGGAAGACCCTGCCGCTCGTCGGCAAGTCATCCCTTAACTTCAATAGCGCGACTCCCGTGTGCGAAAAAGACTTTTCACACACGGGAGTCGTCTGTCATGCTATTCTTTGCGGGCATCGCTCGGCGCGCTGGCGATGACGGGGGACACCGCTTTGACGTAGTAGGTGGCCAGGCGTTCGGGGCTGACGCGCAGGTCGCGGTCGAACCACCGCCGAACGGCGGCGATGAAGCTGTCCACGATGTGGTCGAACATGAACGCGCGTTCCTCGCCCTCCGCCGCGACGTCCAGCTCGGAGCGCACCAGCTCGTTCATGTGCGCGCGGAAGTAGCCCATGAATATCTCGCTGCTCTCGCTGCGGAGTATGCCCGCCGTCACGCGCCTGTCGTCCAGAAGGTGCAGCAGTATGTGCGTTACGCGCCGTTCGAAGGACGTTTCCCCCGCGAAGTTGTGCGCGCGCTCGTCGCCGGGCGGCGCGAACACGTGCCCGAACAACGCCGCGCACTTCATGCGCAGTACGTCGTCCTTGGTCTCGAAGTGCTCGTAGAACGTGCTCCGACCTATGTCCGCCTCGTCGATTATGTCCTGAACGGATATCTTGCCGTAGCGCTTGCGCGTTATCAGCCTGTCGAACGCGTCCGTCACCGCGCGCTGCGTCTTTCTCACGCGTCTGTCCATCGTCGCCCTCCCGCACACTTTGTCTTTTTCGTCCGCTTTCGGACGTCCCGAACTTACCGACCGCCCTTTACGCTACCGCACCGGCCGCCGCCGTGATATAATGATATCGAACGACATGTTCGGAAACATATACATTATACGCCGCGCGCGCGTATAAGTCAAGGAGGCAGATATGTTCGGAAAGGCGGCAAAAGCGTTGTCGGGCACGAGGATGACCATCGTGTCGGGCGGGTTTCTGGCGTGCAGTCTCGCGCTGCTCATATACAAGAACGTGACGGGCGCGGATATAGATCCGTGGTTGGATCCCGCGCTGGTGACGGTGGCGATATCGGGGTACCCGCTGCTGTACCTCGCCGTGACGCGGCTGGTGCGGCAAAGGTGGGTGTCCAGCGCGTTGCTCATCGTGGTGGCGATGGTGGCGTCCCTTTGCATGGCGGAGGTGTTCGCGGCGGGCGAGGTGGCGTTCATCATGGCTCTCGGCTCGATACTCGAAGAAAAGACGACCGAGCGCGCGGGCAAGGGTCTGCGCAAGCTGGCGGGGCTGATGCCGCGCACGGGCAGGGTGCTGACGGAGAGCGGCGAGCGCGTCATACCAGCGTCGGAGATAGAACGGGGCATGACGCTGCGCGTGCTCGCGGGCGAGGTCATACCCGCCGACGGCCGCGTGACGGCGGGGGAAACGTCGGTGGACCAGTCCGTGCTGACGGGCGAGAGCCTGCCCGTGGACAAAGCGGCGGGGGACGAGGTGTTCTGCGGGACGCTCAACCAGTACGGGAGCGTGGACGTGGAGGTCATTGGCGCGGGCGCGGACAGCTCGCTCAGCAGGATGGTCGGACTGCTGCGCGACGCGGAGAACAAGAAAGCGCCCATGCAACGCATAGCGGACAAGTGGGCGACGTGGCTGGTGCCCGTGGCGATCGTCATCGCGGCGGCGACGGGCGCGATCACGTGGCTGACGGTGGGCAACGCGGACAACGCCGCGCTCGTGCGCGCGGTGACCGTGCTCGTGGTGTTCTGCCCGTGCGCGCTCGTGCTCGCGACGCCCACCGCCATAATGGCGGGCATAGGCCAGGCGACGTCGCGGGGCGTGCTCATACGCTCGGGCGAGGCCATGGAGAGCATGGGCAAGGCGACGTGCATCGCGTTCGACAAAACGGGTACGCTCACCGTGGGTCGGCCGAGCGTGACGGACGTCAGGGCGTTCGGATGCACGGAAGAGGAGCTGATCGCCGTCGCGAGTGCGGTGGAGCGTCGGAGCGAGCACCCGCTCGGCCGCGCGATAACGGCTTACGCGGACGCGCTCGGCCTGCCCGCCCGGACGGCGGAGGACTTCTCCATGTCGGCGGGCGGGGGCGCGAGCGGGCGCACGGAGAGCGGGACGTACCGCTGCGGCACGCTGCGCTATCTCGGCGGGTGGGGCGTCACCGCCTCGGACGAGTGCCTGAAGGCGGCGGACGAACTGCGCGCGGCGGGCAAAGCGGCGGTGTTCGTCGCGGACGAGCGCGACGTCGTGGGCGTCATCGGTCTGGCGGACACGCTCCGACCGAACGCCGCCCGGACGGTGAGCCGACTCAAAGCCGCGGGATACAGAGTGGTACTGCTCACGGGCGACCACTCCGCCACCGCCGCGCACGTCGCCCGACTGACGGGCATCGACGAAGTGCATGCGGAGCTGTTGCCGCAGGACAAGGTGGCGGCCGTCGCGCGCCTGCAGAGCGAGGGCGAAACGGTGTGCATGGTGGGGGACGGCGTGAACGACGCGCCCGCGCTCAAGACCGCGAACGTGGGCGTCGCCATGAGCGAAACGGGCAGCGACATCGCCGCCGAGGCCGCGGGCATATCCCTGACGGGGGAGGACGTGGGGAAACTGCTCTATCTCTGTCGGCTCTCCCGCGCCACGCTGCGCACCATACGCCTGGGCATAGCGCTGTCCATGACCATCAACGCCGTCGCGATCGCGCTGTCCTCGCTCGGTCTGCTCACGCCCGTCACGGGCGCGATCGTGCACAACGCCGGCTCCGTGCTCGTCGTGCTCATAGCCGCGTTGCTGTACGACCGCAAGTTCGACTCGCCCCCGCGCCCGCGCTCCCGTCGCGCCCGCAAAAGGGCAAACGCCTGAAACGCGCGCATTACGTACATAAAAAAGCGTCGGACGCGTCCGACGCTTTTTTGCGTATCGATGGTCTGCTCGTTGTCCGCCCGCGGTCTGCTCGGCGTTTTCTCCGCCGCACGCGGCGGGCGGTTCAGCGGCGGGCGGGCTTGTCGCCTATCACCTTGACGTAGGCGCGGTAGAACGTGGAGTAATCGGTAAAGCCGTATTTGAGCGCGACGTCGGTGGGGCGCGCGCCCGCGAGTATGTCCTTGTGCGCGGCGATCAGCTTTTTGGCGCGCACGTATTGCATGACGGGCGAGCGCATCACGCGGTTGAACCGCGCGGTGAGGAACGCGCGCGTCTTGCCGAACTTCTCGCACAGCGCCGCCATGTCCAGGTGTCCCACGACGTGCTCGTCGATGTAGTCGATCATGTCGGTGACCAGCTTGTCGCGCGTGAAGCTCTTGTAGATGGCGGTGTCGCGGCTGAGCAGCACCGTTATCTCGTTTATGCGACAGTTTATGAGCGTGTAGAGGTCGAAACCGTAGAACTTTTCGTACAGCTCGTCCAGCCCCACCATCAGCTCGCGCACGCGGTCGTTGGCGCGGAAGAAGTCCACGTCGGGGCCGAAGCGGTCGATGACGTGCTCGGGGACGAAGCCCACGGAAAATTTGAGCACGTAGCGCTCGTAGGGCGTTTCGCGGTCCAGCGCCACGATGTGGTGCTGACCGGGGCGTATGAACATCACGTCGCCCGGGCGGAGCGCGCATTGGCCGAGCTCGGTTATCAGGCAGGCGTCCCCGCTCACGAAATAGAATATCTCGTACATCGCGTGGTAGTGCTTGGCGACGTCGGGCGCGGTGAGGGGACGGGGGTCCAGCCGATGACTGACGTCCACGTCTTTTACTCTGAAGGAGAACATCAGAATATCCCTTCGCCGCGGCTGTCGATGGCGACGAGCAAGGGCAGCTTGTCGAACGTCAGACGCCGCACCGCCTCGCAGCCGAGGTCGGGGTACGCCACGTCCTCCGCGCTCACGACGCGGCTCTTTATGAGCGCGGCCGCGCCGCCCACCGCCACGAGGTAGACGGCCTTGTGCTTCTTTATCGCCTCGACGACGGCGGGGGAGCGTTTGCCCTTGCCGATCATGATGCGCACGCCCAGTTCCATGGTGAGCGGGGCGTAGTCGTCCATGCGCGCGCTGGTGGTCGGCCCGCACGAGCCTATTATCTCGCCCGCGCGGGCGGGAGTGGGACCCGCATAGTATATCGCGGCCTTGTCAAGGTCGAAGGGCAGCGGCTCGCCCTTGGCGTGCGCCGCCGCGATGCGCCCGTGCGCCGCGTCGCGCGCGGTGTAAGCCACGCCCGAAAACAGCACCGCGTCGCCCGCACGCAGCGCCGTGAGATCGCTGTCGTTCGTTATCTCGGTAACTTTCATCTGCCGCCTCCGAAATCCACTTCGCAATGCCGCGCGCTGTGACACTGCACGGTCACCGCCACGGGCAACATGCCTATGTGCGTGGGCGCGACCTCCACCGCGCACGCCAGCGCGGTGTGCCGCCCGCCGAAGCCCTGCGCGCCTATGCCCAGCGCGTTGACGGCGGCGAGTATGTCGCGCTCCAGCTCCGCCGCGTCCGACCTCGCCGCGCTCTCGCCGCACCTGCGCATGAGCGCCACCTTGCTGAGCAGCGCGGCCTTGTCCATCGTGCCGCCCACGCCCACTCCCAGCAGGATGGGCGGGCAGGGGTTGGCCCCCGCCTCGCGCACGATGTCCGTCACGGCGTCTATTATGCCTTTTCTGCCCTTGGAGGGCGTGAGCAGCCTCACGCCGCCCATGTTCTCGCTCCCCGCGCCCTTGGCGAGGAAGCGCACTACCAGCCCGTCGCCGGGCACGAGGTCGTAGTATATCACAGCGGGCGTGTTGTCGTGCGTGTTCAGCCGCGTGAGCGCGTCCGCGACGGACTTGCGCGCCTCGCGGTAGCCCCGTCGCACGCCCTCTTGCAGCGCGTCCGTCAGCGGCCCGTCGAAGGTCGCGTCCTGACCCACCGTCACGAACAGCATCGCCTGACCCGTGTCCTGGCAGGGGTAGCAGTCCGTGTCGGCGGCTATGCGGTCGTTCTCCGCTATCTGTCCGAGCGCCCAGCGGGCGCGTTCGTTCTCTTCTTCCCGTTCCGCCTTCTCCAGCAGCGCGAGCACGTCGGGGTCCACGCGCTTGAGCGCGCGGTCGATGTGCTCCGCCAGCCGTGCGGATATGTCTTCGCATGCGTACATGGTTATATTCTATCATGCCGGCGGACGCTTGTCAACGCCACGGCGGCAAAACCCCGCGCGCGCCCGCGAGCGGGCGGGTATTGGATTGACAAACGCGCGCCGCGCTGGTATAATTATATATGCGTCCGGACTCACGGACGCGGAAGGACAGGGAATGTTAAGACTTTGCAGCATAGCCAGCGGCAGTAAGGGCAATTGCATATTCGTGTCGGGCGAGCACTCCTCGCTCATCATCGACGCGGGCGTGTGCCTTTCGCGTATCGGTAAGGCGGTGACCGCTCTGGGCGCCGCCCCTCACGACATACTCCTCACGCACACCCATTCCGACCATTACCGCTACGTCCCCGACGCCGTCGCGCGCCTGGGCATGACGGTGCACGGGCCGTGCTCGCTCGCGGGCGCGGTCAGAGCGGACGTGGGCGACGCGTTCGAGCCGTTCTACGGCGATTTCCACGTGGGGGACATCACGGTGTCCGCATTCCCCGTGTCGCACGACGTGCCCTGCTGCGGCTACTCGCTGTACTCCGACGGCAGCAAGATCTCCGTGGTCACCGACCTCGGGATCATGCCCTCGTCCACGCTCGAGAGCATATCCGACTCGGACGCCGTGCTCATCGAGTCCAACTACGACCCCGACATGCTGCGCGCCAACCCCGCGTACCCCGCATATCTGAAGGCGCGCATCGCGGGCAACCGCGGGCATCTGTCCAACCCCGCCGCCTCCGAGTGCGTGGCGTACCTCGCGTCAAAGGGCGTGCGGCACATCATGCTGGGGCATCTGTCTGAAAACAACAACACGCCCGACGCGGCGCTGTCGTCCGCCCGACGCGCGCTCGCCGAGTGCGGCCTGACGGGCAAGACGCGGCTGTACGTCGCGTCGCAGTCCTCTGCCAGCGAGGTGATAGAAGTATGACCGCTCAGGAGAAAAAACGCTATTCCGCCGTGGAAGGCGGCTTCTCCTTCCTGGGCGCCATCCTCGCTTACGTCGTGGTGTCCGTCGTCGCGTCCTTCGTCATGGGCGGGATCGAGGACGGCTCGACGGGCAAGACGCTGGCGGAATTCTTTTTCGGCCTGGCGATACAGGCGGTCATGATCACCGCCGCGCTGCTGCCCGCGCGCCTGCTCGGCAGCCGCATGACCTACTCCTTCCGTCCCGTTCCCGCGCGGACGCTGGGCGTGAGCGTGCTCATCGCGATCGTGTGCGTCGCGGGCTTCGAGGGCATCTCCCTCGCGTTCAACTGCGCGCTGGTGTTCGGCGCGGGCTACGACATGAGCGGCGTCGTGGAACTGACGGGCGCGCTCGCCGTCGTGCTGGCGGTGATACGCACCGTGCTCGTCGCGCCGCTCTGCGAAGAGACCCTCTTCCGCGGCAGCGTGCTCTCCTCGCTCGGGCTGATGGGCACGATGAACGAGGGCAAACGCATACCCTTCATGGTCACTATGTGCGGCCTGATGTTCGCGCTCATACACATGAACCCTATGCAGACGGTCTATCAGTTCCTGCTGGGCTGCGCGCTGGCGTACACCGTCATCCGCTTCGGCAGCATCATCCCCGCCATCGTCATACACGCGTTCAACAACGCCGTCGGCCTCGTGCTGTCCGCGCCCGCCGTGGACGGCGCGGTCACGTCCTGGCTGGGAACGGTGTTCGGCTCGGGCGGGACGATAGCCGCGTTCGTCGCGGTCAGCCTCGCGCTCGCTGTGGGCGCGGGCTTCGCCGTGCGCGCGCTCTGCCGTAAGTTCGGCGGCGCGTCGCTGCTCTCGCCCGTACATCACCCCGACTCGCCCGAACGCGCCGAGGACTTCCGCAACTACGCGGACGACGGCGGATCCATGGCGGGCGGCATCATGTACGTCGTGGGCGCGATCATCTGCGTGGTGATGTGGGTCACCGCCCTCGCGGGAGGTCTGAGTGCGTAAGCTGGAACTGCTCTGCGTGGGCAAGATAAAGGAGAGCTACTACCGCGACGGCATCGCCGAATACCTCAAACGTCTGGGGCGGTTCTGCGACGCGTCCGTCGTCGAGATACCAGACCTCGCGGACGACGTGGGCGCCGCGGAAAAGGAGAGCAAGGCGCTGCTTTCGCGCATGGACGGCTTCGTCATACTCTCCGACCTGCGCGGCAAGCTGTTGACAAGCGAGGAGCTGGCGGCCACGCTGGAACGCGGTTATCTCCGCGCTCCCAAAGTGCAGTTCGTCATCGGCGGCAGTCGCGGCGTGACCGACGAGGTGCGCGCCCGCGCGGACGCGGTCGTCGCCTTCGGCCGCATGACCTTTCCGCACCGCCTGATGCGGCTCATCGCCGCCGAACAGCTCTACCGCGCTTTCACCATATCGGAAAACGTGCAATATCACAAATGAGTGTTTACGCGCGCGGGCGGCGGCATATATTCTTTATATGTATGTGTACGACGACCTGCGCAAAGACTGTTGCCGTATGTGCGGCGAGGGCGTGGACTGCGGCAGTATCGGCCGCTCGGTGAGCGGCGCGCATATCATATGCTTCCACGTCGGGCCGCTGTCGGGCGATCAGATCATAGTCCAGGGCGGTATCCACGCGCGCGAGTGGGTGACCGCCCTGCTCGTGATGCGGATGGCGTTCGCCGCGCGGAACTCCGACGTCGGCATGGGCGTGTTCTTCCTGCCAATGACCAACCCCGACGGCTGCACGCTCGCTCAAGCGGGCGCGGACGCTTTCCCCGAACATAAGGCGGAACTGCTGCGGCTGAACGGCGGTGGCTCGGACTTCGCGCTGTGGAAGGCCAACCTGCGCGGCGTGGACCTCAACTGCAACTTCGACGCCCGCCACGGCAAGGGCGCGAGCAACGTCGCCGCGCCCGCGCCCGAGAGCTACCCCGGGCCTTACCCCGAAAGCGAGCCGGAGACCGCCGCGCTCGCGCGCTTCACCCGCGCCGTACGCCCCGCGATAACGCTGAGCTATCACGCGCTCGGCAGGGAAGTGTATTACGAATTCGGCCAGACGGGCGAACGTCTGGCCCGCGACGAACGCATCGCGCGTCTGGTCGCCGACGAATTGGGCTACACGCTCGTCCCCGGCGACCTCGGCAGCGCGGGCGGTTATAAGGATTGGTGCATAACCCAAGGCATCACCGCCCTGACGCTGGAAACGGTGTCGCCCGACCGCTCGCACCCGCTGAACGAGCGCGACCTTGACGGCGAGGAGAATAATCTATGGATACTCAAAACGATCGCCCGAGCGTGGCAGCCCCCGCCCGCGACCCGCGGACACTGACCCCCGACGCGCCTTCTCTGCACGTCGCCGCCGACGTCTCGCCCGACGACCTTAAATTCATGCGCGCCGCTCTCCGCGAGGCGGTCAAGGCGGGCGAAAAAAGCGAGGTGCCCGTGGGCGCCGTCGTCGTCCTGGACGGTAAGATCGTCGCGCGCGCTCACAACGTCCGCACCACCGCCTGCGACCCCACCGCTCACGCCGAGATAATGGCGCTGCGTAAGGCGGGTAAAAAACTCGGCCACTGGAACCTCGAGGGCTGCGAGCTATACGTCACCAAAGAACCTTGCGTGATGTGCGCGGGCGCCATCGTCCTCTCCCGCATCAAACGCGTGCGCTACGGCGCGTTCGACCGCCGTTTCGGCTGCGGCGGTACGGTCAGGAGCCTCACCGACGACCCCGTGTTCAACCACCGCGCCCCCGCCGAGGGCGGCATCATGGAATGCGAGTGCGCAAAACTGCTCACAGATTTCTTCAAGGCAAGGCGTAAAAAACCCGCCCCGCCCGCTCCCGACGACAAGCCCTGACCGGCCCGTCGTGCGGCGACGCGCTAAACGCGCGCAAAGCGATCCGCTCCCGAACCGAGTCAAAGCGGGCCGATCGATCAGACGGCAAAAGACGCAAACGACATTAAAGGGTAAAAAGTAAACGACTGCTTCGCAAAACAGCGGAAAACATGAGCAAGGACGGCCGTCCGACGACGCGCCGCCCTTTTCTTTTTTGCCTTTCTTCTTCCTTTATGCGATTAAAGCGACCGATAGCGGCCGCTTTTTTTGTTTTTTCCAAAAAAGTACACTTTTACGGAAGTCGATAAAAATCTTAAAAGGACAGATAATTGTTATTATTTTACGCCATTATTGTATCAAAAAGGCGGAAATCTGTCAATGTTTTTCATGCCGTAAAAGTGTACGTTTACGGAAGTCGAAAGGGACGCGGAGAAAGAAATGAGCATCTACGGATACATGAGCAAAGAGGACGAGCAGACGAGAAAAACGTTGCTCGGGCTGGGCGCGGAGGAGGAAAAGATATACGTCGACGACGGCGGGACGGCGGCATACGGCGAAATGCTGGCTAAGCTGGAACGCGGGGACGTGCTGGCGATAAAGAGCCTCGGCGCGCTGGGGAAGAACTACGACGGTATACTGCACGAGTGGGCGTACATCACGCAGGTGAAGGGCGCGGACATAGTGGTGCTGGACATGCCGCTCCTGGACACGCGCACGAAGGTGGGGGATCTTACGGGGCGTCTGGTGTCCGAAACGGTGATGGAAGTGCTGTCGTTCGCGGCGGCGCGCGAGCACACGACGAGCGAGCGGCAGGCGGAAGGCATACGCGCGGCGCGTGAGCGCGGCGTGCGTTTCGGCCGCCCGACGAGCGCGTACACGCCCAAGTTCATAGACACGGTGGAGCGTTTCCGCTCCCACGAGATAACGATAGAAGAAGCCCTGGCTCTTACTTCCATGAAGCGCTCGAATTTCTATTATCACATGAACCGACTCAAAGAGCTGGGCATGATCGGAGCTTGAAAAAAACACAGGGTGGGAATACGAAAGGAAAAGGTAAGTAAATGAAAACAGTAGTAGTCGGAACGGGTTACGTCGGCTTGTCCAACGCGGTGTTGCTTGCGCAACACAACGAGGTACTTGCGGTGGACCTCGTGCGCGAAAAAGTCGATATGATCAATCGCGGGATATCTCCCATCAAGGACAAGGAGATAACGGAGTACCTGGCAAAAAAACTGACGGGCGAACTGAAACTGACCGCGACCACGGACGGTCACGCGGAATACGGCGACGCGGACGTCATCCTCATCGCAACGCCCACGAATTACGACGAGCACAAAAATTACTTCGATACCGGCTCGGTCGAGAGCGTGCTTTCGGATATCGACCGCTCGGGAAGCCACGCGCTCGTCGTCATAAAATCCACGATCCCCATAGGATTCACCGCGCGTATGGCTAAACAGTACCCCGATATGGATCTGATCTTTATGCCGGAATTCTTGCGCGAGGGTAAGGCGTTGTACGACAACCTCTATCCGTCGCGTATAGTCGTGGGCGCGGATCTGAACGATCGTAAGCTGGTCGTGCGCGCGGAACGCTTTATCGCGGAAGTCAAAAACGCCGCCATCAAAAAAGACGTGCCCTCCATCGTCATGGACTATACCGAAGCGGAAGCCGTCAAACTGTTCGCCAATTCCTATCTCGCACTGCGAGTTGCGTACTTCAACGAGCTGGATACGTTCGCCGAAAGCCGCGGTCTGAACGCGCAGAACATCATCGACGGTATCTGCCTTGACCCGCGTATCGGTACGTCTTACAACAACCCGAGTTTCGGCTACGGCGGCTACTGCCTGCCCAAGGACACCAAGCAACTGCTCGCCAACTATGAGGGCGTGCCCCAGAATCTCATTCGCGCGGTGGTGGAGTCCAATAAGACCCGTAAGAACTTCATCACCAAACAGACGGAAAAACGTCTGCACAATAAGACCGATAAGCCCGACCCCGTCGTGGGTATCTACCGCCTGACGATGAAGACCGACTCGGATAACTTCCGCCAAAGCTCCATACTCGGGATAATCGAACGCCTGCAAAACGACAGCGTACATATCATCATTTATGAGCCGTCGTATAAGAAAGATGACTTCAACGGATGCCCCATCGTGCGCTCGCTGGAAGACTTCAAACGCCAAAGCGACGTGATCATCGCCAACCGTTATTCCCCCGACCTGTCGGACGTAACGGAAAAATTGTACACAAGAGATCTGTTTAAGAGAGATTGACAGAGGGAGTTTTTGAAATGGATGAAGCAATAAACATTGTATTTATATGTGATGATGGTTATGTATTACCTACAACCGTAGCAATTACATCGATAATACATAATAAAAATAACGATACCGCTATAAATATAAATATTATTGGTAGAAATTTAAACAAAACTAATCGTGAACTAATCGATCAAATAAAAGCAAAAAATGTCATTGTAAATTATATCGATGTTCAAGACACATTGAATTTATCAGTAAATAATACGCATTTATTATCTAATATTCCTGCTAATTCAAGCGCATTACTAAAGTTTAATATACCAAAATTATTGCCGAATATTGATAAGGTTTTATATTTGGATGGAGATATTATAGTTCAAAATGACCTCTCCGTTTTATATGGTTGGAACATATCTGAAGTTTATGGCGCAGCGGTTAAAGATATAGGCATAGGAATTCCGAAGGAATTGGCAAAGCTTAAAGGCAATTATTTTAATTCCGGTGTTATGCTTCTTAATCTGAAAAAGATGAGGGAAGATAATATTAGTGAAAAATTATGTAAATACAGGGAGAATGGATATAATCGATTTATGGATCAAGATGCGTTTTCTTGGGTGTTTTATGGGAAAACGCTATTTTTGCCAATAAAGTTTAATTTATTATATAGCGTTTATAAATATGATACGTATGAAACAATAGCAGATAATTATAGAGTAGAGGGATGTAAAACAAAAAAAGAACTATTGAATAATGCAACCATAGTACATTTATGTAGTAGAGAAAAACCGTGGAAATATTACGTCCCTACATTTAGCGATTTGTTTAAAAAGTATTATGCACTTAGTCCATATAAAAATAATGAATTGATTTTACCTGATATTACGTATGTTCACAAGGCATCCGAGTTAAAAAAACTTATAGTGGATTATACATCTTCTATAGAACAGCATAAAAAAAATTTAAAGCCATTCATTTCTATTATTATTCCGGTTTATAATGCACACGATTACATACAACATTGTTTAGGTAGTATATATGCTCAAAAACAAGAAAACATTGAATTGATATTAGTCGATAACAATTCGGAAGATGATTCGAAAAAAATAATAGAAAGTTATGCGAGGTCGGATAAGCGTATATCTATTTTTGAGGAAAAAAAATCTGGTGCTGGTAATGCTAGGAATTTGGGATTGTCTAAGGCCTCGGCACCATATGTATTATTTTTGGATGCTGACGATCTGTTGGCTGATAATATTTTAAGTTTTTTCGTGGAGTTTGAAGCAAAAGTAAAGTCAGATATTTACCTGTCTCTTATACACATCTGACGCTGCCGACGAAGCTAG
>ERZ1090879.1411-NODE-1412-length-13180-cov-8.845714_pt1 | contig 13180 bp, 13 predicted proteins | sample MGYA00478472_ERZ1090879 | MGnify/ENA primary metagenome ERZ1090879 (study PRJEB33644, sample SAMEA5815723) | chicken gut metagenome | biome: Chicken; feature: Gastrointestinal Tract; material: Caecum | place: Ireland | collected 2019-01-01 | study: A study of...
CAGACAGCTGCAAATATCTGCAATTTAAAATTAATCTGCCGTAGTCTGGGGGCGCCTGTTATCCCGCTGCATTAAGCCAACATTCAGGCAGCACCTTTATTGTTTGCCGCTGAGTATGTCAGCGCGGCGGAGGTTATACTCCTCCTCGGTAATCTCGCCTTTTTCCAGCTGCTCTTTAAGCTCTGCAAGCTTTTGCGCGCGGATATGCCATTCATCCCCCTTCATATTGGAAGCAGGAGAATAAATCCTGCGGGGCTTATTATATGAACCTGAAGGCTTTGCGGCAACGGCAAAACTGCGCTGTCTGAGCTGTTCAAATCCGCCCTGCGGCATCGCATCGACAATGGTGTTGAGCTTATTCTGTATTAACAGCGACGAAACAATCGGCAGAAATATTTCCACCACGGTGCACAACGTCTGCAATTCCGACTGCACACCGAATTTATGGGCAAGATTATCGGTGGCTTTTGCCGTGCGGTACATCCAGTAGATATGATAGAAGGGTATAATTGCACAGAGCAGCGTTTTGCCGAGCGGACTGCGGTACTCCTCGCCCTCTGTGTTGAGCTTTCTGGTAGTTATGTACACCCACACCAACATCCATATTCCGAAGAATATATATGCCAACGCGTGTACGATAAGCGGCAGCTTACCGTTATCGTAGAGCATGACGAGATATGCGCTGAACGCCACCGACATAAACAAATAGGCAAATAATTCAACAGCATACAAATCAGCATAAAAGCTATCGTTCGTATCCGCCATAACCACCAACAGATATATGCTATAAACTGTAAGGAAGAGACTGCAGACAAAGGCGCAAGCAAGCGTTGAATTGCGGTTGAACACACCCTTTTTTATAATGGAAACCACGCCCGCCGCCATACCGATGACCGCAAAAAGCAGGCATATAAAGGCAAATATGCCTATTCGCTCTTTAAAATTTATGACGGGGATAAATACCAGCAATGCAAGGAGCGAAATAGCGCCGCTTATGAAATTTCCCGACAAATCTCTACCGGAAAACTCCCTATTCCTGCCCCGCCCCATAAAATAGAAGTAAAGCGCCATGCACGCGGCAAGCGCGGCAAGTATAATGGCCGAGCAGGCTATGTTTGCCGGCACTGTTACGGGCAGGGTACCGCGCGGATAGCCGCAGCAGACCAATATGAAATGTACCAACGCAAGCGCGCCCGAAAGGCACAGAACGCCCGTCTGCACCGCAGCGCGCCTGCCTCCTTCAAACACAAGGTGCGCCACAAGCGACAGTATGAGCATCACAGCCGAAAGGCACATCAGCACTATGTACGCCGCCTTGTACCCTCCGCCTTCGAAACCGAAAAAGGTAACAGTCTGCTCGAGGAACAGGTAGCGCCATAGTGACAGGATGGCTGCAAATATGGCAATAAAGCCGCGCAGACGCACCCCCTCTGAAATACTTTTTTTCTCTTCTTCCATAATTCTCCCTTAGAGGCTCTGGCTATTCTTAGCCCTGCTGCCTCTTGTGAATATATTATAGAATATATTCTCATATTATAGTATAATCACGATTTTCGTGAAAGTCAACCATAAATCACGAAATTCGTGTATTGTTGAGTTATGAAAGCATTCGGAGAGAGATTAAAGGAGCTGAGGTCGGCCAAAGGGCTTACGCAGAAGCAGCTTGCAGAGATACTGAGCGTGAGCGGAAACACGGTGCACTGCTGGGAGAGCGACAAGCAGGAGCCCTCTATGGCGGCGCTGCTGAAACTGAGCGAGTATTTTGAAGTTTCGCTCGACTATCTGTTCGGCAGGAGCGAATATTGAGCGGCTGATGGCAATCGGCGGGCGCTTTATGCGGCGTTTTATGGGGGCGTGGTCCGGGAGGCCCGCCTGTGCTTAGCGCCCGCAACATTTTCTGGGGGGCGGGGTGTTTTTGGCCGCTCGGCATTTTTGAGGGCACGGCCTGATTGTTTTTGCGCGCGCGACATTTTGCAAGGTTGCGTGTTTTGCAGGCATTGTCAGGCAGCAGATTTGGGCGCGGCAGGTTGCCTGAAGCGGGCATACAAGATTAATTGCACGGCATATATGCCGCATTTACCGTAAAATAATATAAACAGCGCGGGCAAGCTGAGCCTGCGCGGAGAGATATTCCTGACGCCCGAGTTTTTGCAGCATTGCCTCTTTTGCCTCGGCGGCCTCGCGCTCGGCGCGGACCTCGTCTATCTCTTCGGGGCGGAGGACGGAGTCGGCAAGAATGAGGACGTCGTTATCCTCCACCTTCATTATGCCTGCGGAAACCGCAACCTCCTGCGCCTCCTGCCCGGGAGCGCGGAATATGAGCTTGCCGGGGACGATTGCCCTTACCGTGTTGCAGTGGCCTGCAAGCACGCCGTACTGGCCGTCTACCGCGGGAATTATTATACTTTCGCACTCGCCCTCGTAAAATGTGCGGTGCGCGCTTAAAATATGCACTTTGAACGTATTCATTTTAACCACCTTTTACAAGGTAAATCGCGTTGTTTGCCGCATATGTATGGGGCAATTTATATTTTTGTGCCAAAGAGCTCTCTCTGCGCCCGCAAAACTTCAATCTTCGTGCGGCGCAAAATCCGCAAAAGCGCAGGCCTTCAACGCAGTATTTTATGCGCAGACCATTGCCGCGAAAGCAGGCTTTTTACTCTTTGCTGAGCTGTTCGGCCTTCCTCTTGACGTCCTCGAGTGTGCCTACGTTATAGAAGGCAGCTTCGGGATAGTCGTCCATCTCGCCGTCGATTATGGCCTTGAAGCCCTTTACCGTCTCGCTCATGGGAACATATACGCCCTTGATGCCTGTGAATTTTTCGGCAACGTGGAAGGGCTGGGACAGGAACCTCTGTATTTTACGCGCGCGATAGACGGTACGCTTATCGTCCTCGCCGAGTTCATCCATACCGAGTATGGCTATAATATCCTGAAGTTCGTTGTATTTTTCCAGCGTCTCCTGCACTTTACGCGCCGTCTCATAGTGCTCTACGCCAACGATGTCCGGCTCGAGAATTCGGGAGGTAGATTCAAGGGGGTCAACCGCGGGGTAGATACCCTGTTCAACTATCTTACGGCTTAAAACGGTGGTTGCATCGAGGTGCGCGAATGTAGTTGCAGGGGCGGGGTCGGTGAGGTCGTCCGCAGGCACATATACCGCCTGGACGGATGTTACTGAACCGCTCTTGGTAGAGGCTATTCGCTCCTGAAGTTCGCCCATATCGTTGGCAAGCGTGGGCTGGTAACCTACCGCCGAAGGCATACGTCCGAGAAGGGTGGATACCTCGCTGCCCGCCTGCACGAAACGGAAGATATTATCTATGAACAGGAGCACGTCCTTGTGCTCTTTATCGCGGAAGTACTCCGCCATTGTAAGGCCGGTGAGCGCCACACGCATACGCACGCCGGGCGCCTCGTTCATCTGGCCGAATACGAGGGCGGTTTTGTCGCCTACGCCGCTGGCCTGCATTTCACGCCACAGGTCGTTACCTTCACGCGAACGCTCGCCGACGCCGGTGAATACCGAATAGCCGCCGTGCTCCATGGCTACGTTGTGAATGAGCTCCTGAATGAGCACCGTCTTGCCGACGCCTGCGCCGCCGAACAGACCTATCTTGCCGCCCTTTGCGTACGGCTCCATCAGGTCGATTACCTTGATGCCCGTTTCAAGCACTTCGGCCACGGGGCTCTGCTCTTCAAAAGCGGGGGCCTTGCGGTGTATGGGCCAGTGCGCCTGAGCCTGGGGTGCGGGCTTGCCGTCTATGGGGTCGCCCAGAACGTTGAACATTCTGCCGAGGGTGGCCTCGCCTACGGGTACGTTTATAACGTCACCCGAGGCGATTACTTCGGTACCGCGCGAAAGACCTTCGCACGCGCCGAGCATTATGCAGCGCACAACGTCGCTGCCGACGTGCTGCGCAACCTCCATCACGAGTTTTTTGCCGTCCTTCTCCACATAGAGGGCGTCCTTTATTTTGGGCAATTCGCCCTCGAACTTAACGTCTGTTACAGGGCCGGATATGTGCACTATTCTGCCTTTATTCACTGCTTTGCGCCTCCTTCCTTCTTTTTAAGCTGTGCGCGTGCGCCAGCGGCTACCTCTGTGATCTCCTGCGTTATTGCCGCCTGACGCATTCTGTTATATTGAATGGACAAGTCCGAAATAAGTTTTTCAGCGTTGTCGTTTGCCGCCTTCATCGCCGTCATTCTGGCGTGCTGTTCGCTGCAGAAACTGTCGACGAGCGCGCTGTATATAAAGCCGGCTATATAGCTCTGCATTATGTTGTCGAGCACGGCCTCTACCGAGGGCAGGTACTCAAACGGAGCGCGCACCGGCTCCTCCACCGTGGTCGTCACGAACTCCTTGCGGTGGAAGGGCAAAAGCCTTGTAAGCGCCGCCTCGTCCGACATTCCTCGCATATCCGTGTAGGCGACGTATATCTTGGTAAAACTGCCCTTTGAATACTCTTCGAGGAGAATATCGCAAATCTCCCTCGCGCGGTGCATGGTGGGGTTCTGGGCGGTGTACAGAAAGCTCTTTTCGACGGGTATGCCGCGCTGCTGCAGGAGCTGGCGGCCGTATTCGCCCACGACGTACCACTTTATTTCGCAGCCGTAGTCCAAAAGCTCCATCGCCTTTTTTATGACGTTGTAGTTGTATGCGCCCGCAAGACCCTTATCGCCCGTTATAAGCAGGCAGGCAAAGGTACCCGTAAGTTTTTCCTTTACGTTCACGGGATAGAAATAGCGGCTTTCCGCAGGCATGGCGTCCTGGCGGAAAATACGCTTTATCTCTACGCGGAGGGCTTCGAAGTACGGCCTCGTTTCGTCGAGGTCGGTCTTGGCCTTGCGCATCTTGGTGGAGCTTATAAGGTACATCGCGTTGGTTATTTTGCGCGTCTCCTTTATGCTCTCTATTCTCTTTTTAATGGCTTGTAAATTAGGCATAAACGACCTTGTGTTCGCAAATTTCTGCGCCCTGCGTAAAATCCGTCAAAGCGCACGCTGCCCGAAAATTATTTTGCGCAAAAGAGCTTACTTGCTGTACTTCTGCGCGTACTTTTCGGCAAAGGCCTTTGCGGCCTCCACTATTCTGCCCTTGAGCTCGGGAGAGAGCTTTTCGCCCTTCTTTACCTCCTCGCAAAGTTCGGGGCAGCTCTCGTCGAAGTAGGCGAGCAGTTTTTCCTTGAAATCGGGAATATCGTTGGAATCTACGGCCGCCATTCCGTGACCGAGCGCAGCCGCAAGCAGCATAACCTGCTGATACATCTGCAACGGTTTTGACTGAGGCTGACGGAGCAGCATCATAAGGCTCTTTCCGTAGAACAAAAGCTTCTTTGTGGCGTCGTCCAGGTCGGATGAGAACTGCATGAACACTTCCATCTCTCTGTACTGCGCGAGGTCGAGACGAAGAGGACCTGCAGTCGACTTCATCGCCTTGGTCTGAGCGTCGCCGCCCACACGCGATACGGATATGCCGACGTTTACCGCGGGGCGCTGACCTGAGAAGAACAGGTCGCTCGCAAGGAATATCTGGCCGTCGGTTATGGAAATTATGTTGGTGGGAATGTATGCAGATATATCGCCCGCCTGCGTCTCTACTATGGGCAGGGCGGTAATGCTGCCGCCGCCGCGCTCGTCCGAAAGATGAGCCGCCCTCTCGAGCAGTCTCGAATGGAGGTAGAATACGTCGCCGGGGTAGGCTTCACGGCCGGGCGACCTGCCGAGCAACAGCGAGAGCGCACGGTATGCAACGGCGTGCTTGGAAAGGTCATCGTAAATAATCAGCACGTCCTTGCCCTTGTTCATGAAGTATTCGGCCATAGCGCAGCCTGCATAGGGCGCTATGTACTGAAGGGAGGCGCTGTCGCTTGCAAACGAGCATACGACTATGGTATATTCCATTGCGCCGCGCTTTTTGAGCATCTCTGCAAGGCGGGCAACCGAGCTGGCCTTCTGGCCTATGGCTACATAAATGCAGATTACGTCCTTGCCCTTCTGGTTGAGGATGGCGTCTGTGGCAATGGCCGTCTTGCCGGTCTGCCTGTCGCCTATTATAAGTTCACGCTGGCCTCTGCCTATGGGGAACATCGAGTCTATTGCAAGTATACCCGTTTCAAGAGGTCTGTTTACGGGCTGCCTGTCTACTATGCCGGGCGCTGCCGCCTCTATGGGCATATATGCTTCGGCCTTTATTTCGCCGCCGCCGTCTATGGGTGAGCCGAGGGCGTCTACTATTCTGCCTACAAGGCCGTCGCCCGCGGGAACGCCCGCCGTCTTGCCCGTGCGGTAAACGGCCGAGCCCTCCTCTATCTCTCTGTCGTCGCCGAAGAGAATAGCGCCCACGCTGTCTTCGCCGAGCTCCTGAACCATGCCCTTTATGCCGCACTCAAAGGTGACTATTTCGCCGTATTCGACGAGGTCGAGGCCTTCTATGCGCGCGATGCCGTCGCCTACAGAGAGCACTTTGCCCGTTTCGTGCGCGGTGAGGGGCATTGACCAGCCCTCTATTGCGCTCTTGAGGCCGTCAACCGTCTCACGCAGCAGCGTGGTGACGCCGCCGGAAGCTGCGGAGGCGTTCTTTATATCTTCCTTTAACTTGTTAATTCTGCCCTGCGCCGACCAGTCGAACACATTGTCGCCGTATTCGAGGCGGAAGCCGCCGACCACAGAATTATCTATGACGATGTCCACTTCGGGGCGGACGCCGTAAGTCCTTTCAAGGAAATCGGCAATGCCCTTTTTCTGGGCGTCGGTAGGGGGCGTCACGCAGTACAGCTTTGCGCTGACAGCCGAAACGGCCGCAGCAGCGGGTGCGGCTGCGACGGGCTCGGATGAAACGCCCTTTATCGTCTCTTTGATTTTATCTATCCTGCTCTTTGCCGAACGGTCGTAGACGTCGCCGCCGTATTCGAGACGGAAGCCGCTGACGAGCGATTTATCCTCTTCAACGACAATCTCGGGACGGACGCCGTACTTCTTTTCAAGGAAGTCTGCAAGACCCTTCTTCTGCTCCTCGGTAGGGGGAGCTACGCAGTAAAGTTTTGCCGCGGCGTTGCCGCGCGCCTTATTCTTACTTTCCATCGCCGCCCCCGTTAACGCTCTTCAAGAATTCGTCGTATACGGCGCCCTCGCTCTCGGCAGTCCTGCCGCGCTCTATTGCGGCAAGAGCGGCCTCGCCGACAACGTCGGCCACGTCCTCGCCCGAGGCGTTTTCGTCTGCGGCCTTTTCGGATATGCGCGCAAGGCGCTGCGAAAGGGTGGCCTTTGCCTCCTTGGAAACGCCGCTTACAGTAATATCTTTATCGGCAGTCTTTAAATAAGTATCGTAGAGAGCGCTGTCACTTTCGGGCGTGCTGCCCACGACGAGCAGTTTTTCGGCAGATTTTACTACCATATCGGCAATCTCGCTGCCTGCGCCTGCCATATAGGCCGCCCTCTCCTCTTCAGAGCGCTTGCGCCCCTGAGCGAGAATGTCGCGCGCGGCGTCCTGCGCCTCGGCAACAATCTGCTTTGAGCGCGTTTCGGCGTTATCTATGACCTCGCGCCTGTGCGCCTCGAGTTCCTCGTCAAGCCCGGCAATCTTTGCCTTGCGCTCCTCTTCCATGGCCGCTATCTCCGCCTTCTTCTTGGCGTGCTCTTCTGCGGCCTCCTTATACTTCTGCTGGCGGTCGCGCATGAATTTGCGCACGGGCTTAAACAGAATGAATGTAAGCCCTGCCGCAAGTATAATAAAGTTAAAAACGTGCAGCAGTATCTGCTGCCAATCTATTCCCAGTATGGTGCCGGCAAGCATCATCATGTTCATTCACCTCCTCCGCGCGTGCGCGCGGGTCTGCCGCTTTATAGTACGAAAATAAGGAGCACGGAAACTATCAACGCGTAAATTACGACCGTTTCCACGAACACGAGGCCGAGCATCATCGTAGAACGGATGTTGCCTGAAGCTTCGGGCTGACGGGCTATGCCCTCTGCCGACTTGGAAATTGCTATGCCCATGCCGAGCGCGCCGCCGAGTGCGGCAAGTCCGATTGCCAGACCTGCGGCTATTGCCTTGAGACCGGTGGAGTTATCTGCTGCGGCTGTATCTTCGCCTGAAGCCGAAGAAAGCACTTCTGCCTCGCCTTCATCCTCTGCTGCCACAGCCACAACGGCCGTCCTCTCTTCAGCAGACGCGGTTGCGGGCGCGGCCGCAATCATGGTGATTGCCGAAAGGGCAAATATTGCCATTACGGCTACAACTACGAATACGATGATGTTCTTTGCAATTTTCATAAATATCCTCCGAAAAATCGCTGAGCTTTTGATTTGTTTTTTATGTTAAGCCGCGGCAAGCCGCGGAATGTAACTTTTTACAAGATTGGGTTGCGTGTTATAAGATTGGGTTGCGGGCGAGGCGCAAATCAGGCTGCCTGGGCTGCGCCCTTGACCTTTTTGGCCTTCTGCTTCTTTTCCTTTTTGACTACCGGCTCCGTTACCTCTCCGAAGTAGGTTGCGGTGAGCACTACGAGCACGTAGGTCTGAATGAGCGCGTGCAGCAGAGTGAACAGAATGCCCACTATTACGGGCAACACTATGCTGAGCGAGATTGAGTAGTACACAAGCTCGGTGACGAGCAGGCCCGAGAGCAGCGCGCCGAAGAGACGGAAGCTCATCGATATGGGAAGGGAGAATTCCTTGATTGCCCTGCCCAGTCCGCGGCCGCCGCGCTTTAAAATGCCGCCGCCGAGAATTACAAGGTAGCTCATGCAGCCCATAGCTATGGCGCCGTTTATATCAGAGAGGGGCGCGGGCAACGATACGGCGTAGCCTTCGGGCGTGAGCACCTGGATGCCGAACAGCTCGAAGAGCGTGCCTACGCAGATATAGCAGCCTGCCGCAAAGATATAGCAGCTTAAAAATCCGTTGGAGTGCGGGCTGTTTTTGGTGGCCATGTCGTCGAAGAAGCCCACAAGCTTTTCTATTACAAGCTGGAACTTGCCGGGAACCTCCTTAAAGCGGGGAAGGGCAAACACGCGCACGCATATCGCAAATACCAGCAGAACGGCCGTAACTATCATTGCGGATATGCAGGAGGGGTTTACCATCCAGCCGAAGAGGTTTATCTTCTTCTCTTCGTGCAGCACGGCGTCGGTCAGCTCTTCAGAGATATCGCCCGAGCGCGCGCCTGCGGGAATGAAGAATGCCGAAACAAGCAATGCGATAAGCACTACCAGCAGCACCCCCAACACTATGTACATTTTTTTGTTTACAGGTTTTTTTAAAGTTTTCATACAGAACACCTTAAAGCGCAGAATTTGCGCGGAATGTCTTAAAAAACGGCGTGTATTCTTTGAGGGGAAGCCCGCGGCATATGCCCGAATAAAACAATAGCCGCAACCAGGCTTTACCCGTTGCGGCGTTTGAGCGGACGAGAGCTGACAGCCGAAGCCTGCCGCATCTCGCGCAAAAAATGCTGCACGGATACAACAATTTCTTATAATTCGCTCTCATCGCGGCCGAAATATTGTACGGCCATTTTCCCCACTCAACCGAAAAATGCGCGCGGTAAAACGACTTTTGTTGCACTGTTTTTTATCACGACGATTTTATCGATTTCACGGTTATTTTACGCCAAAGTTGAAATATTGTCAAATGATAGCGCCAAAAAAAAACTTAAGAATTTTTTATACGGGTATAAGGCAAACTTATACTTAACTTTGGTTTTCCGCCTCCCGCGCGCACTTTACGCCCCCGCTTTATGCCGCAAAAAAACATTCCTGCCCGCAACGATACAAGTCCGCTTATCAGGCAAAGGCCACACCATATGGCAAAAAGTACCAGTTACACAGCTGTTTGCACGCGCAAAAAATGCCCTGTTCAGAGTGCAAAAAAGGCTTAATAAAAGCGCTGGAAATGTACTGATTAAAGCGCAAAAAAGACCCCTTTTAAAAGAGGTCTTTATATTTATATATTAAGGTTATGCGCAGCGGCCAAAAGCCTGCGTCTCAAAGCCGATAACTTACCCCTGCGCCACAAAGACCTATGCCAGGGGGAATATGGCGGTGAGGGAGAAGATTTCGCCCTCCGCGGAAAAAGAGAGCTGGCCGCCGTATTTTTTTGCTATAAGCTGCATACTCTTGAGGCCGAAGCCGTGCTCCGAGGCGTCCTTTTTGCTGGTGGAGGGCAGCCCGCCGGAGATGTTCAGCGCGCCTGTAAAATAGTTGTCGCACCGCACGGACAACATTCCCTGCCGCCTGCTGCAGCTGAGCGTTATTATACGCTTTTCCTGCGGGAGAGCAGACACCGCCTCTATCGCGTTGCCGGTACAGTTATTGAAAAAGGAAATTATATCCATCGGCTGCATGAAAGAGAGCGCCTCGCCCTCAACCGAATAGGTGAACTGTATGCCGTTGCGCTCGCAGTAGATACTGCGCTCGGTGAGCAGTACGTCGAGATAGGAGTTGCCCGTCTTGGCTGTCTTGTCGTAGGCCTCTATCTGCGCCTCCGCCTCCTTGAGCGAGGCCGCAACGTTGTTATCGGCCAATTTGCGCAGAGAACCTATCATGCCCTTGAGGTCGTGGTACTTCATATTGAGCGCCTCTACATTGGCCTTTGAAAAGGCAAACTGCTCCTGCTGCTTTTTGTTGAGCTGAGAAATTGTCTCCATTTCCTGCTGCTGGCGGTTGAATGTAAATACGTCAAAGTTTATCAGCAGCACTAAAAGACAACAGAGTATAAGCAGCCCCTTTACCATAACTATAATATCGGCCTCGAGCGAATAGGCAATAAGAAATACGGTCAGCTGAATGTTAAAATATATCGAGACGAGCAATATTGCCGTAGTCGGGAATAAAAGCTTTGTGAGGCCGACGCGTACCTCCGTTTCGCCATACCTTTTATAGCGCAACAGGAAGTAAAGCCCCGTATACACGACAATACCTATACCAAAATACAGAATACTGTAAACTGCGCCGTATGGCTCTATGTCCACGCCGTAATATATGGTTATCGCGCCTATGCTGTCGAATATAAGCTTGACCACGCTGAACGCCATCACGCCGTTTTCGCCGTAGAATACAGCGCCCTTTAACGAACAGCGGGCGCAGAACAGCACGGAGGCAACTATCATTATGAACTGCGCAAAGTAGACAGCTATCAGTATTGGAATGTTTTGAAGTTGCGAAGCCCACGGCCACAGAAAATAGGCGACGGCACAGCATACCGCTATGCAGAAAAGAGCCCTCAGAATAAAAAAAGAGCGCCGCTGCTTGCCGCGAGCGACGACCAGCGCGCCCACAAGCCCGCCGAAAAGGAAGGGAATAGAGAATAAAAGCCTGCCCCACATGGTAGAATAACCCGTCTCCCAGAGCAAGTATTCCATTATTCCGTCCCCCTGCCGTCTATACCTGCCACAAACGCTGAAAGCTGACTTAAAAAGCCCTCCTTTTTGCCGCGGCTTATGGGTATCTGCGCGTCTGAGACAAGCACTTTCCCGCCCTGCACGCCGTTTACGCAGGCAAGATTTACAAGACAGTATCGGTTGCACATAGCAAAAGGCGCGCCGTCGAGCTGTGCCTGCACGTCCTTTAAAGCGCCGTTCATAGTCATATCGCCCTCTTTTGTATGGAACACGAGCGAGCGGCCGAATACTTCCACATAATATATATCGGAAAAATCGACAAAGCGCATACCCTGCCCCACGGGCGAAATGGCAAGTTTTTTGGTTTTGTACCTGCGCAGATAGTTGAGCGCCTTTACAAACCGAAGTTCAAAGCTGTAATAATCGACGGGCTTGACCATAAAGTCGAGCGCGCTCACCTTATAGCCCTCTATCGCCATCTGCGCAAGGCGGGTAAGAAAGATAATTACTACGTTCTGGTTCACCTTGCGTATCTTCTCCGCCGTCGTCATACCGTCCATATCCTTCATCTCTATATCGAGGAAGATTATATCTACGTGGCGGGGAAAGCGCTGCAAAAGCTCTTTGCCGTCGCTGTATACATAAAGTTTATAAGCGTTTTCGTCCTGGCCGATATGCTGATAATACCTCGCAATATATCCCGCGACGAGGTCAGTCACTTCAGGCTCGTCGTCCACCAGAGCAATTCTTATCATCCGTTTTCCCACCCTTGTTGCCCGATTGAGCAACGACATTATATCATGGCCGCCGCCGTTATTCAACCCGCAATGTCATGAAATGCACATTCTGCTGTCATGAATTGCATATATTTTGTTTTAAGTTGCCCTGCATATATATCACGATTAAATGCGCACAGCATAAAAATATTACCCCGCGCCGGCATTACTCGCAACAACATTACCCGCCCCGACGATAATACCCGGCGAAACATTACTTCACGAAGGTATTACTCGGCGCTGCCGCCGCTTAGCTCGTACTCAAGCCTTGCAAGCTTGCGGGCGATTGCAATGTTGCGCTTTTGCAGCTCGTCAATCTTACGTTTGAAGGGCTCGGCCTTTTTGAGCTCCTCATAGGCGAGGCGCTTGTACTCCTCCGCCTTCTGTCTGTACTTCTCGCAGGCGCCCTCCTCTATGGCTATTTCACCGTCGTTGGAAGCTTTTTCGCGCTTTAAACTCTCTATCTGTTCAACAATTTCTTCCCTTTCCATAACTTTAACCTCTGCAACTCTTCTACAATATATTACATATGTGTAATATGCTCTATTATACACCGCGCCCTGCGGCTAGTCAAGGGGCAAATATTGGGACGCGTAAATGTCAGACATTGCATCCTTGTCGCGCCGCCTTAAGTATAGCCGCCACTTGTTGCTATTATGTCTTTTGCCGCTCTCTTCCAGCGGGCTGCAATTTTTAAAGCAAACTTTCAGCGGAATAGTTTTGCCGTGGAATTTCAGGCGCGGGTATTTACCCCAGGCCGCGGGACGCGACAGCAGCTACCGCCTCGCCACCGCAATTTTGAGCAGCCTATTGGGGCAAAACAAATTTTTTCATAGATTTTTTGCTGAAAATTTTCTCGGCCACGCACCGTTTTTTAAGTACAAAAAAAGAATAATACGACAGCGCTATGAATATATTGTATATACACCGCTATTAATGCGCATATATTGTGTATAGCTCATCCCGCAGATAAGTTTATTAAATTTTTCATAAAAAAGCTTAAAATTTTTATAAAAAACGCTTGCTTTTTATTCTTTTATTTGGTATATTATTAAAGCGT
>ERZ1090879.1412-NODE-1413-length-13171-cov-12.865889_pt1 | contig 13171 bp, 14 predicted proteins | sample MGYA00478472_ERZ1090879 | MGnify/ENA primary metagenome ERZ1090879 (study PRJEB33644, sample SAMEA5815723) | chicken gut metagenome | biome: Chicken; feature: Gastrointestinal Tract; material: Caecum | place: Ireland | collected 2019-01-01 | study: A study of...
ATTGAAAACGGCGTCGTTGCAAAGGCGGGCGGAAAGGAACTCGTCAGGGAATATTATTCATCTGAAAATATTTAACATATCAGCGTAGATGTCAAGAGTAAATGCGAAAAAAGTTGAAACTTTTTTGAAAAAATCTTATGTAAGCCGCGAAACGTGCATTTTGAACAGGTTTTCGGGGGTATCAAAGCCCAAAACGCCGCGCGGATAATTGTTAAGCCAATCTTCGGCGCGTTTCACCTCGTCGGGCGTTACGGCGTTAAAATCCTTGCCTTTCGGAAACACCCGCCGAATTTCGCGGTTCATTCGCTCGTTCGTTCCGCGCTCGCACGAGCAATACGGGTGGCAGTAATAAATACTCGTGCGCCGCTTATTCCCGTAACGGCTGCGTTCCATTCTCTTGAAGTCCGCGAACTCCGAACCGTTATCAACGGTTATGCTTTTGAAAATCGAATAGAACAGCGTGCCGAACTTGCGTTCAAGCAAATTCAGACAACGCACCACACTTTCAGCCTTTTTATTCGGCATGAGCATTATAATTTCCCTGCGGGTAAGGCGTTCTGTCAGAACAAGGAACACCTTGCCCGCTTCGCGCTTGCCAATCACGCAGTCCATTTCCCAATGCCCGAACTCTTCGCGATCCGCTATCGCGGCCGGGCGTTTCTCTATGCTCGTACCGCGCGGAAGTTTCGCGGGCTTTACTTCGCGTTTCGCTTTCCGGGGCTTGTCCTTAAAGGGCAGGTGTTTAAGCGAAAGCCGCAAAAACACGCCCTTTTCAATGTAACTGTACAGCGTATTCACCGAGATAGAGGTTGAAAAGGGCAAGTGCTTCCGCTTTATTTCGCCCAACACCGCCCGCACGGTCAAACCGTCGTCCACAATACGGCTTTCAATGTAATTCGCTAATGCGTGGTCGTTGCCTATTTTCAGCATTGCGCCTTTCTCTTTGAGATTGTCGCGATACTTCTGTTCGGCAAGTTCGGGCGCATAGCGCGGTTCTTCCGTCCAATCGGGGTTGCGGTGGACGTATTCCCCGCGCTTTATCTCCCTATAAACCGTGCTTATATGTACGCCGAGTTGTTCCGCGATCTGCTTCGCGGGCATTTTTACTTTCAGGCACGCTTCCAATTCGAGCCGTTTTGAATAAACCAAATGATTAAAATGCTGCCGTTTCATTGTCTTTCACCTCCGTGTGTATGAATTTATCACCCCTGCGGGGAGCACCACCCCTAACGGGGAAGAGCGGGGGAAGAGGAAAGGTTTTCCGTTGCGACGTCGCAACAACGTTCTTGCCCCACAATTTACCGTGTTTAACTTCCGTATTATACCGCATTTTTGTGAAAAAGAGCATTGCGCGCCCCCTTGTCTATACGAGCGCCGCGCTGCCGCGCGGCGGACAAGGGGGCGCGCAATGCAAACCGCCCAAACTGCCCGAAAAATCACCCGACAAGGCACAAAAAAGGCGGCTTTCGCGCTAAACCGCTTGCGAAAAGCCGCCTTTTATTTTTTGTTTTCGTCGTCGGAAAGCGGAATTTTCGCAAATTTTATCCGTATTTTCGATTTTCGGCAACGCAAAACTGCGCCGTATGCTTCCATAGGCGCAAGACTTCGTGTATTGCATTGTTTACCGCCGCAAGGCTATGCCGCTAACCGTTTTCGCCGCCGCTGCTGCTGCGTTAAAGGCTTTATATCGCGTTCCCACTTAATGACGTTATCGAAAATAACGTACTTTGTAACGTAATCGTCCTCTATCTCGGCGGCAAAAACATGGTCGGGCAATACCTTGCTAATTTCCGTGGGTATGCCACGGCTGTAAACTATGCGTTCACCCGTCTTGCGCAAATATTTCAGTATATAGGCTACTGCGCTGCCGTTCTTCATTTCCATAATGTTCAACTCCTCAAAGTCGTTTCTTCCGAACTTCCGTTCAAAAAAGTCGTTGGAAAAGGTTTCTTTCACCTTTCCCAGCCGCTTGCTGTATTCCTTTTTCGGCGTTATCTTGCCGACCATTTCGCCCGCGGGAACGTACAAGATACAATGAAAGTGCAGACGGTCGGTTTCTTCGCCGCGCTCCCAAACGCCCATAAAGTTCCACCCGCGCCGTGTGTGCAGGTTGGAAAGGCATTTACGCAGTTTCTTGCGGAACGTTTCTTCCGTATGCTTCTTCCCGTTGTATGTGAAAGTCACAAAGTAATTCCAACGGTTCAGATACGCTTTGCGGCGAAAACGCTTTTCCCGCTGCCATGCGTTGCGGTTCAGACGGTCAACGTTTTCGTTGACATACTTTTCCATATCGGGAAAATCGGGGAAACAATCTTCCAAATTCGTTTTTATAAATTCCCGCAATTCTTTGTCAGTCATATCGCATTTCAGACCGTCCGCATACAGAAAAGCGAATATCTCGTCTATTTCCGTTTTGTCGCGTTTCGCGCGTTTCGGAGCTTTCGCGTGCATGGCTGCCCTTGCTATGTAATGGCTGCCGTCGCTGTATATTCTGTAAAGTTTGTCCTTGAAAGGACAATCGTTGCCGTAATAGGGCTGTAATACTGCCGCTGCGTTCATGTTTTCGTTCTCCTTGTATATCACCCCTGCGGGGAGCAACACCCCTTGCAGGGGAAGCAGGCTGTTAAGAGGAAAAAGAGGGTTATTTTCGTTTCTGCCGCGCTTTCCGTTCGTTAGCACAATCACGGTAACCGCACATTACGCCTTTCCCGAACTTATCACCGTCACGCGCAAGTTCTTTTGACGTATCTACAAATTCCCGTATTACCTTTTTATACTCGTCATCGCCTTTGACGTAATCTTTATACATTATTACGCCGATACAATAGCCCGAAGAAAATTCCCCGTCATTCCGCGCACGGTTATATTCGTACTTTTCTTTCAATGTCCGTTTCATTTTTTATCGCTCCTTATTCCTAAAATTTCGGCAGGGTTATAGCCGAGGTCGCAAGGCTCATTAGCAGACGGAACAGCGGCGGGAACGGGCGTTTGCGGCTCGTCCGTCAGTTCTTCCGCGTTCCCGTTCACGCGCTCCATATCGTTTTGGAAATGGCTGTGCTGCGCCTGTAATTCGTCCCACGTCGCACGGCTGCCCGCGTATTCGGGCAAGTCGTCAATTCCCACGTTGTTTTGCTCCGCCCGCCGCTCGAAGATACCCGCAAGGCAGTCCGTGGAATAGCGGTTCGCATATACCTTTTTCGGCATTTTATACCAACGCCGTTCTATCTGTTCTCCGTTCATCTTCCCGCTTTCCACCGCCAAAGACAGCACACCGCAGCCGAACGTATTGCATACCGCCGTATAGTGCCGTTGCATGGCTGCCGTTATGCTTTTCAGCAGATACATTGACAAGGTATTGTCCGCGCGGATATAACGGTACTGAACGTACAAGTTCGTGAACTTGCCGAACACCCAATCATACAGCAGCGCGAAGAAATGAAACGGCGAGAAGAACGGCAGCACGGGCATAATTTCGCTTTGCCCACATATCGTCACCAATTCGCCGAGTTCGCGCACGTCCGCGCCGAGGCTTTCGGGACGTTGTAAATCGGCAAGCACTTTCACGAACACGCGGTTTGCGATAACGCACGCATGACGCGACATTTTCAGCAGCACGCCGAACAAATCGTTTTTCTGATTGCATTCGTCCGTATTCCGCTTGACTTCCGCAAGTTCGGGCGTGTTCTTGCGTTCCTTGTCTATCTCCGATATAACATACACGCCGAAGCCGAAAGCGTTTCTGTTCGGGTTGTCTTTCAAAAGTATCTTCCCGAGCCGCAGCATATCAAAGTCAAGTATATGCGCGTGGCGGGAATACGCTTGCTGCATACGGCTGTCGCGGCTGAAAAAGTCAGAGTTCCAGAGCGGGAAATTGCCGAGGTCAGAAAGCAGTCCGTCCACGCGGATAGAGTAGTTCGCCAAAAGCAGCGACGACTGCACCGTGTAAATGAAGTACGCGCACGCATAATCTTCCGCGACCGCCCACACGTCAGATACCTTTAATTTATCGTCGCATTGCAGCACATAACGCTCGTAATCATAATTGAATATCTTTGCGCGGCAGGGCGTTTTCTCCCAACGTTGCCGTTTCTTTTGCAGCCACGCTTTACACGACGGCACCGAAAAGACCTTATGAAAAGCAATCGCGCGTTTCAGTTCGTTTTCGAGGTTGCACCACGGAAAGAACGGGAACTTCAAATCGCTTTCAAGGATAATTTCAAACGCCTGATCGCGCAGTTGCGCTTCGGCGGACAACGCCATATCCGTAATGAACGCCGTTTTGCCCGTGCCCATAACGCCGCCGACAATCGTTACAACGCCGCGCTCGTTCAGAAAGCCGCGATTTTTCCGTTCGTTGTGCCGCAGCCGACCATACGCAATTTTCCTTGCCATGACCGCCAGCAGCACAACGGCAGCAATAACCCACGTCCACACGGGGAAGAACGTCAAGCCCGTCCACAGGTCAAGTATGAGTTTATATACCTGCCTATATATGGTCGTGAAGTCGAACGACACGACAAAGTACAGATAAAAGGCGATAAACTCCAACAGGATAGTAAACACGTTGAAGTAGAACAGCCACAGCACGAGCCACGCTTTCCAATATGCGCCGTTATCCCGCACAAAACCGAAAAAGCGGCACAACCACCGTTTGACGGGGCGATATGTAACCGACGATATGCGCTTGAATACGCGCAACGGCACGCTGTCTTTGCCGTAATCGTTGTTTTGACATTTCAGCAGCCTGCGGGAAAGAAAATACGCAAGCAGGACAACGGGAATAACGATAAGCAACGCTTGTGACAGAACGGCAAGCAGCCGACCGAGGAAAGAGAGGTACGAAAGGAAATTTTCACCGTTCGCCCATAGCTGCCAATAGGCAGACCAATTTTCCGTAAAACCTTGCCAATCTTCGGGAACGGGTACGGCAGGGGCTTCCGCGCCGCCCATAAAATCGAAAAACGGGATTTTCGGGTAGTCGTTCACCGTGGGCGTGATTGCGTTCGGAATGCCGAATATGCGGCAAAAATAATATGCCACCGACAAACCGAAATCGCGCCCCGCTTCAACGATACGCCCGACCGAGCCGAAGAACACGAACACACCGAGCGCGAGGAACACAAGCGTTATGACCGCGCAAACCGCATGACAATCCCAATGCGAACGGTGGTATGCCCGTCGCGCTGCCTTTTCTTCCGCTGCGTTTATATCTGTGTTTACCGTCCTCATATGTTACACCCCGTGTAAATGAAATATCCCGCGACCGCTACAATCACGATTACAAGCAATATCTTCAATATCCGTTTCAGCGTTTTCATACCTTTTTTCGCCTTTCCTCTTAAAATCGTTTGACTTTTTTCTTTGCTTGCCTTATACTATTTTCAAAGAGTTGCATTAACCTTGATTTATCAAGGCACTAAGCCGTAAGGGCGATATTGCAACTCTTTTTTTGTTACTATTTTTTATCGTCGCCCTTATTCTTAACGTTGTTTTTCTCATAACGTTGCCGCAAATCTTCGGGCATAGTCAAATTCTTGTTATGCGGCGCAAACATTCGCTTCGGGTGCTTGTGCGGACGTTTTAAGTACATAGGTGAATTATCGGAAGTATCAGGGTTAGGGAACACCTTTTCATAATCACCACTCAACACATACTTATTATCGTCATCACAATGAATAGCTTCCCTATGTACAAAACAGTCATCGACAGTATCTGAATTTTTACGCTTTACTTGCTCTTCATCAATTACAAGCGTTGTCCTGTTTTTATTCGGCTTAAACCGCGCCCAAAACGGGAACTTGTCGGGAAATTCCTTTTTGGGCGTGACAGGGCTTTGCGGCTTCGGCTGCTGCGGTGGCGGGGCGGAATGTTTCTTCTGCGCCGCCATACGCGCATAATTCGCCGCGATTGCTCTTTTTTGTGCTTCCGACTTGCAGCGGAACTTCGGTTGTTTTCTCTTTTTTCCCAAGTTATCACCTCGATATATCTTTAATCTGAATGCCGAAAGGGGCTTTTCCGCCCCGATCGGCATTTTTCATCACCCTTGCAGGGAGCAACACCCCGTCGGGGAGATGTCCGTTAAAGGAAAGTTATTTGTTTTGCTTCTCTTTGCCTTGCTTCGGCTTGTCCGACTTGACGTAAACCGTTTTCGGCTGCGGGGCTTTTACCGCCTTTGTCGGGCTGCTTGCCGTCGTTTTCGGCTTCTTCGTCGCGGCTTTCTTGATTGCGTTCACAAGTGCCGCTATCGCCTTAAACGGGAGCATAACCACCCAAATGACCGCTTTCAGAATGTACGGCAGAACAGGCGCAAGAATAATTACAAGCAAAAGCAAACCGACAACCAAAAGAATTAAGCCTAAAATATCCAAAGCTTTGCCAGGTTCAACAATCGTTTCTTCTTCATTGATAGGGTCGTCGGGATCACGCGATTGCTTGTTGTCTATCGTTCCGAGATTGTAAGTTATGCCGTCCGTTTCAAACTTCAAACGAAGTATCGTAACATCGCCCACAATCGTTGAAAACGAATAAGTAGAACCATAACCACCGCCCAACGAATAATCCGTTTCGGCAAAACGCAAAACCCATTGTTTACCTTTCAAAGCTTCTTTCCCTTCTTCCGTAATTTCGTTCGCAACACTTACGTCAATCAATGCACCCGAATAGACGTTTTGGAAAGTTTCGTTTTCCGCGATAAACTGCTCGACCGTTTCTATCCTGTCCCAAGTATAAGTAGGAGCAAACCAGCCGTCACCCGTGTGTTCCACCTTTTGTTCATAGGTAAGATAAGCATAATTATCTTGCTTTTCACCGAAAGTTTCATTTTCGCCCGCACCGACAGCAAACGAATAGGAATAACTTTGCGAAGTATAATAAACGTCCGCTTCTAATAGCCTATCAATATCGCGGTCAGTATTAAACGCCACAAAATGACTATCGCATTTCCCGACATACAGGTGAAAGCCGTTAGAATACCGCACAAACCCAACGAACTTATCCGTTATCTCTATCGTTTCAATATCTAACACACGATTAAACGGCTCGCCGTTTATTGTGCCGAAACAATATTCCTTTGCAACCTTATAATCAACTTCGGTAACAGTGTTGCCGTGGTCGGCTTGCTTGTCAATCGTTTCGTCAAACGGGCGATATATCGTCGTTACCGTATAATAGCGCGTGTTTGCCGTACTTACCGTCAAACCCTCTACAAGATACTTGAAAAACACGCCGTCGGCGTTTAACAGCCGAAGTTTATAGTTATGTATATCGGATATATCTTCTCTCGGTTTCAACGATATGTTAATTGACGAAGCCGCAAGGTTTTTTATTTCTCCGCTCGGCTGATACACATAAACGAATAATTCGTTGTCTGTGCTTTCGGCTATCTGTATAACCTGCAAAGAATAATCGTCTGCGACATACGGATAATTACTTTCAGAAAAATTCTCGTCTTTCTGCAAATCGTCCAGCACGTCCGAATAAACAGTACCCTCGGCGGCGTAAGCGGTGGGAGCAGTAAAGCCCCCGCCGATTACCATTGCCACCGCGAGAACGGCTATCAGAACGAACGAAAGGAACGCCCGCATGATTGTTTGTTTTCTCTCTATTTTCGTCATAATATAATACCGTCCTCGTCAAGTTCGATACCCTCAACGCCCACCTTAAAGAGCAGGGGTATAGTCAAACTTTGCCCGCCGTCGGGCGACGTTACCGCAAGCGCAATATACGGATATACCGAAGTCAGATACTCGCCGTCAAGCGTTATGCTTTTGCCGTGTACCGCTTCGAGAATGTCCGAAACGTCTTTCTTGTCCGCCGTTAGCGTAAAAGTGCCGTCCTCTGCAATCGGTAAACCGTTGCCGTCGTAGTTCTCAACGAACGCCGCCGTCAAATCGCTTTCGCCGCTGTATTCGGACGGCTTGCTGTCGCCCTCAACGGTAAATTCAAAGTCGTGCGTTTCGTCCACGTTCGGAACGATTTTAACGGTACAGTCCTGCACCGAATACACGCCCCAACCGTCCGAATTACAGACCTTGAACGTTGCCGTACCGTTATACGGAACGTCTATACCGCCCGTGGAACTGCCCAACAGCGTATTGCCGTAAGCCGTGCCGTCGTATTCGATATACAGCCCCTGCGGACGGTTGAGGAGGTACAACAAGCCGCCGACAATGCCGAGAATGAGCAATACTACAATAATTGCCGTCAGCATCTCCACAAAGATATTGATACCATTATTTACTTTGTATTTGCTCATAAATCACCGCCTTAGAAAATGATATTGCTTTCGTTAAGGGAAACGTTTGTAACTACGCTGTTATTCGTCACGTCGCCCATTTTAAGCGTAGTCTTGTAAGTATAACTCGAATAAGTTCCTTCAAGAGTAAATTGCACGGGGAAAGCCAAATCGTCATACACTTCCTTAACTTCGGACAAAATTTCGGGACGCATAAGGGCTAAAGGCGAACTACCTAAGGACACAAAAGTCATAGGAAGAGTATTTATCGTTACAGAAAATTGAGAGCCAAAAGAACTTTGACTACTCGACATACAGTCAAAATACAGACTTGCTGAACTGCCCTCGCTTGCAGTTTCCAAAGCTTCGCCTAATACTGAATAATTAACAGTTAAGTCGCTCGGCATAGCGCCAACTTGCATATATTTTTCACGGTCAAAAAGACTGTCGTCAAAACTGTAAGTAAAAGTATCCGCAATAGTGTAAACAGTAGACTTTTCGAAATTCAGAATAACGTCGCCGCCCGCACCGCGAACGCCTACCGCAAGTTCAAACGGATACACGGTATCACCGTTTTCGACAAAATCAATATCGCCGATAGAAACGGAAACACCCGTTACTTTCTGCGAATAATCAACCGTACAACTTGCCGATTTTTCGGGGTTGTTGGTACTCGTCGCCGTTACTTTAATCTGTTCCCCAAACGCCTGTTTACATTCGACCGTTGCAGTTAATGCGCCGTCACTCGTCGGCGTTACCGTTACATAGTCCGTAACCTTTTTGCCGTTCGCCCAAGAAGAAGAAGGATTGACAAACGCAACCGACCAATCCACGGTTTTATTCGCCGCATCGGCGGGGGTAATCGTCGCCGTAAGAGTGTACGCCGTTTCCGCTTGTGCGCTCACGCCGTTTGCCGCATATTCCGCAACGGGAATTTTTGCGGACATAAGTTTTACACCGTTTTCAACGGGGGCGTTGATAATCGCGCCGCCGTTGTCTGCCTGTTCTTCCGCCTGCTCCGTCTGTTCGTCGGGCTGGAACTTCGTCCAATCTTTGAAACCGTTTGACAGCACGCCGACCAACGCCGCCGCGCCCGCTATGACGACTACAAGCAGAATTGCAAGCACCGCCGTTACGATTTTATTTGACTTATATTTCATTTTCGTTTACCTCGCTTTTATCTGTTCACCGTTACCGTAACTTGCCCCGCATAACCGAGAACTTCCGTAAGGTCAACCTTGCCGTCCTCGTCCGCCGTGGGGGTGATAACGATTTTTGCCGTTTCCGCATTTTTGGGAATTGCGCTTCCGTCAAAGTCTGCGGAAAGGTCTGCCGTTTTGGAAACAAATTCGCCGTCAGCGTCATAGAAGTACAGCGCATACGTCACCGTCGCGTCGTCTGCGATTGCCACTTTCAGACCGTCCGTTGTAACCGCATTGCGCGTTACAATGGAAGTATCGCCGTCCGTCTGTTCGCCGCTGTCGTCAAGCGCAGCAATCGTGTAAGCTTCCGCACCGATTTCCGTTACCGTCGTCTGTCTGTCAAGCATAACAAACAGGGTAATTACCGCGCCGATAAGCCCGATGACGAGCAGGAACACGACTACCCATTTCACCGCGTCGGCGGTCTTATGCTTTCTCAATTCATAGTTTGGCATAAAAAATTCCTCCTGTTAATTTACCCAACCGCGCCCATAACGATATGTCGCGGTGTTGCCGTTTTTGTCGTGGAACTTCACACAATCTTTGCGCCCCAAAGCGGTAGTAGTGCAAACGGAATTTTTCATAATTTCCCGTTCACGATAACCGCCCTCGCGGAACATTTTCTGACGTGCCGTTTTCGATACACTTACAAATGCCATAATAGTTACCTCCGACTATATTGCTCGTAACGGCGTACTTTCTCACGAACGTAGCCTTTACTATCGTTCTTCCACAAATCGGCAAGAGCATTTCTCGCCGACTGATAGTCCGACGTTACGTCAACGCAGCCGCTACCCATACCGCGATAGCCTTTCCCGTCCTTACGACGTTTACCTGTCAGCTGTACCTGATAGCCGCCGTATGCGCCCTGAATGCGCAATTCGTTTCCCGTGCGGGCGCAATACTTCTTATTGAGCTTGTCAACCTCTGCTTGCAAATCTTTCTTTGTAATTGCCATAGATTAACCACCTTTTAATTTCTTAAATTCGTTATTCGGGCAGATAGGAATACAATCACCGCCCGACGCTGCCGCCACCTTTTGGGCAACGGCGTAAAATGCTTCTTCGACATAAACGCCCGTGCTTTCTCCGCGCTTGTCAACGCCCGTTTCTATGAATGCGCCGCCGTCGTCACTTTCAAATATGCAACTGATACGCGACACGGGGAACAGCATTTTTACGCGCTCGCGCTTTTCCGTGACTTCGATAAAACCTTTCATTCCGTTCACCCCGCTATTTCCTGTACGGACATATGCAACAGGCGTTCATTTTCACGCAGCAGTTCTTCATACTGTGCTTCAAGGTCAAATATCTTGTCGCAAAGTTCCCGTTTCGTCCACGTTTCAAAACGCGCGTACTTGTCTTTCGGCGGTTCTTCCGCTTCGGGAGTTTCGTCTTTCGGTTCATCCTGCGCCTTGTCCGAAAGGCTCTTTTTATACTCGCGGATTTTCTTAATCGTCCAATCGGGCTTTACGGGCTTGCGCTGTTCGTCAGAGAGGGGGAGCAACTCGCACAACTGCGAATAGCCAAATTTTCCCCACTTCTTTTTGAAACAGCGCAGACCGTCGCCGAACTCGTCAACGATATTCATAAGACGGCTTACCTGCGTTTTATCAAGCCCGAACTCGTCAAAGCAATATGCGAAAAAGAAGTCTGCACAACAATTTCCTGCACCGATAGGCAGATTAAAACCGTATTCATTGCGTATCTGTTCATGATTGAAACGAATACCCACGATTGCCGAATACGAATTGCTGCTGTAAAGGTCAATCAGATGAACGCCGAGCCAAAAGAAATTTTGTTTGCTTTCCTCTAAATCCTTGCGTATCGTTGCAGCGTACCTTTCCAAAACTTCAAGATTTTCCGTTTTTTCATTGCTGCTTACGCCCTGAAAACGCTTCTGCTTAAAATCAATCATTGTTTTACCTCGCAAACCACAAAGGGGCTGTCCTTTCCGCCAACCACCGACTTAAAGAACAGCCCCGATATTCCTTTTACGCTCTTGCTTTCGCGCTTGCCTTTTCTGCCTCGAAACGCAACAGACGGATATAGTTTTCCATAACCGCTTTGTCGCTGCCGCGAACGGTTTTCAGCGGATAACGCCATTCAAAGCCCGTTTCGTCCGTGAACACCGCTTCATACACCATGTACTTGCGAATGCCCGTATGCTCGTCGTACTGACGTTCTTCGCGGAACTGCAATTCGACTTTCTTCACGCCGTCGCTGAAAAGTTTTTCCAACGCTTCGTAGCCGCCAACGTCGGAAGCCTTGAAGTGTACTTCCGAAATGCTGCCACGGAACACGGCGGGCAGTATGTATTCCCAATACTGCTTACCGTCTGATTTGTTGGTGTAACGCCTGCGGACAACGTAAATCTTCGGTATCTCGATTTTCTTTTCCTCGTCTGCCGCGCTCTCCGTTCCGTCCATTGCTGCAAGTGCTTCCGTCGCTTCCATTGCTTTCATAATCTGCGATACGCTTTCTGTCTGCACGCTTGCATTCTGTTCGGCTTTTGCTTCTTCCAACACATTCACTTCATTCTTTGCCATTTTGCTGCTTTAATCTCCTTTGCGTATGGTCGCCACCAAATAAATAATGCGAAAACAGACCACCCGCAGGGGAAAATCTATTTTCGCATTTAATGATAAACTATAAATATTTAACATATCAGTGTTCCAATTCTTGACTTAACAGGAAAGTTTTGCTAAAATAAAGAGTATTCGGTATTGCGAACTATGTTTTGCGATACCGATTTAAAATCGTTAGCAGTTCGCTAATGCGAACTTAATTTTTTGGTGGTATGTTCGCTTTGGCGAACTTGGAGGGCGCGGTGTTATTAAAACTCAAAAACGTCGGAAAGATATACGACAGCAACGATATATTCACAATAGGTATTCGCGGCATCAACCTCGAATTTGATTACAACGAATTTGTGACGATCGAGGGCGAGAGCGGTTCGGGTAAGTCTACGCTTTTGAACGTCATCGGAGCGAACGATACCTATGAAGAAGGGGAGCTGTACATAAACGGGGAAGAAACTTCTCACTATTCCGAAACAGAATGGGAAAAGTACCGCGAAAAGAATATCGCCACGATTTTTCAGGATTTCAATATCATCGAAAACCTCACCGTACTTGAAAACGTAGAACTTGCGCTTCTTCGTCTCGATGACAAGAAAGAGCGCAGAAAGAGAGCAAAAGAACTAATAGGTCGCGTGGGACTTACAAAGCAGATCAACCAGCGCGGAAGCAAACTTTCGGGCGGCGAAAAGCAGAGAACGGTTATCGCCCGCGCGCTCGCAAAGGACAGCCCCATTATTCTTGCAGATGAACCTACCGGGAACCTTGATGTCAAGGCTTCAAAGGAAGTGGCGGCGCTCCTCAAAGAGGTGTCGAAGGATAAGCTTGTCATCGTTGTCACGCACAATCCCGAATTTTTCAAGCAGTACGCCACGCGCAGGGTGCGCATCTACGACGGCAGCGTTTCGGAAGATAAGCAGATAGAACTACCCGCGCCGCTGTCGCAGACTGTATGCGAAGTCGTTCCGCCCGTCAGCCGTTTCCATAATTTCAAAAATACGCTGCATATCGGCATACTCAACTACAAAAGCCGTCCGAAATTTACTGTTATGATGAGCCTTGCTCTTGCGGTATGCGCGGTAACGCTCTTTCTCGTCATCACGCTGTTCGGGCAGAGTCTTATATCACCGCTCACGACCACGCTGGACGGCGTGGGGA
>ERZ1090879.1413-NODE-1414-length-13170-cov-7.522760_pt1 | contig 13170 bp, 8 predicted proteins | sample MGYA00478472_ERZ1090879 | MGnify/ENA primary metagenome ERZ1090879 (study PRJEB33644, sample SAMEA5815723) | chicken gut metagenome | biome: Chicken; feature: Gastrointestinal Tract; material: Caecum | place: Ireland | collected 2019-01-01 | study: A study of the...
TTTGCAAACTGTTCCTGCTTTAGCTGCTGCTTCAAGGATGCGTATCCCTCTTCGAATGTGCAGTAGTTTCCAGAATGCATACAGCACAAATAGTGGACCAACGACATGATCAGCCAATACCTTTGGATTCCCTGACGGGATCGGATTTGATAACTATCCAGCGCAAGTTTACTTTTGCTCTGCCGGAAAAATAATTCAATCGGCCACCGTTTCGTATAGGTGTCCAGGATCTCCTGCGTGGATAACTCTGCATTTGTAGAGAGAAATACACGCAATGCTTTGGGATTCCCAAATCCATCCTTCGGATAGCTGAGGATCACCGCTGCATTTGGAATGCCATTCAACTCCCCTTCATAGCGGTATACATAGAATTCACGGCTGCCAACGGTCACGAGGCTGACATCCGGGTCTGTTTTCCGCAGATGAAGGGCAAATGCACTGGCTTTTTGACGGATCCCGCATGGATAAAGGATCCGGTTGGTCTTTAATGCCCCAACCGTATAGAATCCTTTCCGAATAAAACGGTCCATCACTTTTGCAGTAGTATACCAGCTGTCACAAAGAAAGTAGGAAATGACCGGCGCAGCGGGAAGTTCTTCCGCGATCTCCTGTACAATCTGGATCTTTGATCTTGATTTATCGTACAGGATGACTGCATAATTCAGGGTAATCCCGTTGCAGGAAAGCATAACGGAGACAACCTGATGCCCATAATCCTGACAGCCTTTTAAATGTGATTGATGAAAATACGCAGCTTCGATTGGATGAACCGCCTGTGACGAAGGCCGGGTATGTGAAGCAATCGTATCATCCACAATACAGTAAATCGGTTGTCCGGAACGCTGTGCTTCCCTGTAAATGGCTTGGAGGATGCTGCTTTTTAAAACATCCTGCAATGCATCGTCCTTCCATTTTCCGTGATTCAGGAAATAAGCGGTCGTTGTCCTGTGGCAATGGCTGACTTCTTGGAAATCAACTGTTTTTCCCCGGTATCCCCGGAGGAAAACAGAAAGGATGATGGTCAATAAGTGGTTCAGATACACATCGGATAAAAATAATCCGAGATTTAATGCTTTCAGGTAATTGTAAATATGGTTGGAATGATGTATACTGTTTGCAACGGACACCCCCTTGTTTGAGTGAGTATGTTGTTTGTTGGTACTTCAATTATACATCATTCTACAGAGGGTGTCTTTCTTTTGTGCAATATTTTGGATTTGCTCATTTATAGTATGAAAAAGAAAAGGTATGCGATCGGAACAAATCCGGAAAAATATCTGGATGAACTTATGAATTTGTAAAAAAAACGAAAATCGATAGGTTTAGTTGGGAAACACATTCATGCGTTTGTCGTGTTAGATTTATCCGGATCTCTTGTTAAACCGCATATTTCATGGTAAACTACTCTTAAAATATATTTACAAGAAACTTTGAACTTTTTTTGGTAACAAAACGTATGAAAACAAAGACACCACCAACAATCAGTATTATTATCCCTGCCTACAATGCGGAAAAAACGGTGACAACCGCCGTACAAAGCCTTTTGGCACAGACATTTACAGATTTTGAGGCCATTATCATCGAAGACGGAAGCACGGACCAAACACGTGCAATTCTGAAAGAACTGGAGGCCTCTGAACCCAGAATTAAAGTCATTTACAAGGACATCAACGAAGGTCTCAGCGCCGGACGAAATTCCGGCATGAAACGGGCGCGGGGGACCTATATCGGATTTCTCGACGCGGATGACTGGATGGAAGCGGATCTGCTGGAACAGATTTACCGGCAGGGGATCCGGAAGGACGCGGATCTGATCCTGTGCGGCTACAGCCACGACACGATGGACCCGCAGCGCACCCAGGTGAAGATCAGCCGTCAGGTCGCCATGCCTTCCTGCTTCCTTGTGGAAAAACAGGAAATCGTCCGGTATGCCGCCCACTGCGACACCCATAAAATGTTTGCCTACACCTGGAACAAATTCTATCGAAGATCTCTGATCAAAAACGAGGCGCTGAAATTTTCCAGCCAGACGCTGATCGAAGATTTTCTTTTCAACTGTCAGTTCTGGGAACAGATCAGCCGACTTTCGATTGTTGATACGGCAAAGTATCATTATGTAAAAGCTTCTTCCGAAGCGCTGACACAGAAATTTCTTTCAGATTACTACGAAATCATGGAACTGAGATACCAGGCAATCCGGAATCTGGCGGTTTCCCACTCTGTCTTTCAGGGCGAAATCCGGGAACAGATCTGCAGTATCTTTATCAAACATCTGATCGCCGGAATGGCGCGGGACTGTTCGCCGAAAAGCGGATACTCAATAAAGATAAGAAGAAACCGGATCCGAAAACTGCTGAGGACTTCGTCCGCCCGTGAATGCCGGATCTGGGCAAAAGCCTCAAACAGGCAGGAAAAACTTTGTAATTTTGTATTCAAAAGCAATTCCGTCCTGCTCAATCTTCTGACCGCCTCACTTCTTTACCGGATGCAGACACATTCCAATGCCTTTGACCGTTTAAAATAGCATCACAGATATTCCAAGACAGGCGTCCGCCCTGATACTGCTCCTTTCGGAGAGCCTTCAGAGCGGACGCCTGTACTGTAATTATTTTCCTTCTATCTTTAAGATCCGCATCAACTGTTCCGACGCGTTTCCTTTTTCGTAGCAATCCACCAGTTTCAGATACTCGTCTTTCTTTCTGACTGCCTTCTCCTGGTCATACTCCGCGATCAGGCGCTCCATTCCATCCATGTCCACCGCATACGGATAAGGCCACTGGCGCACCGGCGTATAAAAATCCTTTTTCTCATCAAACCGGGACAAATCCGGAATATAGAGGAAGCCCGGCTTATCCGTCATCGCGAAATCCCACATACTGGAAGAATAATCGGTGATCAGCACATCCGCCGCCGCCAGAAGTTCCTGCATATCCGGATAATCGGAAGCGTGGTATACGCCTTCCGTGATCTTCGGCTTCACCGCATGGTGCTTCCGCTCAAGAACCGCAAACGAGCCGCCGAATCTCTGTTCCAGGGCACGGACAACACGGGAATAGTCCAGATTGTCCACATCCTCCGCCTGATAGAAACTGCCGCGGAAGGTCGGTGCAAACAGCAGGAGCTTCTTTTCCTCCGGAATCTTAAAATACCGGCAGACTTTCTCCCGGCAGTAAGAATAATCTCCAAAAAACAGATCATTCCGCGGAAGTCCCGTATTGTAAAAATGCGACGGCTCCACCTCCATCGCCTCCGGAAACGCTTCCGTGAAGACCCGGTTGCTGGACAAAAAGACATCCAGCTGCCTGCCGACCATATGTCGGATGGTTTTCTGGACAGACGTCATTTCCGTTCCCATATTTGCAACCTTAAAGGAACCGCCGCCGTGCCAGGTATGCACCCAAACCTGCCCATTTCTCTTGGGAACCAGACTTCCCGAAGGAAGCCCTACATTATAGATCACCATCCCTGCCGTCATCATATCACGGAAGTATTCCATGCTGCCCGCTTTCACCAGGCGTATCCTTCCTCTCAGATCCTCCGGCACAAACACCTGCTCCGGATCATTCACCACCCAGACATATTCATAATCCCTCGCCGCATGTTCCAGCAGATACCGGTTAAAATACATCGGATTGCAGTTCACACTCTTTCCCGTGAAGGAACAGAAAACAATCTTTTTCTTCTTTACCGGAAAGATCCGGAATACATTCATTCCTCCGCGTAAGATATACATTCCCGCTGTTTTGATATCCATTGTTTCTTCCGCCTTTATCCTTTTCTTCCGCCGTCCTCTGACAGGCCGTCACTCTGCTCCTGCTCTTTCCACCATGCCCGAAAGTGGTGATGCGTCACCTGCTGTTCCTTTGGCGGCAGTTTCATATAATCACCATAAAGTTTTTTCAGATAATACTCATATCCCGCCGGCGCCTGGAAACGATAGCCCTCAAACTCCAGCTCCGTCGTCTCCGCCACAACTTCCGCCGGCATCATATCACAGAGCCGGTATCCGTCACAGATACAGCCAACCATCTTTGCCCCCTGAACCGGATAACTCCGCGCCAGTTCATCCTGCTTTTTCAGGATCCTGCGGGGACCATAAAGCTTTCGCATCAGCCATTTGGCAAATTTCACGGGATTGCTCCGGCCGTCTCCGTAGGACAGATAGTCCCGGTAGGTCCGGCAGGAAAAGCCTCTGTGTCTGTCCAGCTGGATGCACCGGTTGACCAGAGGCGCGTAATCCTCCTCCTTCTCCCCCGGCAGGCCGTCATAGGGAAAAATATCCACATAGATTCCCATCTCGCCGCTGTATCCGTTGTCTTCCACCAGGCAGGTTCTGGTGTCCACGATTTTCCCAAACGCATACCGATACCATCCGGCGGTCTGTATATTCACCATCTGATAACGGCTGCCGCTGTCAGGTCCGAGAAGCTCTGTCATCCTGTCATAGTCTTCCCGGGGCATCCAAAGATCGATATCGTCATCCCATGGAATAAATCCATGGTGTCTGACTGCACCCAGCAGGGTCCCGTCCACCATAAAATATTTCAGTCCGTGTTCTTTGCAGAATCCGTCGATAAACACCAGGATCTGCAGGGCGATCTGCTGTACCTCTTCGATCGTCTCTATTTTTTTCATCACCGGCACCTCTCTTTTACTTTCTTATTTTCCGCAGCAGATTCCCGATCATTTCCCGGAAGGATAACAAAAACAGCACAATGGCGATCGGGAAGAACACCGCGTTCATCTTCAGGTCCCCATAGAAATAAACGCCGCATGCCACAGCCAGCACCACAGCCAGCAGAACCAGGAACCGGACATCGATCCGGATGGAAACCTCATTCCACAGCAGAAGAATGCGGAATACGATAATCGTCAGGAATCCCAGAAACAACGCGGCGCTGGCTCCCTGGACACCGAAGCGTGGAATCAGGAAATGTACCCCAAGGATATTGACAGCGCTGCCCGCCACCGTCGTATAAAACAGCAGCCCGTTTTTCTTCATCGCCGTAAAAATATTTCCAAGGAATCCGGACACCGAGGACGCGATCGTGGCAAGAATATAAAGCGGAACCATATTTCTTGCCTCAGAATATCCGTCCGCGATCATCAGTGGAAAAATCAGCCAGATAAACGGCAGCAGGATCGCTGCTCCCATCCCCATAAAACGCAGATATGCGTTGACCGCGCTGGAATAAAACTGACTCAGAGATTCTTTGCTCTCCGCCTCCTTCGCGTAGGATACTTCCTGCCATGCCATCGTAAAGCAGGAGGTAAATAAAGAGATAAACGACCCGAAACGGATGGCCACCGCATACAGACCGTTCGCCTCCATTCCCATCATCCGGCTGACCGCCACACTGTTGTAGCTGGTCAGAAACCAGTAGGCCGCAGAATTCACACACAGCGGAAGGGAGAAACGGAGCATCCGGACAAACAGCGGCTTTTCAAACGCGGAAGGCCGGATCAGTGTCCAGATCTTCACGCCGGCTCCCACCAGAAGAATATTGCTCAGATAACCGACACATCCCGCCAGATACAGCGCGCTGTAATCCATATGGAGCCCAACGATCAATACCACGTTCAGCGCTGCCGTCACAAAAGAATTCAGAAGTCCCGCCGACGCATACAGTACATTTTTCCCGTAGGCTCTCGCCACGTATCCCAGAAGATTCTGCAGATTCATCATCAGTCCGTACAGGTAGATCAGCGGCAGATACCGGACCGTCACAAACTGTCCGAACACCACAAGGATCCCCGTATAGGCAGCCGTCGAGATCCCAAAAATAGCAAACCCGCAGTTGATGGGCTTTTTCTGTCCTTCCGGCGTATGATAGTCATAAAAATACCGGAGGATTCCGCTCCAGATATCCAGATACAGGACGGAACAGAGAAAGGTAACGTAATTGATCGAGACATTGTAAGTCCCCATATCCTCCGCCGGAATATATTCCGTGTATACCCGGAGCAGAAGCATCGTGACCAGTTTGGCAAGGACTGTGCCGAAGAAGTATATTCCGGAGGTTTTCGCGAATTTAATAAAGCTTTTCATAGACCTGTTTTCCTCTCTTTAACCGGTCTCTTCCATAAGACCCGAAATCTTCCCCCTGCGCTTCTTTCGCCATGGTCCAGGCTGCCCACAGAATATCCTGCAGGATCTCATAGATCCTGATCTTCTCCCGGGCATGCTCCGGCGCATCGCCTTCAAAATAATACTGCAGATACAATTCTTCCTCCAGAGGCAAAAACTCGCTCTCCAGCAGATGAGACGCCAGATCCCACATAGGGTCATTGTATCCGGAATATTCCCAGTCGATCAGATACATCCGGCCGGAAGCATCCAGGATCAGATTTTCCGGCACCAGATCGTTATGACAGGGCAGATGTTCCGTTCCGATTTCTTCCAAGCGATCCAGAAGACGGTAAAACGCCTGATCCATCTCCTGATATTCCGGATAGACCGAAGCCTGGACCTTCTCGATCAGCTCCTTGTATTTTTCATACTCCTTCCGGACCGAGAAATCCTGATACATCCTGAGATCCGAATGGTGGAGCTCCCGGAGAAGCCTGGTGGACTTCCGGATATTCATCTCCAGGCGGGCGGTTTTTCCGTTCAGCGTCACTGCTTCCGGAAGATACTGCGTCACCTTGACACCTGTCTCCGCGTCAAAATATAAGGTGGGCACATTGATCCCGAAATCGGAAGCCAGCGCACTGTTGTGCCGTTCGCTCTTCCGGTCGATCATAATATCCGTGCATGCCCCGGGAATCCTGAGAATGTATTCCTTCCCTGCGGCTTTGACATAAAAATTGGTATTGGTCATTCCTCCGCTGATCCCGAAATCCTCAATGCTCTCTTCCGGAATCCCCATACAGCGGCTGAAGGTCTCTCTGGCATGGTTCTCTTTTCTGAGCCGTTCTCTCTTCAGTATTTTCGGATATACCCGTTCCCGCGCTTTCCGGTATAATTCCTGATCCTCGATCACCGTCCATGCCATATCGTCCACCATGATGCCGCGGATCTGGTAGATCCTTCCGATGTCCTCGATCACATACTCATAATTGAGCATCGGATTCTGATTATCCGCAAAATATTCCAGCATTTTCCGGTACAGAGACAGGGAAATCCTGCTCAGACCGATCATCTCCCCGTCAATCCGGTTGAGCTGATGGATATCTTTGGAGATCCGGAACAGATTTTGTCGGCTGTCCAGTTCCACATAAGCCTCATCTTTGGAACCGCTGGGCGCCGTCAGTACCAGCCGGTTCGCCTCTTCCCCTTCCAGAAGCGCGGTGATCGCCGTCTCCTCAAAGATCAGGTTGCTCTCCAGCAGCAGGAAATCATCCTGAACCAGGTCCCGAACCATGGAAAGGGATTCCATCGTGCCGTTCCATTTGTAACGGGGATTGTTCACCAGGGTAACCCCGCGCCCCCGGAAATATTCTTCGTACTGCTCTTTCTGGGAACCGGTCACCACATATATCTTATCGATTCCCCGGACGGTGAGCATTTTCAGAAGACGCTCGATCAGCGGGATCCCGCCCACCTCCAGAAGGCCTGTCGGACAGTCAAAATTGGGATTGCGTCCCGCCGCCAGAATGACCGCCGTATCGATTTTCTTCTTTCTCTTCTCAAAGATCAGGCGGCCGGTCTGATTCTGCCGGGTCATCTGTTCCAGAAAAGATTCCGCCTTTTCGGTCAGCTGGATATTGCCTCCCTGCTTTTCCAGGTACCCCTCCTCGGTCAGCTGACGCATCAGCCCATTGACCTGCCCCAGCGACATCTCCACACCCCTGGCAAGGGTTCTCTGGTTTTCAAACGGATTCTGATTGAGATAATAGAGTATTTTATAATATTTTTCCATCTGCCATTTCCTCTTTGTTCATTTTTTGAACTACGAGTCATTCTATCACACCGATGTACTTCTGTCAAACACCCGGAGATCCATACAGCAGTCCGCAAAGTTCAACTTTTAAACAACCCGGTTTCTCCCGCTGTTCTTCGCCTGATACAAAGCCTCATCTGCTTTCTCCAGAAGCGCTTCAAACTCTTCTCGTTCCCCTATCGTTCCGACAGCCATGCCGACACTCACGGTCACATTCTTTTCCGGATCCGCTGCGGGAATTCCAAGCCGTTCGATACTCCGACAGAATTCCTCTCCCAGTTTTCTCGCCTGTTTTTCTCCGAATTCAGGAACTACACAAAGAAACTCTTCCCCTCCATAGCGGAACAACCGTCCTTTGGACACCACCAGATTCAATGCACTGGCGACTCTCCGCAGACATTCATCTCCCTGAAGATGTCCATAAGTATCATTGTATTGTTTGAAATAATCGATATCAATCATCAGCACCGCTGTCTCCTGACGTTTCTCACCGTAACACTGATCTGAAAGGCAGATTTCCAAAAACCGGCGGTTCCACAGACCCGTCAGCGCATCATGGTTTGCCACATAGTTCAACTCCTCACTTTTCCGCAGAATTTCCCGATTCTGCCTGGCGATCAGTTCCTGCTTTTGAAAATCGCTTCGAACCGTACTGTAACGGTAAATGCTGATTGCTGATGCGATGACGGCAAGAACCACAGAATTAATATAGGTCCCGTAATGTTCCAGCATGCCGCCCGGCTGAAAATAAGGCATTGCCGTCAAAAGCAGGGCTTCCGCCAGAAGGAAACCGCAGACTGAAAACAGCGGTTCCATATATACCAGAACCGCGATTGCAAGTGCCGCACTCATATATACATTCAGGTTATCGGAAACCCTCTGGTCATAAACGGTGACACATGCCGCCCAGAACAGGAGGATCAGCCCATACACCTGATAAATCCGCAGACACAGGCGGCTCTTCCCTTCTTTTCCCCTTCTTCCAGATATCGCATTTCTCAGAACGATCGCCGCCACGGTAACCGTCAGAAGGATCAGGTAAAACACCATGTAAACTCTGCTTGCTCTCGTATCCAGCCGAAAATCTGTATAATGAAGGGCATAGATTATATTGTAAATCTCAAAAAGAATGATCGAAATTCCAATCGGCAAAAAATATCTCCAGCATCTCTGCTCCAGAACCTGCTCAAACTTTCGTTCCTGCTCCAGATCCATAGCAGTTCCTCGAAATATTCTGGTAATACTCATCTGACTGTACTCCTTCCTCAATGACAAAACGTTTTTCAACATCCTCTATTCGAAAAAGAAAGAGGCTTCGCGAAACCTATCATACTCCAGGGCGTATTTAAAAATTCATTCCCACAAACTATGACACACATCCCGCAGAAAACAATTTTCAAACACGCTCAAAAGCAGACAAACTCTCCCTCGTAAGCCTCTCCATATTCTCTATTAAATTCATCTTATTTTCTGAATATTCTGTTTTTTGTTTTATTTTAAACTCCATGATACAGCATATCACATTTCAAATAATAAGTCTATTCTTTTCGTTTTTTTTAGGATAAAATCAGTGGGTAAAATGTAACCGCTCAGTCGGCGGAAGTATTACGAAAATTACGAACCCCATTCACGAAAGGAGCTTTATCATGGATCAGGAGTTTTTACAGGAACAGCGCCATCTTGAGAACTGTCTGGAAATCATCCGGGAAAATATCCGCCTCTACGAAGAAAAGGAACAGCAGTACCGGAAAGAGATTACGGAACTGTTTCAGGCGGTCCGCCAAGGGGACGGAGACTCCTACGGGCAGCTGGCAGCCGGACAGAACATCCTGGAGCATACCCAGAATGCCCTGCGCAAAAACCGGGCAGCCCTCTCCAAAACTTATTTCGGCCGGATCGACTATTATGACGAGACTTACCGCAGCCAGGAGTGCTGCTACATCGGAAAAAACGGAATCACCAGGAACCAGACGGATGTAGTCGTGGTGGACTGGCGTGCACCTGTGTCCAGCGTCTATTACGAAAATGAAATCGGACAAGGCTCCTACGATGTCCCGGAAGCCTCCGCTCCAATCCTGGGCTTTCCCTGATGCAGCTGGAAAAGCTTCTGAACGCCCGGATTGCTTCCCGGATCCGCTTTCTCTGTCCGGATGGAAATGACACGCTGAAACAGAACAAGCTGAAGAAATACCGGAAATACTTTGATTCCTCCGTACACAAATGGACGGAACTTCAGATTTATCTGGAATTTCTGAGAAAATATTATCCCGAACTCCCTGCTGTCTCCTCAGCCTCCAAAGGCGAACTGGATCTTTATGACGCCGCGGCGCTCGGACTGATCCGCCAGAGAATCCTTCTGAAAAAAACAGAAGACGAATTCAGCCAGCTGATCATCGACGAAGCGCAGGATTTCGGCGAAACGATCTACTATGTGCTGAAACAGATGCTGCCCGGATGTTATTTTACAGTCATGGGGGATGTTTCCCAGAATATCCGCTATGAAACCGGAATGAACGACTGGGAGGGACTGAAAAAAGCCCTGTTTGAAAAAGAGAATGACAGTTTCTATCTGCTGTCAAAGAGTTACCGGAATACCATTGAAATTTCCGAATTTGCGGGACACGTTCTGGAAAAAGCCTCCCAGGGCGCTTACCGGATCCAGCCGGTGATCCGCCACGGAAAACCGGCAGAGATCCATACCGTTCCGCAGGAACAGCTTCCGGAACTTCTCCGCCGCACTGTCCGCCAGGTGACAGACCACGGCTATGAAACCGTCGCTGTCATCTGCAGGACAGAAGAAGAGGCCGCCGAGGTCCGGGAACTTCTGGAAATCGCTCCCGATGACAGTTCCTCTTTCCATAACGGCGTGATGGTTCTCCCTGTCACGCTGACCAAAGGTCTGGAGTTCGATGCGGTGATCCTCTGGAAGCCAGATGAGGAACATTACGGGGATATTGCACGGGAGGCAAAGCTGCTTTATGTGGCTATCACACGGGCGCTGCATGAACTTTACCTTCTCGGAGACAAAGAGATCAGCGGACTGATGAGGTAGGGGACGGCCAAAACCGAAGGACCGGGCCGGAGGTGCGCCCGCAGGGGTGGCATGCGGTTTCGGAGTATAAGAAGTTCTAAGGCTGCAGTCTGTCTGCTAAAAGCGCCCTGAAAAACCGCAAACTCGCGCAATGCGCTCAGACTGTGCGGTTTTTCTCATCAAATTGTTTTTTCCTTAAGCGTACCTCTTCCATAAAATCTGCCATGTCTTCAGGGATGTGGTCGAGGAGGTAGTCTTTGCTTTTGGGGTGGCGTTCCAGCCAGGTTTCGCGGATTTCCTGATTAACCTGCTGGATTTCTTCCTGCAGTTCTCTGGCGGACATTCTGGCGGCGCCCTGGCTGAGGACGATGATCTGTTCGGTTGCGTCGGAGGTCGCTACGGTGACGTGATATTGTCTGCCGATTTCGTGAACGGTTTTTTCTATGTACTGGTCGGCGGTCTCCGCTTCTTTGGTGTATACCACGTGGATATTGTGGTATTTGGTCTGTTCTCCCGGATTTCCTGCCACTTTGTAGGCGTCAAATACCAGGATCAGTGTGTTCTTTTTGTAGCCCTGATAATTGGACAGGATGTCCATCAGTTTGTTTCTGGCGCTCTCGATATTGATTTTCGCCAGTTCTTTCAGTTCCTCCCAGGAGAAGATGATGTTGTAGCCGTCTACCAGAAGGTATTCTTTCTGCGGCTTTTTCTCCGGGCGCGGGCGGTGGTATTCGGTCTTTGGCGCAGTGGTGTAGCCGAAGGACTGGCGTTCTCTTTTTGTCTTTCCGTAGGTCCGCTCAAAGATTTCCTGCAGCTCTTTGTCCATTGCCAGAGATCCTCCTGAGACGGAAGTCGCCTCAGGGTAATTCTCTCCCGTAACTGCCTGCTGTGCTTTCAGCTGCTGTTTCTGTTCCGGTTTGAGGCAGCTTTCCAGATGCATGTAGTTTTCCACCTGATCCCAGGGGACGTTGAATCCTGCTCCATGGGCGCAGAAGACGGAGCCGGTGGGATTTTCCGTGTCTTTTTCGCTGTCATAGCCGATGGCTGCCATGACTTCTTCCGTGTTGTGGCATGGCTCGTATCCTTTCAGGGAACAGACCAGCCGTCCGCGGCCGCGGCTGTAAGCGGTCACTTCCTTCTGATAATCGCGCATGGTCGCTGCCGGCACGCTTCCGGTCAGAACGGACACTTCTCCTTCTGTCTCCGGCGGCTGGAAAGTTCCGTGCATTTTCTGGATATCCGTCATTCCGCGGCCGATGAGATCGTTTGGAAGCTCCAGACGGAATTCATAGACCGGCTCCAGCAGAATGCACTCGGCTTTTTTCAACCCCTGCCGGACCGCCCGGTAGGTGGCCTGCCGGAAGTCTCCGCCTTCCGTATGCTTCAGATGGGCTCTTCCTGCTGCCAGTGTGATCTTCATGTCCGTGATCTCAGAGCCGGTCAGGACGCCCGGATGTTTTCGTTCTTCCAGATGGGTCAGGATCAGACGCTGCCAGTTTCTGTCCAGATCATCTTCACTGCACGCCGTATCGAAAACCAGACCGCTGCCCGGCTCCAACGGTTCCATCAAAAGATGCACCTCCGCATAATGGCGCAGCGGTTCGAAGTGTCCGACTCCCTCCGTCACAGAAGCAATCGTCTCCTTATAAACAATGCTGCCTGAGCCAAACTCCACTGCAGTGTCAAAACGTTTCTTGATCAGACTCTTCAGAATCTCGATCTGTACCTCTCCCATCACCTGGGCATGAATCTCGTCGGACTGTTTTTCCCATACAATATGAAGCTCCGGAATTTCTTCTTCCAGTTCCCGAAGCTTCAGGAACATCCGGTAAACATCACATCCCTCCGGGAGCTGGATCTGGTAATTGAGCACCGGTTCCAGCAACGGCGCATGAATCAGCCACTCTCTTCCCAGCCCCTCTCCTGTTTTTGTCTTTGTCAGACCTGTCACCGCCACGACACTTCCCGCCGATGCCTCCTGCACCATCTGATACCCGGTTCCGGAATAGACGCGCACCTGATCCGCCTTTTCCTCCCAGGTATCTTCTCCCTGTCCGTGCAGGACTGTTTTTACTTTCAGGCTCCCTCCTGTGATTTTCATCCAGGTCAGACGGTTTCCCTGCTCGTCACGGCTGATTTTAAAGACACGGGCACCGAATTCTTCCGGATATTGGGGGCATCTGGTGAATTTCCGCAGACTCTCCAGACTGTCTCTTATACACATCTCCGAGCCCACGAGACTCGACGTCATCTCGT